>Ga0210394_10002164_pt1 | contig 27886 bp, 23 predicted proteins | sample IncBWC12MmetaG_FD_160121 | JGI IMG/M metagenome (GOLD analysis project Ga0210394, IMG submission 160121) | Forest soil microbial communities from Barre Woods Harvard Forest LTER site, Petersham, Massachusetts, United States - Inc-BW-C-12-M | ecosystem: Environmental > Terrestrial > Soil >...
AGAAAAGAGCGCGCCGCAGCAAATCCCGGCGCGCATCGTTCAGTTCCACTTCGTACCAGGGATTCGCCGGCTGGGAACTGACGGCGTCCGGAGCGCGCAACCGGCGCATGCGTGCATGCGCCTGGCGGCGAACCTGCTGCATCTCGTCGTCGGTCAGTCTTCCCGCAACCTTGAGCCAATAAACCTGAGGCAGACGCGCGGAATTTTTGAAAATGCGGTCGGCAAGGTCGCCGTCGCTGGTGAGCAGCATCAATCCCGAGGCGGCGTAGTCGAGGCGGCCAACGGGAAAAATTCCGCCGGCCAGCCCGCGTAGCACGTGACGCAAGGTTGCGCGGCCCTCGGGATCAGACATGGTGGAAACGACATGAATCGGCTTGTTCAGGATGAGGTAACTTGGCTCGCTCGGGCGTTCCGCAACGCGGCCCGCGGCTTCGACGCGGTCGCGTTCGGGATCGGCTTTTGCGCCGAGTTCGGTGATGACCTCGCCATTGACGCGCACCTGGCCGCTGCGGATCAGTTCTTCGGCGTGGCGGCGAGAAGCGATGCCGGCGCGGGCGATAATTTTTTGCAGTCGTTCGAGCATTTTTTCAAAAAAGCATAAGAGAGATTCTTCGACTGCGTGGCCGCCGGCGCGCAAGGGGCGCCGACCTAAAACAGGCGGCCACTCCGCTCAGAATGACAACGAACGGCGGAGCCGGCGACCGTTTCATTCCCCCAGCGCGCGCAACGGCGGCGTGCGCGGGTGCCCGCCGGTCAGAATGACAACGCGTGCCAACACTGGCACTTTAGAGTCCGAACATTACTGCGAGCCGGGGGCGGCCTTTTTTGCCGCGCGGTCGGCGGACTCGCCCTGATTTTCCCCGAGAACCTCGGAATCTGCGTTTGCGCCGATTTCCGATGAGGAAGCGCGCGACTCGGCGGAGCGCGGCGCGTTTTCGTCCGACCCGAGCACAGTTTCCATGGTCTCGCCGGCAATCTCCTGCTCTGCGTCGAGCGCAGCGCCCAACGCTGACGCGCGCGTAGATTTCTGTTGCTGCTCCGCCTCGCTTGCAGGCGTTTCGCCGGAAACGCCTGCTAAGCCTGCGCCGGTGGTCGCTTCCGGCGCCCCATCCGCCAGCGGTTCGCCTTCGGGCGCTTCCGCCTCGACGGCGATGCCATCGTCGGTGCCGAGCGCTTCGCGCGCGAGCGCCTCGAATTCCTTGAGACTCGGCAATTCGTCGACGTCGCCCAGCCCGAAGCGCATGAGAAAATCTTTCGATGTGCGATAGAGGATCGGCCGGCCGATCACCTGCTTGCGGCCTGCGGTGGTGATCAGGCGTTTTTCCAGCAAAGTCTCGATCACGCCGGCGCAATTCACGCCGCGAATTTCCTGAATTTCCGGCTGCGTGACGGGCTGCTTATAGGCGATCACGGCCAGCGTTTCGAGCGCCGGCATGGTGAGCCGCAGAGGCGGCCGCAGGCTCTTGATGAATCTGCGCACCAGATCGTGATGCTGCGGCTTGGTGTAAACGCGATAGCCGCCGGCGACGGCACGAATCTCCACGCCGCGCTCATCATTCGCAAAGCTGGCCACCAGCTCATCGAGCGCCGCGCGCACCACGTGCTTCTCTTCGCCCAAAACGCTCGCGAGCTGATCTACTGTGGCGGGCTCATCCGCCACGTAAATGATGGCTTCGAGCGCGCTCTTTAACTCTGTCGAAGACATGGTCATAAATCTTGGCTCATCATGTTTTTTGAGTCGCACAGGCACTCTTGCCTGTGCTGATTTTGCGGCGCTGACGTTCGATGCACAGCCAAGAGTAGCTACCACCCCAACACGCGCAAAAGCGGCGTGCGTTGGGGACTCCGGTGCTGTGCCACCTGACTTTCGCGCTTGAAAACATTGTCATGAGTATTGCTCGTCGATATTGGCCTCGGCGTTTGCCGAAGCCGCAGCTTCGCCGCCGGCAAACACCACATCAAACATCTTATGCTTTCGTATGAAGATCGGGCCAAAAATCTCTGTTTGCGCCAGCACGATGGCCTGCAGGCGCACGAGTTCGAGCACGGCCAAAAGCGCGCAGATCATGGCCGAACGCGACGTGCAGGACTCAAAGAAGCCGACCAGCTCGATGCCGTCTTCCGACGCGAGCAATTGGCCGCGCAGAACCTGCATCATGTGCTCCACGGTGAACGTATCGTGGCGCAGCTCGATCTTGGTGACTTGCTTGCGGCGGTCCAGCACCTGCTGGAACACGCGCACCAGATCGACCAGGGAGACGACTAATTCGCCCTGGGTGTCTTCGCCTTCATAGAGCGAACGATCCGGCTTCGTCCAGACGTGCGCCTCGAGCTGCTGCTTCTGATGGAGCAATTGCGCCGCGCTCTTGAATTGCTCGTGCTCCACCAAGCGATGGACCAGTTCGGCGCGGGGATCAATCTGTTCGTCCGGACCCGCAAGCGGGTCCGGAGGCAAAAGCATCTTGGACTTGATCAGGATCAGCGTCGCGGCCATGTAAATGAAGTCGGCCGAGACATCGATATCGAGTTTCTCGAGCTTGTGCAGGTATTCGAGATATTGGCCGGTGATCTGGGCGATGGGGATGTTGTGAATGTCCATCTCCTGCTTGCGGATGAGATCCAGCAGCAGATCGAGCGGTCCGTCGTAAGTATCGAGATGAATTTTGTATGGAGAAGCCAACGTCACCCCCCAAGCTAGGCTACTTCGCCAATCCCCAGGATGAACAGCAAAAGCAGATTCCTCGTCGGCCCGCACACTGCGCGGGGACTTCTCGGAATGACAGCATTCGTGTTGCGTGCCGCCAAAAAATATCCCCTTGGCGCTGGGAGCCGAAAATACTTCAAGTAGTGCTTGAGCCCGGGGGTTCCCCCCTTACTTTTTTCGCAAGAATATCAAAACAAGCCGTTTAGCTGATCGCTTTGTGCAACGATATCAAACTAATAGAGTTAGGACCCATTTCAACCGTCCCAGCCCCAGACCGTGCGGTTCTCATTAGGTTCCAACCCAAATCGGTGCAGCCTCGCCCCAGCTGTCCCGTTCCGTTTTTCTTTCTATTTTAGCAGCGAGGTCAACGCGCATTCGCCAAAGGAGAAGAGAGATTCTTCGACTCCGTGGCCGCCGACGCGCAAGGCGCGCCGATCCAAAAGCGGCGGCCACTGCGCTCAGAATGACAAGTTTGCGCTTGCGGACCAATTTAGCGGCTAGCAGGGGCATTCTTGGCCTCGCCGGGGGCGCCGAGTTCGGCACGCTTTTCGTTCCATCTGTGGCCGCCGACGCGCAGGCGCGCCGATCCAAAAGCGGCGGCCACTCCGCTCAGAATGACACCCCGTACATTTCTCCAACCGAAGTTAGCGGCCGGCAGGAGCATTCTTGGCCTCGCCGGGGCCGCCGAGTTCGGCACGCTTTTCGTTCCAGTGAAAGACGGCTTCGCGGACACGGTCCATGGTTTGCTGGGCCACAAGGCGCGCACGCTTCGAACCCGTGTCCAAATATTCGAGGACTTGCTGCGGATCGCTCTCGAAATCCTTGCGGCGCTGGCGGATCGGCTCGATCCATTTGATCAGATGGTCGGCCATAGCCGCCTTGCACTCGATGCAGCCGATTCCCGCGGTGCGGCAGCCGTGCGCCGCCCACGCCTGTGTATCTATCGGCGAAAATAATTTGTGCCAGTCGAACACGGGGCAGACATCGGGATTGCCGGGGTCCTGGCGGCGCTTACGCGCCGGATCAGTGACCATCACTTTGGTTTTTTTGCGGATGTCGTCGTCGGATTCGCTGAGCATGATGGCATTGCCATAGCTCTTGGACATTTTGCGGCCGTCGAGACCCGGGATGCGGGGCGTGTGGGTTAGCATCGCCTCCGGTTCACGGAGCTTCTGCTCGAACTTAAAATACTGCGCATATTTCTTCACTTTTTCCAAAAAACTTGGTATTCCCGACTCTATAGCCGCGACTCGCACGCTTCTGCGCCAGGCGCTAGAGAGCTCTTCGTAGGGCTCCCCCGCAAGTTTCGGAAGGACGTTGTACCCAAGGTCCCTGATCGCCTTTTCGTCTTTATCCAACCCCACCATATCGATCTCGAGACCGTAGAAGGCATTAAACCGGCGGACGATTTCGCGGCCGAGCTCGACGTGGGATTTCTGATCTTCGCCAACGGGCACGACGAGTTCGGTGTCGGGCTCGCCGTACATGACGATATCCGCCGTCTGTAAAACCGGGTATCCAAGGAACCCGAGAGTGTGCAGGTCCTTGTCCTTAATGTTGTCGAGCGCTTCCTTATAGGTGGGGACGCGCTCGAGCCAGCCGAGCGGCGTAATCATGGACAGCAGTAGATTCAGCTCCGCGTGCTCGGGAACCTCCGACTGCACGAAGAGCGTGGATTTATCGGGATCGAGTCCCGCGGCCAGCCAATCGATGCCGATCTCGATGGTATTTTGCGCGACGAAAGACGTGTCGGCGTAATCGGTGGTGAGGGCGTGCCAATCCGCGATGAAGTAAAAGCATTCGTACTGCGGGTCGTCTTGCAGGCGAATCCAATTCTGGAGCGCGCCGAAATAATGGCCGATGTGCAGCCGGCCGGTGGGACGCATGCCGCTCAGGACGCGCTTGCGTTTGTCCGGGGCGTTGTCTGCTGGCGGCACTCTAATGGGCTCCCGATGCCGGCCTAAAGGCCGGCGCTACAAAAACGAAAAAGCAGATTCCTCGGCTGTACGCCAACACGCACAACTTTGTTATGCCGGAAAAGCCGCATCCTGTTGGTGCGCTTTTCCGGCTCGACGATCGCGTGAGTTGGGGCCCCGAGGCGTGGCGGGGGCTCCCAATACGCCTGAGAGGCACAGCCAAGAGTGGCTGTGCCACTGAATGACAGGGTTTCATGCTTTCGCCTCGGTAACGGGACGGCTGGCGGTCTTCTCGGTGCGCGCTTTATCGGTGCGCCCGAGCAAGTCGCGCGCGATTATGAGGCGCTGAATTTCGCTGGTGCCTTCGTAGATCGAGAGGACACGGGCATCGCGGTACATGCGCTCGACATCGCTTTCGCGCGAATAGCCCATGCTGCCATGAATCTGCACGGCCTTGTAGGCGACGCGATTGGCCATCTCGGAGGCGAAAAGTTTGGCGCGCGACGCAAAAGTTCCCGCGCGGGCTGATCCCGCGTCTCGCATTTGGGCCGCCTGCCAGACGAGCAGGCGTGCGGCTTCGATTTCGGTTTGCATATCCGCGAGCATGAACTGGACGGCCTGGAATTCGCCGATGGTTTTGCCGAAGGCGCGCCGCTGTTTGGCGTAACTAGCGGAGGCTTCGAGAGCGCCTTGCGCGAGGCCGACGGCTTGGGCGGCGATGCCCACTCGACCGCCATCGAGCGCTTCGAGCGCGATCTTGAGCCCCTGCCCTTCTTCGCCCAGCCGATTTTCCTCCGGCACTTCGCAATCGGAAAAGACAATTTCCGCCGAACGCGAAGATCGCAAGCCCATTTTATCTTCGTAGCGGCTTACGCGAAAGCCGGAGAACGCGGGTTCGACGAGAAAAGCAGTGATGCCGCGAGCACCGGCGACGGGATCGGTTTTGGCAAAGACGAGATAGACGCCGCTTTCGCCGCCGTTGGTGACCCAGCTTTTCGTGCCGTTCAGGCGATAGGTTTTGCCGCTGCGGACCGCGCGCGTCTCGATGGCAGCCGCATCGGAGCCGGCTTGCGGCTCAGTTAGACAAAACGCGCCCAGAATTTCGCCGGGAGCGAGGCGCTGCAGATATTTCTGGCGCTGCGCGTCGTTGCCGTGCCGCCAAATCGGCCAGGCCACGACGGAATTGGTGACGCTCAGCGCGACGGCCATGGAGGCGTCCACGCGGGCGACTTCTTCGAGCATGAGCACGTAGGAGATCGTCTCCAGCGCGGCGCCACCCCATTCTTCTGGAATCAGCATGCCGCAGCAGCCGAGTTCGCCGAGGCGGCGGATTTCCGCGGCGGGGAATTTTTCTTCGCGATCGTAGCGGCGAACGTTCGGGCGGACTTCGGCGTCCATGAAGCGGCGGACATTGTCGCGGATCATGCGCTGATCGTCGGTGAGGGAGAAGTCCATGGGCCCGAAGAAAGACGTTAACACAGAGTGCACAGAGGCACAGAGGACACGGAGAAAAGATTTCGTCGATTCGGGTAACTCGAAAAGCGAAGAGAGATTCTTCGACTTCGCGTCCCGACCGGAAATCGGAAGGCACGATTTCCGGAGAAAGAAACGTCGGGACGCTGCGCTCAGAATGACAAATTGTTGGCTTACATCTTTAGCAGTTCGCGGAGGCGCTTGGTCTGGGCGCGGCTTACGGGAACTTCCGACTGGCGCTTATCCGCCATTTTGAGCATGTAACTCGACTTGAACCAGGGGAGCACTTCCTTGATGTGATCGATATTCACCAGATGCGAACGATGGGCGCGCCAGAAGCGCTCGGAGTCCAGCGCTTCGGCCAGGTCTTCGATCGTGCGGTAATTCGAAGTGCCCTCGAGATCACGCGTGCAGATGGTAATCGTGCCGTCTTCAATTGAGGCGCAGACCATGTCCTCGGCGTCCACCAGCAGAAGCCGGCCCTGAGATTTCACCAGCAGCTTCACGGGCTGGCCGCTGCGATTGCCAAGCTGGTTCACCAGCGTCTCAAGACGCTCCGCCGGCGAATGCTCCGCCAGGATGCGCCGCGCCCGCTGCACCGCGCGCGCGAGCCGCTGCTTATCAAAGGGCTTCAAAATATAGTCGACCGCGTTCACCTCGAAGGCCTGCACCGCATAGGATTCGTAAGCGGTGGCGAAAACAATGTGGGGCAGGCGCACCTTGCGGTCCATCAATCGCTGGATCACGCCGAAGCCATCCAAGCCCGGCATCTGCACGTCGAGAAAAACGAGATCGGGATCGTGCTCCTTGATCAGCGCAATCGCTTCAAGGCCGTTCTTTCCCTGACCGACAAGGCTGACCTCCGGAAAGCTCTTCAGCAAAAAGGCGAGCTCGTCGCGCGCGGGCTTTTCGTCATCCACGATCAGAGTATTGATAGCGCTGTTCATTGCGAATTCATCCGACCATTCGTGTGCGACGGCATTTCGCCCTCGGAGTTTACTGACCGAGTTTCCTGAGCAAGGACCGGCGCAGTAGGAGTATACGGTGCAGGCGCAAACTGGCCAACTCCCGTCTTCCGGGCAAGCGGGCGTGGAAGTGGCGTCAGAAGAAAGGCCGCGGGCCGCATTGCCTTCCTGTCCGTGGACGCAGGAATGGTCGTCTTGCGCCCGCGAGGCAAGAAATTGTCATTTAGGCGTCTGATAAAACGCACCTGTACACATTCTGTTACGTTGGATAGGTTGACCAGCCAAAAAGTGCGGGTTCCGCATAGAAAATTCATAGCTAAGGTGTTCGTGGTATGGGGCGGCGCTGGCGCCGGCGTCTCCTAACCCACTCTTCCGTAAAGAGATCGTAGTTGCACATTTTTCGGGCAACTTCGGCCCCCGTTTTGCGTTGAATTAACTTACCGATCAGGAAACCTGACCGGCCAGGAGGGCAGGTGATTCGTCCGATGCGGCTGATGGGTCTGGCGCCGCAAGCTACGAATGAAGCGCCGCGGCGTATGAATCAGGTGCCCGACGCAAGCTCGTTCGCCTCCACTCGCCGTGAGCCGCGGTCCACAGCCGCACTTAGCTTTGCGGTGTGCGGTCTGGCATCGAGCGGCAGGTTTTTCGTTGAACTCTCCCACACCGTGAATATCAGCCGGTCGGGCTGCTCTTTGTTGCTGCACACGCGGCCGCAAACGGATTCGGCCCTCGTGCTGCGCGCGGTGCCGGGCGGCACTTCCCTGCCCGACGGAACATCGCAGCTTTTATTTCAGCTTGCCTGGGTGCGCCCCGCAGACGATGGATGGCTAATCGGCGCGTTCGCACTCAGCAAAGTTGACCTCTGCCGTCTGGCATTTCCCGCTTACACTCCGTAAAATCGGCAATCCGACCAGGATTGCCGTCCCGAGCGAGCAACGCGAGCGAGGGATCTCTTTGTCGAAGCGATCCTGAGCGAGGGACTTCTCTTTCTGCGAGCCGCCGGGTGAGCGACTTCTTCACCTTTCAATTGCGATATCCAGGGATGAAGAGAGATTCCTCGGTCACTGGAGAGAAAGTCGGCGCAGAGCGCGCCGAAGGTGACCTCGGAATGACAGTTAGGCGACAGTGCGTTTCTATGGCGCTGCTGCCAATCCGGAGCCGACATGCCGAACTCACGAGCAAAAATCCTCGATACCAAGATCGTTTATGAAGGCAAGGTGTTCAGCGTGCGGCAGGACCGCATCGTGGAGCCGGGCGGCATCGAGGTCACGCGCGACATCGTGGTGCATCGGGGCTCCGTCGTGCTGCTTCCTGTTTTTCCGGATGGCTCGATTCTGCTGGTGCGGCAATACCGGCACGCGATCGGGGCTCTGCTTTGGGAACTCGTAGCGGGCCGACTGGAACCGGGAGAGTCAAAAGCCGCAGGCGCGCGGCGCGAGTTGATCGAGGAAACGGGATACACCGCGCGCAACGTAAAACAAATTTTAGAGATCTTCCCTTCCCCGGGATTCGTCACCGAGCGCATGTGGATTTTCGCGGCCACCGGATTGCAACTCGGCGTTGCGCAGCCGGAAGCGGACGAGCGCATCACTGCGCGACAATTTTCACTGACCGCTCTCGAAAAAATGATCCGCGGCGAATCGCTGCACGACGCAAAATCGGTCGCGGCGATTTTGTTTTACGCACGATTCCTTAAATCCAAATAAGAAAAGAATAAGTCGCCGACAAATTTCGCCAGGAGAATGCGTGCGGCGTTCGCTGAAAGCGTACGCAGAACGACAATCTGTGCGACTACTTCGCGAAAGAAAGACATCGTGCGGCTTCAATGTGTCGCTTCGGCACGCCAACAGACGCGATAGTTGCTTGCAACAAGCGCAAGGGTAGTCTACGATTCAAGAAAATCAACACGGGAGGTGACTGACTGAAAACACAAATCGCGAAGATGGATGTGCAAGCGAAGATGAGCGTGACTGAGTTCATCAAACATCACTTCCGCCACTTCAATGCCGCCGTAATCGTCGATGCCGCCGAAGCCTATCGCCGCCACCTGGAGCAGGGAGGAAAAATGCTGCTGGCCATGGCCGGCGCGATGAGCACCGCGGAACTAGGATTGTCGCTTGCCGAAATGATCCGGCAAGAAAAAGTGCACGCCATTTGCACCACCGGCGCGAATCTGGAAGAAGATATTTTCAATCTTGTTGCGCACAATCATTACCGGCGCGTTCCCAACTACCGCAATCTGAGTGAAGACGAAGAGCTCGCGTTGCGCGAGCGCGGCCTGAATCGTGTGACCGATACGTGCATTCCCGAGGAAGAGGCCATGCGGCGCATCGAGCGCCAGGTGCTGAAGTACTGGCAGCAGGCCGAACACGAAGGCCAGCGCTACTTCCCTTATGAGTACATGTATCAGCTCATTCGCAACTGCAACATCCGCGAATTTTTCGAAATCGATCCGAAAGATTCGTGGGTGTACGCGGCCTGCCAGAAAAATCTGCCGATTTTCACTCCGGGCTGGGAAGATTCCACCCTGGGCAATATTTTTGTGGCCAATGTGGTCCGCGGAGACGTGGGCAATATTCAGGTCGTGAAATCGGGCCTGGAGCAGATGGCCGCGCTCATCGATTGGTATCGGAAGACCAGCAAAGATGAGTCGATCGGCTTTTTCCAGATCGGCGGGGGCATCGCCGGCGATTTCCCCATCTGCGTCGTTCCCCTGCTGATGCAGGACTTGCGCGAGAAGTGCCGGCTGTGGGGATATTTCTGCCAGATCTCCGACAGCACCACTTCCTACGGCTCCTATAGCGGCGCCGTGCCCAACGAAAAAATCACCTGGGGCAAGCTGGACCGCAATACGCCGCGATTCGTCATTGAATCCGACGCGTCGATTGTGGCGCCGCTGGTCTTCGCCTACGTCCTCGGCGACTAGAGGCGGAGGCTTTCCATGGAGAATCGGGAGGTCGCGCGCGTCCTGCGCGAGACCGCGCAACTACTGGAGATCGACGGCGCCATCATCGGCCGCTACCGCAGTTATGAGAAGGCCGCCGAACTGATCGCCAGCCTTGCCGAATCGATCGAGGTCCTCGCCCGCGATCCGGAAAAACTCGAAGAACTCCCCGGGATCGGCGAACGCATGGCCGAGCACATCCGCGAAATTCTCTCCACCGGCGACTACGCCTTGCGGAAAAAGCTGCTCAAGAAATATCCGCTGACCATGCTCGACATGCTCTCGCTGCAATCGCTGGGCCCGAAGAAGGCCCTCATTCTGTGGCGCGAGTTCAACTGCTGCACGGTCGATCAACTCGAACAACTGGCGCGTGAAGGCAAGCTGCGCGACCTGGCGGGCTTTGGCGAAAAGACCGAGCAGAACATCCTCAAGGCCATCGAGGTCTTCAAAAAGATTTCAGGCCGCTTCGTGATTCCTACCGCGGAGCACGAAGCCGAGAAGCTCATCGCGTATATCCAGCGTTACGGCAAGCCAGGAAAGCCAATCGGCTCGATCACGCCGGCGGGTTCGCTGCGACGCTGGAAGGAGACCATCGGCGATCTCGATTTTCTGCTGACTTACGCGCTCGAGACGAAGCCGGAGGAACTTGAAGCTATCAAAGACCATATTCTCGGCTACGGCGAACTCGAGCAGGTGCTCGCTCGCGGCGAAAACAAGGTGAGCTTTCGCGTGGCGAAAGGACTACAGGTCGATGTGCGCCTGTTACGGCCCGAAAATTACGGGGCCGCGTTGATCTATTTCACCGGCTCCAAGGAACACAACGTTTCGCTGCGCGGGCGCGCCATCAAGATGGGCTACACGCTGAACGAATATGCTCTGGCTACGCTGAAAGAAGAGCGCCGCGTCGCGGGCACGACAGAGGAAGAGGTCTATGCAAAGCTGAAGCTCGACTTCATCCCGCCGGAGCTGCGCGAAAACTGCGGCGAGATCGAGGCGGCCGAGCAGCATCGCCTGCCGAAGCTGATCGAGCAATCCGACCTACGCGGCGATCTGCAAATGCACACCACGGAAAGCGACGGCCGCCACAGCATCGAGCAAATGGCACAAGCGGCACGCAAGATGGGATACGAGTACGTGGCCATCACGGATCACAGCAAAGCGGTGACCGTGGCTAACGGAATGGACGAAACGCGCACCCGGGAGCACGCGCGCAGAATCCGCGCGGCAAAGGTCAGTGGCATTCGCATTCTCGCCGGCATCGAAGTCGATATTCTGAAAGACGGCCGGCTCGATTTGGCAGACGAAGTTCTCGCCGAGCTCGACATCGTCGTCGCGTCGATTCATTCGTTCATGAATATGGAACGCGACGAGAGCACCGAGCGCATGCTTGCCGCGATCGAGAATCCTTATGTGCAGATCATCGGACATCCCACGGGGCGCATCCTGCTGCGGCGTGATGCCATGGCTTACGACATGGAACGCATCTTAGACGCGGCGCGACGCCGGGGCGTTGTGGTGGAATGCAACGCCGCGCCCGACCGGCTCGATTTGAAGGACGCTTACCTGCGCATGGCTAAGGATCGGGGCGTGCGCGTGGTGATTTCCACGGACGCGCACTCGATCAAGAATCTCGAACTTATGCGCTACGGCGTGCAGACGGCGCGTCGCGGCTGGATCGAGAAAAAAGATGTGCTGAACGCGCTGCCGCTGGAGCAAATGCTCGCTGTGCTGCGCCCCAAGCCCGGCGCCGCTTCGAAAAAGGCCGCTGCCACTCCCCACTCCTGAACGTCCGTAAGTGAACGGGCGCAAGCCCAGTCTCACTTTAATCCCGTATATGGCTCCGGATTATGTGGTAAGGACGGCTTAATCCACGCTACCCGATAGTAGGGATTTCAGCTCCGTGTACGGCGTGATGGAATTCGGGTACAGGAACCAGCGCTTAGCGCAGCTTAATTCGAGCTAGCTTATGGCCGTCGCTATTAAGTCTCTTACGGATGAATACATTCCCGCTGTCAAAGCATTTAATTCCCGCCTGACGGCAGCCGGCGCGCCTTTCGATTTGCGATTTCCTGAATCTTCCGTCTCCGACTGGCTGCCAAAAATCGGACAGAGGCGACTCTATCAGGAGAATTTTGTCGTTTTGGAAGACGGAGTCGTCCGAGGCGGGTACAGAGTAAAGCACCAGGATTTTTCGGTTCGCGGGAAGATCTTCCCCATCGACTGCTTTCATTGGCCCATGTCGGAAGCGGTGATCGACAAGGCATATTCCTGGGTTTTCACGCTTATGCTGTGGCACGTGCAGAGGAGTCAGCCATTTCTTTATTCATTAGGAATGGGGGGCGGCGCAAAAACTCTTATTCCTCAAATCCTCAACGCTGCCGGTTGGAGAACGAAGACGTTGCCTTTCTTTTTCAAAGTCAACCACCCCACGCGTTTTCTGTGCGAAGTTCGCGCCATCCGCGAGAGCGCTTGGCGCAGATGGCTGATGGATACGGCGGCGTGGTCGGGAATTGGCGCATTAGCCATAAGGGCCGTGCAACGTGCGCGGACAACACATCGTCGCAACAAAGAAGAGGTGCAACGCGTGCGTGGGTTCACAGGATGGGCCGACGACGTGTGGAGGGATTGCAAAGATCGCTACGCGATGCTTGCTGTACGAGATAGCGAATCCCTGAACCTGCTGTATCCGGCCGGCAGCGAGAGATTCTTGAGCTACCGGATTTCGCGAGGCAATCGCACAATCGGATGGGCGGTCATGTTGGATACGCAAATGCGGGACAACAAATATTTCGGAAACATGCGCGTTGGGACGATCTTGGATTGCCTTGCGCTGCCGGAGAACTCCTGTGCTCTGGTTCGCGAGGCCACGCGAATTCTGGAAGAGAGAGGAGTCGATCTGACGGTCTCGAACCAGTCACAAAGTCATTGGTGTTCTGCGTTCCGAACGGCAGGGTTTTTCGCGGGCCCTTCGAATTTCAGCTTTGGCGTCTCGCGAGATTTGAGTCATTTGCTGTCCCCGTTTGAGTCCGTAGCGGCTGAGGTGCATATGACCCGCGGCGATGGCGAAGGCCCGCTTCACCTGTAGGCTCCCAGCCGAATGAGTTTTTGGGCGTAGAAGGCTTCATGAAAGCCTTCCCGAAAAGCTGAAGTGCGGTCAGCGTCTATCCGGGGGCAGGGGTGGCGCGAGATAACCCATCTCAGGGGCTGGGGCAGCAACAGGTTCTGTCTTTGGGTTAGGGCCGAATCGGTTGACGCCGGGGTCGCCGTCCTTAATCAGGAAGCGCAAGACTACGAACTGCCCGACCAATGGAATTAGACCAATGAGAATCGCCCATCCGCTGTGGTTGGTATCGTGGAGTCTGCGAACCGACCCAGCGAAAGCAGGTAACGCCGTTACGAGAATGTACAGACCCGTTAACACTGCACGCTGATCGTGTCCGGATGCGCTTACCTTAACGTCTATGACGATCAATGCCACGAGAATGAGCGCATGCCATAGTTCGAACATCCAGTATTCTCTTCGACGGGCTCGCCCGGCAAAAACCGCATATTTTCTCAACGTCTCGAAATACCATTTCATAGTTAGTTGACTCTACTGTCCGTTGTTATTTTGCCAGGGGATTCGAGCACAGCTGGACGTGAACCACCCCCCTTGCTCTCCCCCTTGCCGATCCGTCGACGATCAAGTTTATCGCGTGAGATTACGGCTTTGGCTCCCCAGATGATCGCTTTATACGCCGATGGCGGCTGGGAGTGAAGCAAATCAGTCCTGGGCGAGGGCAGAAATAAAAATCGGCGGGCATCATTGCAATTCGTCTCCGCATTTCGGATGATATTGAACTTTGCTTGCACGCCAGGGACGTGCAGGAATCGATTAGATAAAAAGCAGATCCCTCGGGCCGAGTTTGTTGAGCGCCAAAGGAATCCTTTGGCTGAGGCGGCCCTCGGGATGACAGTCAGTCAATCAAGCCAAGGGGGAAAACGAATACATGCGCCGGCCCACGACCATTGCACCGCCAGAAGGAAAACTCGGCGTGCTCACTTGCGGCATGGGCGCGGTGTCTACCACGTTCATGGCCGGGGTCGACTTGATTCGGTCGAAGGGCGCGCAGCCTGTCGGCTCGGTTACGCAGCTCGGTACGATCCGCCTGGGCAAACGCACCGAGCACCGCTCGCCGCTTATCCAGGAGTTTGTCCCGCTAGCGGGGCTCAAGGACCTCACCTTCGGCGGTTGGGATCTTTTTCCCGATTCCGCTTATGAGGCAGCAGCCAATGCCGCCGTGCTTTCGCCTGAGGATCTTCTTCAGGCCAAAAAGTTTCTTGGCACCATTCGGCCCATGAAAGCGGCTTTCGACCGCGATTACGTCAAGCGGCTGGACGGACCGCACGTAAAAAAGGCCAAAAACAAATACGATCTGGCGATGGAGATCAAAGACGACATCGCGCGGTACAAAAAGCAGTCGAAGTCTTCACGCCTGGTGGTGATCTGGTGCGGCTCGACGGAAATTTTCCTGACGCCGCACGAAGTTCATTCGACGGCCGCCAAGTTCGAGGCGGCCATGAAGAAAAATCATCCCGCGATTGCGCCTTCGATGCTGTATGCCTGGGCGGCGATTACCTCCGGCGTGCCCTTTGCCAATGGCGCGCCGAATCTCACCGTCGATATTCCCGCCATGCAGCAACTGGCGCGCGAACACAACGTGCCGATCTGCGGCAAGGATTTTAAAACCGGCCAGACGCTGCTCAAGACGATTCTCGCGCCAGGCTTCAAAGCGCGCATGATCGGCCTGAACGGCTGGTTTTCCACCAACATTCTCGGCAATCGCGATGGAGAAGTGCTGGACGATCCCGAGTCGTTCAAGACGAAGGAAGAATCCAAGCTCGGCGTGCTCGAATATATTCTGCAGCCCAAGCTCTATCCCAAGCTTTACGGGAATATCTGCCATAAAGTCCGCATCAACTATTACCCGCCGCGCGGCGACAATAAAGAAGGCTGGGACAACATCGATATTTTCGGCTGGCTCAACTACCCCATGCAGATCAAGGTCGATTTCCTATGCCGCGATTCCATTCTGGCCGCGCCCATCGTGCTCGATCTGGTGCTCTTCCTCGATTTGGCCAAGCGCGCCGGAATGCACGGCATTCAGGAATGGCTGAGCTTCTATTTCAAATCGCCGATGTGCGCGCCGCAGCTTTATCCCGAGCACGATTTGTTTATTCAGCTGATGAAACTGAAGAATACGTTGCGCTGGATGATGGGCGAAGAACTGATCACTCACCTCGGCTCGGAATACTACGACTGAACGGTTTGGGCAGTTACTCCTCAATTGAACTCCATCTCAAGCTAATTGATCGGAATGATTCATCAATTCCATTCATTCTTTGAATAGCGAATCGGCAGCGTCGAGGGTATAAGCGAGGGGGAGAAAACGATGAAAAATCTCAGTGGTCACCGCTCGATCGTGACGCGTGCGTTCCTCGCTTTGACTCTCCTGCTTTTTGGCTTCACGTTGGCAAACGCTCAAACGTTTCGTGGCACCATCCTGGGAACAGTCACGGACGCTTCTGGCGCGACCGTTCCTGGAGCTACCGTTACGGTTCACAACGCCGATACAGGTCTTGTGCGCACGACCGAGACCCAAGGGGACGGCAGCTACCGAATCCCCGAGCTTCCGACCGGCACCTACGATGTAAGCATCGAGAAGAGCAGCTTTCGAACTTCGGTTACCAAAGACGTCCAAGTGAGTGTGGCCGCCGAGCGGCGCGTGGACGCCGCCCTCGAACTGGGCGCCGTCAACGAGCAGGTTCTCGTTTCGGGCGAGGCGCTTCCTCAGATTGAGACCACCAGCGACACATTGGGCGGCACGCTCACCCAGGAGATCGTAAAGGATCTGCCGATCAATGGGCGGGACTATACGAAAATGATCTATTTGAATCCGGGCGTGGCGGGCTCGCCGGACCAGATTACAGACTCGCCGGGATCGTTCGGCGAGTTTTCCATGAACGGAGCCCGCGGCCGCTCCAACAACTATTTGCTCGACGGCACGGATATGAATGACGGCTACCGGAACGATCCGGCGATCAATCAGGGCGGGGTTTTCGCGACTCCCTCAGCGATCCTGCCCATCGACGCGGTGAGCGATCTTCGGGTGCTCTCGAATTTCGAGCCCGAATATGGCCGCAATGGCGGCGCGGTGGTGAATATCGTCACGAAGAGCGGAACGAATCAGTTCCACGGCAGTGCGTTCGAATATTTCCGCAACGATGCTTTGGACGCTCGCAATTTTTTTAATACACCAGACCAGACCAAGGCGCCGTTCCACAACAACCAGTTTGGAGGTTCGCTGGGCGGGCCCATCGTGAAGGACAAGACATTCTTTTTCCTGGACTATGAAGGACAGCGGGAACGCGTAGGCGTGGTGACGCTCGCGTGTGTTCCGGACCCTGCCCAAATTGCTGCCGACAACAGCGCGATTGTCGCGGCCGGTGGCACTCCGAACCCGGTAACCGCCGCTATTCTGAAGTCCTGGCCCTCGCCAAACATCCCGGGAACGTTTGGGAATCCTTCCTTGACTCCGGGAACGGGCGAAGACGCCGGGTGCCCGAATGGGCCGAACTCCTCGCTGATCACGCCTTCGTTCAACAATCTTTCCAGCATGATCGCGAAGATCGATCAGACTTTTAACCAGAACAATAATCTAACCGGGCGCTACTTTTTTGGAGACAGTACGCAGGCGTTTCCTCTGGCTTTGAACGCCACTGGAGGGCAGCTTCCCGGATTTGATACCGTGACGCCGACACGCGTTCAACTTGTGTCGCTCTCTTATGTGCATATTTTCTCGCCGACCAAACTGAACGAATTACGCTATGGCTGGAACCGCTTTGCGGAGGGATTTTTCCCCCAGGACCAGAGCCTTCATCCAAGTTCGATTGGCCTTTGCGCGGGGAGCAATGCGCCGGGAACTCCCGCCTCCGTTCTCGGGTCAACTTGCTCCGGATCGGGTGCTGCAGATTCGGGACTGCCGATCATTCTTGTCTCCGTCACACCGTCGGGGGCCAGTTCCTTTTTCGCCCAACCGGGAGCGAACTCCGCCGATCCGCGACATCGCGTCGACAGTAACAATCAGCTCATCGACAGCTTTTCCTGGAAGATCAACAAGCACGACGTGAAGTTCGGCTTTGAGTTTCGCCGCACTAGCATTCAGCAATACTTGGATAAGTATTTCCGCGGGCGGCTGAAGTTTGCCAACTTGTCGAGCTTTCTTGCCGGGACGATCAGCAGCGGCCTGCAGTACTCCGGGGACACAACTCGCCACACTTCAGAGGACGATTACGGCTGGTACGCGCAGGACAGCTTTCACCTGTCGCCGAGAATTACAGTGAACTATGGACTTCGCTGGGATTACTTTGGCGTGACCGCAGAGAAGAATAATCTCTTCAGCAATTTTCTTGTGACCAGCTTTAACGCTGCGACCGACAGTGGAACCGGAACTGAGGCGCAGGTTGGCACGCCCGCACTCCCTCGGCTATACGAGCCGGATCACAAAAATTTCGGTCCGCGCGCAAGCATTGCGTGGGACGTTTTCGGGACGGGAAAGACCGTGGTGCGCGCGGGATTCGGTGTTTTTTATGACGCGATTTCGCAGGACATGTTCCTTGGTCATCTGCCGTATCCGGCCTTTTTTGCCCCGGGTCCAGCCTACGCGAACTTTGGGACAAACCCCATCACTGAGGCTATTGCCACGAAGGGATCGACAATTACCCCCGGCGCACCCGTTTTCGGGCCGTCAAACTGCAGCGGCGAATGCGACATTTTTTCCGTCGACCGCAATATCAAGCCGCCTTACATGGAGAATTACAACCTGAACATCCAGCAGCAGATCACCAGCAAGGTGGCGCTGCAAGTGGGTTACGTGGGATCTCAGGGTCACCGCTTGTGGCGCTTCTTCGATATCAACCAACCGAACCAGGCAGCAATCAACAGCTGCGACCTGAGCCTTGGTGTTTCTGCCTGCGATTTCGCGGTGCCGCGTGTCTTCAGCGGCGCGCCGCCAGGAACGGTCTATATCTTCCAGGAGAATTCCACCGGCAAATCGAACTATAACTCCCTGCAGACCAGCTTGCGGGTAAACGCGTGGCACGGCGTCACATCGTTCGTAAATTTCGTGTGGTCCCGTTCCCTGGACAATTCGAGCGATGGCGAAGATTTCGTTCCCAATGCCGCACAGCCCGCGGATAGCACGAACCCGAATAACGAATACGGCCCATCGAACTTCAATATACCAAAGCGCTTCACCTGGGTTTTCTCCTACGAAGTGCCAACGCTGACCGGCGGGTGGCAAAAGCTGAAGAACGGCTGGGGTCTCGATAGCAGCGTGACGCTGCAGACCGGGCAGCCATTCACGCTTAACTACAACGGCGAGGACGATTACAGCGGCAGCGGCGAGGGATTCGACCGGCCTGACGTGGTTGGGCCGGTTGTTTACAACTATCACGACCCGAATAATTTTCTGAATCTGAGCTCATTCGCCATGCCCTGCACCAACAATGGCACGATATCCGGGGCGGCCGCCGACTGCGTACCGGGCACGCGGCACTTCGGCAACCTGGGGCGCAATGCGCTCGTGGGCCGCCATTCAAGCAGTGGGACTTGGCGATCTACAAGAACACCAAGATCAGCGAACGCCTGAGCGTCCAGCTCCGGGCCGATTTCTTCAACATTATCAATCATCCAAACTTCTCGAGTCCGCTCCTGCCTTCGTTCATTGCCGATCCCGCTTCCAACGTCAGTGTCACTTCCTCCTGCGGATGCGGATTCGCAGCGGGAGCCGGGGGACGGGAGGTGGGCAACGGCTTCTACCACATTGTCGCGACAGGTGACGTGGGCATCGGCAATCCTTTTCTTGGAGGCGGCGGCCCGCGGGGCATCCAACTGGCCTCCAAGTTTACGTTCTAGCGTGTGCACACCTAGCTGGTCGAAGGCCAAGAGAGATTCGCCGAAGGGCATCGGCGGCAAAATACGCGCTTCGACTTCGTGACCGCACTGATTTTTAGATCTCGACAATCATTTCTTGTCGAAGTTTTTGAGGCTTAAACGCAGGTACTATTGGCTGCTATTGTAAAATGGACTATAAAAGCTTTCCCCGCAGGAAGAAAGGTTTGCTTCTCGGGGAGTGCGATTACTGCGCGAAATTTCCATCAGCCCTATCGAAACCTTGCGTTGGTATTTCTACGAAATGGCGGTTAGATTCTTGATCCGGCAAATTTAATCCAGAGGAGGGACTTACCCAAACCTTATGAAAAAGTACAAACTGGAATACATCTGGCTCGACGGAAAGACTCCTATTCCTGAACTGCGCGGCAAAACTACGATCAAACCATTTGATCATCCCCCCACTCTGGGTGATCTGCCCACGTGGGGATTTGACGGCAGTTCCACTATGCAAGCCGAGGGCAAAAGCTCGGATTGCCTGCTCAAGCCCGTAGCGCTGTATCCAGATGCAAGCCGCAAGGACGCTTATATCGTCCTGAGCGAAGTCATGCTCCCCGACGGCAGCGCGCATCCCTCAAATATGCGCGCTAAGACAGAGAATGACCCGGATTTCTGGGCTGGTTTCGAGCAAGAGTATTTCCTTTACAAGGATGGAAGGCCGCTTGGCTTTCCTGCCGAGGGCTACCCGGGTCCTCAAGGCCCCTATTACTGCGGTGTTGGCTACAAATATATGGGCAGTGTGGCTCGCCAAATCGTCGACGAACACCTTGATCTGTGCCTGGCCGCGGGTATCAATCATGAAGGGATCAACGCGGAAGTCGCCAAGGGTCAGTGGGAGTTCCAGATCTTCGGTAAAGGCTCGGCCAAAGCCGCGGACGACACCTGGACCGCTCGCTATTTGATGATGCGCCTGTGCGAAAAATACGAGGTGGATTTTGTGTTGTATTGCAAGCCCATCCGGGGCGATTGGAATGGATCGGGCATGCACACCAACTTCTCCACGAAATACATGCGCGAAGTCGGCGGCAAGGAATACTTCGAATCGCTTATGAAGGCCTTCGAGAAGACAATTCCCGATCACATTTCCGTCTACGGTCCCGACAACCATTTGCGCTTGACCGGTCTGCACGAAACGCAGGCGATTGACAAATTCAGCTTTGGTCTTTCCGATCGCGGCGCTTCGGTCCGGATGCCTGTCAACTTCATCAAGAATGGATACAAGGGCTACCTGGAAGACCGGCGGCCGAATGCGGAGGGCGATCCCTACCAGATCGTTAATCGCCTTCTGAAGACAATCAACAGCGTCCCGAAACCTTCTTTCACCACTGTGGCTGCGGACTAGCGCACAACACGAAAGAATCTACGACGGGGGAAAGAACGCAAGAATTTTGCGAACTTTCCCTCGTTTGATTTTCCGGAAGCAGCACGGTAGCGCGAGACTGGTAGGCCTCAATGGGGCTGCCTTCCCTTCATCGAAAACCTCGATTTGTCTTATCTAAAACTTTCATTTTACTTGCCGGCGACCTGCCAGTATTTTGTCGCGGGGTTTCCGGCACGCGCAGACTCTCGCTCTCGTGCCGACAGAAGGAGCATCGTCCAAGGCAGTAGTAGTTATAAGAACCGAGCGCAATCAAAGAGCAAAAGACGCATGGCCAGAGCCGCCCATGCGTTTCTTGACGCCGTCCACGTCCTGCGCTATTGTCGCCGGTCCTTACCTGGGGTGTGTCACATTTCTTTAATTCTAATTCTTCATAAGGAGCGAGGATGGACCCGAAAGGTGTTCTAGATTTTGCCGCGAAGCACAACGCCAAGATGCTCGATCTCCGCTTCACTGATCTGCCCGGCCTGTGGCAGCACGTCAGCTACCCGATCGGCGAGCTCGAAGAGAGCTCCTTCAAAGAAGGATTCGGTTTTGACGGCAGCTCCATCCGCGGCTGGCAATCGATTCACGAATCGGACATGCTGCTCATGCCCGATCCGAATACCGCTTTCATGGATCCCTTCCGGGATACTCCCACGCTGGTCATAATCTGCAACGTCAGCGACCCGATCACGCATAAACCTTACCCCCGCGATCCTCGTCAGATCGCCATCCGCGCCGAGGCACACCTTAAAGAGAGCGGCGTCGCCGATCAGGCTTTCTTCGGCGCCGAAGCCGAGTTCTTCATCTTCGATAGCATTCGTTTCGACTCCCAGCCGCAGCACAGTTTTTATTACATCGATTCCGATGAAGGGCGCTGGAACACGGGCCGCGCCGAGCACAATCTGGGCTATCGCCCGCGCTACAAGGAAGGCTACTTCCCTGCCCCGCCGATCGATCATTTCATGGACCTGCGGAGCGAGATGGTCATGCGCATGATCGAAGTCGGCATGGACGTGGAGTGCCAACACCACGAAGTGGCCACCGCCGGCCAATCCGAAATCGATCTGCGGTTTAACACGCTGCTGGTTTCCGCCGACAACATGATGAAGTACAAGTTCGTCATCAAGAGCGTGGCCCAGCAATACGGCAAGAGCGTAACCTTCATGCCCAAGCCGCTGTTTGGCGACAATGGCTCCGGCATGCACACGCACCAATCGCTCTGGTCCAAGAACAAGCCGTTATTTGCCGGAGACAAATACGCGGGACTTTCTCAAATGGCGCTGTGGTACGCCGGCGGCCTGCTCAAACACGGGCGGAGCATTTCGGCCTTCTCCGCGCCAACGACGAACTCTTACAAACGCCTCGTGCCCGGCTACGAAGCTCCGGTGAACCTGGCCTACTCCAGCCGCAATCGCTCCGCCGCCGTGCGCATTCCGATGTATTCGACAAATCCCAAGGCGAAGCGGCTCGAATTCCGTCCGCCCGATCCTTCATGCAATGTCTATCTGACTTTCGCCGCCATGCTCATGGCCGGCCTCGACGGAATCGAGAATAAGATCGATCCCGGCAAGCCGCTCGACGTGGATATCTTCGAACTCGATAAGGAAGAGGCGAAGAAGGTGCCCACGATGCCCGGTTCGCTCGACGAGGCCCTCAAGGCTCTCGGAGACGATCACAAGTATCTGACCAAGGGCGGCGTTTTCACCGAGGAACTCATCAATTTGTGGATCGACTATAAGACCAAGAACGAAGCGGACCCCGTCCGCATGCGTCCGCACCCCTACGAATTCCACCTGTATTACGACATCTAGACAGAAGCGATTTGCAGAAAGGCCCACTGGATTCGCTCCAGTGGGCCCTTTCTGTCAGGCAGCGCACCTTCATTCGGTAGGAGACGGCGGTGCGTGATGAGGAATGTGTTGACTACGACATGTTCGCAACAGCAGTAGGCGCGGAGGCTCGCTTCGATGCCATCAGCGCCTCTGCTTCTTGAACTCCCGACACCAGCAACCTCAAATTTTTGTTGCCATCGTCATCAACGACCCTGCGAAGCCGCGCGAGACCAACTTTAGCGTTCGCTTCGCTATTGCCATGACGCTTGGCCGTAGCTATGAGGTCACTTTCGCTCATGCGTCGCGGATGGATACTCCACAGGGTTAAAAGTTCAACGTCCCTTGCACTGAGACCCTTGAACGAAAAATAGTGCCGACCGTTGATGTTTTCGGTAAATGGAAATTTTCGCTCGTTAAGACTTCCGACCAGCTCTGCTACGGTGTTCAGGTCCATTGCTCCTTTTTGGGAAAACCGAAGCATTTCGGCCAGAATCCATGAGCAAGCGCTTACAACGAGCGATGCATCCATTTGATTCGGGTCGACTTCACCAGCATCATGTCGCCCGCCACGATTACTGGCAATGTCATAGACCAGCCTACAAGCGCGCGGTATGGTTAATCGCACCGTATCATCGGAGGCTCCGGCGGGTTTGTTACCTAACCCATCGATTATCGAGCCAGCCTTGAACGCCTTGCCTGTCGGCACTGCCTCACCCACGTATGCCCATAATGCTTTTAGAACCGCCTCGATAAACTTCCCGCTCTTGGCGATTGCATCTTCCCAATTGCCGAGTTGAAATTCATCGATGGCCTTTTGGTAATGCCCCACAACAGCAGTAACATACTTTTGCGTGAATTTCGAGCCGACGAGCTTCGTGAGCGTCTCTTCCGCCATCGCCGCTTACCTCGCTTACCAATTTGAATATTTCCAGCCCTTGCGACCTTCCCCCTCATTGACGTGTTCGCGCCGCAGTTCTCTTTTCTGTACGAGCGATTGCAATGGACCACTCATCGAAGTGACTGGATGGTGCCAGCCGTTCTTTTTGAGTTCTTGCTTGATTTCGGCGATTGACTTCTGCGAACCAAAGAAGCCCTCCGCCTTCAGAAACAGGATCCGCTCGGGCAACGACTTCGGCGGCTCAGTTGTCGTAGATTCACTCTTTTTCTTCGATTGCGCTTTTCCATTTCCATTGCCGGTCTCCGCATGGCGCCCAGCATTGCCCGAAAGCAAATGGCTCAAGATTGTCTCAAAGGCTTGCACTTTCAGATCTCCGTCGGGCATATCGTGAACAGCCTGTTCCGCCTGCCTCCGCAGTTCCACTAGCGTATTCTTCATAGATTTAATCGCTCCTTGGAGCCTTTACTCCTGGGGCCCCGCTAGCCATGCTACTCTCAGTCAACTTCGGCGTCAAGCCAAGCGGACGTGTACCCTATAAATAAGCGTCGCGATGATAACGCTCTTAGCCTGTGATGCGCCAGGAATTGACTGCCGACAGGCATCCACACGGCCATCACGAGATCGTTGCCGTGCTGGCGCTCGCCCTAACGCTGTTCTTCTGCTTACTCTGCGTGAGGCAAATCAAAACGCACAACCCTATCCCCGTGGTTCGTCAGTCGGTATCGACCTCGCTCTCCGGTCAGCTCAACATACTCATACTTATTCTTGGCATCACGAAGGGCCTGGGAGATAACCTTCGGAGGCCGAACGCCTGCCCGAATATACGCCCGGCGAATATCATCCTCCGTAAAAGTCCCCGTTCCAGCCTCGGTTAAGGCGAACGCCAGCACGGCAACGATCTCGTGATGGCCGTGCGGACGCTTCTTGGCAACTAATTCTCGTTCATTATCAACAGTCGGTGCTATTACCGTCTCTGATGAATATGTTGTCATATCATTCTTGCCTTGTAGCTTGCTTGTATGTGAATACTTTGCAATCATCTCCTCTACAAACTCTTTTGGACCTTCGACTTTTATCTTTCTGTCATCAAACACTATCTCAGCTTTATACACTTTGTCAGTCACGATTTACCTCTCTGCTTCCAGGTGATCATAACTAGCAAGCAAGAATCAAGTCAAGCGTATAGATGGCGTATATAATTACTTGTTTGTGATAGTATAGTCTGTTGGTAATTAACGGGAATTAGTTGCCAAGAAGCGTCCACACGGCCATCACGAGATCGTTGCCGTGCTGGCGTTCGCCATTACAAAACTAGGACAAGGCTGCTTGCGGGCGACCTTCGCGGTTAATCCGACAACCCCCGAAGGCCCATTGGCAGTCATGGGATTCCGTGGAGCCTTATTTGGATAAAATTAAGCTTTCATCGGACGCGTCCAGACCGTGCGACCCGAGGGAGTGAATATCCCGCCCCTAGCAGATAGTGCCGTGCCCAACGCAGAAAAAACCGTTGAGAGCCTTGCCCTCTAGGCTAAAAGTCAGAAGTGCAGACAGTCTGCGTTTGGATGCCCACGCCGGACGCCGGAGGAGTTGTTTATGACAAAAACCCAGTACGAAGCTTTTGAAGCTCTCGATCCTTTCTTCGAAGTCGTCATGACGGGCTTACGCGGACTCGTCGATGGCGATCACTATTTCGATACAATTGCCGAAGACGCATACTTCGAGTTCCGCTATCACTTCCCCGGTTGGCCTCTGACAATTCGAGGTCGAGCCAATCTGATCGCCAGCTACTCCGGATACGGCAAGACGATCAAGCTTCACTCCGGCGACGCACTGGTTGTGCATCGCTCGCAAGATAGTCGCGTTGTAATCCTCGAATACGAAGTACACGGCAAGATTCTTTCGACCGGCCTGCCCTATGACAACAGGTTCATCTCGGTCGTAACGATTGAGAAAAGAAAGATCGTGCATTGGAGAGACTACATGGACTCTCTGGCTGCCTGGACGGCGCTGAATAGCGCCTCCTAGTCTCGCAATGACTACGCATACTTCAAGCCGCGCTACTCAGCCGCAGGCAGCGAACAAAGAGTTGCGACGGAATGTGCAACAATTTTTAGTTTGCTCAACTGTTGGATGGGGAAGCGGTAAGCTGCGCTGACTTGGTTGCGAGAGCTCGGTCGCGATCTTGCTCCAAACGGAAAGTTGCACGGACTGTGGTGCCCTGCCGACCTGATTCAATCGTGAGTTGGCCATTGAGTTGGCGCACGCGCTCGCGGATGCCCGAAATGCCTACGCCCACGTGCTTTTGCGGTTTATCCGTTGAAATGGGATCCATCCCTTTGCCTCGATCGGCAACCTCTAAGATGATTTGATCCTGCTTCTGAATCAGGCGGATACCGGCCCATTTGCTGCCGGAGTGCCTATGAATGTTGGTGAGGCTTTCTTGAACCAAGCGGTATATCGTCAGCTCAAGGTCTTCCGGCAACCGAGTCAAAGATGGTGATATTTCCAAATCGACTTTAATTCCGCTGCGCTCCGAAAAACCGTCGGTGTACCACTCGATCGCGGATGCTAACCCGGCTAGATCCAGCGTTGGGGGGTGCAGAAGGTAGGAGATAGTTCGGATCTCCTTTGAACACTCCGAAACGGCTTGCTGCGCATCGGCAACTAACGCCTTCAATGTCTCAGCTTGAGGTGAATGGGTTATATGGTCTTCGATCGCACCGAGGCGCATCTGCACTGCCGCGAGGTATTGCCCGGCGCTGTCGTGCAGGTTCCGCGATATACGCTTCCTCTCTTCATCCTGAGACTGGAGTAGGCGTGCAGAAAGTTCTTGTAGAGCCTCTTCATTCTCGTGTAACGCAGTTACATCCGTAGCAACTACGCATACAGCGTGGTGCCCTGATTGGTCATAATTCGGGAGCGGGCTGAGAGCAAGATGCAAGTGAAGATTGCGCCCTTGCGGATCGCGAAAACTGATATCGCCCTTGGCTGTTTTGCGAAGCCCCTCATCGATCAGCAGCCGAAGTTTATCTTTGTCGGCAGTTTGCAATTGGCCGTAAACGGCCACGCCAATTAGCTTTTCTAGAGCAATACCAATGATTTCCGCGAAACGTCCGTTAGCATAAAGGATCGTACCGTCCGCGCCCAGCGTGGCGGCACCTTCCTGCATCGTTTCGATGAGAACGCGGTAAGGCTCGTCGGCTCCCTGTAAGGCGAAAACTCGGTCGCCCAATGGCGTTTTGACCACCAGCGCGTCTACCCGGCCACCTCGAATCGCTTGCATAATTTCATGGAGTTCTTCGACACTTTCGAACGAATGCAGCGCGTGAACTTGATGTCCAGAACCGCTTTCGATGACAAAGGCGTCCACCAGGCCGGTGCGAATTGCCTCAATTGTCTCCTCGATCTCCCGGCTGTCATACTCACGTCTTTTTTCCAATTGCTGCTGAACCATAGATAACAATGAATCTGGCATTTTCCCTCCTTATGCACTTTCCGCTTTTGCCACGGGAGCCGAAGGTCCACGTATATCCAGCCCCACCAACACACGCTCGGTATTTGAAAGATCTCCGATAATCTTTCGGAGCGGCACGGGAACGCGGCGCACTAGCGTGGGAATGGCCAGAATTTGGTCGCCTTGCGCCAATTGAGGATGTTTTACCAGATCGATTACCTCGATTCTGTACTCCTGCTTCAAGTGCTCATCACAAATGCGCTTTAGATTCGCCAGAGCCGCCAGCGACTTGGGAGTCTGCCCGGCCACATAAAGCCGCAATTCAAAAACGTCTTTCGCCACGTGAGATCCCCCTGCGGTCTTGCCCCTAGTCTTTTTCTCTTTCATGCCTGGGCTCCATTTACGTGCTTTCGATTTTGCCTGTCCCCTGACAACCCTGCTTGCCGGCTGCCCGCCATTTCTTGGGTATCCAACTCTAGGCGATGTTCAACGTTCTGTGCTTGGTGGATGAGCATTTCCATCTGCTTTTCTTCTGCCGCGTATTCCGCTCTCAGGTTCTCAATTCGTGCCTCAAGTTCCCGGCGCTTGGCCTGAAGTTCACCTCGCTTCCGCTCGATGGTCTGCCGTCGCAGCAGAGCTTCGGAGGAATCTTTGGCTTCCTGCGCCAGCCGGGCGGAACCCGTGAATACGCGCCCGGAGCCGATATACGGCGTCAACAGCCTGATCCCTTCACTCGTGATCACAAATTCACGGAGCTGGTTGGAATGGGCCATGCCGCGCGATTTCAAAATGTACAGGCAGCGGTTTCGCTCCCCGCTTTGCTCGACATCTCGCAACAGTATCCACGTGTCGATCAGCGAAGAAATCTGTTCTTCCGTGGCTTCCAAATGATTGCCGCCCCTTGTCAGGGTGGTCATCAGCGCGGTGATCCCCTTTTCCTTCAAGAAGTCAATCAGACGCATTAACATGGAACGAACATCGCGTTGGGTGCTGCTCCCGATAAGGTTGCTGACGGGATCTATGACGATTGATTCCGGTTTGAGCGTATCGATGAGCTTATGAATGTGCAGCAGGTGCATCTCCATCCCGTATTGCGACGGACGCCAGGCCCGGTGGAACAGTAGTCCCTTTTTCACGTAACGGTTAAGATCGATTCCAACCGAAGCTGCGTTTCGGAACACCTGGTCGGTGGATTCTTCGAACCCGATATATAAGCAGCGCCCACCCCGGCGGCAAGTGGCGTCTGCAAAATGGCAAGACAAAGTCGTCTTTCCGCTGCCCGCCGTGCCACTAACAAGAATGCTGCTTCCTCGGTAATAACCCTTCCCCTGCATCATTATGTCTA
>Ga0210394_10002165_pt1 | contig 27877 bp, 22 predicted proteins | sample IncBWC12MmetaG_FD_160121 | JGI IMG/M metagenome (GOLD analysis project Ga0210394, IMG submission 160121) | Forest soil microbial communities from Barre Woods Harvard Forest LTER site, Petersham, Massachusetts, United States - Inc-BW-C-12-M | ecosystem: Environmental > Terrestrial > Soil >...
GACATGCCCATCACCCTGCTGACCACTCCCACCCCGCCCCATCCATAGGCCCGAACTTCCGCCGCTGCCCATTGCCGCCGCATCCGTTCATCCATCAGCGGTGCCAACGAGCGATACTTCGTTGCGATCGCCTCGGGTTGAGATGAGTCCGGCACGTAATCATGACAACACACTCAAAATAATATAGTCAACTTATTTTGACGCGACGCCTTACTTAAAGCTCAATGAGCGTTGGGCACTGTCACTGCCTTCAGAAGATCCGTACGCATCTTTCGGTAGTTGTCGCGCTTACGAACATTCGCGCGAAACAACAGCCTGACCAAAACAGGAATCGGCAACCCTGCGAGCTGACGGTACGAGAATTGCCGATTCACGATTGATAAGCAACAAGGACGATGAGTGCTGTCAAAACGATGATCAATGATACATACAAAATGCTGGAAACACTGGACAGCCACAGGTCGCGCTTGCGCATCTTTTAGTAGAGTTCAAATGCTGTCAAGAGAAATCAAATGCATGCCTTCGGATTCACCCAGAGGTAACGATCAGGGGACGCATCATTTCATTGTCTTCGTGTTCCAGCATGTGGCAGTGCCAGACGTACCTCCCCGTGAATCCTTCAAAATTCACGATGATCCTGGTTACCGTCATCGGATCGACGCGGACCGTATCCTTCCATCCCAACTCGCCAGGAGTGAGCGATACGGGCGGTCCGGTAAGGATGACTTTTCCCGTCAACTGGTAGACCGCGAGATCGAAGGGCCGGCGGTCGAGGAGCTGAAAGCGGACGAGGTGCAGATGGATGGGGTGCGAGTCATCGGTTAGGTTGATGAACGACCAGATTTCAGTCGAGCCCAACACCGGCTTTTCCGTTGCGGGCGCGTCCCAATGCATACCATTCAACAGCATCGCGCTGGAGCGGCCGAGGCGGTTCTGGTAGTCGGCCAGAGTAAGCTCGCGGGTACGAACGGAGCTGTGTTCCAGGGTGCGCGGAACCGGGCGGAGGGTTGCGGGCAAAACGGATCGATCGACGGATTTGGCGGTGCTCACGCGAAACTGCATGATAAGGGTGACGTCGGTTCGGAGATAGACCGATTTCCCGGTATGGGTCGAGAAATCGAAGATCAGATCGACACGCTCACCGGGGCCCACGATAAGGAGGCTGGTTTGCGTTGGGGCAGATAGGAAGCCCTGCTCACTTCCTATCTGATAGAACGAAATCGCGTCAGCTGCCATCGAGGCTTCAGCAGAGAACGAGAGGCGGTAGAAGCTGCCGTTCGAACCGTTCAACAGGCGAAGGCGATATTTGCGGGGCTCGACCGGGTGAAAAGGAAAGATCTTCCCGTTTGCAAGAATGGCGCTGCCGTAGTATTCCGAGACCCAGGGCGCATCGGGTTTGGTTGAAACCGGATAGTCGATCTGACCATCAGGGCGGAACGACCTGTCGAAGAGAATCAAGGGAATTTCATGGTCGCCGTTGGGTAGGTTCAATTCATCTTCAAAGTCGTCTCTCAGCAGATAAAGCCCCATCAGGCCGGCAACCGCATTCAGGCGCGTGATGCCCATGGCATGGTCGTGATAGAAGAGGCTGGCTGCTTCCTGTTGATTCGTGTAATGACATACAGCCGACTGCCCAGGTACGAACCAGTCTTCCGGGTATCCGTCGCTGGAGGCTTCGGTTCTTCCTCCGTGCAGGTGCACAACCGTCCTCACAGCCGGCCGTTCAACTTCGGCTCCATGCAGTGTGTGGTCAATTGGGAACAGATGATGAGAAGGTAATGCGTTTTCCCACTCCACCAGATTGGGTTTTCCATTGCGCGCCTCGAAAGTGGGGCCGGGGCACAGAGAGTTGTATCCCCACAACGTCGTCGGTGGAACGTCGCGGTGCACCTTCGCCTGGAACTGACGCATCGAGATGCGGTAGTAAGGGAGGTGAACCGCCGGATCCCCCGGGCATGGGCGCAGACCGCTCGGCCTGGCCACAGGTGGAATCGGCAGCCGATCGACAAAATGGGCAAGGCTTCTGGTCTCCAGCAACAGGGCGTGCTCATCTGCCGGTTGCCGCATGGAGCCGCCGTCAGCAGCCGTCGCAGCAAGCAACGAACTCAAATGCTGTAGGAAGCGCCGCCTGGTGGTTCCCATCCCTGACCTTTACCGAGAGCTGGTTGGCGCTTTCGAGGAAGATGCCGCCACGAGCAAGCGTGAATGGGTGAGATTACAGAGAAATAAATCTGAGCTGGAAAGAATTGAGCTTTCTTTCATCAACGTGATGACGGAGTGAACATATACTTGCGCTCGTCTCCGCTGAAGGCGGGGAGTTTTCGAGTCTGTCTGCATCGCAGCCCATCCAACGTTCACAAACCCAACGAACGCAAGGAGATTCCCCCATGAAGCGCTCCTCTTTGGTCTGCACAAAGTTCGTGTTATGTCTATTTGCGGTGATCGCAAGCGTCATTCTTGCGCCCCCTGCATTCAGCCAGCAAGTCACATTCTTCCCCTACATTCAGCTTGGGGATAGCGGTGCCTTTGGTCCATCCGATCAGATCGTGATCGCGTGGCAAACGGATGAAGCAGTTCCCAATGCCTCTGCCTACAAAGTTTCATTGCGCGCCTCAGGCGACGACGATAGCCACGCTGTCCAGCCAAGCGCTCGAATCGTGGACAACTATCTTGCCGCCGACCCGACGCTGCCGTCAATCCCGGGAGCCTATGGGGCACACTCCAATTACACCGCGGTTCTTCGGGGCCTGCAGTATGACACCACCTATCACTATTTCGTGACGGGTCCAGGCATGCCCAGCGGAGGTTTCGCAGCGTCGTTCCACTCCCGCAAGCGCGGCCCGGTATTCTCCTTTGCAGTCGAGGGCGATGAAGGCTATTTTCCCGTCGTTCCGAATTCAACTCCGGCCCGCATCGTCGACTATGAAGCCCGGATCGCCCATCTTGTCTACAACGCGGCGAGCATTCAGTTACCCAATCAGCCGATGCGGCCTGAACCGGACCTCGTTCTGAATACCGGCGACAACGTCTACAACGAGGGGACCGAAGACAATTACCGCGATTTCTTTTTCCCCGTCTACAACAGCGATCTGGACTCAAACGAGACCGGCGCACCTCTCATTCGCAGCAAACTGTTCTTTCCGGTGAATGGAAATCACGATGAGGGCAGTACCGGGGTGTCGGCGAATCTTCTGGCTGACAACTCCGCGCCGCCGTTCAGCGGCACTCTGAGCGGTGGTGACGCGCTCTCTTTCTACAACGACTTCTATTTTCCGCAGAACGGGCCGGCGGGTTTTGACATCCAGTATGCCTGGAACGGAGATATCCCGGCTACAACAGGGTTTTATCTGACTTACCAAGGTCAGACGTATAACTCTTCGGCGGCCATCAAAGCTTTCCGCGACTCGACCGCTGTTGATACGGGGAAGGGAGCAAAAACCCAGATCGACCATCAGAGCAACTACTCGTTCGATTACGGCAATACGCACTTCCTGTTTCTGGATGCGGACCCGCACCTTTTTAATGACAACCTGCCGAGCACGAACGCTTACAATGCTCCGCCACCGGTGTTTACGCCATATCCCACCGCACTCGGCAACTGGGTGATCAACGATCTCGATTCCAGCCGGCAGCCGTGGAAGATCATCGTGTATCACCAGCCGGCATTCTCTTCGGGCGATGCAACCATCGTCAACAACCAGATGCGCGCGGTGGCCAAGCTGCTTGAGGATCACGGTGCGAACCTGGTCTTCAATGGTCACGAACACAACTATCAGCGCACGTTGCCGATTCGTTCGACATCCCGCACCGCCGGGCCGGTTAGCACCATGGCGGGATCGCCCGCGGTCTATGTGGATTCGCATTTCAACGGAACTGCGAACACTGTGCCTGACGGCGTCCTTTACATTGTGGAAGGCGCGGGCGGTAATCGCGACTTTGACGGCGCTTTCGCACCGCCTCGCGGCAGCGGGGTCGGCCTAGATCAGGACGACTCGGCCACTGGGACGTTTACCGACGAGCCCGGTCTGACGGTTCCGCAAGGCCCCGCTTCCTGGCTCGATACCAATCTCACCAACCCCGAGATGGTGAATTTTCTGCCCAGTGCAGGCCAGAGCCAGAAAATCACCGCGCGGTTCAAATCGAAAGTATTCTCCTTCGGCGATGTCGTGGTTGACGACAATAAGCTCACGCTGTTTCAGATCACGGAGCCGCTGCTCTCGACCTCATCAGCGACCCCCGCCGACCCCGCTCCCTACGGCACCGATGTCAACGACAGGCCTCTGAACGATCCGATTCCGGACACCGAGATCGATCCTGTGACCGGAGAGGTTGTCTCTTCGCCAGCAACCGGAGCCTCGGCGCTGCTCGACAAGTGGACCATCGCCAAGCCCGAGGTTTCGTCCTCTTTATCGGCGACGTTATCAGCGCCGGTTAGCGTCGCGGCAGGCGGCGGGCTTTCCTACGTCGTTCATCTCAACAACCATTCGCAGTACTCACTCAACGGAACCCAGGTGCGCCTTTCCTTGCATGACGGGCTGTCGTTTGCGGGCACGGCGGGTCAAACGACAACGGTGCAAGGCGACGAAGTGGTGGTGACGATCGGACGCCTCGCAGCTGGATCGACCCAGGACATTTCGATTCCAACCGTGGTTTCCTCCAACTCCGGTGCGAGGATCGAAGCGCATGCTACGGTTACCTCCTCCACCGCCTCATCGGTCACCACTAACGGTGTTACGACCAGTGTGAGCCACTGATTCAACCTTTGAGAGTTTTCGCGCGGGGGGATGATCTCGTCCTCCCGCGCTTCTTGAATTCACGTTCACTAGATTCGGACGCGGGTTGGAATTTGCCGGGCTGTCACAGAACGTTCAACCAGATTCAACACGGCGCGCCTAAGAAGAGAGTGCCACTTCCCCAGAAATGGCAAGGAGGCCTTGTGCGTAAAACCATCTCCGCTTTGTGCGCGACTGTTTTGCTTGTTGGCACACTTCCCACTTCAGTTCTCGGCGAGGATCATCACCAGCCGTCACCAATCAAGCACGTGATCGTGATCTTCAACGAAAACATCTCGTTTGACCACTACTTCGCGACCTACCCGCAGGCGGAAAACAACCCCGGAGAGACTCCTTTCAACGCATCCCGGGGAACGCACGCGACAAACAACCTAACGACTCCGCTCGATCCCGACAAATCCTTTACTCCGAACAAAGGGCTGGCCCTGCTCACCGACAATCCCAATGGCCCCACCGGCAGCGGCGCTTCGTTCAATGGCGCAAACTCCGCCAACCCGTTCCGTCTGGCACCGTCGCAGGCGGCGACCGCAGACCAAGGTCACGCTCCCAAGCCGGAACAAACAGCCTATGACAATGGCAGCATGGATCAGTTTCCCGGTTCGACCGGCACTGCCGGTCCGCCGCCCTCCGCCACTGCAACCTCCGGCGCGGCGCTAACCAAGGGACTCACCATGGGCTACTTCGATGGCAATACCGTGACCGCGATGTGGAACTACGCGCAGCACTTCGTTTTGTTCGACAACGCCTACACCAGCCAGTTCGGACCGTCCACGCCTGGCGCCATCAACTTGATCGCAGGCCAGACCAACGGGCTCGCGGGCTACGCCAATGTGGTCTCTGGTAGCACGCTGCTGCATAGCAGTCATGAAGTCTTCGATAACCAGGGCGGTTTCACGCTCATCGGCGACGCGGAGCCGCTGGGCGACGTCTGCTCGAACACTGCCACCGACAACGTGCAGATGGCCGGCAGGAATATTGGCGACTTGCTCAATAAAAGAGGGATCACCTGGGGCTGGTTTCAGGGTGGCTTCGATCTGATTACTGTGAACGCCAACGGCACCACCGGTTGCGCGCGCTCGACGCCAAACACGGTTCCCGGCTACAGCGGGGTGGCCATGCTGGACTATGTCGAGCACCACCAGCCGTTCCAGTACTACGCTTCGACAGCGAACTTGACACATGCGCGTCCGAGCTCGACCTCGGCCATCGGCAAGACTTTCGAAGCGGACGGAGTGACCAAAGATCCAGCCAATCACCAATACGATATCGACGATTTTTTCACCGCCTTGTCGAACGGCAACTTGCCGGCGGTGAGCTTCCTCAAGCCGGCATCGTATCAGGACGCTCATCCCGGCAACTCCGACCCCATCGACGAACAGACCTTCCTCGTCAACACGATCAACACCGTGATGAGAAGCCCGTTCTGGGATTCGACGGCGATCATCATCACTTACGACGACTCGGACGGCTGGTACGACCATCAGATGCCGCCGATCGTCGATCCCTCCTACAGCAGCTTCGTTGACGTTCTCAACGCCCCGTCGGTGTGCCAGTCCGGCGTGCAGCAAGACAGGCCGCTCAGCACCACACCCCTCAACGGTGTCCTGGGCAAACCCGTCTGGGGCCGTTGCGGCTACGGTACTCGTATTCCCATGCTGGTAATCTCGCCTCTCGTGGGTTCAAACGTGGTGGATCACACGCTCACCGACCAGAGTTCAGTCCTCCGGTTCATTGAAGACAACTGGCTTGACGGCGAACGCATTCAACGGGGAGGGAGCTTCGACACCATCGCCGGCGATCTGACTCACCTGTTCAAGTCGGTCGAATCGGAAGGAGACGACGCACGGAGATTGATCCTGGATTCGACGACCGGAGCGGTCGTCCACTAGTTTTACCCAATCTGATCGGGCACGTACAAGGACAGTGTTTAGATTCGTACCTTCCAGCCACCGCGTCGCATTATATCTATGTGATGCGGCGGCTGGAAGTCTTGGAATATCCTTGAAAGGCATTTCCGGTCACCGATCAAATGTGTCCCACTGTCACTACTTCATTCTATGAATCCCTTCCGCCGCAAATTCCTGATGGACGGCGTCCGGCTGTTGGCCGCCGCGGCTGGCGGGAGGGCCGGTCTTCTAGATCCCCGCGCTCTTGCCCAACAGCCCGCGTCGACGCAGCCCGGCCGGAATTCCATGCCGGGCATGAGCCAAGCCAGTTCGACCGACGCCGCCCGTCAAGTCAAACCTGTGCGGGCGTGGCTTCAGCAGGAGCAGTTGGCGCGTTTTGTGGATCCGTTGCCCGTCACCGCCGAGCTACGTGCTACTGAGCAGCGCCCGCATCCCCAAGACCCATCGTTGCGGCTAAGCTACCTGAAGATCGAGATGCGCCCCGCCGATGTTCGCATTCACCGCGACCTTCCGCCCTCACGCATGTGGAGTTATGGAGGCTCCGTGCCCGGTCCGACGATCGAAGCGCGCAGCGGCCGGGGAATGCTCATCGACTGGATAAACCGCCTGCCCACCGAGCACTTCCTGCCCATTGACCACACGCTACACGGAGCTGACGCCAGCCTGCCCCAGGTGCGAACAGCGGTCCATGTACACGGCGCGGTCGTTCCGCCCGAGAGCGACGGCTTTCCAGAGAATTGGCAGACGACGGGCCAGACATATCGAGCCGTCTATCCCTTGGGGCAGGACGCAGCGACGCTCTGGTATCACGACCACGCCATGGGTATCGAACGGCTCAACCAGTACGCCGGCCTCTTCGGTTTCTTTCTGGTGCGCGACGAGACCGAAGATGCGCTCAATCTGCCTGTCGGCAAATACGAGATACCAATCGTTCTCTGTGACCGGCTCTTTTATGCCGATGGCCAACTGCACTATCCCGACTCAGGCGATCCAGTTGCGCCCTGGGTGCCCGAGGTCTACGGCGATGTGGTATTGGTCAACGGAACCCTGTTTCCCTTCGTCGACGTCGAGCCAAGACCCTACCGCTTCCGAATCCTTAACGCTTCGAACACCCGCTATTTTCGGCTTTCGCTCTCAAACGGTCTCCACTTCAATCAGATCGGCAGCGATCAGGGACTGCTCCCCGCGCCTGCCGAGAGGAAAGACCTGGAGCTCGCTGCAGCCGAACGGGCCGACGTAGTGCTCGATTTCTCCACCCTTGCCGGGCGGCGACTTACGCTCGTCAATCAGAGCCAGTCGCTGATGGAGTTTCGTGTCGCGGCGGCGAACGTGATTGTCCCGGCGGCATTGCCATCCAAAGCCGTACCGTCGCCACCAGCCGCAATTCCCTTATCGCCCAGTCTTCGGATCATCGAGCGGATCCCGGAGAGCGCGGCGGCGCGCACCCGCATGCTCACTCTGAATGAATACATGCATCCCAAGACTCACGTGATGCTGATGCTATTGGATGGCAAGTATTGGCATGACCCAGTCACAGAGAAGCCGGTTTTGGATACCATCGAAATCTGGCACCTGATTAACCTTACCCAGGATCTGCATCCCATCCACCTGCACCTGGTGCGGTTCCAGTTGCTGGATCGGCGCGCCTTCGACGTGGACGACTTTCTCAACTACAACAAATTCCACTACACCGGTGAGCCGGCGCCTCCGGAGCCGTGGGAGACTGGCTGGAAAGACACTATCCAGGCGCATCCTGAGACCGTGACCCGGATCATCATTCCATTCAAGGGCTACCCCGGCCGCTATGTATGGCACTGCCATCTGCTGGAGCACGCTGCCAACGAGATGATGCGGCCGTTTGATGTGCTGCCGGCCAACCAAGGATAGTTACCACAGAGTCTTCAACTGAATGATTCGATCGTGGTGTAAAAGCCCTCTATCGGAGCGGGATGGACCCGGCTTCCTGTGTCCAACTGCATGATCGGCTCTATCATCGGAACATTGAGCCAAGGACTCGGTGGGACGCGAGCCCAATCTCTCGTGGCAACCGAATCACAGAATTCGGGTTAGCCCAATTGCGACGCCCTCCGGTCCAGCGCATCACTGTGGATAAGGTGCTGAGACGACTGGGCTTCGCATAAGAGAACCGGCGTGGCCGAGCCTAGCAGGTGAATGGTTGATTAGTCCGCGACGATTATGCGTGAATCTTGGAATCTTCGGTCACTAGAGCCATTGAAGAAGCTGAATAACCATGGATCCCGTTTTCCGCATCTGCAATTCTCTGAGCAAGGATTTTTCGGAGCTTGCATGCTGTCTCATTGTCCAAGCCGAGGTGTGAACACTCTTCCATGACGTCCAGAATGTAGCGAAGCTCCGACGCACTCGCGTATTGTGGTTGGCCAATCATCTCGACACTATTGTATTCCAGGCAGGGATTACGGGTACACATTGGTCTCTTTGCAGGAGAGCATGCGGGTCGACTGCGGGATGAATATCAGCTCGGGTGCAAGTGAATGAATGCCGCCGGCGGGCGATTCGGAATGCAGTTTGTTACTCCGAGTGGTGCTGGACGTTCGTTTGCCTCCTCCGTGCGACACAACATAACTTCCGATGCAACATGAATGTCTAAACGAATGATCAATCGTGATGCTTTCGATATTGCGCAAATCGATCGATACGGTACGCAATTTTTCGCGGGAACGTAACCGTCCTTTTTCTTTCTCTCTTCATGCTTCGGCACAGCAAGCAAATTCTGTTGTCGGAGGTTTTGTTGTGAATCGAAGTCTCTTTATCGCTGCGATCGTGTTGTCGTGTTTATGTGTGCCGTTGAGGGGGCAGAATGTCCAGGTCAGCGAGTGGACGCCTCTCTACATCGGTATCGACCGGGCCACAGGCTCGATTGATGGGCCTGATTACAGCCAGGCATACGCAGTCCGTGTGGATCTTCGCGCGCCCGGCATCAGCATTTACACCGCGCCCCACCAGGGCTCGTTGAATACCGTCGCGTCGACTACTAGCAGCTTTCTTACGAAATTCGGCTTGCAGGTGGCGGTGAATGCCAATTTCTTTGCGCCGTGCTGCAACGCGGCCCCCGAAGAGAAAACCGTGCTCGGGCTGGCGGTTTCGGATGGAAACGTGGTTGCGGTGCCAAACAGCATTCCGGGACAAAATGCCGGATTGTTGATCACTCGAAAAAACCAGGCTTCCATCAGTGACACCGGCGAGCAGATGGATCTCTCCAACGTCTTTAACGCTGTCACGGGCTCGGGGATCGTTGTGCAGGACGGAGTGAACGTCGGCAGTCAAACTCCATACGGCGACGGAGCCGACCCCAATCCGCGCACTTCGGTGGGACTCTCACAGGATAACCGGTATCTCTACATCGTGGTGATCGATGGACGACAGCCGGGATACAGCATCGGAACCAAAAGCAGCGAGACCGCGGACTTGATGCTGGCCTTCGGTGCATACACGGCCATCAACCTGGATGGAGGCGGCTCAACGGACCTCGTTGAAGATGATGGGCAGGGCGGGGCGAAGATCGTGAACCGGCCGAGCGGAGAAGCAGAACGGTACGACGCGAATCAGCTTGGCATCCGGGCACGACCGCTTGGTGACGATTGAGATGTTCAAAGCGCGCAGCCCATTGGCTCAACAATAAACTGTTCGACGGGATTAACAGAAAGGGCTGGACATTGGGTCCAGCCTTTTCCACCTTCCAATTCATGGCAGAGCGTGGAATGTTCATGCTCGCGGCGGTCTAGTTGACAACAAGCCAGACCCTCTTTTCTCCCGGGGTAATACAAGCGCTGCTTTTTGCACCGCGTACGATAAACGCTTGGCTACTGCGGCAGGTCGATCTTACTTTAATAGTCTTGCCGGCTGTGTACGTGTTACCCCTCGGTGGGGGGCGGATGCCGATTTGGGGGGGTTCGAACCTGTCCCGCGCAACGGTACGAAGCCTCTGCATTCGCGCATTGCTTTCGATATAGTTCTCGTGGAGTGCGCCGTTCCGCATAGATGGTACCGGAACGAGATCGCAACTCACGGATTCAACATGCGCGCAATGACACCAGGGGAGATGGCGAAGCGAATCGGCCAGGGACTGCTTTGCTTTCCCGTTACACATTTCGACGACCGTCTCGACTTCAGCGAGCAGCCGTATCGCCGGCACATCTCCTGGATGATTGAGAATCGGCCAGCTGCCGTGTTTGCCGCGGGCGGCACCGGGGAGTTTTTTTCGTTGACGTTTGACGAATACGCCCGAGTCGTCTCCGCTGCCGTCTCTGAGACCGCCGGTAGAGTTCCGGTCATCGCAGGCTTTGGCTACGGCACGCGCACAGCAATTCAATTTGCGCACGCCGCTGAACAAGCGGGCGCCGACGGCCTGCTCCTGTTGCCTCCCTACCTGGTGGGTGCTGACCCCGCGGGGCTCGTCGAGCACGTGCGCGCAGTCTGCGCATCCACAGGTCTCGGCGTCATCTTCTATAACCGCGACAACGCCGTGCTCAATGAATCCGCCGTCGAGCAGGTGTGCCGTCTGTGTCCGAATTTGGTGGGCTTAAAAGACGGACTGGGCGATATCGAGCTGATGACGCGGATCTGCGTTCGCCTTGGTGACCGCCTGGTCTACGTCGGCGGGCTCCCCACAGCAGAAACATTCGCCCTCCCATATCTTGAAATCGGCGTCACCACCTATTCATCGGCAATCTTCAACTTCTTGCCCCGATTCGCCCAAGACTTCTATGCGGCGGTTTGCGGACGCAATCGCTCTGCGATCCTTGCGATGCTGCGCGACTTCGTTCTGCCCTACATTGCTATTCGCAGTCGCCGCAAAGGCTATGCCGTGTCGATTGTCAAAGCCGGGATGAATGCAGTCGGCCGCCCCGCGGGACCGGTCCGTCCTCCATTGACAGATCTCGAAGCAAGCGAACTTGAAGATCTGAAGAGACTCATCGCGGGCCGCTCTTAGACGGCGGCCGACAAAACATCAAACCCCCATGCCGAAGACACAAATCACGCATGTCCGCTACCTGATCGTGCTCATGCTCTTTATTGCGAGCACCTTCAGTTACGGAGATCGCGTCGTTCTCTCGATCGCGGCCAGCGACCTCAGCCGCGACCTGCATCTGGATCCGTTGCGCCTCGGATATCTCTTCTCTGCCTTTGGCTGGGCCTATGCCGGGGCTCAGCTTCCGGCAGGAGGCCTGCTCGATCGCTTCGGGTCCAAGCGAGTCTACGGCATCAGTATCGTTTGTTGGTCCATCGGAGCACTCCTCGCCGGGTTCACCGGATATCTGCCCGCAATTCAGGCTTTTTACGCGCTCTTCGTCCTTCGGTTCTTCTCCGGCCTTGCCCAGTCGCCGGTTTTTCCCGGAGATGGCCGTATCGTTGCTGCGTGGTTCCCCACATCGGAGCGCGGTCGGGCCTCGGCCATCTTCAATTCTTCTCAGTACTTTTCTCTCGTGTTCTTCGCTCCCATCATGGGTTGGCTCGTTCATTTGAGTGGCTGGAAGGCGTGTTTCTGGTTTGCCGGCGCCATCGGGCTCGCGCTCGCAGCAGTCTGGTTCAAGGTCGTCCACGGGGTGGAGTCTCATCCATGGATCAGCCGCGCTGAAATCGATATGATCGAGCGCGGTGGTGGTCTCGCCAGCCTCGACGCCAGCTCCGGCTCACGCTCAAACACTCTTACCTGGTCCGCCGTCGCGTGGCTTCTGAGTAAGCGCATGTTCGTGGGAATTTATCTTGGTCAATACTGCATCACCACGCTGACCTGGTTCTTTCTCACCTGGTTTCCCATCTATCTCGGCCAGACCCGCCACATCTCCATTGTCAACGTCGGCTTGCTGGCGGCGCTTCCCGCGCTCTGCGGCTTCGCTGGAGGCATTCTCGGGGGCATTGCATCTGACAGGCTCTTGCGCGCCGGTCATTCCCTGACTTTCGCGCGCAAACTTCCAATCGTGTTGGGCATGATGCTTGCCATGACCATGGTCGCTTGCAACTACGTCCACACGAGCCTGGCTGTCATGCTTCTGATGTCATGGGCATTTTTCGGGAAGGGCCTCGGCGCACTGGGTTGGACTGTCATCTCCGATACTTCTCCCCGGGGTCTAATTGGAATCAACGGCGGACTGTTCAACCTGATCGGAAACCTCGCCGGCATTACTACGCCGATCGTCCTTGGATCCATCGTCAAGTACACCGGCTCGTTTCAGTACGCGCTCATTTTTGTCGCAGCCACAGCGCTGTTTGCGATTGTTGCGTATCTTCCCATCGTGGGCGAAATCAAGCGGATCGAGACACCTGCCAATTTGCTCCCCGGAGCCAATGCATGACTTCGATACCGATTCTTTCAAATACTCCTCGCGTCACCGCAATGCGTGTCATCCCGGTCGCCGGCTTCGATAGCATGCTCCTCAACTTGAGCGGAGCACACTCACCTCATTTCACCCGCAATCTGGTCCTGCTTGACGACAATGCAGGGCATTCCGGTGTAGGGGAAGTTCCGGGTGACGAAGCAATTCGAACCGTGCTTGAACAGTCCAGGCAGCTCGTCACTGGCGCAATGATAGGCGATCGCCAAAACGTCATCGACGCGGTGCTTCGACAATTTGCGGATCTCGACGCTGCGGGACGCGGCCTGCAAACCTACGATCAGCGCATTGCCATTCACGCGGCAACCGCAATCGAGTCAGCATTTCTCGATTTGCTGCTCGGGGAAGGCCGGCAGCGAAACCAAGTCGATGTTCTTGGTTATCTGTTCTTTATCGGGGACAGGAAACGCACCGATCTCGGCTGTCGCAGCGATATCCGGATAACCCCGACGCGTGGATGCGCATTCGCGCCGAGGAAGCCCTTACAATCCCGGCTCTGCTGCGCCTTGCCGAAGCCGCGCCGCAGCGCTATGGCTTTCGTGATTTCAAATTGAAAGGCGGAGTCTTTGCCGGCGCCTTCGAGATCGATGCGGCCATGTCTCTTGCCGAGATGTTTCCACAATCCGCATCACCCTCGACCCGAAAGGCGCTTGGTCGCTCGATGAAGCCATCTCACTCTGTCGTGGCAAAGAGTCTGTTTTGGCCTACGCCGAGGTTCCATGGGGAGCGGAAAACGGCTTCTCTGGGCGTGAGATCATGGCCGAATTCCGCCGCGCCACGGACATTCCCACGGCCACGAACATGGTCGCAACCGACTGGCGACAGCTACAACATGCCTCGCAGTTGCACGCGATCGACATTCTCCTCGCCGGCCCGCATTTCTGGACGATGGGAGGGTCGATCCGTGCCTCGCAGTTTTGCCGCGATCACGGACTCACTTGGGGTTCGCACTCAAACAACCACCTTGACATTTCGCTGGCTATGTTTACGCATGTCGCTGCCCCTGCGGTCGGCAAAGTCACTGCTATCGATACTCATTGGATATGGCAGGACGGCCAGCGTCTCACCTGCGAGCCCGATTCCAATCTCGAACGGCACCATTGCCGTTCCCGACATTCCCGGCTTGGGCGTGGAGCCGGACATGGACCGAATTGACCAGGCTCACCTGTTGTATCGCAAACTGGGCAAGGCCGCGCGCGACGATGACGCGTCAATGCAGTTCCCCTTGCCCGGATGGAGCTTCGACCCAAAGCGTCCTTGTCTCGTTCGTTAGCCCGGTCGGTCGTCATGCTCACAGCGATCTTCGCATAGGACGAAAGCTCACTCGACTGAGCTGGGCGACTCGAAAAGCTGCAATCGCCGAACGGTCTATAAATACATTTACTGTGGTGGAGCGAAGAGCTGTCATCTTGTGATGGGCGTAACGCACCTGCCCATGGAAGTGCGTGGAATACGATGCCGGCCCACACTCACATGCGCCGCTCGGAAGTCTACTTTTACTTTGATATCGCCGACAGAGCTCGCGTATTCGACCTCATGGGACCGGCCGAAGAGACCCGGCACCTTGTGATAAGCAACCGTGAATGTGTTGTGTCGCCTGGTTGGTCAATCCGTGCTGGCGTCTGATCGGAGGCGTGCAAGTTCTGCTGGGGTATGGGCGGCGAGAGTCCAGGACAACGCGGACATGGCCGTGGTTCCGATTGATGCGATGCGCTAGTCAGGTCGCGAATGAATCATGCGGGTTACCGTGATACGGATGGACGAACTAGAAGCTTTGCCTCCTGCGTTGCGAATCCGGATGCAATGTCCTGACAGCATCGTATAAGGTGTTCGGCGATGATGGGGACGCATTGAGCTGTAAGCCGAGAGGCCGGCCCGGAAACGCTTACGGCTGCAACAGCGTTTCGAGCTGCATCCAGTATTGGCGCGCCCACGCACCGCGTTCCGAGTTCCATTTCCTCGTCATCGACTGAGAAGCCTCTACGGCGGACACGTTCAAGCGCTCCCATGAGCTCATCCGGCGATGCCAGTGTCTTGGAGGTGAACGCGACGAACTTGATGCCGGCTATTGTTTTGTCTATATCGGCGTGCGGCGAAAACGCAAGGATCGCTTTTCCCAACGAAGTACTGTAGACCGGGTTTGACGTGCCGGTGCGAGAGCTGATGCAAACGTGGCGATTGATTGGCTCGATCTTGTCAATGTAAACAACGCGGGTTTTGTGGAGAACGCCGAGGTGCACAGTGTGTCCAACGCGCAAGGCGAGTTTGCGAAGAAAAGGATGGACGCGCGCTCTCAGGTCGATTTGCTCCACGGCGCGATTTCCCATGTCATAGAGCTTCAAGCCCAGCCGATATCGGTGGGCCGGCCCTCTCTCAATGAGCCCTGTGCGCTCGAGCGCCATGAGGGCACGATGCGCGGTGCTTTTGTGAAGCGCCATGTGGCGGCATATCTCAGCGAGGCTTAGGGAGGTGTCGCTTTCACCGAGCAAATCCAGAATGGCAACAACACGATCGAGGCCCTCGAGCTTGTAAGTGCCTCCATGTGGCGTGGCCTCCTCGCGGTAGGCTACTATTTCGGGGGTCCGGTGAACCATTCGAGACGGCGCCTGACGGGGTTGTGGTCGGACCGATGCCGCCGGCTTGGTTGCTGTCTTTCGTAGCTTGGTCGAACGTTCCGTCCTTGTTTCCATAAGGCCTGCCTCACTTCGCGGAATTCCGCGGATCTCTTTGCAACCTACTTTCGAGAGAGCTGAGTTAGTTCCGATCCAGCGAGAAGGAATGCGCCCACTCCATAGACATAACTCGACGAGGGCTTGAACTTACCCGGCTCACCTCCGATGGGCTGAATCGATCCCAGCCGGCCATCCTTGTAAATGTGCTTCAGCATGGCGGCCCAGGACCTCGTGACGACCGGGAGATAGTTCTTTCGATCGAGGACGCCGTGATGAATGCCCCATACGATGGCGTAGGTGAAAAAAGCGGAACCGGAAATCTCCGCGGATTGATACGCATCGGGATCGAGGAGGCTGGCCCGCCATAAACCGTCGGGCTGCTGCAGAGCAGCAATGCGCTTGGCCATATCGCGATACTGAGCCAGGTATTTGGCGCGATCAGGATACTGCTCCGGCATTCTTTCGAGCACCATGGCCAAACCGGCCAGGACCCACCCATTGCCGCGAGACCAAAATATCTTCTGGCCGTTGGCCTCGCGCATGGTAAGGAACCGGTTGTCCCGATAGAAAAGATGCTCGGCAGGGTCATAGAGGGCCGCGGACGTCAGGGACCACTCGTGATCCATAAAGTCAAGGTACTTGGGGTCGCGCGTGGCCGCGGAAAGTTGCGCAAGGACGGGCGGCGCCATGTACAGCGCGTCGCACCACCACCATAGATTGTTTTTTGGATCATCAGGGCGGTCCAGGAGTTTGTTCATTCCATCGCGGGTTGGCCCAATTCTATCCCCGCCGGGTTGCTCGGCATGGAACGTCAGGTAGGTCAGTCCGATAGCTTCGTCGTCGGCGTGGGCGAAGCGCGGACCGAGGCTCCAGTGATTCTGCGCGGCAATCTCAAGGACGCGGTCGTGGTAGCGGCTATCCCCCGTCACTCTTGAGGCCGCGAGCATTCCATCGTAAAGAGCCGCGAAGGTCCATTGAATGTTGTAGCGTGACTCAGCCTCTTTCAACTGCCAGTCTGCTACTGCCTTCATCGCCTTAAGAATGGCCGGCCGTTTCAACTTTGGAGAGAGGTTTGTCGCGAGGGGTCCGGGATCATCGGGCTGATCGCCGGCCGCCTGACGTTCCACTGTGGCAGGTGAAGGAGGATTCTGCGCAGAAGCGACAGAGCCTGTCAGAAAAGCGGCGGCAAGGAGAACGAGAGTGGGTAGCGGCTTGGTCATGAATTGAATCCAGTGTACGGCGATTCGAACGATTCGTGCAGGTCGGCCGCGCAAGTTGCGCTGAACGCAGAAACGGCGTGCTCCTTCAACCCATTAAGGTGAAGGAGCATGCCGTCGGGCTGCAACAAACAAATCTCAGAACGTGACGCGCGCGCCCACCTGAATCAGCCGGGGACTGGCGGCCGAGGTGATCTTGCCGTCATTCCCCGAAGAGAGGGTGGCCGTGGGGTTATTGAGACTGACGAGGTTGAATGCGTTGGTGGCCTCGCCGCGAAGTTGAAACATCCAGCGTTCTCCGACGTGGAAGTCGCGCAAGAGCCCCAGGTCGACGTCGCGGTAGCCGGGGCCGCGCAGATAATCGCGGGGCGCGTTGCCATCGGCGCCGCCTGGCCCGATGCCGCCCGTTACTCCTGGCCCATTCGACGTGAAGGCGGCAGTGTTGAACCACGCTGCGGTGACGGCAGAGCGGCTCCTGTGTGGATCGAGGAACGCACTTACTCCCGGAACCAGGTCGGGGCGGTTGGCGTTGGCGCTATCGAAGTTCTTGTTGGAGCCTGTGGTAATGCTGAAGGGCGAGCCGCTTTGAAGGGACACGATAGGTGAAATCGTCCAGCCGTTCACCACCTCCTTCGTAAGGAGGTTGGTTCCCTTGTAGTAGTTGATATTCCACATGCCGGAGAGACTCGCCACGTGCCGGCGGTCGTTATCGGTCGGGCCTCTTTCCTCCCAGAGGTTATCAAAATCCTGGGCGGTTGCCTGCCCGATCGCCGACTCATTGACGCTTTGAAAGGAATGGCTCCAGACATAGAAACCGTTCACCATGATGTTATGCGTGAGCGGTCTGCTGGCTGAGATCTGAAGCGAGTGGTAAGACGCGGTCTCATTGGATTCGGCGTAAGTGACCTGGCCCAGCGCGTGGTTATTGTTGTACGGTCGCCGCGCATCGATACTGGCTTGCGATGTGCTGGCGCCGGCTGCATAGGGGGCGTAGTTCGCGTCGAGCATGAACGGCAAGTGGTGCGACAGCGTTCCGACATAGGCGAAGGTTGCGCTCACGTTGTGGGGCATCTGGCGCTGAACGGCGGCGTTGAGCTGGTACACCAGCGGCCATTGGTACTTCTCTGAGATGGTTTCGATGCTGGCGTCGGTCAGGAATCGCGGGCTCGAGGGGTTGTAGGTGTATGGGAAAGGGTCTCCATTGGGGAAGGAGGTCTTGTTCCCGTAGACATTGCTGAACGAGGTGATGGAATTGAACGTTTGGCGGATGGCGAAGGGCTGGGCGTTGGCCGGCTGATTCCACTCGTTGCCGCTCACGCTGCCGTAGAACACACCGCCGGCCGCGCGGATTGCCGTCTTGCCGTCACCAAACGGATCCCATGCGATGCCCACACGCGGCGAGAAATGATGCAAACGAGTGTCAGCGATGCCGCGCGGAACACCCGAGTCCCCAGGGAACAGCATGCCCAGTGGCGCGGAGGGAACCTTGGTTGACTGGACGCCAGGCACAAAGGTAGCAGTCAGGTTCGAGGACTCGACGGGAGAAAGCTGCAGATCGTATCGCAATCCCAGGTTGAGAGTGATCCTTGGCGCGAGCCGGTAAGTGTCCTGCAGGAAGCCGGCGTAATACCAGCCGCTCATCAGCGAGTGATAGGGGGTGTCCTGTTCCATTGTGCTTACCTGGCCGGTAATGAAATCGGACAAGGCATTTCCCGTTGTGGTGGGAGCGGAGGATGCGAAATTGAAAACGCCGAAATTATAAAGGTTACCGACGATGGCGTCCTTTTCGATTGACCACTCGCCTCCGAAATCCAGTGTGTGCTTGCCTTTCGTCATGCTCACCATGTCACGAAGGGAAAGAAAGGTTGTATCGCTGACCGGTCCCGCCAAAGCGCCGCCGGCACTAATGTAACCGGATATGGCAAGCTGGGGCAGGGTCTTGGGCCCCTGAGTGGTAAAGCTCGATCCCAAGTCATCCATGCCCACGGTGGGCAGGTTGGCGCGGCCACCGGCGACGCGAGTGAACGTGAACCACGTCTGGTTGGCAGTGGCCCCGCTGAAGCTGTGAATATCGCTCATGTTCACGACGGTCTGCTTGGCGTAAGACTGATTGACGGTGAAGGGAATGTTACCGCCGCCGTAAGCGTTTTGCGTGCTATTGAGGTAGAAATAGCTGACCGCGACATGGTCCTTTTCCGAAATCGATTGGTCATATTTGCCGAGATACTCATCCTGGTTAGTAGGCCCGGTAAAGAAGCCCACGTAGTTATTGTTTGCCGCATTGGGCAAGGGGACGTACTTCGTCATCATGCTGGCCGCGGTTGGATCGAGGTCACCCGACCGGACGCAATTCGGCTTGGGAGTCTGGCAGTTCGGAGAGCTGTTGGTCCCGGCTTCCTGGGTCCCCGTTTTAGTCTTGGAGTTGTATGTGCCGGGCTCGAAGACCTTGAAGGTATCCGCAGTGAAGTCGCCCGTGCGCTCCGCCGCGGTCGGAACGATGGCGCCGCTGAGGAGTTGGCCGACGACCTGCCGCAGGCCGGCATAGCTGAAGAAGAAGAAGGCCTTGTCCTTCTTGATTGGGCCGCCCACTGTGCCGCCGTACTGATTCCGGTGATAAGGGGCATTGATGGGAGCGTGTGTGAGGGGATTCGGAGGTGGATTCCATGGATAAGCGTTAGAATCCGTGTTCCGGTTGAATTCGAACAATGACCCATGAAACCCGTTGGTTCCAGAGCGGGTTACCGCCGTGACTACAGCTCCTGACATCCGGCCATATTGGGCTGCAAAGTTGTTGGTCTCGACGCGAAACTCCTGGAGAGCGTCGGGGTTTGGCAGCGGGTTGCCATAGTTTCGCAAACCGGTCATATTGATCCCGCCATCAAGGTAATAGGCCACCAGTGGAGTGCCACCATCGATGCCGCCGTTCACCACAACCTGGGTGGACGGATTTCCGATAACGAAGTTCGGCGTGCCGCTCGGATTGCTTTGAGCGCTGGCGCTGTTGGACTGCACACCCGGGGTCAAAGAGAGCTCGGCATACGCATTGCGGTTGACCAGCGGCAGGCCGATGATCTCCGACGGTTCAATGGTTCTTCCCAGCTCAGCGGTGCTCGTGTCGACCAGAGGCGGAGCCTCTGTAACCGTGATGGTCTGGCTTTCTATGCCGATCGACAGCGCAACATTCAGCGTGAGGGTCTGATCCACGGTCAGAACGATGTTCTGCTGCACAAACTTCTTGAAGCCCGGAGCTTCGACTTCGACTGTGTAGCGGCCGACCGGAAGATACTGAATGTTGTAAACTCCCGTGTTATCCGCCGACGCCGCACGAGTGTAACCGGTTTCAGCGTTAATTGCCTTCACGATCGCGCTGGTTAGAACCGCACCCCCCTCATCCTTCACTGTTCCGGCGATGGCCCCGGTGATCTGTTGTGCTCGAACTGCCAAGGTTCCCCATCCCGTCAGCAACATGAAAGCCGTCAGACCAAGCAAGACGCTCCAACGCCGACGGTGAAATCCAGTACCGTGTGACCCCCAAGAATTAGTGCTCATCCTCAACTCCTTCTTCTTTTCACTCGCCCGGTTGCCTTGAATCGGAACAGATCTTGATTCTCTTGCCGTCCGGTCATAAGCTAAATCGTTTGCTGTGACCGCGCATGACATTCAGGTACTGATGTCCCGCCAGCACTCAGCGCGTCTCTAGTTGGTTCAAGACCAATTCAGAAGGCGAAGTGCATCGGGGAGTATTCTGCGAATTGCGAGACTCGAGTGTCAACGAACCTGTTGGGCAAACGTACCGCTCACAGGGACGCCGGGCGGAATTTGCGGGAACAAAGCCGCGCCGATTTTGCGACAATCGACAGCGGTGGGAGGCGAGTACAATTCACTGAATCGGTTTATCTCGATTCCCTGAACCGGCCAAAGAATGGTTAGGAAGACAACGCACAGAGTTCACCCTGAATGAGGCCGACCGCAGGCAGCGTTAGGTACCTGAGGTCCTCAAATCAATTACAATCTGCGCTCAGGAGAACGAGGCAATGGAGAGATCAACGTTGACGCGTCGCGGTGTTTTGAAAGGAACCGGCGCGTCCTTGTTGGCGATGGCTGCTGGAGCGCCCGCCGTGACCGCCGCGGAGCAAGATGCCCAACCACAATCGGCGCCCATGCCAGGCGATGCAACTCGCGCCGAGCGAATGAAGTGGTGGAAGGCGGCGCGATTTGGGATGTTCATCCACTTTGGCGTTTACTCGACGATTGGTCGGCATGAGTGGGTGATGGAAGATGAAGGCATCCCGGTGTCTGAATATGCGCCTCACGCGGCCACGTTCCATCCTCGCGCCGGTTCGCCACGTGCATGGGCCAGCCTGGCCAGGCAAGCAGGCATGAAATACATGGTTTTGACCACCAAGCATCACGAGGGATTCTGCAACTTTGACTCGAAGCTTACCGATTACTGCGCGCCGAAGCGGGGCCCAGGACGCGATGTAGTGGTTGAATATGTCGAAGCCGCTCGATCGGAGGGGATGCGTGTCGGATTCTACTATTCATTGATGGACTGGCATCACCCCGACGGCGCGCTCTGCGCCACCAATGAAGACGCGCGCAAACGATTTGTCGGATACACGCACGGACTGATCCGTGAGCTGATGACTAACTACGGCAAGATCGACGTACTCTGGTACGACGTTGCCTGGCCGCTTGACCCCATCGGATGGGAGTCCGTCAAAATGAACGAAATGGTCTTTCAGCTTCAACCGGAGATCATTGTGAACAATCGCAACAAGCTTCCTGGCGATTTCTCAACGCCGGAGCAGCATATTACGGCCGAGACTAGCGGCCGCGCCTGGGAGGCGTGCATGACGCTCAATGATAGCTGGGGCTATCAGGCGGCCGATGATAATTGGAAGAGTTCCAAGACAATTATCCGGAACCTGATAAGTTGCTCTCGCGACTCCGGCAACTATCTCTTGAACATCGGCCCCAGGGAAGACGGATCGATCCCCGAGCCTTCAGTTCGTGCGCTGCGCGAGGTAGGAACCTGGATGGCAGTGAACGGGCATTCCATTTATGATTCCGATCCGTGCCAAGTACGCCGCTCTAACTACGCCAGCTTCACACGCGTCGGCAACACGCTCTATATGCACATCCACTTCTGGCCGGGGAGCTATGTCGCAATCGCCGGTCTTTCCACCAAAGTGAAGTCCGCCACACTTGTGAAAACCGGTGAGACTGTCCCGTTCGTGCAGGATGACTTTCACGTGCGATTTACCAATCTGCCTGCCGAAGCTCCGGATGCCCCGGTCACCACCATTGCGATTCAGTGCGAGTCGGAGCCGCGACAGGACACTGACCTCGTGCGGAAGAACAAGCCGCGGATGGGTGTTTAGGAGCGTCGACCTATGCTGAAGCTCGATGACGACCTGTTTCGAGGAGTCAGGTCACTGGATGGAACAGCTTCGCGAATCAGTGAACCTGAACCCGGGCTGAAGCGACAGGTTCTTTCGTACAGTGCAACCATGATGCTGGTGCGCCACGAGATGTGCGAAGGCTGGCGCGGCGCCGCCCATAAGCACCCGCATGAGCAAATAGTTTACGTGATAAGTGGACGCCTGCGGATCACTGTCGGCAGCGCAACATTCGACGCATCGGCCGGTGACGACTTCATCGTGAAATCGAACGTGGAGCACCAGGCATCCGCGCTGCAAGCGTCAGTTGTTCTGGATGTCTTCAGCCCGGCACGGGAGGATTACCTCTAATCGGCAGCGTCACAACGGGAGCGATTGCGTGCGGCGCACAATTCTTGTTCTTGTCGCGTGCCTCGGCGGAGCCGGAGCGTTCGAACAACTCCAGTCGGAACAGCCATTACGGTCTCCGTGGGATCTAAACAAGGTTTCTTTGACCGAAGCCGCTTATGAATGCCCCTCATCCGTTCACCTTTCCGCGGATCTTACCACTGACGGCTTTTACTCCGACAGCAAATCGTCCGTCATCGATCCTGTAAAGTGGAAGGCTTATATTGAGTCATCCGGCCCTTACAAGAGCCTTGGCGATCGGGCGGCGTCCGCTGCCGATGCTTATCGAACGACCGGCAGCCGCGCTGCTGCGCAATGCGTGCTAGAGCTATTGGACAGGGCCGCCGCCGACGGTGTGTTCACCGGCAAGATGTCGTCCAGGCAGGCATACTACGTGCAGGGATGGGTGATTGGCGCATTGGCAATTGCCTATTTGAAGATCCGCGACAGCGGCCGGACTAATCCCGCGGAGGTCGCTTCACTTACAGAGTGGATGAAAGACGTCGCTCGACAGACAATGAACTACTATGATTCCGCTATGGCCAAACCGGGAGGGGAGTTACAGAACAACCATCTCTACTGGGCGGGCGTTGAGGTAGGCGCAATCGCGATCGCCGCGAACGACAGGCCTATGTTCGATTGGGCGATTGCGGCCTATAGGAATGGCATCCGGCAGATTACTCCTGAAGGCACGCTGCCGCTGGAGATGCGCCGCGGTCAGCGTGCATTGCACTATCATCTGTATGCCATTGCGCCGCTGGTCTATCTCGCGGAGTTCGGAGGGGACAATGGGATCGATCTGTTTGCGGAAAGTAACCTCGCCCTCAAGCGGCTGGTAAGCCGATCGATTGCTGGTCTCGCGGGAAGCGGCTACTTTGACCACGAGACGGGAGTCAAACAAGACACCCCGAATGGGCCGCCTACCGCCGAGGCCATCAGCTGGGCCAGGATCTATGTCAAGCATTTTCCTGACCCGGGGATCTCAGCCATGATATCTCGCGCAAACTCCCTTTCTTACATGTATCTTGGCGGACTGCCTCCATACCTGAGGGCGATAGAGGGTGTGCGCTCCCGCTCAGTGAGACGGTGAACCTTTGAGTCATCCGCGATTCCTTTATAGTTGGGCTGCTGCGCGATTCCTCCTGGATTGGTGGTCGCAGAACTGCCAAGTCGGAGACGCGGTGGTGAATGGAGCCGTCGAAACCTCAACACTGGACAGACCGAAGCTTGGGGAATGCCACCAGACGGTGCCGTTGCTGACGTCAATCGTGATTGCTGAAGCCATCCACGGTGAAAACTCTGATTCTTGGATGGCTTGGCGTTTCACCCATTGGCGGGGAAATCAGAAAGGGAAACAGAGCGAGAGTGCCTAACGCCGCGGCAACTTTGGTACTCCAGTGGATGGCATATCCGATGGTTCTCCCATGGCGAGATCAATCCCTTGTCCGAAGACTGCGAAGACTGTAACGAGATCGCCTCCAAGCGGGCTTTCTGTCTGGTGAGACTTTAAACCGCTATTCAAATCCGCTGACGCATGTTGCTAAGCCAAACAACCAACGAGATGACTTTCAATTCGCGCCAGGCTCTACGGTGTGCCGTTCGGCGATAAGAATTGGGTCCTTCACGATCAGAAGGTAAGAGAGCGCGCCAAGAATCGACACCATTGAGCAGATGACCAGCGTGAGATGGAATGAGTGAGTGCGATCAAGCAGCCAGCCAGTGATAACAGGCGCAAACGAGGCACAGACAAAGCTGCCGAAGTTTTGGATTGCCGCCACGGAACCGACGATTCCGCGTGGCGCCATGGACTGGACCAGTCCCCAGCCGGAGTTTCCCGCCAGATAGTTAAAGAAAAGCGCCATTCCAATGGCAGACGCTGCACCGGTCGCGCCGGGAACATACGGCACCAGTAATGTGCATGCGGCAGAACACGTCATCCCAATGACGAGCAGCGTTCTGTGACTCCTGATCGGAGGAATCCCATTGCGCACGAGAATATCTGCGATGATGCCGCTCAACAACATGCCAACAGCGCCGCAAGAGAAGGGGATGACAGCGATCATTCCGGTCTTCGCGACGCTAACGTGGTGTTCGGCCTCAAGGTAGTTCGGCATCCATGACATGTAAAGCCATACTGTGTAGTTGATTCCGCCAAACCCGAGCATCATTCCCCAAACAGTGCGCAAACGGAATAGTCCCAACCATTTGGAGAAGGAAATGCGAGACGAATTGCCCCTTCCGCCCGAGGCTTCGAGGTACGCCATCTCACATTCGCTCAGGGGAACATCTTTGCGGTCGCGGTAGAAGATGTACCATGCAATGGCAAGGAGTAGACCGGGGATGCCAATCAGCATGAACATCCCCCGCCATCCGAGCGCCAACATGGTGATAGTGAGTATAGGCGGCGCGATGGCCTGCCCCAGAGTGGTTGAAGCGTTGACTATCCCCATGGGCGTAGCGCGATCGCGAACGTCGAACCAGTCGTTGACCGTTTTCACCGCAGAGACAACAAATGGCGATTCACCTACAGCCAAACCTACGCGCGCGCCTGCGAATGAGGTAAAGCCTCTCACAAAGCCGGTTGCCGTCTGCGTCAAAGACCAAAGAAACATCCCCACGCCCAGAACCCGGCGTTCGCCGAATCGGTCTAGAAGTATCCCCATCGGGAGTTGAGAGATCGCGTACGACAACGAAAATATCGATAACAAGATACCCATCCGCGTCGCAGAGATGCCGATGTCGGCGCGGATCGTAGTGTTGGCGATGGCGAGGGAGCCACGATCGATATAGTTGATTACGCCTGCGATGGAGAGAATGGAGACCGCGATGATTTGAATTCCCGCGATGCGCCGTGGCTTGTGAGGCTTGGTGTCAGAGGCCATGCTCGTTCAAACCGCCTAGACCGTCTCTTGCGTGCGACGGCGCAGGGCCAGTGTAGAGCATTTTTCCGATGGATGCGTCTTCCAAATAAATGGCATTGTGATCGAACCCTCGGACATACCTGCGCGAGCTGATGTAAAATCTGCGCTGCCCCGAAGCGGTCTCGGAGACGAGAGTCTGTTCTGACACGGGTTGACCATGTTAAAGTCGCCGTTGATGCCGACGAACGTCAATCCGTGAATCAGGAGGTGATGGAGTGATCCGGAAGAAGCTCCGTGGAACGATTTTTATGAGCGTGATTGCGGTTATGGGCATTTCGGTACTGATTGCAACGGCAAGCAAGTCACCAGGCAGTTCCAGCTCCAAGGGCGCCAGAACCGAGGCGGGTTCGTTCGGCGAGGCATCGAGCGCGATCGTGCCTACGATAGAACGTTTGGACCCGGCTCTAGATCTGATTGTTCCGGCCCACGTAGCAGTTGAAAAAGTGGCGACCGGTTTCACCTGGACCGAAGGCCCGGTGTGGGTACAGCCCGGATATCTCATGTTTGCCGACATTCCAAGCAACAGCATTCGCAAATGGACGCCAGGTGACGGAGTGAGCATTTTTATGCAACCGAGCGGCTACCAGGGGTCTGAACCCTACGGCGGCCCTGAGCCCGGCTCGAACGGAATGACTCTGGATCGCGCCGGACGGCTAACCGTTGCGGGTCATGCGCAGCAGAATGTCTGGCGGTTGGAGCGCATCGACTCGAAAGCCCCCATTACGATCCTGGCCGATACCTTTCAAGGCAAGCGGCTAAACAGTCCAAATGACTTGGTGTACAAGTCCGACGGATCACTTTACTTTACCGACCCACCATACGGACTTCGCACACAGAAAGACGATGATCCAGCCAAGCAGTTGCAAGTGAACGGTGTATATAGGATTCCCGGTGCCGCTGACCAGAAGCCCGGTGCGGAGCCATCTCGTGCGCAGTTGCAGCTCTTGATCGAGGACTTGCCTCGACCGAACGGGATTGTCTTCTCTCCGGATGAGAAATACCTTTACGTCAATAACTCTGAACCGAAGAAGATTTGGATGCGCTACAGCGTCAAGGCTGACGGAACGCTAACGGACGGGACGCAGTTTTGCGATGCGACCTCCGATACCAGGCCAGGAGCGCCCGATGGCATGAAGGTCGATCAGAGAGGGAATCTGTACAGCGCTGGGCCCGGCGGTGTCTGGATCTTTTCTCCCGCCGGCAATCATCTGGGCACTATTGATTTTCCAGAGAAGGTCGCAAATCTAGCGTGGGGAGGCGCCGATTACAAGACTCTCTATGTCGCGGCGAGCTCGAGCATTTACCGTATCACCTTAAGAGTTCGTGGGGTCTATCCGAAAGTTCACTAAAGGAGGTGACGGATCGTCATGGGTAAGGCGATTTCGCTACTTCAAGCTAAGGGTTTGGTGGTCGAACGGGGATCATATTGTCGAAAACTCCATCCACGACGAGCCAAGACTGACTTATTTTCCGGAGTAGTCAATCGCACTTTGTTCCTGGACATACTGCGGGCCATTGCGGTCCGCTGCGAGTGGAGGTCAGCGACGTGGCTGCCGCAATGTAGATCATCACTGCTTGAATTATGATGAGGCTGTGGCCAATTTCCCGCGGGCGTGGCGAAATGGCAGACGCAGCGGACTTAAGCAAGCTTGAGTGCCCATCGGGAAACCGACGGCGTAGAACTGCTCAAAGTCGGGGAAACCTTGAATGGCAATCCCGAGCCAAGCCCGGAAGCACTTCTGGGAAGGTGTAGAGACTAGACGGGCAGCACCTAAACCTCGTGTGGGGAATGGTGAAGGTATAGTCCAGACCACGAACCCGCACTGGGCGGGGCGGTGAAAGCCGAAGTGGTATGAAAATCCGCAGGCCGCAAGGCCGTGAGGGTTCAATTCCCTCCGCCCGCACCAGGCCCGCTTTCTAAGGGGGGTCAGGATGGAACCATCCTGGCTTGTTTTTCCAGCGCCGGACTAGGGCCGCTTCGGCCCTCGCTCAGGCCGGCGCTGACGTCAAGCTCGGCAGTCGACCTATAATGCAGTCTGGCAGATCAGGATTCTCGATTCAGAATGTCGAGGTACCTTGTTGGTGGCGGCGAAAAATGGGGCCATTTTGGCGGGTGAGAAGGGGCCAGTAGTGCGGTTACGCGATGAACCCGGACTGGTGCCTGAACTGTGGTTGGTTGCCCTGCGGCAACCGACCACGATCCA
>Ga0210394_10002166_pt1 | contig 27849 bp, 19 predicted proteins | sample IncBWC12MmetaG_FD_160121 | JGI IMG/M metagenome (GOLD analysis project Ga0210394, IMG submission 160121) | Forest soil microbial communities from Barre Woods Harvard Forest LTER site, Petersham, Massachusetts, United States - Inc-BW-C-12-M | ecosystem: Environmental > Terrestrial > Soil >...
GACATTTTCACGCACGAACCTTTCGGGGCCAGGGCTGAGACAGAAACCACATGAAGATCATCAACGTGGTTGGCGCGCGGCCCAACCTTGTGAAGATCGCGCCACTGCTGAGCCAGATGGCCCGGCACGCGGATATCAACCCGCTGTTGGTTCACACGGGACAGCACTACGACGAGAAACTCTCCGATGTCTTCTTCCGGCAAATGGCCATTCCGAAGCCGGACGTCAACCTCGAAGTTGGCTCGGGCTCGCATGCTTGGCAGACGGCTGAGATACTCAGGCGCATTGAGCCGGTTTTCATCGAACATAAGCCGGACATGGTACTGGTCGTTGGCGACGTCAATTCAACCGTTTCAGCTTCATTGGCTGCCGTGAAGTTGGGTATTCCCGTGGCGCACGTCGAAGCTGGCCTGCGCAGCTTCGATCGCACAATGCCCGAGGAGATCAATCGACTCGTTACCGACACGCTCGCGGATTTCCTTTTTGCAACGGAAGCGGACGCTGTCGAGAATTTGCTGCGCGAAGGCCGGCCTCGCGAACGCATCTTCTTGGTCGGCAATGTCATGATCGATGCGCTTCGCAACTTCCTGCCGGTGGCTCAGAAATCGCGCATAGCCGAAGAGTTGGGTTTGATGAATGGCAGCGACGTTCGCTCCTTTGGCGTCCTCACTCTGCACAGGCCATCTAACGTTGATTCGCCCGAAACACTTCGGCAACTAATGCAGGCGGTCGAGAAAGTGGCCGATAGGCTGCCCGTCATATTCCCCGTGCATCCTCGCACCCAGAAGAAACTGGAGAACCTCGGCGGAGGAACCCATCCGAATCTTCGCCTGGTTCCACCCGTTGGCTATCTGGACTTCCTCTTTTTGCTCAGCCGGGCGCGTCTGGTGCTGACCGACTCCGGCGGAATTCAGGAAGAGACCACGGCACTGGGTGTGCCGTGTCTCACGCTGAGGGAAAACACAGAACGCCCGATTACCGTAAGCGAGGGGACGAACCAGATTGTCGGCCAAGACCCCAAACGAATCCTGGAGGCCGCGGGCGAAATCCTAACAGGTTGTACCAAAGCCGGGCGTATACCGGCGCTTTGGGACGGTCGTGCTGCCGAGCGTATCGTCCAAGTTCTTCTCCAAGTGGGTTGCGCCGAGCAACAGACAAGTCGATCAACCAGGTAGTAACCGTTTTCAGAGTTAAAAAAACGGAAGAAAGTGGCCTAAAGCTAGGGTACCGTGGGGCAGACAAGCTGTTGCGGTCTCGAGAAGGGGATCCCGCGTCGCGCCATGCTCTCTTTCAAAATTGTGATTCTGACCGATAGCGATCTCCCTGCTACTTGCGAGAGCATTGAGGCTATTCTCCGCGTCTCCGGAATCTCTATCGTAGCTATTGTTTTCGACAGGGACCCGCCTACGGCCCGGAAGAAATGGGCAAGTTTTAAGCGCAATATTCGACGCGAGGGGTACGGGTACCTGTACTACAAAATCTTCGTCTCGATCCGCGATTTTCTAGACGCGCGCGCACAGGCGATTGTGCCAGCATTGGAAGTAGAGCGAACTCTTGCGGATAGCTTTCCACAAAGGTCGTTTTCCCTTCGGTCGTTATCTGAGCGCACCGGCATCCCGACCCGCGAGGTGGACGATCTGAACGGTCCGGAGGCTGTCGAGTTAATTCGGGGACTCGGCGCCGACCTTGGAGTTGTTCTGGGAGCACGCACCCTCAAGCGGAGTACGTTTTCGGTTCCCCGAATGGGCTGCATCAGCCTTCATAAGGGTAAGGTGCCTGAGTATCGCGGCACACCGCCCGGTTTTTGGGAACTCTACGATGGGATTCCTCAGGCGGGAGTGACGGTGCATTTCGTGGACGACGGATTGAACACGGGCGACGTTCTGGAAGAAGACCAAGTGGAGATTGACCGCTGCGAACATCCCAGAACGCTCCGGAGCAAATTGGATGTTTTGGGCACGGACCTGCTTAGGCGCGTGATGGAAGATTTGACGCAAGGTCGCGCGGCGAGAAGACAACAAACCGACCAGGGCAGCAAAGCGAGAACCTGCCCAACAAGAGCCGAACGCAGAAGGCTTCACGAAAAATTGGGAATACCGGATCCTACCGAAAGCTGGAAGTACGCGTATAAGACGCTGCTGTATCTTGCCTTTTACTATGGCGGGATTTGGCATCTCGTGCGTGCGATGCGCAGATTACTCGACAGGCCCCGCGCCTCCATTCTGCTCTACCATCGGGTCAACGACGACTGTTATGACCCGCTCACAATCAGCCCGCGGCGCTTTGCGGAACACATGATGCTCGTCCGCAAGCACTATAGGGCAATATCGACTGAGGACCTGTTGCAGGCGCTCAAGAGCGAGCGTCTTCCTCCCGACTGCGTGTTGATTCACTTTGACGATTGTTATGCCGACGTATATACGAACGCTGCCCGAATCCTGAAAACCGCGGGATTCCCTGCGTGCTCGTTCGTTTCGTCGGCGTTCGTAGATACCCACCGCAGGTTCCAGCATGATATCGACCGATGCCCGGTACGTTTGGCCAACTTTACGACGGAGGAACTGAGAGCGCTCCGCAAGTGCGGCTTCACTATCGGCTCACACACGATAAACCACGTCGATATGGGCAAGTGCGGCGGGGAGGCATATGAGGAATTGACCGGCAGCAAGCGGCAATTGCAGACGATTCTGGACGAACCCGTGACCCTTTTCTCGTATCCCTTTGGCGGGCGGGAGAACGTCACGCCCGAAGTGCTGGAATTGGCCCAAAGGGCAGGCTACGAAGCGGTATTTTCGGCTTACGGGGGCAGGGTCACGAACAAGACGAGTCCTTTTGACATTCCGCGTTTCGGCGTCTCCGAAGACTTTCGCTGCCTGGATCTTCTGATGGAACTGGAAGGGCTCTCTCTGCGATGCTTGAAGGAAAGAGTCTTCCCGCAACGTGCCAGATGGAAGCCCAGCTTCTCTTAGGCCGAAACAGCCCTTCCAGTTCCTGGTCCGACTCCGTTGCCTGGCCCGGCAAAGTTGGCTGCTTCCCAAGTTCCCCCCGTTCAGCGCGGAGTGATGTCCCACTTGGGGCTGCCGGACGCAAAATCGAAACCAGCCGGCCCGGTATTGATGCACCCGACCGTTTTCCGAACCGCATTGTATGCCGCCAAGCCGCTGTAACCACCCTGCGAACTGGTGATTTTGGTCATGTAAGACAGCGCGGCCATACCGGTTTGCACGTAGCCGTCATCAATCGTGATGTCCGCGCAGGAAGGCCATGATTTTGATTGCAGAGAATAGAAGGTTCGGTTTTCGGCCCACGAGGTAATCTGATGCCCGCTATGATTCAGGGTGGGATATACGTAATCCCCGAGATTGTACATATTAGCCGCTGGATTCAGTACAAGATTGATGTAGTAATTGGCTACGTATTGCAGTATCGCGCATGTTCCCGGGCAGTAGCCGAGGTCGTTGATCCATCCAATTACGACAGCTGAATAGCCGTTTTGAAAATTAGCGTTAGCCGCGCCCGCTGCGTTCGGCGAAGGAGGTTGAATGAGCGGCACTGGCGACTCGGCCACGTAGGAAGTCGTTCCTAGCGTCCAGGAACCTAAGGCTGTTCCAGCGCACAGCGGATATCCGCTTCGGGCCGTATTCCCATACGTCCAAGCTGCGCTGTAGCTCTTGCCAATGTCGTTCGGTATGTTGTGGCATCCTTCCCACACCGCCAAATTAGCCCGCAACTTGTCCTCTAAATAGGCCTTCTCGGGCGAGCCGTCCACGGCAATGAACGCGCCAAGCGCATTTTCGCGGGCCGTCCAGTCATTGCCGCGTTCCTCATCAACGTACCAATAGCCGGCACTGCCCTGGCGATGCGAACCGGTGGGCCCTTCCACACAGGGCCTATCGCCTGGGGAAGCACCGAGCGCATAGGCGCTCTGCATGATCTGCTCTTCGTAGTAGGCATACTGGCCGGTGCTGAGATAGGCCACGTAAGCCAGATTCGGCCAATGAGTCGTATCTGCTTCCCAGCCGTCGGTGTCTTGACCGCCGGCGCCGAAGTTGATTACGTCCGGGGCGTAGTTCGTATTGCACTTCTGCAACGTCGTGTCGTAGAGGCTTACCTGCGTTCGCGCGTTGATGGACACCACTCGTCCAAGCGTATCCAGGGTTCCCGCGGCATCAAAGTGCTGCCCATGGCCGGCACGTTGGTCGGCTTCGCGGTAAAAATACGGGATGCGGCCTGCCAAATCCGCGTTATTCAGCACCTCAGTCTTTACGCCCTCATCCTGCGAAATCAGGTAGATCGCATCCCAGGTCTTCAAAGGTCCGTGCCAACGCGCAGAACCGCCTGAGTCCAACGTCTTGTCAAAACCAGCGATACCGTTGGCATCTCCTTGCAAGGTCGTTGCATGGGCGTAATTGTTTCTCCATGAAGCAACCAACGACGGCGCGAGGGTTATCTCCGTGTCCCAGTGAGGGACAAACCTCGTCTGCGCCCAGTAAGACCAGTTGTTGTCCACCCGCACCGCCTCGGCACAGGCATTGATGCAGAACGTCTTGTGCCAGAACGAGCGCGGGATCTGCTTGAACGCAGCGTTCGTGTACTTGGTGGCCGGATTCGTGTTCCCGCCCGTCAGGGTCACGCTGTACGTTTGATCGCGGGCGGATTTGCTCGGATCCGTTGAAGCCCAGCTATCCTCGAGCGTATACCCCAACTGCACCGAGTTGCCCTGAGGATAGAACCATGCCTCGAAGATCGGGTGCAGGGGGTTTCCCATACCGCCGTCGGTATTCACGTCGAAGCCGCGGCCGGTACGGTCTTCCAGGATGACCGCAGTGACGAGCGGGCCCTTGAGCCAGTAGGAGCAGATATACCGCCCGCCGTCCGGGTCGTTGCCCGGATCGTTACAGGATGGCGCGGCGTTCAAAATCGCGCGGGCGCTGATCGCATGGCTCACCGTTCCAGCGAGCTGAATCTGGCCGTCGAAATTGTAGGCGGCGGCCAACATATCGGCCTTCTGAAGATATCCGGTGTTGTTGCCCGAGGTCTGATTCGCGAATGTCACGGTGACGGATCCATTCGCAGCCAGGGATGGAATGACGAAGCTGACGACGGCGAATTTCAGCGATCCGTCCGGCCAGCGGTTCTTCACATCGCATTGCGTTAACAGACTTTGGCCGTTGATGGAGGCCTGGGCAAAGTTCGGGATTTCACCCTGAACGAACGGCCGCGGGATCGACACCGGCCGGTTCGTCTGTGCGGCTCGGCTGCTGTTGGTAATGACTACGGCGTCTCCTGCGATCGCAGGCGGCGAAGCCTGCGTGCGAATGCTCGCGCCAGCGCATAACAGAAAGAGCGCTACCCCAAGCAGGAACGTCTTCTTATTTCTCATTGAATCTCTCGCCTAACCGGCGAAGCTCCTCTTGCCGAGGGCTCCGGCTCCCCACCCCACCCCACCCCCGGTATTTCTTGTAAAGAGTGGGCAAGCACATGAAAGCAAAGAGGTTGACGTTTTGAAGAGCGCAAAAGAGCGCGTCCGGAGCGCGGAAGGCGCTGATTCGAGGAACGTTGCAAGAGCGTATCGCGCTGCGGTAACTTGCAGGAGCGTCAGGCGCAGACGGCCGGCGACGCACCTCCGGTTCGACGCGCGGGGCGGGCACTGCCGAGAACATAGAAGTATTATACCACGCCGGTCAACTGATATTACCGATCAGTAGTATGTGAGGACCAGGCGCCAGTCCGCTCGGCGTGCGGATGCACCGAAGCTTCGCGATGCAATCCGCAGCGACGAGTTCGACCGGCAGCGCTCAGCGGGGCTTAATATCCCACTTCGGACTGAGCGTGCTGAACTGAGACTGTCCCGGCACCTGGCTCTGTATCAACGCCACGGCTGCCGCACCGCTGTAGCCGTCCACCGTGTACGGGGCCAGGAACGAAGTCGCGCCAAACGCGATGTACTCGAACCCTTCGATGTTCTCTACGCCTGCGGCATCCCATCCTGAAGATTCCACGCGATCTAAATGAACTCCGGCCCAATTCGGCTCCCAATAACTTCCTGAAACTAGTGGGTCAGAACAAGTACCGTTCGGCCAAGTAGGTAATCTGGTAGCTGGAAAGGTATATAACTCGATATCAGATGGAGTAGTCGCAGGATCAAGAAGTTGATGCAGAGACCAGCCAGCTAGGTATTGTTCAAGTGCGCCAGTGCCAAGCCCATAATCGCGTAGCATCCCAAAGGAGGCCCGCATGAAGTTCTCTTCCCAGGGGTTAATGGCGCTGGAGACGCCGGTCAGGCTCACGGCGCCGTTACCCTCGGTGACGAGTCCGCAATTTCCATTACGCCACAGATAAAGCGGCGAAGTAGTTTGAGTGCCTGTTGCTTGGTTAAGGTTAAGATCAGCAAACGGCCCCTGTCCGAGCGCATATGGCACGCTCTTTCCAGGAATGTCCAGCGTCATATTATGTGCGCCTTCATCCATAGCGATGTTGTTGTCGAGCTTGTCGAGGAAGTAGGCCTGCTCGGGTTGGCCGTCGGGAGAGATGAAGGCCGCGTTGCCGACAGTGCGATAGGCCCAGGCAGTTCCACGATCCTCACCGCGATAGAAGATGCCGTTTGCGCCGTAATGCTGGTAGCTCGCGTCCGAACAGCCTTGTCCCCAACCTATGACGAACGCCGCGTTCATCTGAAGGTCTTCGAGGAAGTAGTACCGGCCTGAGAGGAGATAGCTCAAGTAATCGAACTCGGGGAGGTGAGACATGCCGCCGTTGAAAGTGCCGAAGCTGTCGGTGATCGAGCCTGTGTTTATCATATCGGCGGCGTGGGAAGCGCCATCGTTGCAGGTGGTCACGGGATTGAAGGCTAGGTTGAAACCGTTCGACTCGGGACGCGCGTTGACAGAAAGCGGTCGTCCGAAGGTCGAGACCGTCCCCGCCGCATCGAAGAAGTGTCCGCTGCCGGCGTTTTGATCCGCCTCGCGGAAGTGGTAGCTGAAGCGGCCGCCCAACTCGGCGTTCCGCAACATCACTTCGCGCAGCGTCGGGTCGAAGCTGTGCAGGTAGACCGTCTCCCACGTCGGCCCGAGACCGATCCAGGGGCTCGCTCCCGGGTTGCCGATGGCGTACAGATAGTTCCCAAAGCCGTTCGCATCACCGCCAAGCGCCGTGATCGGTATCTTTTGCCACTGCGTAATCAAGCTGGGGGCCACGACCAAGGTCGGGTCGTAGTTGGGAATCGCTTTGGTCGAAGCCAAATAAGCAAGGTTATGGTCTATGTTGATCGTCGGAGCGGCGTTAATCGAGAAGCGATTCTGCCAGCGCGTTGCGCCTACCTGGGTGAACAAGGGGTTGGTGAATACCGTAACGGGGTTTGCGGAGCCCGCCGTTATGCTCAGGGAGTATGTTTCATCGCGCATATCCGAGGTCGAGGAGGAACTAATCCACGTGTTCTCAATGGCGGCGCCACAATCCACGGCATGGTTCTGCGGATAAAACCAACATTCGTAAATCGGATGGAGCGCCTTACTGCCGTCTCCGAAATCCACATCGTATGCCCGAGTCGTTGTGCGATCTTCAATAATGACGGCGGTTACCACGGGACCTTGCAACCAGTAACGCCATGATCCCGCCGAAAGAATTGTCCGAGCGCTAATCGTCTTCGTAGCCGCCCCAATCAAAGTCATCACACTGTCAAAGTTATAAGGGGCGGTGAGCATGTCCGCCTGCGCTAAAAATCCAGTGTTATTCCCTGTCGATTGATTCTGGAAAGAGACGGTCACCGAGCCATTCGCCACAATGGACGGGACGACGAAACTGACGACGGCGAACTTCAGCGAGCCATCCGGCCAGCGATTCTTGACATCGCATTGCGTCACGAGCGCGGTGCCGCCAACGAGAGCCTGCGCGTATTGCGGGATCTCTCCCTGGACGAACGGACGTGACACGGAAACAGGCCGGTTTATCTGCGTGGTACCGGAGCCGGACGTGTCGGAGATGGTAATTGTGTCGGAACCGCTCGGCGGCGGAGGCGGCGCAATCGTATTCGACACCGTGACCGAGACGGCGGCGCTAGTGGTGGTCTGTCCGGCCGCGTTGCCGGCCACCGCGGTGATCGAATGGCTGGCGTTGCTCAGGGTGGTGGTGTTGAGCGAGTAGCTGAACGGCGCGCTGGTCACCGCCGCTCCCGTGTTGCTTCCGTCTACCTTGAACTGCACGCTGGTGGTGTTCGCCGATACGGTCGTGGTCACCGTCACCGTGCCCGAGACAGTTGCTCCCGAGGCGGGCGCGGTGATGGAGATCGTCGGCGATACGGCATTGTTTATGGTGACGGAGACGGCGGCGCTAGTGGTGGTCTGTCCGGCCGCGTTGCTGGCCACCGCGGTGATCGAATGGCTGGCGTTGCTCAGGGTCGTGGTGTTGAGCGAGTAGCTGAACGGCGCGCTGGTCACCGCCGCTCCCGTGTTGCTTCCGTCTACCTTGAACTGCACGCTGGTGGTGTTCGCCGACACGGTCGTGGTTACCGTCACCGTGCCCGAGACAGTTGCTCCCGAGGCGGGCGCGGTGATGGAGATCGTCGGCGATACGGCACTGTTTATGGTGATCGAGACGGCGGCGCTGGTAGTGGTCTGTCCGGCCGCATTGCTGGCTACCGCGGTGATCGAATGGCTGGCGTTGCTCAGAGTCGTGGTGTTGAGCGAGTAGCTGAACGGCGCGCTGGTGACCGCCGCTCCCGTGTTGCTTCCGTCCACCTTGAACTGCACGCTGGTCGTGTTCGCCGACACGGTCGTGGTTACCGTCACCGTGCCCGCTACGGTCGCTCCGGAAGCCGGCGCGGTGATGGAGATCGTCGGCGGCGTGGGCGGCGCTGTATTGTTTACTGTGATCGAGTCGGCAGCGCTGGTGGTGGTCTGTCCGGCCGCATTGCTGGCGACCGCGGTGATCGAATGGCTGGCGTTGCTCAGAGTCGTGGTGTTGAGCGCATAGCTGAACGGCGTGCTGGTCACCGCCGCTCCCGTGTTGTTCCCGTCCAGCTTGAACTGCACGCTGGTGCTGTTCGCCGATACGCTCGTCGTTACCGTCACCGTGCCCGAGACAATAGCTCCCGAAGCGGGCGCGGTGATGGAGATCGTCGGCGGCGTGGGCGGTGCTGCATTGTTCACCGTGACCGAGTCGGTAGCGCTGGTGGTGGTATTACCGGCCGCGTCTTTAGCGATGGCACGCAGGGTATGGGAACCGTTGGCGGCAGTGGTTGTATTCCAGGAATAAGAGTACGCGGAACCGGTCAGCAGGCTGCCGACGTTGGCATCATCGAGTTGGAACTGGACGCTGGCGACGCCAACGTTGTCCGAAGCGCTGGCGGAGACCAACACGGTGCCGGAAACGTTCGCGCCGTTGGCCGGGGAGGAAATTGAGACAGTGGGAGGCGTGGTATCGGAACCTGAACTCGTCGTAAACGTCAAATCTGGGCTGGTGGCCAGGCCCTTACCTGCATCTGTTGCCTGAACGCGAAAGTGGTACACATGGTTTGCAGTCAAACCCGTCAACGCTTGAGAGTGCCTCGTCAGAAAAACATTGCTGGCAATCTGAATTCCGTACGCTACGCTAGTACCGTATTGAAATAAGGACGTGGTGCCCACGTTCGTCGACCAAGTGATCGTGGCCGCGTTAGACGAGATACTCGTAACGGTCGGAGGATCAATCGTGAGCCCTGTCAACCCAACGCATCCCGCAAGGAATATGAGGGACCCCAGCAGCAAACAAATCTCGAGGCTGGGTAGTCGATTCCTTTTCCCTGTATGTCCCTGGTGCGCTCGCATTTTCCCCTCAGAAGTCTCAGCCCGATCTCGATTCCCATTCCCAGGGATCGGAGTACTTGGATCTAAGTCGAATCTACAAAGCTGACGAGGGGCCTGATACTGGCCAGTGGGACCGATTAGGTACAGGTTGTTGAGGCTGCCCAGCACGGTCAGGAACTGCTAGATATTGGAAAGAACGAACAATCGGGAGACGCGCCGAACGGAAACCTCAAACGCGGCCCTAGCTTCGACCCCGAAGGTCTTTGCGGCGGCTGTTCAATCGGTAGGGGACTTCCTCGACGTCTCGGACGACCAGGGGGATGCGCTCAGCGGTTCGCCAAATTGGAAAATCAGGTGGCCTAGAGAGCTTTCTGACTCTTCCTGCGGGGAATCATCCTTAGCCGAAGTTGTCGGACCCACCTTCGCAGGGCGTAAAACACCTCGAGCGCGCGCATCTTAATCGGGTGTCGCGAGGGCCAGAGTTGTTGCTGAATAGAATCCCAGGTTTTGGATTGCTGTAGGCCGTGAGCAGCCAAGAGCGCTTCGACGCGCTCCAGGTACTGCAGGCGCTTGGCACCTAGCATTCCGTCTCGTAGCTGGACTGCCGTGCTGGACTCAGCATGCTGACGATATCTTCCCCAGCAGTGGCTTGATACGAAGATTGGCGCTTCCAGAGATACCTTTACCCAGAAAACCATGTCTTCGAAGTTTCGGAAATCCTCGTCGAAGCCGCCAACGGAAAGAGCCAGTCGGCGACGCAGCAACGTGCCGTTGGTCGCCGGCAGACATCGAGGATTGTTGCCCACCCAGACACTTCGAAGCGCGTCGGCCTCTGGGATGCAGTCCTGCGGGAGGGGGAACTTCTGAATCTTGTCGGACTCTTCCGGATCCTCTTTCCAGCTAAACCACTCTTCAACCGGGCCGTACACCATACCAACTTCGGGATGAGACTCTAGAATCTCGACCTGTTGTTCCATTTTGTACGGCAGTAGGACATCGTCCGCGTCGAGGAGTGCTATGTACTCGCCATGTGCGTGCCGGACGCCCAAGTTTCGCGATACGCTCTTCCCTCGATTTTGATGGTTTGGGTGATCGAGGTACCGGATTTTTCCCTGGTAATGGCCGGCGTAGCGAAAAGCGATCTGCGTGCTGCCGTCGGTAGAGCCGTCGTCTACCAGGATCAGTTCCCAGTTGTCGTAGGTCTGCGCCAGCACGCTCTCGATGGCTTCTGCAAGATATTTCTCCGCATTCAGAAAAGCTACCACTGTGGAGACCAGCGGCTTTTGCGCTATATGCGTCGCGGACACCTCACGGCCCGCAACGGAATCTCCGCTCACCGATCAACCTCCTGCCCAAGCGCCTCCAGCGTTCCTGCTTCAATCGGGCAATATTCGGTGGTCCACTCCAGCATCGGCCGGACCACCCCGCCCCACGGGCCGGTGTTGTCGCCGCGCACCGAATCTCCTTCCACCGGGTCGACCACGTGGAACGCGACCACGTCCGGCACATCAAACTGGTCGGGGGGAAGATCGTCAGTCACACAGGCGCCAACCCGGACAGACATGGTGCCTTCCGCAAAGAAGTTTCCCGGTATCCAGCTCGTGCTCTTGTATCTCCCTGCCGGGCGAGGAACCTTGTGCCAGGCTGGATGCCGGTTGGCTGTGGTGAGCAAGTGCACCGAGTGCTCGTTATAAATATAGTAGAAGGTCGAGATCGCGAATCCCGGCTTCAGTACGTCGTATTCCATCTCAATTCCCACCGGCTGGCGGATGTCTGTTGTCTCCGCTGTTTGGCCTTCCTTAGTCTTGACGCGCACAGCCCGTAGGCGCACGACATCGCCCCCGGGCGCCTCGGCTAAATCCGGCCAGTCCCGAGAAGCCACAGTCTCCGATGAACTAGCCAAGTAAGAGTTCACGACCTTGTCGGCCGTGTCATCCATCATTACTTTGCCTTCCTGCAGCAGGATCGCCCGCTGGCAAAGTTGGGTAATCGCAAAGGCGTTGTGAGACACAAAAATCACGGTTCGCCCACACCGTCTCACGTCCTGCATCTTGTTGAGGCACTTCTTCTGAAACCGAACGTCCCCTACCGCCAGCACTTCATCGACGAGCAGGATTTCCGGTTCGAGATGAGCCGCAACGGCAAAAGCCAGGCGCGTGTACATGCCGCTGGAGTAGTGCTTGACCGGGGTATCGATGAACCTTTCAATTTCGGCGAAAGCGACAATTTCATCAAACTTACGGGCGATTTCAGCGCGGTGCATGCCCAGCATGGCACCGTTGAGGTAGGTATTCTCGCGTCCGGTAAGTTCGGGGTGGAAACCCGTGCCGACTTCCAGTAGCGAGCCAACGCGACCGCGGATTTCCGCTCGGCCGGAACTGGGCTCGGTGATGCGCGAGAGGATCTTCAACAATGTACTCTTACCGGCGCCGTTACCGCCGATTAGGCCAACGATCTCGCCGCGGTGAATGTCCAGCGAGACATCCCGCAAGGCCCAAAGGGTTTCGCAGAGGTCTTCGGTAGCGGCTTGGCCCCGAACGAGTTTGCCAAGTCGGCGGAAAGGCGCTCGCGCAGCGTGGGCAATGGAATCGCGAAGGGTCGGATAGACCGCCTTCTTTCGGCCGATCAAATAGCGCTTGCTCAAGTGCTGGATGCGAATTACTGAATCGCTCATCGAGTGAACCTAGACGATGTCCGCAAAGGTTTTCTCCATGCGTCTAAAATAAAATGCCCCGCTGGTCAGGAACGCTAGCGAGACTACGGCGGAAACAAGCACGAGTGGTCCGGGCGCAGCCTCCGTCCCCAATAGAGCCCATCGAAATCCCTCGACGACTCCTGCCATCGGGTTGAGTCCGTACACCGCTCTCCACCTTGGGGAGAGGAGTGTGCTGGGGTAAGCGATCGGCGTGGCGAACAGCCAGAACTGCGTCAAGAACGGTACGATGTAGCGAACGTCACGGAACTGCACGTTCATCGCGGACAGCCAAAGCGACACGCCCAGCGAACAGCACAATGCTAGGAGCGCGAACAGCGGCAAAAAGACCGTCCGGTAAGACGGGACCAGGCCATAGTGAAACATCATGACCAGCAGGATGAGGAACGAAAGACATGAATCGACGACGCCTGATAGGACACCCGCGGTTGGAAGAATAAGGCGGGGAAAATAGACCTTCTTGACGAGATCGGCGCTCCCGACCAAGCTATTGGAAGCTTGGCTCATTCCGTTGGCGAAGAAATTCCATGGCACGAGTGCGGCAAAACAGAAAATCGGATAGGGGATACCTTCCGAAGGCACCTTCGCCAGCCTACCGAAAAATAAGCTAAAGATAATTGTCGTTAGCACGGGTTGCACGATCGCCCAGAACACACCCAGCAGCGTTTGCTTGTAACGAACCTTCATGTCACGCCACACGAGAAAATAGAGCAGCTCACGAAAGCGCCACAGGTCTTGCAAACGCAGCGAAATCCAGCCACGCGATGGCTCAATCACGACCAGTGGGAATTCTGCCACCAAGCCGTGTGGATCCGCCGTCACCACATGCGATGTCAATTCGTGTTCCATTTAGCCGCCCTCGCTGTCGATTGTCGGTTATGCACCGCTGGCAAGTTCCAGTGCGGGTGCAAAAGAGCGTGCCTTTCTATTTCGTAGCGCATGTATTTGATCATTCTTCCCCATTAAATCAATGCTGTACCGATCCAAGAAATACGGAACGGTACCCGCCCTCCCGACCAGGATTTTCGCTTCGGGTGCAGTAATCTCACGGAGCAGAAGGGCTTTCTCAACGTCCGCGTGATTTTATTCTCGATACCGTTCATTCGCCACCGCCTCCCGTGTCGGAGAGATCGCTTGCCTGCGGTCCGTTCTTCACCTTCTTCAGGTCCTCGGCGTATGAGGAGTCGGTGATGCGAAAAACCGTTATCGTGCCGTCACCGATCGTCCACGACGGATACCGCTGCAGTTGTTTGCAAGTTGGCGGCTGGCGAACTAGGTTGTGCGCTGGAACCGCAACCCATTCGGGAGCTATTGGATCTGGCTTGTCGCATTGCCATGCGTGAGCGCCGGGGATGTACACAGATGGATCAAGGATCGAGTTCCCCGTGTCGACGTAGGGCGCAGAAACATGATGCTCCTTAAAGAACGCGTTTAGCTCTCCCATGGACTGGCCCCAGCTCAAATTGGCATTGATCGCAATTTCCTGCTTCGGCACGTTCATCCGGAAAACGTTGTAGTAAGAAATGTAGTGAGGATATGCGAGCAATGCCGTCATTGCAGACGAAAAAGCCAAAGCGACAATCACGCCGAGTGCGAGCCGCTGCGACCTCCGCCCGAGTACGGAACGCGTCAAGGGAATAACCAGCCCACAGAGCAGAGTGAATACGCCGATCGGGACTGAGAAATGCCGTATGCCGACGTTCAGTTTGGACGCCATGGCGATCGCGGCGAACACGACCAAGGTCGCGAGCATGGCACGCAAATGGAATCGGTGTGAATCGGGAACAAGCGAGAGTTCCTTTCCTCTATTTCGCAGGAAGTGCGCGGTTGCCATTGCCACAAGGACAAGGCCGAGCAAGACTATCCCCGGGGCCAACTTGAAGAACGATATGACCGGGAAGTAGAACCACACTCCGTGCGGATGCCAATGTCCCAGGAAGTACATGGGCCTGCTCGCCCACCCGGCGACATTGCTAAGACCTACCAGATACAGCCACGCAGGAAGCAGGGTTGCCTCGAGCACTGGGTGCTTGGTCATTATGCTGATCGGGCGGTACAGCAAAATGACCGGACGCGCGTTCACGTAGAGTGAAGTCGCCTCATCCTGAAGGATGGATCTCGGAGAGCTTTGGTAGAGGATCCCCAGATAAAAGAGGTACACAATTAAACCAGCAAGCAGCAAGCCCCCGATGGCCAGTCGTTCTCGACCAAACCTCTTATGAGCGACGGGTAGTGAAGCTCCTACAGCGGATGGACGCTTTCTCGACAACCGGAACCATGCCCAGCAAATCAGTATGGTGGGAAGCAGGAAGACGGCCGAGAACTTCGTGAGCAGTGCCCCGGCCAGACTGGCTGCAAACAGAAAGGCGTTACGCGTGGTGGGCTCCTGCCATAACGATGCGAAATACCACATGGTCCAAACTGAGAAGAGCACAAGCGGGACGTCCGTCAATACCAGGCTGCCGTAGGCAATAAAGAACGGCGACGTTGCGAACAGCGTAAGGGTCAGCGCTCCTGCCCAGGGTCCGGCAAGCCGACGCGACATCTCGTACAGGCTGAGTCCAAGCAGCAGCGTGAGAAGTACCATGGGCAGACGGGCGAGAAAGAGCAGCGTTCCTGGATTGGTATTCCACACCTCGAAGAATTTCTTTCCGAACAAGTACTCATCCTGAACAGCAAGGCGCCAGGTCGGATCTTTATAATCAGTCCGGACATTCAGGAAGAGAAGCGGCAGCGCGGCGATTATCTTGATCAGAGGCGGATGCTCGAGATTGTCGCGACCGTCGTGACGCTGTAAGTAACTCAGACCGGCGGGGATATGAGTGACTTCATTGGTGGTGATCGATTCCGTGCGGATCGAACCGATGCAGAGCGCCAGGAACAATGCCGACGTCGCAACAACGAAGACCCTCTCGGCCCGAGAGCGCCGCACCCGCGTGCTCGCGGGCGCCATCGAATGCTCGGTGACGTGCTTCAACCCGTCCTTTGCTGTGGGGAGTTCGTTCATGGAACGGGCCTGTAGCATTCTGTGATCCTATCCTTCTAACGCGTGTATGGAGTCTTTGCGGCGTTTGGTAAGCTTGGTTCAGCGAGGGGTGCGAGCCGGGGCATCGCACATGCGCCACGATGTCGCCGAGAGGCCACCATGCTGTATACGTGCGACCCAGCCCAAGCCGCGCCGGGCAAATACAAGATAGGCAGAACGAGCCAGCCCAACGGTAGCACCCACGCCAAGGCGCGATAGGCATAAAACCCGGTTCTGATCTGGCCGCGTGGTGTGCACACGTGCATTTCGGCAAGGCAGCGCTCGCGATCCAGGCCTGGGAATCGTTTTTCAATAGGCGGCCATTGATTCGCGGCGTCAAGGAATTCCACACGGTGCAACAGATCCAGGCTTCTGACGACAATGATGGTTCGTTGGCATAAGCCGCAGGCCCCATCGAAAATCAGACCGTAAGTCTTCCGGCTGCCGTAGCGAGTCGTCAGACGTTTGACCACCTGATCCCAGGGCACCCACAGCATCCCCTGGCAGAGAATCATCTGATAAAAATTGGGGCCTAACACCAGCGCTATACCAATCTGCATGGCCATTACGCCCGGCACGAATACCCAGCGGGCCTTGCGGCTGAACAGCGCGATTGGAAAACCTAACTCGAAAAGCAGTGCGGCCCCTCCCAAAGCGCTGGAGAGCCAGCGAGACCGTGCCAAAGCGAGGCCCCAAGAAGTGAGCGGATCGGTGTCCGAGACGCGGTAATAGGCCTGCATGAGAAACCAGCGCATCGTATCGGTAGTGACCCACGCTATCCCGGAGTGTCGCAGTTTCGAGATTCCCGATTCGCAATAGACCATTGCGGAGATGACCCAGATCAGGTGCACCGGCCAGGTGTACTCGCCGCTCGGCGGCGGATCTTCTTCCTCGCTTGCGGTTCTGGCTCGTGTCTTGCGGATCAATGCATCCATGGACCAGGCGTCGCCACATCGGGAAAACGCCATAACCATAAACGCCCAAACAAGGATTTGATCGAGATGGTGGGTCTTCCCGAAGCTGTTCGGAATCCCCATCAGGTACGCGCCCAAAAGAAACGAGACTGCGGTGCTGAAGCGCGTGAACAGCCCGACGCAGCTTAGAGCCAGAGCTGCACGCCAGACCAGTTGCGTCGCTATCAAGGCGTTCGTCGAAAGCGGCGGAAGATGCAGCTTCGCGATAAGCCAGACGGGACTCCAGAAGACCGGGGAGGCTTTACCCCAGAGGGTGAAGTCCTCATGCCAGCCCCAAGAAGGAAACAACACAGGGGTCAAAACATAGAACAGGAACATCGAGCCAAACAGCAGAATTCGGAGCAGACCCAGATTGTCCGCCGACACCGCTTCGAACCAGAAGTAGTTCCAACGCTGTCCGGCAGATTTCATCTCGCCCGCCCTCTCGAAACTGGTTCGGACACTTCGGCAACCAGTTCCTTCCGATCCGGCGAGTTCAAGTTGTCAGCTTGCGCGTTTAAGGTCCAGGTCAGACGATAAAGCCGGAGAGCCTGCAGCGTCGGACCTTGATGGATCCCCGAAGCGCGCAGGTCGTCATAGCGTTGCAAACAATTCTCCAAGGCCACTTTGAGGTGATGAGTCTGGTTTGCATAGTCGAGAGCGTCCGGCATCCTCGAGTTATCGAAAGGTTCGAGGTATTCGTTTCTGTCGAGTGGGAATTCCGATAGCGGTTCCCGCTGGGTTACGCCAAAAAGCCGAAGTTCCTCAAACGGTGGATTGCCCGTTCGCGTTTCTGAGAACATCGGATACTGCGAGAAAGGCCAGTGTTCTGTGTCATTCAGTAAGTCGAAACAGGAGCCGCCAAGAATTACCGCGCCCAAGGCGTAGGCCAACAGGAGCCGCCTGCGGGACATAACCGGCTTGGAAGCGGGATCACCTTGATGCGGGCGGGCGGGTGCCCAAAAAGCCGCGCGAATCGCCCGGCTGGCGAACATGGGAGCGAAGACAGCCATCGCACATAGGGCGAAACCCAACTTACTATTGAGGATGCCCCCCGCGAAAAGCAGCGCAGTCATGGGCTGAGCGCTGATCTTATTCATCTTCATCGCTTGCCAATCGGGGATAGGTAGCTTTTTCATACCTTAGCTCTAGCTAGAAGTCATTCACTTCGTGGGAGTTCTTAATGTCCGCGACGCTTGGCTTAGACCAGCTGATTTGGGACAGCTACCCGCAGCGACGGGCGGCTCCCGAGTGACTGCAATGCACTCAGTCTGCCGTTGCGATCGGTGAAGCGAGCGGTGAGGAAGTCGTCTAAGTAACTTATTGCTCATGTACTTGCATGCCGACATTCTGATTTCATCGCTAGACCGCGCCGGCTCGCCTCCCGGCCCTGAGGTGACCTAATTCTATTTTTTGAGCAAGTTCTTTCCCATTTCCTCATCTCTCTCCCTCCGGGCACTCCCAAACCGCTGGTTTGGCAGGGGAAATTGCTTTGGCAGCGGGATTGCTGCTGCTAGTCCGTCGAGTCTCGCTTAAGCAGAAGACCATGCGATTCGTTCCGATGTCCCAAACAGAGTCCAAGCCCAAGTGGGCCCAATGAGCACGAACGGTAAGCCTTTTGCGTCCGACGCACCTCTGGTCGGCTCAGCGCAGCATCCTCTCGTTAGCGTCATTACTATTTTTCTGAATGGCGAGCGATACATTCGGGAAGCCATCGAAAGCGTGTTCGCACAGACGTACGAGAACTGGGAGCTGCTCCTTGTAGACGATGGGTCGACCGATGGGAGTACCGCCATCGCCGCTGAGTACGCGGCTCGTTTTCCGCAGAAGGTTCACCTCCTCGAGCACCCGGGGCATGAGAATCGAGGAATGAGCGCGTCTCGCAACCGGGGCATTTGCCAAGCCAAGGGAGCATTCATAGCGCTCCTGGACGCAGATGACGCTTGGCTGCATCGCAAGTTGGAAGCGCAGGTAGCTCAACTCATCGGCCACCCCGAAGCGGCCATGGCCTACTCTGGCTGTGAATGGTGGAATAGCTGGCTAGAGGTTGACGGCAAACGCCCGCCCGACTCCTTGCGGCCGGTCGGCGTGACGCCGAACAGGCTGTATCATCCGCCGGAATTGCTGATCGGTTTCATGCGCCAGGACTTCACCACGCCGGTGCCCAGTTCCTTGATGATCAGGCGTGAAGCCGCCGAAGAGCTGGGCGGATTCGAAGAGACCTTTCGCACGGTCAACGAAGACGAAGTCTTCATCACCAAGATTTGCTTGAATAAACCCATTTTTGTCGGTGACGGATGTTATACGCGATATCGGCAGCATTCGCAGTCCTGTATAGCCGAAACCGACAAAAACAAAATGCGCACGTATCACCTGAAGCTGTTGGACTGGCAAGAGCGGTATTTCACTGGCCGCGTTCCGAAGAACGGGCCGCACCTCGAGATTTGGAGACTCTTGTACAAACAGTTGCGGCCTTACCGACACCCCGTTCTTCACAAACTGGTGGTGGACGCTCAACATCTCCTTCACCGGACGCGATGGCTTCCCAGTGAAGTCGCCGAAAAAGTTTTGCCAATGGGCGTCCATCAGTGGCTGCGCCAGCAACTCGGCAAACCGCCGCTCGATCGTACGCGAGGATCGTGACAGACCGATGAGGTGCTGGCTGTGAAGCTCAGCGTGATCATTCCCTGTTACAACGGAGCGAATACTCTCGGTGCGCAGCTGGAAGCGCTTGCGGGCCAGAGTTGGGACGAGCCGTGGGAAGTCATCGTCGTCGACAACGGCTCGACCGACGATTCGCCTCGGGTCGCAGAGGGTTATCGGCCGCGGCTCCCAAATCTTCAGGTCGTGGACGCGCCACAAAAGAAAGGACCCTCCTATGCGACAAATGTCGGCGCACGTGTGGCTGTGGGCGACGCCTTCCTTTTTGTGGATGCGGACGACGAGGTAGCACCGGGTTGGCTGTCCGCCATGGGACGGGCGCTCGAGACGTATCCTTTCGTCGCTTGCCGTCTGGACGGAGTCAAGCTGAACGAAAACTGGTTACACCAAAGCCGTAATTTGACGCAGCATGCTGGCCTGCAGCCCTTTCCTTTCCCACCCTATCTGCCGCATGCGGGTGCCGGCACAATGGGCATTCGGCGCGAAGTGTTCGAAGCGGAAGGCGGCTTCGACGAGGACTTGATCGCAAACCAGGATGCTTTTTTCTGCTTGTGCGTCCAGCTCCAGGGGACGCCGCTGCATTTCGTGCCCGATGCTGTTGTTCACACTCGCTACCGCAGCAAGTTCGCCGAGATTTACCGGCAGGGCCAAAGTTACGGACAATACGAAGTCCTGGTCTACAAGAAAGCGCTGGCGCTGGGTATGCCCAAGATTCCGCACCCGTGGAGAGAGGCGGCCAAGTCTTGGTGGATGCTTGCGAAAAATCTGCGCTGGCTTCGCACGCGCGGCATGGCAGCCTGGTATGCATTCACGATTGGTTATCGGGTGGGGCGAGTCCGGGGCAGCTTTAAACAAGGCATTGCCGCCTTCTGATAGCGACGAAAACTCAGCTCTGTTGTACCCCACTCGAATCGACGTCGGCTCGAACTCTTTCAACCCGTGCGATCGAGGCGAGTCGAAGCGAACGGATGTTCAAATCGAGTGCTGCACGTGATAGAAAAGGTTGGGACCGCATGCTTGCGAATCGTGCCTCGGGATTTCTTCGCTCGATAGGCCCAATGTTTTCCCTTGGCTCCCTGGTCGCGCTGGCATTTGCCGGCTGCGGCAAGCCGGGCCCCTCGTCCGCGCTGCCATCCCCCATCGGCGGGAATATCAACAGCGCGCTGCGTGTTTCACCGACGAGTCCGCTCTACTTCACCGATACCACCGGGAAGGCTATCTATCTTACAGGCTCCTGGGGGCACGCCGACCTGCAGAGCAACTTCAATTTCAACGCCTATCTAAATTGGCTCTTCGCCGAGGGCCACAATTTCATTCGTGGATACCACGAGGAAGAGATCGCTCCGTATCCCTATGCTCCCGCGCCTTCCGACCCTTCGAAAGTCGACCTCACGCAGTTCAATGCGAGCTTCTTTACAACGCTCCATGCCGAGGCGCTCGCGGCGCAGAACGCCGGGATCTATTTCAGCATGATGCTATTCAATGGTTGGAGCGTGAATACCCCCAATTGTCCGGCGGGTGCGGATCCTACTTACAATGGTTGGGCGACGAACCCGTACAACGCTGTCAACAACATGAACGGCATCGACGGCGACCCCAACAACACGGGTTGCGGAACCGCCATCCATACTCTCAACGATCCCAATATCACGTTGCTGGAAGACGCCTACGCGGTCCATCTGGTCACCGTGATGAACGACTTGAACAATCTGATCTGGGAAATTTGCAACGAATGCGCGAACGACTCGACCGCCTTCCAGCAGCATTATATCGCCCTGATTCGCTCCACCGAGGCCGGTCTTCCCAAGCAACATCCGACCTGGTTTTCGGTGGAATGGCCCGCTGGCTCGAACGCGGACTTGTTCAGCAGCGCTGCCGACGTGGTTGCGCCGAACGACTCCTCGGGTGATTACCTCGGGGAGAACAGCGGGCCGAACGCCGCGACTCCACCACCAATCGTCATGCCCGATACCGACCATTTGGCGCCACCCTGCACACTTACGCCAGACTGGGTTTGGCGATTGTTCACGCGCGGCATGGGAGGAATCGTACAGATCGATACCGATTTGGATGAGACCCCCAATCCGGCGGATTCCTCCTCTGCTTGCGGTCCAGAGAATCAGGCGATGGCTCAGGCTCGGGCCCTCGCTGATCAGTCCAATCTGATTGCCTTAACCCCGCAGGGAGGTTTATCGTCCACCGGATATTGTCTGGCAAATTCTGGTCAGGAATACATCGTCTACGATCCGTCGGGCGGCATGGTGAACGTGGACCTTTCCGGCGATAGCGACACCTTTTCTGCGACCTGGTTGAACACCAGCACAGGCGAGACTCAGCTAGGCGGGACAGTCTCTGGCGGCAACATCGTTACGCCGTCACCCCCCACTTCGTTCAACGACGCTCCGGCGGTCCTGCATCTCGTGAAACAGTAGACCGAGCCCTGCGGGTGCCCGCACGGTGTTAAAGCTTTCAGAGCATTGTTCGTCGCGAGCGGTGAGTACAGTCAGCCTTCGCCCGATGGACTCTCCGGTGGCAACCCCAACAGAGCGTGATCAGATTCTGCTCAACATCATCGCCTAGCTGCCCACGGGGTTGCATGTGGTGAACTTCCAGCTCGACGGTAGGTTATAAGACTGCGGATCGAGACGAATTCTTTGACGCTTAGATCTGAGTCCGGTCATGAGGCTCTTCGCAGGCCATCCAGGAATTGTTCTCTCTGAGGCTGGGGAAGGAGTTTGAAGAGACGATCCAGGGAAAGCAGTAATGCGTCAGCGTCGCCGCCCTCCAGGTTGGCACCTGCCAGAAAGTCTGTACACATCATCTCCAGGCAGTAGCTCCTGGACTTGTCGGTGCCCAGCATTAGGGCAACTGTTTCCAGGGCCCGCTCGATCACCGGCAACTGACTCTTGTAAGCTTTGAGAAGAGGATCTCCCACGGTTCCGTATCCTTCCCGGTCAGATGCCTGGGCCTCCAGACAACCTCGCAAGAATAATCAGATCGCCGAGTAAGAAAGTGCCCGCGCGGCGAAATCAGATAAGACGGTCATCCCGCAGAAATGGATTAGCCGACGAAGGCGGCCCGACTGTGAAACGTGCGTTTCATTGCTTCCCCATGAAACACGGGATGATCACGCTGATTTTCACGCCCTGTTCACCTCGAGACTCAGATGCTCTGAGGGCGTCGCCTTCTCGATTCCAAGCGCTTGAGAATGCGAAACGCCGCGATCAAAGCCGCGTATGAGAAAACCCAGGAGGCGATGAGCAAACTGTTAACCAATCCGCGCGGGCGCCGCGCAGTCGCTTCCTGTGGCGAAGGCTTCAAAACCGAGGACATCGGATGGAGGTCTCCGAGGCAGATTCTACCGCAGCGGGTTACTTAGCTCCACGGCCGTTGAGGATGACCTTTGCCGTTTCGAACAGGATGGCCAGGTCGAGCATGAACGACAAATGCTTGATGTAAAACAAGTCGTGCTCGAGCTTCACCTTGGATTCTTCAATGCTCGCACCGTACTGATATTTGACCTGCGCCCATCCGGTAATCCCGGGCCGCACAGTCTGGCGCAGTGCGTAATACGGGATTTTCTCCTCGAGCATCTTGCAGAAATACGGCCGTTCGGGCCGGGGACCCACTAGGCTCATTTCGCCGCGGAATACATTGAAGACCTGCGGGAGCTCGTCCAGACGGCAATTTCGAATGAACCGGCCCACGCGGGTAATGCGGTTGTCCACATCGGCGGCCCAGCAAGGCCGGTCGCCTTCGGCATTCTGGACCATCGAGCGGAATTTCAGAATATCGAACTCGCGGCCGCCGAGCCCGGTCCGTTTCTGCCGGTAGAAGATGGGACTGCCCGTCTCGAGCCAGATGGCCAGGGCGATAACGCTCATCACCGGGAGGGTTAGCACCAATGCCACAAAGGAGATCAGCATGTCTCCGGTGCGTTTGACGGCCGTCTGGAAATAGGACTTCCGGAAGCCCTCCGCCAGAATCAGCGAGCTTGGCGAAAGCCGCTCCACGAGGATGCGCCCGGTGATGCGCTCGTTGAAGCTATGCGCTTCTTCCACGCCAACGCCGGCAAACTTCAGGTGCAGAAGATCTCGCAGAGGCGTCGTGCCACGTCGCTCCATCAGCGAAAGCACTACGCGGTCCACTTTCTGTTGGCTCACGATCGAGTTGACGTCGCTCACCGCCCCGATGATCCCGGGGTTGACCAGTGATTTGCCGATGTTCTCGCCCTTTTCGTCGAGAAAGCCGACCACCTTCAGGTTAAGCTCGGGCCGCTGGATGATTTCTCGCACCAGGGCAATTCCCGCCGGACCAGTGCCCAGCACCAGCACGCGTTCGGGGCTGTGAAGCCACAGTCCGGTGAAACCGAGGATCAGCCTCCAGAAGAGCATCACGCCAAAGATGGTCACTGCGGCCAATACGTTGATGCCGCGGCCTAACGCGAGGTCTGGCGCGAAGTAAGACAAGATCGCCAGCGCCAGGCAAGACAACCCGAGCGACTGCAGCAACTGCACGAACGGTCCCGCGGGCCCCGACGAAGTCTCTTGTAGGTCATACAAATCGTTGTAGTACAGGACACACTCGCAGATCAGAATCACCACCAAGAAATGCGTCAGAGTGTTCGGAGCGCGCAGGTAATGGATGATCGCGCCCAGATCGTGAAATCGCAATACGATGGCTAGGAGCAGGCCCGCCGCTATCACCAGCGAGTCGATACCGGCTAAGAGCAGAATGGTCGAGGGGACTTGCTGACCGCCGATCTTTGGCATGGTTCCTTGTGCTCTTCTCCCGCTCGGCCCGGACACCCGCCGGACCCGCACGAAAACAGCAGAAACTGATGGTAGGCGGAGCAGGAGTCGAACCCGCGACCTCCCCCGTGTGTCAGGGGCGCTCTTCCAAACTGAGCTATCCGCCTATTTCTCCTTCGCTATTGCATGGCAGTTAGGACTCCAAACCGGGCGAGTGCAAACCCGAATGCCCTAGAGCTCGTGAACTCCCTTTGGTGTAATCACTTACGGAGTAATTCAAGAAATTTCTAACTGCCCTGTTTGATCGAACATGGAGGAAAAGCATTTCACATGAGCGCAATGCCTTTTCTTTGTTGTGCTGCTTCCCTTGCCGTTGTGGGCGGAACGTCGCCCAAATCACCCAGAAGTGAAAATATTTTCTCTGTCTCGCTGCTGCGACCGCAAGGAAAACCGGGAATCGGCGCAATAACTCTATTAGAATCAGCGTTCAATCAACGAGAATCCGCTGCTTGAACGGAAGCCGCGAAAGCAGAATATCTGGCATACCGGTTGCTTTTAACTCACCGTCAATTTAGCCTCATTACTCGCGTTGCTTGACCGGATACGGCACCATAGCCGGAGTATTATGGCCATCCAAGCTCCCGCAAGCCCAAGGGCAGACCGAGAGCAGTTGGTCGCGCCGGCTATCAGCGAAAGCGGGCTTGCGACTCCGCCTGCTGACGCTTCTGACTCCCCGGCTGTGAAGAAAGTCCTCATCATCGCCTACCACTTCCCGCCGCAGAGCGGCAGCAGCGGTCATCTGCGCACCCTGAAGTTTTGCCGCTATCTATCGGAAAACGGCTGGCTGCCGTTTGTTCTCACCACGCATCCTCGTGCATACGAGCAACGCGACGCATCTCAGCTTGCCTGCATACCGCCGGAAGTGAATGTGCAGCGCGTGTTCGCGCTTGACACGCGCAGGCACCTCTCCCTGCGTGGCCGTTACCCTCGCTGGTTGGCGCTGCCGGACCGCTGGTTTAGCTGGATATTGGGGGCGCTGCCTGCGGGGTTGCGGACGATCCGCCGCGAGAAGATCGACGTGATCTACGCCACCTTTCCCATCGCCTCGGCCGTCCTGATCGCCTGGCTGCTGCATCGCCTGACGAGCAAACCCTGGGTGGTGGATATCCGCGATCCCATGACCGAAGATGATTCCCCGACGGCCAACGACGATCGGATGAAGTGGCGTGTCTATCGCTGGCTGGAAAAGAAGGCGGTGCAAAGCGCCCAGCGCCTGGTTTTCAATGCTCCTTCGGCGGTCCGGATGTACCGAGAGCGCTATCCCGAACTGCCGCCGGAACGCACTGTGCTGATTCTCAACGGCTATGACGAAGAAGATTTTCAGGGACTCGCTGTTCCGTCCGCGCTGGCGGTCCCCGCGAATTTGGGGGAACGTCCGCTACGCTTGGTGCATATGGGTGTGCTGTATCCCCTGGAACGCGACCCGCGTCCGTTCTTTAATGCCGTTGCACGATTAAAGCGCGAAGGGAAAATTGATCCCACGCGCCTGCGCATTGAGTTGCGTGCCTCTGGCCACGACGCCACGTACCGGCCCCAGTTGAGCGATCTCGGCATCGAAGACCTGGTCCACCTGCTGCCGTCGTTGCCGTACCAGCAAGCTCTCTCCGATGCCGCGGCGGCGGACGGCCTACTGCTGTTTCAGGCGGCCAGCTGCAATCGCCAGATTCCGGCGAAGGCTTATGAGTACCTGCGCCTCGGCCGGCCGATTCTCGCGCTGACGTCTGCGGCCGGCGACACCTCCGAGTTGCTCGCCGCAGCTGGCGGCGCCACAATCGTGGACCTGGCCGATACCGAGGCCATCTATTCCGCCCTGCCGGATTTTCTCGCCAAACTCAGCCAGGGTTCCCTTCGCGGCGCTGACGCGCAAACCGCCCGGCGATACAGCCGGCGCGAGCAAGCCGCTGAAATGGCGCGCACCCTTTCCTCTATCTGCCGCTGACAGCCGTTCGCTGTTTGATCAGGCAGCGAAACTCTCGGAAGAAAGCTCGGCCTCCGCGCGTGTTATGATGAACTTCTCCTCGGAGTTCTGCGATGCCGCCCGATATGCCAACCGAACCGCCGTCAGCCCCGCCTGATGCATCGGGACAACGCCCCGCCATCGATTTGCTCGGGCGCTCCGCGGAAGAGCTGCGCACCTGGATGGTGGAGGATTTGGGCCAACCTGCGTACCGGAGCGCCCAGCTCTACCATGCGCTTTACGCCGAGCGGTGCTTCGATTGCTCCTCGATGAGCAGTCTCCCCGCCGTCCTTCGGGCGCGCTTGGCCGCCGAGGCGCGGATCGGCCTTCCCCGAATCGTTCGCTGCTATCAGTCCGTTGACGGCTCGGTGCGCTATCTGCTCGCACTCGGGGAATTGCCGGACGCCGCCACGCAGCCCGTTCCCGCGGCTCGCGTCGAAACCGTTTTCATGCCCTCACAAGGCCGGCAAACGATTTGCGTTTCGACGCAGGCGGGCTGCGCGGTGGATTGCCACTTTTGCCTGACCGCGCAGCTCGGGCTCATTCGCAACCTGACGGCGGGCGAAATCGTGGGCCAGGCGCTGGTCGCGCTCGAAGACCATCGCGCCTCGCTGGCCGAACGCACCAACGTCGTTCTGATGGGTCAGGGCGAGCCGCTGCTCAATTATGAGCCGGTGCTCGCGGCGGTGCGGATCATGCTCGACCCCAAAGGCATGGCGCTGGCCCCGCGGCACGTGACGCTTTCGACCAGCGGAATCGTGCCCGGAATCGAGCGCCTGGCGCGGGAGAAAATCCGCCCCAGTCTCGCGGTGTCGCTCAATGCCTCGAGCGACGAACAGCGCGACGCCATCATGCCCATCAACCGCAAGTACCCGCTCGCCATGTTGCTCGACGCCTGCCGCCGCTACCCGCTCGGACCGCGCGGTTATGTGACCTTCGAGTACGTGTTGCTCGGCGGGTTCAACGATTCGCCCGACGATGCCCGCCGCGTCGTGCGTCTGCTCTCCGGCTTGCACGCCAAGGTCAATCTGATCCCGTGGAATCCCAGCGAACTACCCTATCGCGCGCCGGAACCCGCCCGCCTTGAAGACTTCCGCCGGGTGCTCGTGGAAAAGGGAGTGCCCGCATTTGTGCGCTATTCGCGTGGGCAGGACATCGCAGCGGCGTGCGGCCAGCTCGCCCTCATCGAAACGTTGCCGTTGGCTTCCGCGCCGGCCTCAGCCGTAGCTCCGGTCGCGCCGTCGGGCTAATGCGACTCGGCGCGCAAGCCGATCGCGGCCATCGAGCGCCCCGTGCCCGGGCCTTCTCGACGGTAGCTGAAGAGCAAGTCGGTGCGGCACGCCGTACACAACGGGCTGGCCACGATGTTGCTCTGCGCCACGCCGGCGTCGCCGAGTTGCCAGCGATTCGCCGCGCGCAGGTCGAGATTGACTCGCTCGGGCGGCGGCTCGTGGCCGGGCGGCATCATCGTGAGCCAAGGCAGCGGATTCGGTTCCTCGCCCATCGCTAGCCGTTCGAACGGCCCGTCAAACCATTCCGCCGCCGGCGCGAATTGCCCCCAAAAAGCCTGCGCCACTTCCGGACCCACTTCGTAACAGCAGCGCCCGATGGCCGGCCCCAGCGCTGCGATCACGTATTCGGGGCGGGTGCCGAACTCCAAGCGCATCCGGCCTAGTGCCTTCACCGCGACGCGCGCCAAAGTTCCGCGCCAGCCCGCATGCACTGCCGCGACGACGCGCTGCCTCGTATCCACCAGCAAGATCGGCACGCAATCGGCGGTTTGCACGGCCATTAACAGTCCCGCCTCGCGGGTAATCGCAGCATCGCCGTTGGGTGCCTGCTCCGCGGGACCGGAAAAAACGCGCACCACGTCGGAATGAACCTGCCGCAGCGGCGTGAGCATCATCTTTTCCGCACCCAATGCGCGCACCAGTTTGTCGCGATTCC
>Ga0210394_10002167_pt1 | contig 27813 bp, 29 predicted proteins | sample IncBWC12MmetaG_FD_160121 | JGI IMG/M metagenome (GOLD analysis project Ga0210394, IMG submission 160121) | Forest soil microbial communities from Barre Woods Harvard Forest LTER site, Petersham, Massachusetts, United States - Inc-BW-C-12-M | ecosystem: Environmental > Terrestrial > Soil >...
TTCCGCCTCGGGCAAATCGAACGGAACGCGGTTCGTTTCCGCAATGGCCGAAGTGAAATAGCAAAGAAATCCGATAATTTGCGGAAATATGTGCCAGCGCGGAATAAACGGCAAGTAACGATAGTACCCAACCTGATCCGAAACCATTTCGTTGAAATTCAGTGTTCCCGCCAGCAGCACCACACCGACTACCGAAAGCGTAAGCGCCACTTCGTAGCTGATCATTTGCGCCGAACTGCGCAGCCCGCCCAGTAGCGGGTACTTGCTGTTCGAAGACCAGCCGGCCAGCGCCACGCCATACACGCCGATTGACGTAATCGCAAAAACAAACATCAAGCCGATATTTACGTCCGCAACTATCAGTTGTGTAGGTTGCCCAAGAATCGTAATCGTTGCCGGGCCAAACGGAATCAGCGCAATCGTCGTCAGCGCGAGTGACAACGCAAGAAACGGAGCGAAGATGTACAAAAACTTGTCCGCTCCCGGCGGCGTCACATCTTCCTTAAATAGAAACTTTAGTCCGTCGGCCAGCGGCTGCAGTAATCCATGCGCGCCCACATAGTACGGGCCCCAGCGCGACTGAATGTGCGCCACGACTTTTCGTTCAAACCAGGTAAGGTACGCCAGCGTCGTCAATGTCAAAAACAACAAAATGACGATCTTTACTAGCGATACCACCAGGACTGCGTGCTGGGTGACGAACTCCACGGCGTATCTTTAGCCTCTTTTGTGGATACGAGCCTGGAACAATAGCGCCCCAACGTTCCGCTCGTAAATAAATAATCGTGTGAAGAAAAAACTGTGCCCGCTGTAACGTTGTAGTTTGGTTCCGGTGATTTGCAACTTGCCGTCGTTAGTTGCGCCCCGCCCGCCAGCAATATCGCAACGGAAACTTCGTATCCCTCCACGTTCTGGCGTATTTCGTCAAACGCCGCTTCCGGCGTGCGCAAACGAATCGGCGATCCCAGCCCAAGCATTCCGAGTTGGTGCGACAAAATGCGCAGCAAATCGAAATCGCTGCGCGGTCCCTGCGGGTCAATCGAGCGATGCGTCATCTGCACTTCGCCCGCGGCATTGGTCAAGGTGCCGTCTTTCTCATAGGACGACGCAGCAGGCAGCACCACGTCCGCGCGCAACGCCGTTTCCGTCAGAAACATGTCGTGCACCACGAGAAGTTCCAGTCCGCCGAGCCGATCGTGTTGCGCAACTTCAAAAGTTTTCACCGGATTTGCGCCCACCACGTACATCGCTTTCAGTTTTCCAGAAACCGCAGCTTCCATCATGGCGCGTGCGGTCATCCCCGGCGTGCCGGCAATCTCGCATCCCCAAATTGTTCCAAACTTCCTTCGCTCCGCTTGGTCAGCGAGCGACGCGTATCCCGGCAAGCGGTCCGGCAAAATCCCCATGTCCGCGGCGCCACGCGAATTCGAGTAATCGCCCAGCGCCATATAGCGCGTCGTCCCGCCAAGACGCGAGCCTAGCGCGACCAAATCGCGAATGGCCTGGCCTTGAATGTCCGCGCCAAAAAGAATTACGACGTCCGATTCTTTTTCCAGCGCGGATTTCATTTCCGCCAGCGAATCCGCAACAGGTTTCTCAAACGGTCCTTCGCTCCGCGCCAGCCAACCAACCGCAGCAGCTTCGCCACCCTTAGCCGTTTCCACTCCGTGCGCCGCTTGTCGATGGATTTTGCTCGGTTGGCCGTTAATCACATACAGCCGCGCCTGATGGTGCCGCACTCCCGTCCGAATTTGCCAGGCGACGAACGGATTCTGATTCGTCACATCGTTGCCAATCAGCAAAACCGCATTGGCCTTATAAATATCCGCCATGGTCGCCTGCGCGTCTTTGGCTTTCGGTCCCAACGCAGCGGCCAGCCCGACGTAATCAGCAGACCGATGATGATCGATGTTGTTGGTTCCCAAAGTTCCGCGCGCAAAGCGGTTCAGCAAATAGTTTTCCTCATTGGTCGTGTGATTCGAACCAATCACGCCAATCGCGTTCGGGCCATGCTTCTCGTGAACTTGCTTCAGCCGTCGCGCGATTTCTTCCAACGCATCTTCCCAACTCGCGGGTTCCAGTTTTCCGTTGCGCCGAACCAAAGGTTGCCGCACGCGTTCGGGATTGTGCGTGAAATCAAATCCAAAGCGCCCTTTCGCGCACAAGAATTCGCCGTTGATCCCCGACTGATCCCGATTATTCGCGCGAAGAATTTCGTTGTTGCGCACGCCCAGCGTCGTCTTGCACCCGTTCGAGCAGTGCGTGCACGGGTCTGCAACGTATTTCATTTCCCACGGCCGCGTTTGATAACGATACGTGCCGCTCGTCAGCGCGCCCACCGGACATATATCGATGCACATGCCACATTCTTCGCACGCCAGCTCGCCCGGCTTGTTCGGCAGAATCACGGAATTCACGCCACGTGCGCCCACGCCCAGCGCTTTCACGTCCATACCTTCATCGCAAACGCGCACGCAGCGAAAACACAAAATACATCGCGGTGCATCGTAATAAACCAGCGGTGACCACTTTTCTTCCGGATAATGCAGTTTTTCTTCATTGAAACGGCTGTGGTCCAGCCCGTAGCGAAAAGTCATGTCCTGCAATTCGCACTCGCCGCCTTTGTCGCACACCGGACAATCCAGCGGATGGTTCGAAAGCAGGAACTCGATCATGTCCTTGCGGGCTTTATGTACCTGCGGCGTATCGGTCTTGACCACCATGCCTTCCACCGCCACCAGCGTGCACGCCGTCTGCAGCTTCGGCGTCTTCTCTACTTCTACCAAACACATTCTGCAAGCCGCTTGCAGAGAAAGCCCCGGGTAGTAGCAGAACGAAGGAACCTCTATACCTTTGCCTTTGGCCGCTTCGATCACAAGCGTGCCGGCAGGCGTGGTAAGTTTCTCGTCGTTGATCGTAAACGTAACTTGTTTCACTTCAGGCATGGAGTCCTAAGAAGCTCCCACAATCATTTCCGCGGGCTTGAACGCGCATTTCCCGCGCAAATGGTCTTCAAATTCGTGCCGCCACTTTTTCACGATACTAATCGTGGGTAATGCCGCTGCATCGCCCAGCGGACAGAACGTGCGGCCCAACATATTTTTCGATAGCTCATCAATCAGAGAAATATCGTCAGCGCATCCGCCGCCGTTGTGAAAACGGTCCAGCAATTTCCGTAGCCAGGTGGTGCCTTCTCTGCAAGGAATGCACCAGCCGCAGGATTCGTGCGCGTAAAAATGCATGATGCGTCGCGCCAGATCCACCATGCAGGTCTCTTCGTCGATGATCACCGTGCCGCCGGAGCCCAGCATCGACCCGATTTTGGCCACCGAGTCATAATCCAGCGCCACATCAATTTGATCCGCCGAGAGCAAGGGACAAGAACTTCCACCCGGAATCACCGCTTTCAACTTCTTGCCATCCTTCATTCCGCCGGCTACTTCTTCAATCAGCCGCTTCAAATTAAATCCCAGCGGCAACTCGTAAATTCCGGGCTTATTAATGTGTCCGGAAATTGAATACAAACGCGTCCCGCCATTCTTCGGAGTGCCCAACGCAGCGTACCAATCTCCGCCTTGCCGAATCACTGCGGGAACGGTGCTGAGCGTCTCAACATTATTGATTACCGTCGGACAGCCGTAGAGTCCCACCACGGCAGGGAACGGCGGTTTAATTCGCGGATAGCCGCGCTTGCCTTCCAACGATTCCATCAACGCGGATTCCTCGCCGCATTCGTACGCGCCCGCGCCGGTGTGCGCCGCTAGCTCGAAATTAAATCCGCTTCCCAAAATATTTTTACCCAAGTAGCCGCGCTCGTACGCTTCCTTAATCGCGCCCTCGACAATATCCAGCACGTAGCGATACTCCCCGCGAATGTAAACGTATCCTTGCTGCGACCCGATCGCGCGCCCGGCAATAATCATGCCTTCGATCAATTGGTGCGGGTCCATCTCCATCAAGGGACGGTCTTTGGATGTTCCCGGCTCGCTCTCATCGCCATTCGCCAGAATGTATTTCGGCTTGGGGATGTCCTTGGGAACAAAACTCCATTTCATTCCGGCAGGGAAGCCCGCTCCGCCGCGCCCGCGCAGATTCGACTTTTTCATTTCGTCGATAATCTGGTCCGGAGTCATCTGCTTCAGGGCTTTTTCCAGCGCCTGATAGCCTTCGTTCTGCAAATACACGTCGATCTTGGTCGAATTCGGTATCCCAAATCGCTTGCTGATTACTGGAATTTCAGCAGGATTACGCGGATGCAACGAGCCCGAAGTCACCGGAACGGGTTTCGGTTTCTTTCCATCCTGAAGCTGCTCGAAAATCGCGTCCACTTTGTCCGGATCGAGATTTTCGTAGTAATCGTAATTCACTTGCATCGCCGGAGCGCCTGTGCACGCGCCAATGCACTCCACTTCTTCCAGCGAGAATGTGCCCGACGGCGAGACTTCCTTGTTGCCGATGCCCAGCCGCTTCTGCACGTGCTTGTACAGGTCGTTCGCCCCGCGCAGCATGCAGGAAATGTTCGTGCAAACTTGAATGTGATAGCGCCCGCCCGGTTTTCGCCGCAGCATTGAGTAATACGCCAGCGTCTCGGTCACCTGTAACACATTCAACCCAACGCGCTTGGCTATTTCTTCCAGCACTTCATCGCTGAGAAATCCAAACTGGTCCTGCGCATACATCATCATCGGAATCAGCGCAGAACGTTTAACCGGATAACGTCCCAATAGTTGTGTGAACTTTTCATCCAGCGCGGCGGGAAGTTGCATTAGCGGTCCACTTCTCCCAGGACGATATCAGTCGTCCCTATGCATGCCACCACATCGGCGATCAAGCGCCCCACCGCCAGCGTCGGCAGCGATTGCAGATTCACAAAAGAAGGCGCGCGCACTTTCACGCGATACGGTTTTGCCGAACCATCGCTAGCCACAAAAAATCCCAACTCGCCGCGTGGCGATTCGATCACTTGATACACTTCCCCCGGCGGCGGCGCGAATCCTTCGGTATAAATCTTGAAGTGATAAATCAAACCTTCAATCGAAGTCTTCATTTCTTCGCGCGAGGGCGGAATAATCCCCGGCGCCTCGGTCCGAATCGGTCCATCCGCTTTGGCCACTCGTTCTATCGCCTGCCGCACGATTTTAATGCTCTCGCGAATCTCCGCTACGCGTACTTGATACCGCGCAAAGCAATCGCCAGCCGTTTGCGTCTGCACGTCAAAATTAAAATCGTCGTAACTCGAATAGGGGAACGCTTTGCGCACATCGTACGCCACGCCGCTCCCGCGCAGCATCGGCCCTGAACATCCCATGGCGATCGCGTCGTCTGCGCTGATAATTCCCACGCCTTGCGTGCGTCCCAGCCATATGCGGTTGTTCGTCAGCAAATCTTCATATTCGTCAACGTGCCCCGGCAGCGCATCCATCACTCGCCGCACCTTATCCAAAAATCCAGGAGGCGGCTCCAGCGCCAGCCCGCCAATGCGGAAATAGCTCGTCATCATCCGCTGGCCGGAAACGTACTCAAAAATCTTCATTATTTCTTCGCGCTCGCGGAAGGTGTACAAGAAAACCGACATCGCGCCCAGATCAATCGCGTGCGTCCCCAGCCAAACCAGGTGCGAAGTAATACGCGTCAGTTCCGTCAGCAGCACGCGAGTGTATTGCGCGCGCTTGGGGACTTCGATTCCAAGCAATTTCTCTACCGCCAGGCAGTAGCCCAAATTATTCGACAGCGGAGCCAGATAATCGATACGATCCGTCAAAGTAATCACCTGCGAATATGTTTTCGCTTCACAAGATTTCTCAATGCCCGTGTGCAGATAACCGATCACCGGCTCGGCCTTCACCACAATCTCGCCATTCAGCTCCAGAATCACGCGCAAAACTCCGTGCGTAGAGGGATGCTGTGGCCCCATATTCAGGACCATCGTTTGCGCGGCGCCGGTCGGCGTCTCAATCGTAGTAGTCATGAATCTTCAATCTTCCAATTTCGCCAAAAGCTCACCGGGGTCCTTCCACTGGATAATCTTTCCGCAGTGGATGACCTTCCCAGTCGTCCGGCATCAAAATCCGCTTCAAATCCGGATGCCCCTCAAATCGAATCCCAAATAAATCGTAATTTTCCCGCTCATGCCAGTTCGCCGTAGGCCACACCGAAGTGACGGACGGCAGCACCGGATCGTTTCCCGCCAACCTCACTTTCAGCCGTAAACGGTCGCTACGCGCAATCGAAAGAAGGTGGTAATTCACTTCAAAACGAGGCTCCAGCGGAAACTTGTCCACCGTAGTAATGTCCGATAGAAAAGAAAAATAAAGGAAAGGCTCGGTAGCAAGGTACCCGGCAGCGCGCTGCAAGTGTTCCCGCGGAATCACCACCGTCGTTTCTCCGCGAAATTCGATCACTTCTGAGACAGCTTGACCGTCCCACGCTCGCAGTCTTTGCACTACGGGATTCTTATCGGCTTCCTGTGATTCCATTATGAATTCGTTCCCGGGGGACGTCGCTCAACGATTCCAGTCGAGCGCGCCCTTCTTCCAGAGGAATATGTAACCGGCCAATAAAATTATAATGTACAGCAGCATCTCCACAAAGCCGAACACCTGCAGTTGCCGGTAAACCAGCGCCCATGGATACAAAAATATCGCTTCGATGTCGAACAAAATAAACAGCAGCGCCACCATATAGAATTGAACCGAAATCGGCGCGCGCGCGTCCCCCGTTGGGTGAATTCCGCATTCATAAGGCTCATCTTTCTCACGCGATCGCTTGTGCCGCCCCACCAATGTGGACACCACAACCAGCGCCCCGGCCAGTCCCATGGCCAGTACAAACATTAGTAACAACGAGCCATACGAATCTAGGTAATTGCTATTCATTTTCAGTGCGCTGTTATAATAACGACCCGAGTGCACCCGGTCAAATGAACTCTCGAATAATCGCGTCGTCGAAAATTTCCCGCAGCCGCCTCGGCTGGGAGTCTTTCCCTCGATGAGCTCCGGCTTTAACACCGATATCAAGGTAGGCGAGCAGGTCTTTCACGTGCAGACCGAAGACCGCGGTCCGGCTCATCCCATCATCGACACTGCCGTCTATCAAAACGGCCGAATTTTGCATCGCCGCGCGTTCAATTATACGGAACTGTCTAGTTGTGATTCTTTTACCGACGAGGATCTTCGCTTCCGAGTGGAAGAACAGCATCGGGCCGTCATTGAGGATATTCGCTCGGGCGCTCTCGACACAGAGATTGCTTCGGCGTCCGCCGCCACGCAGGCTACTCGCCCAGGCGGAATTCAATTGCAACTTCTAAATCCAGGCTCTTGGCTATCGGCGGGGAAGGTCTCTTTAGAAATCGAAGTCTCGCGCCGCGCCGACCGCCAGCCGCATGTTGGTGCGAGCGTCGAAGCGCTCATTGAAGGATCGTTAGACGGCACTCGTCACTCCGCCACCAGTGACGATCAAGGCCGCGTCCGCATTCAATTTCCGCTGCCGCCGCTAGGGAAAGGCGACCTCGCGCTCGTCATTCAAGCCAAAGCCGATACTTGGAAGGACGAAATTCGTTTCATCATGCGCTCGCGTCCAAAAGAATCGTCAAGCTCATCGGCTACTCCCGCGCCATAATTCCCAGATGATCGTAAAAATAAACGGCGACCCTCGCGAAGTTCCCGACGGCCTGACGGTCAGCACCCTGCTGGATTTTCTGGAAATGCGCAATGACCGCGTGGCCATCGAGCACAACCTGAATATTCTTCCACGCGCAATGTGGAATGAAACAAAAGTCCAGCCAAACGACAATTTCGAAATCGTCCACTTTGTAGGCGGCGGTTAACTTCCAGCCTTCGCCGAATTGGTAGCCATGATTTTGCGGGCCGGATCGTTATCGCAATAGACGCGCCATTCCGCTACAAGTCCCTCTTTCACCACCGCCTTCCATGCAGCCGGTATTTCCCAGAAATTCTCGCGCGGCAACTTGCCATTTACGGCAAATGTTCCCCTTGCCGTTCCAAACATAGCCACCACGTTGCCTCGCTCTAACTCATCTCTCACTTCGATGGCGTAGTCCGGGAACATCGAGAAGTAGACTTTCCATCCCAGGCGCATTTGATCCGCGCCGCGAAATGTAGTGTTCAACGCATCGACGAAGACGTGATCGGGCGTCATCAGCGCCACTAATCCCTCCACATCGTGCTCATTGATCCTGGTCACGAACGTCATCGCTACATCCACTGGGTTTTGCAAATTCATTCATGGCGACTCCTGGACCTCACCGGCGGGACCGCGCGCCAGTATAGTACCGAATCCCTCCGATAATATTGAGGCCATCTTGTGCTAAGCATTACGGCTCGGTCCCTTGCTCCACTAAATCTTCTTGCGCGTGAAGTGGAAGGTCTCCGTCTGCTCTTTGCCGTTCATGCGCATGGTCCAGGTTTCAGTGAAGTGATCGGCGTCCTCAATCTTGAGGGTCATCTGGTGCATGTGCATGTCGTCCGCGCTTGCCAGATTCGTCGCGCTCACAAACGCAAATGGAAATTCATTTGCCCCCGAGTTCACCGCAGGCGTTTCCATGTGTGGCTGGTTTCCAATAGAGCAATAGTGTGTCAACGCAACACGATCGCCGTCCGCCGTGTAGAGGGTCACCATCTGACGGTCCTTCTTATTTTGAAATGTCTCCTCCAGCGCCGTGTCATTAGAAACCAGCCGGAAGCTTGACACGAACGGCTTTGCATCTGGCGGCGTGACATCCCAATCACCCACGAGCGTCTTCAATCGATCAAAAGCGTTTGCCGGTTTTGTTTCCGAACCTGCATTCGCGGCAAACATTCCCACCGCCAGAATTGTCATGGTCAGCTTCGCGAACGTCACTTTCATTTCTCTCTCCTCTATGAATTAATTTTCACAACCAATAGCCAAATCTTTACTTCTCCACATGTCGTTGCAGGGAATCCAGGCAGAACGCCCAACCGTTGTTGTGCTTGTCGCGCGCATCGCTGTTTGCGAACCGTTCGTGAGTCATGATCAGTTCGCTTTTCTCTCCGAGGTCCACGAATTCCAGCGTCACCAAGGTATCGCCATACTCCGGCTCCGTTTCCCAAAACCACGTGAATGCCAGTTTTTCAGGCGGCTTGATTTCCAGATACTTTCCCCGCACCTTGAAAACTTTTCCATCCGCGCTGGACACGTCAAACCCATAAAGCCCGCCGGGCCGCACATCCATCACGATCAGCTCTCCGATTAGCTCCGGCTTCGCGTGGCAAAACCACTCTGTCATTTTCTTGGGATCGGTCCACGCTTGAAAAACTCTCTCACGCGGAGCATGGAACACTCGCCGTATATGCAACGTCGTAGCTGGACTGGCAACGGAGCTAGCCATACAATTCCTCCTTTCATTTGTTCGCAGATGCAGTCGTAAATCTTCTGATCAATCCCGAGACGCCATGCGCTGGTGGAGTGGAGCCAGCACTGGAGGCCACGCGTCTTCGTGCCGTTTCCTCAATTCCTCATTAGGAAAACCCGCAAGCGTAAGCCTGAACTTCGTCCCGCCGTCATTCGCGATTAGTTCCACGGTCACCACGGTCACAAACCCATTCGTTGCCGGGTCACCCAGGTCAATTCCACCAGCCGATCTTTTTCCAGCCTCAGAAATCTCCCGTAGTGCCCATGCCGCCCTCCTTCAAATTCCGTTTCGAAAAAGAACGGCACCTTCACTTCGCTCTTCATCAACACAGGCCCCGGCGCCGCAAACCATCGATCAAACTGCTCGGTCCAAGCCCGAAACAAAACGTCCGGCCCTGCAGGCATCGCGCGCTCCACCGTCAATCGAAATGGCCTGGATGAGAAATCCCGTGCCACGACCGTCATAAAACTCCGTGATCGGCAGTTAAAACGCTCGCGCCTAGTTCTTCAAATATTCCGCAAGTTTGTCGAAGCAGCCTTCCCAACCCTTCTTGTGGCTCTCGCGCGATGCCTCGGTCTGCAACATTTCGTGCGTCAACACCACTTCCGTGGAATCCGCGCCGCGCTCGAAAAACTCCACGGTGACCAGCGAATCTTCCGCTTGAATGCTAGCGTCCAGCTTTTCCGGCATCCTTTTCCAACTCCATGTGAACGATAGCTTTTCAGGAGGCTTCACCTCACGATAAACTCCGCCGCCGATGTAGGTAACACCTTCCGGCGTCTTCACTTCAATCTCGTATCGCCCGTTCGGCCGCACATCCAGCTTTAGATGACGCACCTGATGTGACTCAACGTCGCGGCACATCCAATGGTTCAGCGCTTCCCGCTCCGTCCAAGCACGAAACACTTTTTGCCGCGGCGCAGAAAAAGTTCGCCGCACACGAACCGTCGTTCCGGGACTTGCCGGTGGCGTTGGCATCTACGGGCTCCTCTAGGTGAATCTTCGCGTTATGCTTCCAGCGCTTTTTCCAGCGCATCGAAACAGCCAATCCAGCCCTTGTTATGGTCCGCTCGCGCTTCGGCGTTGGTGAAGCCCTCATGCGTCAGAAACACTTCCGTGAAAGTACCGCGCGGCCGAAATTCCACCGTCACCAACGTCTCATCCTGCTCGTTGATCTTTTGCCCCGAGGGGGAAAATTTCTCCCAGGCCCATGTGAACACCAGCTTTTCCGGAGGCCGAATCTCGCGGAACGTCACTCGCTGTTTGTAAGTAGTGCCGTCCTGGCTGGTAACCTCCATCACGTTTGTGCCGCCCGGTCGCGCGTCGAAAGCGGTGTACCGCGTTTCGTTCCGCGGAAAGCGGCACATCCATTTTTCTAACTTTTCCCGTTGCGTCCACGCTTCGAAAACTCTTTCGCGCGGGGCGGCGAACATTCGCCGGATTTCGACTTTGGTTTCGGGGCCGGTGATGGAGCTTGCCATGGTGAAGCCTCCTCTTTTCTCGATTCTTCTTCCAGATAATCTGCCAGTGCGTCAAACTGGTGTTCCCAGAACTGCCGATACCGTTCCATCCATTCCGCTGCGTCCTTCATCGGCTCAGCCACCAGCCTGCAGCGATGCACGCGCCCGTCCTTGTGCCGTGTAACCAGTCCCGCGTCTTCCAACACGCGCAAATGTTTTGACACCGCAGGAAGCGACATCTTGTAAGGCGCCGCCAGCTCGCTAACCGAACTCTCGCCGTGCACCAGCCGCGCCAGAATCCCTCGCCGCGTTACATCCGACAGCGCCGCAAATGTCGTATCCAACTCCGCCTCTGAATACTTAACCATATGGTTTAGTATCGCCACGCCGGAATTTTTGTCAAGTTAAATTTTCTTAGGGAAGCAAGGGCTCTTGAAAAATGGCCGTACTGCGGGAAATTCGCTAATTTGCCTGAGCTATCTGTTCCGCCTGGAACCAGAACCGAGTCGCCACGATTCGCGCCTTAGGTTTACGTGTAGCGCCGGAGACTTCCGTCCGGCGTCCTAGTTTACCTCCGCGACATGGGTCATCTCGAGTGAACTTCCGCGTTGTCTTTCCCTTGGTTTTCAGGGGCGCGGGACTGAGGGGCCGCCCAGGTCGACGGTTAGTCAAGCCTGGGGAAGAGTCTAGGAAGTAGACGGAACATATTCGAGGGATCTGCTCGGCAGTTTGGGTTTACTTGTTTATGGTGTCGGGCCGAGAACGTTTCTTCTTAAGGGATCACGGTGCCAGACCGCGGACTATGCCAGAAGGTGCCCCATCTTGTCCTTCTTAGTGCGCAGATAAAACTTCGAGTGGCGGCTGGTCCGTGGCCGGCAGGGAACTCGCTCCACCACGCGAAGCCCCGCGCTTTCAAGTTGCTCAACTTTATCCGGATTATTCGACAGCAATCGCAGCTCGCGGACACCCAGCGCCTTCAGAGCCTCCGCCGCAAACTCGTAGTCCCGAGAATCCGCCGCGAATCCCAGTTTGCTATTCGCCTGCACGGTATCGAGCCCGTTATCCTGCAGCTCATACGCCTTCAATTTATTGATTAACCCAATCCCGCGTCCTTCTTGCGGCAAATAAAGCAGAACGCCCGCCGGCTCTTTCGCAATCTGCCTCAACGAAAATTCCAGTTGTGCGCGGCAATCGCACCTCTCGGAAGTAAACACGTCGCCCGTCAAACATTGCGAATGCACGCGCACCAGCGGCGCCATCCCGCGCTGCGTTTTCCGCCCTGAACTCCCTGGCGACGCTCCGTGGGTTGTCTCGCGCAACTCACCACGTTGTATCGCGACAGCCTCTTCGCCCGGACGCCCCTCGATCCCCACAACCCTGAAATCCCCAAAGCTAGTAGGCAATTGCGCCCGCGCGACGAGCCGGGCCCGCGCCATTCGAGTGTGCCGCGCGCGAGCCGCTGCCCGCCCCTTCACTCCCTTACCAGATTGTTTCCTCTCTTTCACGGTAATCGATCATTATAGCAGCCCCTGCAACGTCAGCGTTTCCACGACGCGCTGAGAGCGACCGGTCCAAAGCTCGCCGTTTTAGGTTTTAATGTAGCGCCGGGGCTTTTGGCCCGGCATCTTCAGATATTCGCCTTACTGAACGATGACACTCGCTGCCCAGCAGGACCCCGCACCATCTCTTTACATCGCACCCAGCTTTGGCTAACGTAACTCGAAGCATTCAGCTTCCGCAGTTCGCGAGAGAAATGGGCACACTTTTTGGCGTACAAGATTTGCTATTCACCCTGGTGCTGAAGGTAGGCTTCGCAGCATCGCTAGCCGCATTGCTCGTCCGTTTCCGCTCCTTCCGCAGCATGCTGTTTACAGAAGTCCGAGACTCCGACCAAAAAGTCATGCTCCTTCTTTTCCTCACTCCACCGCTCGCGATCGGAGTCGTCTTGCGCATTTTCGGCTACCGCTTCTTTGACCTCACCTTCGAAGGCTCCTTCCTGATGGGCCTCATCGGCGGACGCGTCGTCGGCCTTCTCGGCGGCTCCCTTATCAGTCTCCCTGCCTTCGGCAACCACGAATGGCTCGCCAGTCCCACCGCCGCGCTCGTTGGACTCGTCGCCGGCATGGTCCGCGAAATCATGCCCGAAAAAGAGGACGTCTGGCATTTCGGCCCCTTCCTTTTTCTCAACATTCCTCAATGGATCTGGCGTCTGGTGCGCTACGGAAAAGCAAATTGGGCCATGTTGCCGCTGTTCACCTGTGCAGCGCTGGCCGTAGGAAAATTGGAATTAGCGAAAGCCGTTCCACCGCCCTGGCTCTTCGATTTCCGTCCCGAAAATTGGGGTTACGATCTTCTTGTCGTGCTCTCTTCGGTGATGTGCGTAGCCATGGCCATCAAAATTTGGAACAACACGCGCATCGAGATGAACCTCGAAGCCAATCAGCAGCTCCTGCTGAAAGCTCGCATGGACGCGCTTACCAGCCAAATCAACCCTCACTTTCTTTTCAACACGCTCAACACCGTTTCCTCGTTGATCCGCTTCGATCCCGACATGGCCCGCGGCGTGGTCCTGAAACTCTCCAACATTCTCCGCCGCCTCCTGCGCAAGCACGAAACTTTCGTACCTCTACGCGAAGAGCTCGAGTTCATCGACGATTATCTCGACATCGAAGTCATACGCTTCGGCCGCGACAAACTCCAAATCTTCAAGGAAATTGATGACGAGACTCTCGAGACCTTCGTCCCCAGCATGCTACTTCAACCCATGATCGAAAATTCAATCAAGCACGGTCTCGCCCCGCGCCTCGAAGGAGGCGAAATCCATCTGCGCACTCGCCAACTCGAAGGCCGCCTGCTCATCGAAATCGAAGACAATGGCATGGGCATCTCCACCCAACGCCTCGCCGAAGTCTACGGCGGCGGCATCGGCATCAGTAACGTGCACGAGCGCCTCCGCCTTCTCTACGGCGACCAATTTAAAATGGACATTCACAGCCAGGAAGGCCAGGGCACCCAAATCCACATAGAAATCCCCGAACTAGTCAACGCCGAACCCTTCGCCTTCTGAAAAAACCGCAACCTTTGCAGGACGCCATCAGCGAATCCGACCTTCAGAAACTCGCCAAAAAAGTGACAATTGCCGAGACAGCGATCTTTCAACGCATGCGGGAACTAATCACCTCCCCCGACGGCAATCACGAATCGGCGGCCATTCGAGGCCTGTAAAGAGTTGCTCAAGATTCAAACGCAGCGCCTCAAGTGGCCCGCCACCGACGGCATGCTCGCAGGCTGCCAGGGACAAGTCCTCATAACCTTTTTCAACTGTCTAACATGGAACATCGCAGCCTTAACGTTCTGTGCTACACGTGTGTGTTAGCCGGGAGGCGCGCACGCAAACTACATGATCGGAAAAAATAAAGAGCGTTGGCAGGAGCTGTGTGAGTTAGCCGAAAAAGAACAAGACCCCGACAAGCTGATCGCCCTGATAAAAGAAATCAACCGCCTCCTCGAAGAAAAACAATCCCGCCTGGCCCACAAACCAATAGAATAAAAGGTCATCTCGCTCATACGTTCTTCGCCGCCCTAAGGTCTGAATGTAGCGCCGGGGCTTTCAGCCGGCATCTAGACAGGAACCTGCTGTTGGCTTGGTCGCTCTCCTCCTCGGACGCAAATCATGAGAAAATAACGCTCGAAAGCTCGAGTATATTCGCCGCCTCCAGGGTTACTTCGGTGAGCCATATCAACGGAGAAAAACGATGAAACGCCTCCTCCCGACCCTAAGCGCATTCGCTCTGCTAACGCTCTCAACCGCTGCGCAGACCGCCGTGTCCACCCAAGTCCAGCAACCCACCACACCCACCATTAAAGCCGTCCTCGACGGCGACCGCGCCGCAACCTTCTCCACCCCTCAAGACTCCTGCTCGTCCGACGACATTCCCGACGCCATGGCTCGCGCATTCCGCGATGACACCGGCACTATCCATTTCATTTCCGCCAGCTCTATCACTTACCAAAGCCTCGGTCCAACTCTCGAGAGCCTGGTGCACAGTTGCGAAGCCGCCTTCGTTTCCGCGAACGACGCAGATCCCGCCGCCTACAACGATCAAGTCTGGCTCGATTCGTTCTACACTTTCGATGGCAAAAATATCGCCGCGCTTTCGCACACCGAATATCACGGCTGGTCGCACCCCGGCGAATGCACCATTACGAATCCTAACAACTACTTTTATTGCGAGTACGACTCCGACACCTATCACCAGTCCAGCGACGGCGGCTATCATTTCAGTTCTTTCAAAGCGCCCGGAAATCTCGTAGCCGGAGTTCCCGAGAAGTATCAGATCGACCGCGGCCCCATGGGTTACAGCGTTGATTCCAACATCATCTCTTTCGGCGGCTGGTATTACACCGTTCTCACCGACTGGCCCTGGCCTCGTAACTGTTCCGGCTCAACCGGCCCGAGCCATTGTGTGGTGCCGCTCGGTGGAGCCCCCATGCGTACCGCCGACGTTTTCGCTCCCGGTTCCTGGCGCTCCTGGAACGGCACCGATTTCTCTGTTTCTTTCGTCGATCCCTACGTCGGCCCGGTAGCCAACCCGCAACAGCACATCTTCACCCCGGTCAAGTGGATGCAATTCATAAATGGTTTAAACGTCTACCAGCCTTCAAATATTGTCGTCGCCACTCTGTGGGATTACTGGGACGATGAATTAGGCCCCCCAGGCTTGTATTTCACCACCTCCACGGACTTGATCCATTGGACCACGCCGAAACTGGTCGTCACCCTGGCCAAGATTCGCGCAAACGATCCCGACGGCAGCTTCCTCTACGCCTATTTTTCCCTGATCGATCCCCACGCGCCCGACCCCAGCTTCTCCATCATCGGCAGCAACCCGTACCTCTACTACGTCCGCCTCAACAACGATAATGTGTACGACCGCGTCCTATTCCGCCAAGCCCTCACGCTAACGCCGTCTCAATAGCAACACGCACGTGTCGCGCGCCTCCTCCAGCGTTCGCTTTGTCTCTTTTGTTTTTTCTCTTAATGTTGTTATCCCGAACCGCGCAATGTGCGGATGTTTTTGAGGGATGTGCTGTTCACCGTTGTCTTTGGATTTGCCTTTGTGGCGGCCATCTTCAGGCAGGCGCTTTTCTCTTGTATCCTTCACGACAAGACCTATCTCCATGCCGAGGGTTCATGCCCGCATGCAAAGAAAGAGCGGCATCAATAGCGGTCCTTGGAGAATGGCCGATGAAATCTGAACGCTTGCTTGCCGCGAGGTAGTCCGATGCTCTCGACTCGACATGTGTTTTCCCAAAAAGTCCTGCCCTATGCGTTTGCCGCCGGCTTTCTTCTTGCCCCCGGGTCAACCGGCCAGCTGGAAGTCGGCGTGAACGTCGTAAATCCGATGCGTGCGAGCGTAGCTAATCAAGACGCCCTGATTGACCAACTAAAAGCCGCTCAGGTTCGCCTAATCCGTGCACCTCTATCGCCTGACGATAAAACCATCGACTTCGTCAAACGTGTTTACGCGCAAGGAATCAAAATCGAATTTCAATTGAGCCCCCAGTTTCCTCCGAATGCACCCACGCGGCCCTATCAACCAAAGGAATTTCCCAACATGTGGGGCGGCCATCCTCTATCTTCCGCTGACCCGCAACTCTCCAAAACCTACTTTCAGGCTGTGATGGACAAGTTGGAAGAAAACGGCATCGTTCTGGCGGGATTGGAACTGGGCAACGAAATTAACTGGACAGCCTTCAATCCGGAATTTCCATTGCCAGGTAAAGGAATGAATTTCGGACTCGATGAGCTCTACCACGATCTGGAAGCCAAGCAAATCGCCAAGGGATATCTGCAATACCTGAAAATTCTGGTGCAATTGAAAGATGTACGAGATCACTCCAAACTAAACCAGCACACCCCGATCATATTGGCCGGCCTTGCCGATGACGGCGCTGAAGGCCCGCGTCCTAAATCCAAAACCGATAGCGTCAGCATCAACGCCACCATCCAATTCCTTCGTGCCAGTGGCCTCGACAAACTCGTGGACGCCTACGGCATTCACACCTATCCCTGGGAGAGCACTCCCGCGCGCCGCAAGATGCATTTGGAAAAATATGCGGTAGCGGAATGCAGTCCGGAAAATTCCCGCGAAGGCAAACCTTGTTGGATTACCGAGTGGGGCATCGCCAACAAAGACATGTCCTGCCCGCTAAACGATTCCGCGCGCGTTGTTCTGATAAAAGAAACCATGGAAGATTTTCGCGAACTCGCAAAGCAGCGCCGTTTGGTCGCCGCCATCTACTTCGCCTGGGACTCAGATCCGTGGTCAAAGACCGTAGATCCCTTGAGCATTTATCGCTGCGCCTCCCTGACCGAAGGCGGCAAGTTCGCCCTCTCACCTTAGTGATATACGGAATCGAGATCGTAATTCCGCGCGCTGGTGTTCTACAAAGTGGAGGGCCCATGGCGTCGACCGTCTGTCGCCAAGCACTCTGGTTCTCTCTGCTTTTCGTTCTCACCACACTCCTCCACGCTGACACCAAACCCGCCAGCCAATGGGCCGTAACACGCAAATCCACTCCAGCAGAACAGCGTGAAAACCACTATCGAAAATCCACCTGGTGGTCCTTTCATGTGGACTTCCACGACAACGCCGCGGCCCACGCAGCGTTTGAACCAGTCACAAACGAAGTCACGTGGCTCAAATGCTGCCGCCGTCCAAGGATTGCCGCGCCAAATGGTCCGCGGGTTAAGTCGTTACTAAAAACTTTCATCAGCTTTACGGCTATTTCGAAACACGCATGAAGATCACCAAGAAACCTGGCATCAATAATGCTGTCTGCCGCAGGAAAACTCTCACCTTGACATTCTACCGGAAGCGATGTACCTTCACCTAGCATGTCTACTAAAGAGCAACGCGAACGCATCGAACTCTTGCAGGGAACTTTGGACCTGCTCATTCTGCGCACGCTGGTGCGCGGCCCGGTCCACGGCCACGCCATCGCCAAAGCCATCGAATTTAACTCCGACGAGGTGCTGCAAGTCGAGCAGGGCTCGCTCTACCCCGCGCTGCATCGCCTCATCAAACGCGGATGGATCTCCGTCGAAGAAGGCGCCTCGGAAAATAATCGCCGCGCCAAGTTTTATAAGTTGACCGCCAAAGGCCGTCGACAACTCGCCGTCGAGACCAGTAAGTGGGACAAACTCGCGGGAGCCATCGCGCGAATTCTACGGCCCGCCGAGCAGGAGGGCGAATCATGAGCCGCCGCAAACAGTTATTAGAGAATCTCGACCAGGACATCCGCGAGCACATCGAAGCGGAAACTCAAGACAACATCGCGCGCGGCATGTCTCCCGAAGACGCCCACTACGCCGCCATGCGCAAGTTCGGCAACGTCATCTGCGTCAAAGAAGAAACGCGCGAAGTCTGGATTTCCGTCTGGTTCGAGCAATTACTCCAGGACGTCCGCTTCGCTCTGCGCACACTGAGCAAAAATCCTGGCTTCGCGCTCACCGCGATCTCCACCCTGGCGCTCGGTATCGCCGCCAATGTAATCGTCTTCGGCGTCCTGCAAGCATTAGTCCTGCGCCCGATCGATATCCCTCATCCCGAACGCGTGATGACCCTGGAGCCCACTAACAAAGATCGCGGAATGTTTTTTGCCTATCCCGAAGTTCGCGATGTAAGCGACATGAATTCCGTTTTTTCCGCCGTTGCCGCTGACACGGTCCGCAGCTTCGGCCTGGAAGCCCACGGCGCCACGCGCCAGGTCTGGGGGTATGAGGTAAGCGGCCAATACTTTGAAGTTCTCGGCATACGCCCTTTCCTCGGACGTCTTCTCGAACGCGCCGATGACGCTCACCCCGGCGCTTCTAAAGCGGCCGTCATTTCCTGGCCCGCGTGGAAAAGCCTGTTCAACGCCGATGCCGATATCGTCGGCAAAACGGTCCGCGTCAACAAGCAAACCTACACGATCGTCGGAGTCACTCCCCGAGGCTTTTACGGAACGGAAAAATTTCTTCAGCCCGATATTTTCGTTCCCATGGCCAACGCGACCGAGCTCGAAGGCATCGACTGGCTGGAATCCCGAAAAGACGGCTACGTGTTCTCTATCGTTCGCCTCAAAGATGGCGTTACAGTCGCGCAAGCCAATGCCGACCTGAAGACGATCGTCGCCCGCATCATCCGCCAATACCCGAAAGACGAAGAAACGCTTTCGGTCAAACTGGCGAAGCCAGGTCTAGCAGGAGATTTTATGGGCGCGCCCGTACGCGCCTTCCTAATCGCGGTCATGGCGCTCGCGGGAATCGTGCTGCTGACAGCCTGCGCCAATCTTGGCAGCCTATTTGCCGCGCGCACAGCCGACCGCGCCAAAGAAATCGCGATTCGCCTCGCCATTGGCTCAAGTCGCTGGCGCATCCTTCGACAAATCGTCACCGAAGCATTTGTGATTTCTATCCTGGCGAGTGCCTGCGCCTGTGAACTTGCCTGGATCGCACTCACCGCCTTCGCGAATTGGCGTCCGGAAACTAATGCTCCCGTTCTTTTCGCTGTACAGCCGCAACCTTCGCTGTACCTTGCCTCATTCGCCATTTCGATTTTCGCCGGCGCGATCTTTGGCATCATGCCCCTGCGCCAAATATTCAAAGCAGACCCCAATGACGCCATCAAGGGTGGCAGCGGCCAATCCGCCGCTGGACGCCGCTGGGCCCTCCGCGACGTTTTGCTCGCCACTCAGATCGCGCTGTGCTGCGTCACCGTCACCGCCGCCTTCGTCGCTCTCCGCGGCCTGCACAAATCGCTCACCGCGGACATGGGTTTCAAACCTCAGAACGCCGTCCTCACCAAATTCGATCTGGCCCTGGCTGGCTACAGGAAAGATTCCGCTGAACATTTCCAGCGCCAGCTTCTCGATCGTGCCGCGCAGCTTCCCGGCGCCGAAGCAGTGAGCTACTCCAACACCACGCCCCTGGCGATGGACAACTCCACCGAAGTTTTCTTCTCCCGCGACACCATCGATCTCCGCCGCACCAACGACGGCCTTCGTTGCGCCCTTTTACTGTGTGGCGCCCGGCTATTTCAACGCCGCTGGCACGCCGCTGCTGGAAGGCCGCGATGTCAGCTTTACTGACACCGCCAAGGTCCCGGCCGTCGCTGTTGTCAATCAGGAATTCGCGCGCCAGATGTTCCACACCGAGCATGGCGTCGGACAATATTTCAAAAACCAATTGGGAGACTTGGTCCAAGTCGTCGGAATTGTGGCCGACGGGAAATATATATTTGTCAGCGAGCAGATACAGCCGGCCGCGTTCCTTCCCATCGCGCAGCGGCCGGACACCAGCACCACCTTAGTCATCCGCAGTCACGCGGACCCATTTACGATCGCTGCCGCGACTCGCCAACTTGTGCGCGACCTCGACCCTGCCGTGCCTTTCGACGTATCCGGCGCGTGGAGCAACCAACTTGCTCTCCAGGTCCTTCCGGCGCAGGCCGCCACCGTGGCGCTCGGCATCTTCGGCGCGTTCGGACTGCTGCTTTCCATCACCGGCACGTTCGGCCTGGCGTCGTACACCGTTAGCAAACGCCGGCGCGAACTCAGCATTCGCGTCGCGCTGGGTGCCCAAGGGAAACAAATACTTTCCACCGCCCTGGGACGCATGCTCGTCCTGCTCGGAAGCGGCGCGCTCGTCGGCATCGCGCTGGGCTTGGCCGCCAGCCGCCTGCTCTCCTACGTTGTATACGGCGCCTCGGCGCACGACCCGTTTGTGCTCGCCGCCGTTGTCGCGACGATGATGCTCGCCGGCGTCTTGTCCGTCGCCGGGCCGGTGCGGCGCGCTTTGCACATCGACCCGGCCAAACTCCTTCGCGAACAATAATTTTTTATTGCCACGACGTGTTTTGTTTTTTTCAGCGGAAGTCGGTCTGTAAAGAAGAGAGCTGTAAGGAAGAAAAGAAGGTTTGATGTTGCCTAGGCCGCGGAGCCGCGCAAGACTGGCAATCAGGAGCGCGGGCTCCGGCGGGAGCGACTTGTGCATTCCCCGGACCAAGACTTTCACTGGGGGAATTACCAGTTACTTACTTCTTGCCTCCGGTTGTATGGCCGCGGCCGTCGCGCTGTTCGTTTCCTTTGAAGTGCGCACCATCGACACGCTTTGACGGCTCGGCCTTCTCGCCACGGTTCGGCGTCGGACCCTTGTAGCCGTGCTCCGGATGGTAACGGTTGTTCACGCTGCCATGGAAATTCTCAGGACCGTGAAACCACGGGCCGGAGCCGATGAACACGCCGCCCGTGAACCACTCTGGACCATAATATCCGGCGGGAGCGCATCCATAGGGAACGGCGTCATAATACCCATAAGGACAGTCAGGCTCCACTCCGACGCTGACGCTCACTTGCGCCGCCGCTCGGGGAGCGGCTACCGTAAAGCAGAATCCGGCAACTACAATTAATACCGCTAATTTAAGTCCGCGCATGAAATTCACCTCGTTGTTGTTCGCTGAGAGTTTCTCGAACACTTGATGGTGGAGAGATTGAAGCTCCAACGTCTGTGCAATAGAGCACAGTTACAAGATTGATAGCCCGGATGCATTCGCCCCGCGCCGCACGCAGCCGTCCCGCTTGCTCTTGGAACGAAGCCGGCCGGCCGGAGCCGGCGTCTCGCATTTACTGCGGGGTTATAAAAGGCTCCGTTATTTCTTGCACACCCGCATCGCTCGCAAAGAACGAAACTCGAATATGGCCATCGTATAATTCGCATCAGTGCCCCCTCCCGACGATGACGACGATTCCCTTGGGGAATTTGAACGCGGCCGCCATGAGATGGAACTCGCTTGGTTCTTGAGGCAGGAGAATATTCTTCCGTTGGAGAGTGCCTGGAATGAAGGGAGGTTTTACGGTCTGGTGTTGAAGGGAAACCAGCCGTTTACCGCCTTTCAGCGTCTCGCCATTCTTGTATTCGGTCTCCAAGCCATGGGGACGGGACTTTTGGTCTTCCTTGTGGAGCGTCACTTTATGAAAGAGGGTTTGTCTTTGAAAGTCTTTTACCAGCGATTTCCAGACGTACCGCTGGCTTGGGTAATTCTTCTGCCCGTCGTTCTCCTGAACTTCCTGTTTGGTGCGCGGGTATGTTGGGTTGCCATAAAACGTCCTCCAACCCCTATACCGGACGAAGAGTAATTCCTGACGCGGAATTAGCGAAATCTTCAAATTCCTAATGCGCATTCTGGCCCCGGTTAGAATTTTCTCCGTGTTTTCAGGGGGTTGTGCGGAATTCTGTTTGAGGTGCGGTGCCGGTTCGAAGTGGGCGCTCACTTGGCGATTCGATGGTCGCTTCCGACTCTCCCTTCGCCGGGGCGCTGGGAGATTTTCTTGACCTCGAGGGTGACGGCGCCAGCGGCGAGCGACGCTGCTCCATCTGCCACCACCCCGATCGGGACGCTATCGGCCACCATGTTTTGAAACGAGTTCTTGTATTTCGTGTGAAGCGAGGCTCCATGCTAGAGTTAGCGGCTCGCGATGACCCGAACGATCGCGTAGCTAAGGCGCAAGGGCAGCAAAATGCGGGAGGGGGAAGTGGCTTATCGGGATTTGAGGGAATTTGTCAGGGCCCTGGAGAAAAAGGACGAGCTGGAGAAGATTTCGGCGGAGGTGGATCCCGTCCTGGAGATTACCGAGATTACCGACCGGGTGGTGAAGGCGGGCGGCCCGGCGCTGTTGTTCGAGCGGGCCAAAGGGTCGAAGATTCCGGCGGTGACGAATCTTTTGGGGAGCGAGCGGCGCATGTGTATAGCGCTGGAAGTGGATACGCTCGACGAAGTGGCGGAGCGAGTGCATTCGTTTCTGGATGTGAAATCACCGCAGGGAATTTTGGAAAAAGTGAAGATGCTGCCGAAGCTGGCGGAGATTGGGTCGTTTTTTCCGAAGACGGTGCGCAACGGCGCGTGCCAGGAAGTGGTGCGCACGGAAAACTTCTCGCTCGATTATTTTCCGATACTGAAATGCTGGCCGCAGGATGGCGGACGTTACATCACTTGGCCGATGGTGATTACGAAAAACCCTGAGACGGGTAAGCGCAACGTGGGTTGTTATCGCATGCAGGTGTATGACGGACGCACGACCGGGATGCATTGGCAGACACAGAAGCATGGCGCGGAGCATTTCCGCAACGCGCGGGCGAAAAATCCGAAAGGGAAGATAGAAGTGGCGGTGGCGATTGGTGCGGATCCGGCCACGGCCTTGGCGGGAATTTTGCCGGTGCCTCCGGACCTGGATGAATTTTTGTTTTCGGGATTCATGCGCAGAGATCCGGTGGAGCTGGTGCAATGCAAGACGGTGGACCTCGAGGCGCCGGCGAATGCGGAGATGGTGTTGGAGGGCCACGTGAATCTGGGCGAAATGCGGACGGAAGGGCCGTTTGGCGATCACACGGGATTTTATTCGCTGGAGGGAGAGTTCCCCGTTTTCCACATCGATTGCATCACGCATCGCAAAGAGCCTCTGTATCTGACGACGATTGTGGGGCCGCCTCTGCAGGAAGACTATTTCATGGGGCACGCGATCGAGCGGATTTTTATGCCGGTGATGAAGATGCAGTATCCGGAGATTGTGGATGTGGCGATGCCGGCGGAAGGAATTTTTCAGAACTTGATGATTGTGTCGATACGCAAGAGCTATCCGGGACAGGCGCGCAAGATTATGAACGCGATATGGTCGCTGGGGCAGGCCATGTTTACGAAGGTAGTAGTGGTGGTGGACCACGACGTGAATGTGCAGGATTCGCGCGAAGTGGTGTGGAAGGCGTTGTGCGCGATCGATCCGGAGCGCGACATACAATTTGTGATGGGGCCGGTGGACACGTTGGACCACGCGGCGCGTCGGCAGGATTACGGGTCGAAAATGGGAGTGGATGCCACGCGCAAGTGGAAGGAAGAGGGGTACGCGGGGCGTTGGCCGGATGAGATAAAGATGGACGAAGCCACAAAACGGCAAGTTGATAAAATTTGGAGGCAAATAAAGCTTAGAATGCCTGTCAGAAACGAATGAGACAGACGATTCGCGGCAACGGTGGAGCGGAAGGAAGGCGCTGACGCGCCATGGTTTTGTCGGAGCGGAAGCTGCGACCTTGCTGAAAGCGGGGAGGCCCCGGCGCGTCGCTGTTTTTGTAGGAGCTCAAGCGCCGACCTCCTGAAAGGCGAGAAGAGAGCACAAAACGGCAAGTTGACAAAATTTGGCAGAAAATAAAACCGCTGATGGGTCCAAAGAAGAACTAGACCGCAGCGACACAAGGTGGCGGCAACCCCTTCGCCTGGGCCTCGCGTTTCGCCTTTCCCTATAAGGGTTTCAAGCACTTACCTGTACTTTTGACCTGTACGTTTTCGCCTGCCTGTCCCCCGGACCGGGTTTTTACCAATAGCACACGCGACCAACATGTTGATTGACACTCGCCGAGGTGGATGCAATAAACAGTAAAAGCGCACGGTACCGGGCGTAGCAGTACTAACGGGTAGCGAGCAAAGAACGAACAGATTCCGAAAGAAAATAGAAGAGCAGAGAGAAGGCGGGTCCGACCTGCGAAGCGGGACGGAGTGAGGAGCGAGGGGCCGCGCGATGTTCAATCTGGGGAAAACGAAATCATTAATCGGCCTGGATATCGGCTCGAGTTCCGTGAAGGCGGTCGAGCTGAAGAAATCGAAGGCAGGCTACGAGCTGGTGAGTTACGGGATAGAGACGTTGGCGCAGGATACGGTGGTGGACGGCGCCATCATGGACGCACCTTCGGTGGCCGAGAAAATTATCTCGATATTCGACAACCAGAAGATCAAGGCGAAGGACGTGGCGACGTCGGTATCGGGGCATTCGGTGATCGTCAAGCGGGTGAGCATGCCGCTGATGACGGAAGAAGAGTTGTACGACCGAGTGCAGGCGGAAGCCAGCCAGCACATCCCGTTCGATATTGCGGACGTGAACCTGAGCCATCAGCTGCTGGAAGCTACCGAGAACCAGATGGACGTTCTGCTGGTAGCGGTTAAGAAAGACAAGATTCTGAATCACACGAACGTGCTGGCGCAGGCGGGGAAGACGCCGGTGGTGGTGGACATCGATGCGTTCGCGCTGCAGAACTGTTTTGAAGTGAACTACGAGCCGGACCCTTCACAAGTGGTGGCGCTGCTGAATATCGGCGCGAGCGTGATGAACATCAACATCGTGCGCGGGTGGACGCCGCTGTTTACTCGCGACGTTTCGGTGGGCGGCAATCAGTACACCGACGCGTTGCAGAAGGAACTGGATTTGAGTTTCGAGGATGCCGAGAAATTGAAGATGGGCGGAACGCTGGCGGGAGTTAGCGAAGAGCAGCGTACGGCGATTCTGCGATCGGTATCTGACATTTTAATTTTGGAGATACAGAAGACCTTCGACTTTTTCCGCGCGACGGCCAGCGGAGAAAACATCCGCAGGATTTACGTGGCGGGAGGGACTTCACGCGTTCCAGGGCTGCTCGACTTGCTGAAGGAAGAGTTTGCGATGCCGGTCGAGGAGCTAGATCCATTTCGCAAGATTGCAATCAATTCAGGGCGTCATGATGAAAGCCAGATACGCGAGTTGGCGCCGCGCCTGGCAATCGCAGTGGGGTTGGCGCTGAGGAGCTTTGACACGCCATGATTCGGATCAATTTACTTGGCCAGGCTCGTCCGAAGGCCACCAAACAGGCGGTGCCGCTGGAAGCGACCATGCAGATCATCTTCCTGCTGGTGGCGCTGGGACTGGCTGCGGTGGTGCTGTCGGTGACGTATTTCCAGCAGAAGAAAGAGCTGGATTCGACAAACGCTCGGATCGCGGCGTTACGCGCGGAAAAACAGAGTTTGCAGCAGGTGAAGCAGGACGTGGATCGCTTCGAAACGCAGAAGTCAGTGCTGGAGCAACGCATCAACGTGATTGAGACCTTGCAGAAGAACCGCACGGGCGGTCAGGAATTACTGCAAATGGTGGCCAACACGGTGGTGAGAGTGGATGCGCTGTGGCTGACGTCGCTGGAACGCTCTGGTGACAACCTGAAAATCACGGGCGAAGCAGGTTCGATTAACGCCGTAGCGAACTTCATTACGCAACTGCGACGTTCGGGATACTTCGACAAAGTTGAGATTCAAGAGGCGAAAGAAGATGACTTCGTGAAGTCGGTGCAGACGTACAACTTCACGATGACGGCGACTGTGGCGCAATCCTCCAATCCTGAAGCGCAACCGCAAGCAAAGCCGGCATCCACGCCTCCTCCGCAGCCCGCGGCCCCAGGGAGGAGCTAGCAATGGCAACTTCTTTCAAAGATTGGCCCTGGCCGCTACAAGCGCTGTTCTACCTGGGACTGACGGTAGTGATTATCGCCGCGGGATTTTACATTCCGGGATTGCCTTTGGCGTCCGTGCGCGCGCAATTGCAAGACGCGCAGAAGCAAGAGAAACCGCTGGAGCAGGAAGTTGCGAATTTGCGGGTTTACAAGCAACGGCGAGCGGAATTGCAATCGCAGATGGATGCACTGCAGAAGCAGCTTGCCACCTTGCAAACAATCGTGCCGGAAGAGAAACAAGTTGACCAGTTCATGCTGATGATTCAGGCGGCGGCCACGAGTTCAGGGGTTTCGCTGCGCCGGTTGAAAGCGAATCCAGTGGCGGCAAAGACCTATTACTTCGAGCTGCCGTTCGAAGTGCAGGCTGACGGGCCGTATTTTTCAGTGCTGGATTTCTTTGCCAGGCTGGGGCGGCTATCGCGAATTATCAACGTGGGTGACCTAAAGCTGGAAGGGATCGGCAATAAGAGCGCCGCGCCCAACTTCCGATTGAATCCGGGAGCTTCGGTGACGGGAACATTCACGATTACAACGTTCTTTACGAAAGCGGCAGACGCGCCGGCGGCAACGACGCCGACGTCCGCACCGGCGAAACGGTAGGCGATCACGATGACACTAGTGAAGACAACTGCGAATCTGATAGCAACCCTGGCCATATCGTTTTGTCTGATGCCGGTGGCGTGGGGACAAAGTCCGAGTAAAAACCCGGAACAAAGTCCGGCCCCCGCGCACAAAACGGCTCACAAGAAAAAGGCTGCGGCTGCGCCGGCGGCGACAGATGGGGCGCCACAGGAAGCTGCAAAGCCTGATGCAAAAGGGGACGTGGTGGCGGGCAAGCGAGATCCATTCGCACCACTCGTAAACGACAAGAAGCCGAGCGGGCCGCCGTTGCCTCCGGGAAAAGCCGGGCTGGTGATAGCGACGGTTCATGTGGATGGAACAGTGAAAGCAGCTAATGGAATGCTGGCAGTGGTGACGAATCCAGATCAACGGACCTACTTCCTTCGGGAAGGGGACCGTCTGTATGACGGCGACGTGGAAAAGATTGGATTAGATGGGGTTACGTTTAAAGAAAATTCCAAAGATGCATTCGGGAAACCGGTCGAGAAACTGGTTACCAAACGAATCTACCCGAGCGCAGGAGAGCAGCAATGAGGATTATGCGGAGGGCGATGGGGGCGACTGCGCTGGTTGCAGCAGCCTTGATACTGATGAGCGGAGCACTGCAGGCCAGTGATGGGCCGGTGGTGCATGTGAAGGCGGTGGTAAAGAACGGCAACGTCACGTTGGAAGCACAGGCGAACGGGCCGTTCGAATACACCACCTATCGTCCGAGCGAAAGTTTGTTCGTGCTGGACTTGAGCGGAGTGTCGTCCGCCGATCCAGCCGGAGCGCGCGTGGTGGCCTCCGACCTGGTGAAGAGCTACCGACTGTTGACGTACACCTCGGGAGCCAAGCCGGTGGTGCGCGTGGAAATTTTGCTGAGCCGGGGTGTTGAGCCACGACTCGAGCGAAAGGATTCGCAAGAACTGACCTTACTGGTCGGTCGCACAGACGATGCGGAGGGCAAGTCTGCGGTAGTGACAGGGCCTGCTCCTGCAATGGTGCCTATCGCGGCA
>Ga0210394_10002169_pt1 | contig 27788 bp, 30 predicted proteins | sample IncBWC12MmetaG_FD_160121 | JGI IMG/M metagenome (GOLD analysis project Ga0210394, IMG submission 160121) | Forest soil microbial communities from Barre Woods Harvard Forest LTER site, Petersham, Massachusetts, United States - Inc-BW-C-12-M | ecosystem: Environmental > Terrestrial > Soil >...
TCCCGGGCGGTCCGGGCATCATGCCTGCCGGCACTATGACCGGCGTGCGGGGTGCGTCGCTGGAAGTGGGAAGGCCGTCGGCGGAGTGACCCCCGCCCCTTGACGGGTTTGCCCACGAAGCCTGGCCCGGATCGCACCAAGGGACTACACACCCCTTGGGCAGAGCCGTGGTGGAACGCCGGCAGGCGAGCGCGCCCGAGAGCGGAAAGGGCGGCGCAAGCCGCTCCTTTCGTGGCGCGACCGCACCCGTTCGGTGCGGGACTGACGACAGTGCGTTTGCCGGCGTTCCGCTTCCCTTATTTCTTGTTCGTAGGGTGGGCTTCGCGAAGCGAAGCCCACGCGGAACGAAGAGGTGATACGGCGATGCACAGCGTGGGCACGGCGCTTTGCGCCTTTGCCCACCCTACATCGCTGGACATTGAAAGCTTCTCGATCGTTCCCGGATTTCGCTCCGCTCAATCCGGGCTACGATTACGGGCCGTTCGACATCGCTGTTTGACAACGCTCGCGCGCAGATGCGCCGCGGGAACGGGATCGCTTAATCACCTCTCCCCGCTGCGCGGGGAGAGGTCGACCCCCGACTTGATCGGGGGGAGGGTGAGGGGGCCTCTCCGCGATTCTGAGCGCCGCAATTCTGCGCCCAGCGGAGAGGCCCCCTCATCCCGACCTTCTCCCCGCACGCGGGGAGAAGGAGATCACGCGTCGCGGCGGCGGAGGTTCAATCCGACTGGATGTTGGCGTCCTTGACCATCTTGCCCCAGACGCCGAGCTGGACCTTGATGAAGTCGCCCAACTCCTCGGGCGTCGAGGAGAAGCCCTCAAAGCCCACATTTTTGAATTTTGCCTGGACGTCCGGGCTGTCGATGATCTGGCGCAGCGCGCCGTTGAGCTTGGCGATGACTTCCGGCGGCGTGCCGGCCGGCGCGACGAGGCCCGCCCAGGCGTCGAGGTTGAAGCCGGTAATTCCGGCCTCGTCCATGGTCGGCAGTTCCGGAAACAGCGAACTGCGCTTGATGCGCGTCACCACCAGCGCCCGCAGCGTGCCGGCTGAAACATGCGGCATGGCGGCCGTGAAATCGGCGAACATCATCGATACGCGGCCGCCGATGATATCTTCCAGCGCCGGCGGCGTGCTCTTGTACGGCACGTGCAGCATGCTGATTCCGGCCCAGTTCGACAGCGTGTCGCCGGCGACGATGCCGGCGGTATTGCCGCTGGCAAACGACAGTTGGCCGGGATTGGCCTTGGCGTAGGCGATCAGCTCCTTGAGCGAATGGATCGGCAGTTTCGGATCGATCACCAGCATCAGCGTGAAGCTTCCCACCCGCGTGATCGGCGCGAAATCCGTCACCGGATCGTAGTTCACGTCCTTGTGCAGAAATGGATCGGCGGAGAGCGGCGAGTTGGTCGCCATCAGTATATTGTAGCCATCGGCCGGCTGATGATGCACGTAAAGCGCGGCCAGCGCGCCGTCGGCGCCCGGGCGATCCTCGACGACGACGGGTTGCCCCAGCGCTTTGCTGAGCGGGTCGGCGATGATGCGGCAGATCGTGTCGCTGGCGCTGCCGGGACCGAATACGGCGGTGATCGTAATCGGCCGCGTCGGATAATCCTCGGCGCGCGCCAACGAGCTGATCGACATGGCTGCGGCGGCGGCCACGAGAGTGGCAAGCAGCTTCTTCATTTCCTCTCTCCCTGGTGACGCAAGTTATGATTGCCGGGGTGTCGGCCTTGCGGCGCCGCACCCCTTGCCGGCGAGTGAGAATAGCAGAGTTGGGTGGCTGTGCGTCAGGCCCTTGCCGCGACAAGTCGTTCCAGGGTCGCTGTGCAGATTTACCGTCATCCTGAGGTGGCCGCGGAGCGGCCCTCGAAGGATGCACGGCCCGGGCCGTCGCCCTTCGAGGCTCGCGGAGCTTGTCATCGGGCCGGCCACTTCGGGCCGGACCCGTTGGCTCGCACCTCAAGGTGACGGAAGGTCATCGGATGAACGTGCCGCCGCGCAGCTCGGCGAAAGCCTGTTGCAGCTCGTCCTGCGTATTCATCACGATCGGTCCGTGCCAGGCGACCGGCTCTTCGATCGGCTTGCCGGACACCAGGAGGAAGCGGATTCCTTGCTCGCCGGCCTGCACGGTGACCTCGTCGCCGCGGTCGAACAAGACGAGCGAGCGGTTGCCGGTTTGCTCGCGCGTCACGGTCTCGTTGGCGGCGTCGGTCTTCTCGGTCAGCACGCCGAACGGCGCCGAGGCCGCGCGGAAATTGCCGGAGCCTTCGAACACATAGGCGAAAGCGTGCCGCTCGACCTCCACCGGAAGCGTCTTGCGCTTGCCCGGCGGCACGGCGACATCGAGATAGCGCGGATCGGCGGCAACGCCTTCGATCGGGCCGCGGTGGCCCCAAAAATCGCCGCACACGACGCGCACGCGGGTGCCGTCGTCATCCACGATCTCCGGAATTTCGGCGCCTTTGACGTCCTGGTAGCGCGGCGCCGTCATTTTCAGCGACGACGGCAGATTGGCCCAAAGCTGAAAGCCATGCATGCGGCCCGCCGCATCGCCTTGCGGCATTTCCTGATGGAGAATGCCGCGGCCGGCCGTCATCCATTGCACGTCGCCGGCTTCGAGATTGCCGCGGTTGCCCAGGCTGTCGCCGTGCTCGACGCTTCCCGCCAGCACGTAAGTAATCGTCTCGATGCCGCGATGAGGATGCCACGGAAAACCCGCCCGGTAGTCGTCGGGCCGGTCGTTGCGGAAATCGTCGAGCAGCAGGAACGGATCGAATTCGCTCGTTTTGCCGAAGCCGAAGGCGCGATTGAGCTTTACGCCGGCGCCTTCGATGGTCGGCGTTGACGTGACGATGCTTTTCACAGGTCGAATGGACATGACGTTATGACCTTTCCCCGTAACGGATATGCTGCATGCAAAATGGGGAGGAGACGGATCGGAGCAAGAAGGCACATTGTTGATACCGTTATCCCAGCGCGAGGATGCCGCTCCAGAATTGCTGCGCAGTGCCGACATCGACGTCGTATTTGCGCACGAATGCAAGTTTGCCGTCGGCTGTGATGCGCATGACCGTGATGCCGGCGGGAAGTTTTCCGTCGGCCGAAGCCATGATGCTGGCGACAACCAGGATGCGGCCGGTCGGGTCGATGCCGAATGTGCGCAACTGGAGGCCGCGCCCGTCGATGTTCTGGACGAGATTTGGCTCGCCTGTCGCTTGATCGATGGCAAACACCGCGACGCTGTTCTCGCCGCCCAAGGCAATTTCTCTCGCGCCAAGCCCCGATGCCGGAAACGTGCGATTCGTTACATAGACGAACCTGCCGTTGGGGTGAACGTGGATCGGTCCGGCGCCTTGCGGCGCTGGCGATGCGGGATCCGACAGCGTGTCCTTGACGAACATCGGTTCGCTGGCAACGCCGGTATCGGCATCGAGCCTATAGACGTAGAGCTTGTTCTGCCGCTCGATCGAGACGAAGGCCCATGGCTTTGTCGGATGGAAGTCGAGATGGCGCGGCCCGAAGCCGAGCCCATTGCCGCGTTCGTTTTTTGGCGCGATCGACGCCAAATTGCTCAGCATGCCGTTGTTGAAGCCGAATATTTTGATCGCTCCGGGATCTTCCGGTTTACCGGGCGTGGCATTGTTGCCGCGCGTCACCAGCATGACGGTGCGGTTGCCCGGCGCGGCGAGGATTTGATGCGCATAGATGCCGGTGTCGAGGTTACCGGGCTGCGCGACCGGCGCGCCGATCGCACCGTCAGAATTGATCCGGTGAACGGTGACGTTGCTCGGATTGTTGTGGGCCGTCAGCAGATATGCGCCGCTCGCATCGACGCTCGCGTGGATCGGGCGCGACGGCAATGCCGCCGGCTCGCCATGCAGGCGCAAATTCCCCGTCGCCGGCTCGATCGTAAGCGCGCTGGCGAAGTGCTTGTCGCCGGCAATGCCGGGCCCGCCATTGCTCGAGACCACGTAGAGGCTGCGCCGCGACGGATGCGGCCAAGCATATTGAATATTGGCCGGCAGCGCCACCGCGGCGCGCGTGGTCAGAGCGGCGGCCTCGGCGTCGAGATCGTAAAGCGACAACGTCGGGCCGACGCTGGCGTAATACACCGTCTTGGGCATGGCTGAATTCGGGCTCGGTGGATTTGGACTTTAGCGAAACCGATCGAGTTGACGAGTAGCGAACATACTGCGTCGCAAATCATCCATCAAATTTGCGCGGCCGCGCAAAGGTTCCCGGGCTTGGCACCCGATTATTTGCCCAATAAATCCCAATCCCGGCCGTCTTCTTTTGCGGCTCACAGACCGGCGGTCATGACGCGCGCATCCGGGAGCGCGGTTTATTCAGTAATGTACCGACCAGCGCGTCGATGCGCGCGATGGTGCGGAAGTTCGCAGGTGTCATGTCGCGGTCCGGGATCTTGATACCGAACTCGGCCTCGACGGCGAGCATGAGGTTGACGGTGTCGAGCGATGACAAGCCGCGCTTTGTCAAATCCTCGTCATGGATGAGCTGCCGGTCGAATCCCCGTTTAGCCAAAATCTGCAGCGCCAGCGCGCTGATGCGGTCCGTTGCGCGGTCCGTCGCCGATGAATTGCTGCGATCGAGCACGGTGAATATTTCCCAAATTCAAAGCCGAGAAATGGCCGCTTTTCTGGAACCATTCTCTCACGCATCGCCGCTGAGATGGCTAGCATAACAGAGGTTTCGATCGGTAACCTTTACGCCAAAGAAGCGCGCTAATTCCCAGGAAATGCCATCGGGATTCGTAAGTTTTGCGCTAACTGTGGTGCAACAAACGCAGCGAATGCGAGAGGCGGCTATTTTATCGCGAGCTCATGCATGAACGCCCGAACCGCGACGGTTCTAGAGGCCGAGCAAGACATTCAAGCGGCGCGTAACGCCGCGCGCGGCATTCTGTCCGCGGCGGGCAACCAGCGCGCCGCCGGCACGGCGGATTTGATGGAGCGTGCGAGAAAAGTCGCCGCCGTCGCGCTAGAGCCTGCTGCCGCGGTCGATCGCGATTCGCGATTTCCCGATGAAGCGATTGCCGCCGCGCGCGCCGAACGGCTCCTCGGCGTCGCGGTACCGTCCGAACTCGGCGGCGAAGGCGCCAGCATCGCCGACATTGTCGATATTTGCTACGCGCTCGGCCGCTCCTGCGCGTCGACCGCCATGATCTATGCGATGCACCAGACCAAGGTCGCGTGCCTCGTCCGCCATGGCCGCGCCAGCGCGTGGCATCAGCTTTTGCTGCGCCGGCTGTGCAACGAACAACTGCTGCTGGCGTCCTCGACCACCGAAGGGCAGGGCGGCGGCGACGTCCGCAACAGCGCCGCGCCGATTACGCGCACCGGTTCGCGCATCAGCCTCGAACGTCGGGCCACCGTCATTTCCTATGGCGCCGCGGCCGACGCGATCGTCACGACCGCGCGACGCTCCGCCGACGCCGCGAGTTCGGACCAGGTCCTGGTTACGTTTCTGAAACAGGATTACACGCTGCAGCCTCTCGTCGGCTGGGACGCGTTCGGTATGCGCGGCACTTGCAGCGCGGGCTTCAAGCTCTCGGCATCCGGTTCGAGCGAGCAGATCCTGCCGGTAAGCTACGATAAGATTCACGCGCAGACCATGATGCCGGTCGCGCATCTGCTTTGGAGCGCCGCCTGGACCGGCATAGCCACCGCCGCGGTCGATCGCGCCCGCGCCTTTGTCCGCGACGCGGCGCAACGCGCCGGCGGGACGCTGCCGCCGGCCGCCGCGCATTTGACGCGCGCCAACGCTTCGCTGCGAACGCTGCGCAGCCTGATCGCTTCTGCGCTGCGGCGGTTCGAAACGGCCACGGCCGATCCGGCCACGATCGAGGCAATCGACTTCCAGAGCGGCATGAATCTGCTCAAGGTCAATGCGTCCGAGCTTGCCGTCGCAACCGTCATGAGCGCGATGCAGACTTGCGGCCTATCGGGCTATCGCAATGACGGCGAGTTCAGCATCGGACGCCATCTGCGCGATATCCTGTCGTCGCCGATCATGATCAACAATGACCGCATCCTCGCCAATATCGCCGCGGCTTCGCTGCTGAGCAGCGCCCCGAATTCGCTCAGTGACTGAGTTTTCGCCGCTCGTAACGGCCAAATTAAAGAGGCGTGAAAAAAATGAACGTTGCTTTCATGCAACCGGCAAGAACAGTGCATTCGCTCGATTCAATCGCCGAGGCGCTGCTGTTGCCGACCGGCATCGACGGCATTTACGCGCGCACCGCGGTTTTCGAGCAGGTCGTTGACGGCCTCACCGCGCTGATTTCGCGATACCGCGAACCGGACACCGAAGTGTTGCGCTTCCCGCCGGTGATGAGCCGCCGGCAGCTGGAAAAGTCGGGATACCTGAAAAGTTTCCCGCATTTTCTCGGCTGCGTGAGCTGCCTCGCCGGAGCCGAGGCGGACATCCGCTCGAGCGTCGAGCGCTACGAAGCGGGCGAGGATTGGACGGGCGCGTTGGCGGCCGCCGATCTCGTATTGAGCCCGGCCGCTTGCTACCCGGTCTATCCTTTGGTCGCCAGCCGCGGCAACGTGCCCGCCGGGGGCCTTATCTTCGACGTTGCCTGCGACTGCTTCCGGCGCGAACCGTCGAAAATGCTCGACCGGCTGCAATCGTTCCGCATGCGCGAATATGTCTGCGTCGGCGCGCCCGAGCAGATACAGGACTTTCGCGCGCGCTGGATGAACCGCGCCGAGGGCTTTGCCGGTCAATTGGGTCTGCCCTACCGCATCGAGCAAGCGAGCGATCCGTTTTTCGGACGCGGCGGCAAGCTGATCGCGATGAACCAGGTCGAACAGGAGCTGAAGTTCGAGCTGCTCGTTCCGGTGCACTCGGAGGAGCAGCCGACCGCGTGCATGAGCTTCAATTATCACCGCGATCATTTCGGCACGACGTGGAATTTGCGCACCGCGTCCGGCGCGACGGCGCATACCGGCTGCGTCGCTTTCGGCGTCGATCGCCTGGCCCTGGCGTTGTTCGCCACCCATGGCGTCGAACTGCCGCAATGGCCGACGCGGGTGCGCCAAGCGCTGCTGGTCTAATTCTAGGTAAAGCTACACGCCCAATATGGCGTATTCGGTATAGGCGAGATCGCCGAGCCGCGGGCGCTGCGGGCCCTTGAAATATTTCGGCTTGCTGCCGTGGCGGAAGATTCCGATAAGTCCCGGTATCGGGCCATTCGCATCGACGATGACCACGGTGCGGCCGCGCCGCGCCAGATAGCGGCCGATCGGTCCGGCGAAGCGTGCGAAGTCGGCGATATCGCGACAGTAGATCAGCTGCGCGCAGGGGATGAAGCCCTTGACCAGGCGCGGGCGGAAAACGAACGGATAGGCCCGCCCGGCGCTGACGCACCACAGGCTGATGCAGCCGTGCTCGGCATGTTGCAGCAATACGTCTTGCTCGAAGGCATCGATCACCATTCGCGGCGGCGCGGTAGCACCGAATACCTCGACCTTCTCGCTGCCCAACGTCCGGCTTAATGCCGGAAGACAGGCGAAGATGCCGTCGCTGTAGCGCGAGAAACCCTGGGCTTCGATGATCGGCCAAGTATGCGGCGCGGCCGAGACATTCATATAGGTGACTTCTTTGTGGCGCAGCGCGTGCGAAACCAACAGCGGAGCGTAGGTCCGAAATGCCGGTTCGACATACCAGCTCGACAGATTGCAACGCGGCGCAAGTTTATCGCCGACGCGCATCGCCGAGCAAATCATGAGGATCGCTCCGACGAGCACGCCGTTGGTTTCCAGAAGGTAACCATATTTCGGCAAACCGGGCGGCGGTTCGCGCCGCGTCAGCTCGTTAAGCGCGCGTTGCCAAAACTGACGATTGCGGTTCGGAAATCCGTGCCTGAGCAGTTCGGCAACGGCGGGAACATCGCTCTCGTCGATCTGTCGGCAGCGGATTGCCGGCAAAGCGGAAACCATTCGTGTTGACCACGTCCCGTTCGTGAACTTGATCGTAATCGTTGCGGGAATATATCGACGCGAAATGAACAAACCGTAGGCTTTGCTGCCATGTCGTTAAAATTAACCATAATGCACCAGATGGAGCAGATCGCGCGCGAGCACGGCAAGATTCTGGCGCCGTTGCGCGACGATCTCGCGCTGTTGGATTCGGGCCTCGACTCGCTCGGCTTCGCCGTGCTCGTCGCCCGCCTCGAAGACAAACTCGGCGTCGATCCGTTCACGGCGTCGGAAGATGCGCTGTTCCCCGTGACTTTCGGCGATTTCGTGAAAGTCTATGAAAATGGCGCGCACTGAGGCGCAATCGTTGCGGCAGTGCATCGGTTCGGCGGAGCGATTCCTCTTCGATCGTAACGCGAGCGCGCGCATTGCCGATCTGGTCGGCGGCACGAGCCTGGGCGGCCGGCTACGAGCATTGGCGGACAAATCCGTTCTCGTCGCTGCCGGCCGTCAACTGACGACGGCGCTCGCTTTGATCGAACTTGACGGACTGGCGCGCCGTCTCACCATTCTGCCGCCCGATGCCGATCCCGATCACTTCGCGGAGATCGTCGCCGGGGCGGAAATTGACGCCATTGTGATAGATCGGAGTTCGGCGAAAAGCGCTGCATTCGATCTTCCGGTCCAGGTTACATGCGGGACGGAAATCGTAGCGGCCGGACCGCTTCCCGCGCCATCGCGCGAAACCGAATGGGTCATGCTCACCTCCGGCACCACCGGCGCGCCGAAAATGGCGGTGCACACGCTGGCCGGTCTGACCGCGGCGTTTCGCGGAAGAAAGCTCGACGACACCATCGTGTGGGGTACCTTCTACGATATCCGCCGCTATGGCGGCATGCAGGTTTTTCTGCGCGCAGTCCTTGGCGATGTGTCGCTTGTGCTGGCCGGCGCCGGCGAGCCGATGGCCGATCATCTCGATCGCCTTGCCCGGCATGGCGTGACGCATTTATTGGGTACGCCGACGCATTGGCGCCGCGCGCTGATGTCGCCGGCGATCCGCAAAATCTCACCGCGCTATGTCCGGCTGTCGGGCGAAATCGCCGATCAGGCGATTCTCGATAATTTGCACAACGCGTTTCCGCTGGCCGCCGTCAGTCATGCTTATGCTTCGACTGAGGCCGGCGTCGCGTTCGAGGTCCGTGACGGACTTGCCGGGTTTCCCGCGGAGTTCGTCGAACGCAGCCGTGACGGCGTCGAAATGAAGGTGCTGGAGGGCTCGCTGCGGATTCGCTCGCCGCGCGCCGCCTCGCGTTATATCGGCGCCGAAGCGGCGCTCGCCGACCAAGACGGCTTCGTCGATACCGGCGACATGGTGGAACTGCGCGGCGATCGTTACGTTTTTGCCGGCCGCCGCGGCGGCATCATCAATATCGGCGGCTTGAAAGTTCACCCCGAGGAAGTCGAGGCGGTGATCAACCGGCATCCGCAGGTGCGCATGTCGCTGGTACGATCGAAGCGGAGCCCCATCACCGGCTCAATCGTGATCGCCGACGTGGTGCTGAAATCCGCAGATGCCGGCGCCGCCGGCGAGCTTCATCAGGTCGAGGGCGATATCCTAAAACTTTGCCGCGACGCGCTGCCGCGCCACAAGGTCCCGGCGGCGATCAGCTTTGTGCCGACGCTCGACGTTGCGGCGACCGGCAAGCTGGCGCGGCGTTATGGCTAAAATAGCGTCGAAAACCGTGCGCAACGTGTTGATCACCGGCGCCAGCCGCGGTCTCGGGCTTGGCATTGCCCGCAAGCTCGTTGCGGCGGGGTATTGCGTCATCGCGGTGGCGCGCAAACCGAACAAAGACTTGACCGCGGCCATCGCCCAAACCAAGCGCGACAAACGCGGCTCGCTTCACTTTGTCGCTTTCGACCTCGGCAAGATCGATGAAATTCCCGCCTTGGTGCGGAACCTGCGCAAGGAATTCGGCCCGCTGTTCGGGCTGGTCAACAATGCGGCGCTTGGATTCGACGGCGCGTTGTCGCTGATGCACAACTCGCAGATCGAGGAACTCGTCCGCGTCAACACGCTCTCTCCCATCGTGCTCAGCAAATATGTCGTTCGCGCGATGATGTCGGAGCGAGCGGGCCGTATTGTCAATGTCGCCTCGATCGTCGGCTTTACCGGCTATAGCGGGCTATCGGTCTATGCCGCGACCAAAGCGTCGATGATCGGCTTTACCCGCTCGCTCGCTCGCGAGGTCGGCCGGCTCGGCATCACCGTGAATGCCGTGGCGCCCGGCTTCCTCGATACCGACATGACCCACGGGCTTGCCGACGCGCAGCGCCAGCAGGTGATGCGGCGGAGCGCGCTGCGACGTCTTGCCAGCGTCGACGACGTCGCCGACGCCGTCGAGTTTCTGCTCGGCGACAAGGCGCAAAGCGTTTCCGGCACGGTGCTTACCGTCGATGCCGGCGCGACGGCTTAGCCGCGGTGTCACGAGGAGCGCTACCTCCAGTCGTCAATGATATAGGCGCCGGGCCGGCAATAGCCGGGATCGTTGCCTCGGTGCATGGAGACGCCCTGGATCGCGGTGCGAAATCCGCGGCCGACAAGAAGCCGATAGGCCTCGTGGCGGGCCATGTTCGCGCCGGCCAAGAGGTTCGGCATGCCGACATCGACCGCCAAGGCTTCGCACGCGTCGACCAGCCGAATAAAATCCTGCTCGGCCGACGGTCCGTCGCGAACCGCGCCGAATTTGATGAAGCAGGTCTCGGCGCCGGCTTCGCTGCGCGGCCCGTAGTGGCAGATCGCAAATGCCGCGACGCCGCCTGTGCCTTCGAGCAAGACCGTATCGCCGAGCTTTTGCGCATGCGTCGCGCGTATCTCGCCGGTCAGATCGAGACCCGGGTAAATCGTCTCGGCTACCTCGCGGCACGATCGTAGCGCAGCCGCTTGTTGCGCGTCGTTCAGCGCGCCAAAGCGCGACCATCCGGCTGACGTTGGCCGCCGCACCGCCGGCGCCGACATGATCGCCGTGAGGAAGCGCGCATAAAACCCGTACTTCTGATAGAGCGCGACATGTTTCGCGCTCTGCGCGAACGTGAATAGCCCGACATGCCGCGTTCCCCAGGCGTCGAATTGCTCCATCGTCCTAGCGAGCAATGCCCGGGCGATACCGCGTTCCTGGAGATCGGGACGTACAGTCAGCGGGCCGAAAAAGCCGACGCTGCCCCAACCGGTTGCAAAGTTGGAGCCGGCCAATTTGCCGTCCAACATCGCGCCGAATGAGGCGACGTGAGCCGCGGGCTGGCGGCCAAAGGCGTAGTCCCGGTCGGTCCAAAACGTCTCGGGGTCCGGCGCGCCGAGGAAGGTGCCAAAGGCGAGGCGGATTATTCGCGCGGCTTCCGGCAAATCCTTTTCGCTGAGCGCAGTCACGATAGGCCGGCTTACAGTGGCGGTTACGCCGGCGGCGGTAGTCTGTCGCATCGGATCGTGCTCCCATCGGTACATTCGTGTCACTGCATTCTAAGTTTAGCTTTGCGCGGCAATAATAGCTAATGGTCCAACGCATCCCATAACTGTCCGGGCGTGAGAGATGGCGGCCGCGATCCGGCCGCAAGCATGCGACCGATCTGGGGTTACATGCTGGCGCTGCTGATCGGCACCGTGTTCGTCGCCGCCGTGCCGTGGATGTCGATTGGCTTCTTGAAGTGATGCCTGCCAATCCCGTGCGCGCTTGGCGCTCACGTCGCCGCGCGCATGCGCGGATAGAACGCCGCACGCAATGGTGCGGCGCTTTCGAGTTCCAGGTTAGAGACGAAGCTTGCCGGCCCCGATGCACTCGTAGAGCGCGGCATCGAGCGGGACGTAAGCCTGCCGTTCCGGATCGTCGAAATAAATCGGATCGCGCATCACCGTGATATCGAAGCCATGACGCGCGAGCTCGATTTTCTTGTGTTTGAACGTCGACGTTGTGTCGATGCAGTCCTTCAGCCGCAGGAACAGCGGCCGCGCATAAACCGGCAACCGCCGTGCGAGATGCCCGCGCAGCTCGGCAAAATCGAGCGCGCCGTCGGCGACCAGCGTCGCCATGCCGGCGGCGCCTTCGGTTCCCGGAACCGCGACGCCGTAGACAGCCGCTTCGCGGATGCCCGGGAACTCCATGAGCGCGGCTGCGACTTCCGAGGTCGCCACGTTTTCACCTTTCCAGCGAAACGTGTCGCCGATCCGATCGACGAAATAGACGAAGCCGCTTGCGTCCATGCGCATCAGATCGCCGGTGCGGTACCAGGCATCGCCGGTTTCGAACACGTCGCGAAGAATTTTTCGTTCGGTATCCGCGGAGCTGGTGTAACCCTCGAATTCGCCGCCGCCCGCGTCCGCCCTGCCATCGGCGATCCGGCCGATCGCCTCGCCGACTTCATTCGTCGCGCAGCGGATGGCGCGCCCATCGGCATCGAACTTAACCAGCGCCAGCGGAAAGCGGTGTTTCAGGAACGGCGGCATGCGGCCAACAGCGCCGACTTTGCCTTCGACGTTGTAGAGCGAAATGTTACCCTCGGTCGCCGCATAAAATTCCAAAATTCTCGGAATTGCGAACCGCGATTGGAATTTCTGCCAAATCTCGTTGCGCAGGCCGTTGCCGCAGCACAATCTTAAGCGATGCTCGCGTTCGCGCGGATGCTTCGGCGCATTGACGAGGTAGCGGCACAGCTCGCCGATATACTGGAACAACGTGCAATCGCTATTTGCGATGTCGTCCCAGAATTCGCTCGCGGAAAATCTTTCGCGGAGCACGACCGATCCGCCGCGAACAAGCAACGCGCCGGTCGCCACCACGCCGCCGATCGAGTGATACATCGGCAGGCAATCGTACATGCGATCGTTCGGCCCAGTATTCATCAGGCCGGCGAACCAAAGGCTCCACTGCATCACGCGCCGGTGACTGACATTGGCCGCCTTCGGCATCCCGGTCGTACCAGACGTATAGATCGTCAGCGCGCGGTCGGCGATCGTCACCATGCGGCGCTCGAGTTCGGTCAGCGGCGCGGCCGAAAACCGCTCGATCTCGCGATCAATGCGCAAATATCCGCGGCCGCCGTGCGACCAGATTTTCGGCCTGCTGGAGAGTTGCGCGGAGCGGAATTGCTCGATGCACTCGGCGGCCACAATCACGTGCGCGGGCGCGACGATGTCAATGCAGTGCGCCAGCGACGGGCCGCGTAGCTGGGTGTTGATGAGCGAGACGACGCCGCCGACCGATGTGATGCCGAGCCAGACCGCCATATATTCCGGCCGGTTTGGCATCATCAGGCAAACCGTTTGGTCCTTGGCGAGATCTTGGTCGAGCGCCCAGCGCGCGTAGCGACGGCTGCGCTCGACGAGCGCGCGATAGGTCAGAGTGCCGCGCTCCGAGATCAGCGCTTCGGCTTCGCCGTGGATTTGCGCCAGTTCCTCGATCGCGCACGGGAGAATGCGACGCGGATTGTCGGCGATGGGCGCCGTCGCCTCGAGCGCGCGCACCCAGTCGCGCAGCGCGCTGTCCGCGCCGCGGCTGCTGCGCGACGGGCGATCCATCTCGGCGAGGGCCATGCTTTAGCATCGCCCGACAAAGTGAATCTTTCGCTTCAAGAACCGATAAAATTTGAACGATTTAATGCGGCCGCTGCGCTCGCACCGTTCGGCATGGCAAACAATTAACGTTATTCCTTCGAATTCGCAGCGCTTGCGTTGTTAGGCTCTCCAGCCACGGATAAGAAACGCCATTGCTCTAGAATTTGCGTGTTTTCTGACAGGCGGCGGGAAGCATGAAGAACGAGACACTGGCCGTTCACGGCGGCTACGAATCCGATCCGACGACCAGGGCGGTCGCGGTGCCGATCTATCAAACCGTGGCCTACGAATTCGACAGCGCCGATCATGGCGCGGCACTGTTCAATCTCGAAGTCGAAGGTCATCGCTACAGCCGGATCAGCAACCCGACGGTCGCGGTGCTCGAACGGCGCGTAGCCCTATTGGAAGGCGGCGTCGATGCGTTGTGCGTCAGCACCGGCCAAGCCGCATTGAACTACGCGGTGCTCAATCTCACCACGATGGGCACCAACATCGTTTCGGTGCCGCAGCTTTACGGCACGACCTATACGCTGTTCGGTCACGTCCTGCCGAGCCAGGGCGTCGCCGTGCGCTTCGCCGAGTCCGACCGGGCCGACGCGATCGAAAAGCTGATCGACGACAAAACGCGCGCAATTTTTTGTGAGAGCGTCGGCAATCCCGCCGGTAACATTTGCGACATCGAAGCGCTGGCCGGCGTCGCCCAGCGCCATGGCGTTCCGCTCGTCGTCGACAACACCGTTGCCACTCCGATTCTGCTTCGCCCGATCGATTACGGCGCCGATATTGTCGTGCATTCGCTGACCAAGTTTCTCGGCGGTCACGGCACCACGCTCGGCGGCGCGATCGTCGACAGCGGCAAATTTCCCTGGAAGAGGAACGCACGGCGTTTTCCGCAATTCAACGAGCCGGACGCGTCCTATCACGGGCTCATCTACAGCGATCATTTTGGCGAGGCCGCCTATATCGCGCGCTGCCGCAGCGTCTATCAGCGCGCGACCGGCGCCGTGCTGGCGCCGCTCTCGGCCTTCCTCCTGCTGCAAGGCATCGAGACCGTGGCGCTCCGCGTCGATCGCCACGTGGAGAATGCGCGGCGCGTCGCCGAATTCTTGCGGCAGCATCCGCGCGTCGAGTGGGTCAATTACGCGGGCTTTGCCGACAATCCCTATCACGCGCTGGCGCGCAAATATCTCGGCGGCCGAGCCTGTTCGCTGCTCACCTTCGGCATCGCCGGCGGGCTCGAAGCCGGCAAGGCTTTTTACGACGCCCTGCGCCTGTTCAAACGTCTGGTCAATATGGGCGATGCCAAATCGCTCGCCTGCCACCCCGCTTCGACCACGCACCGGCAGATGTCGGCCGACGAGCAACGCCAAGCCGGCGTGCGGCCGGAAATGATCCGGCTCAGCGTCGGCATCGAGCATATCGACGACATCATCGCCGACCTCGATCAGGCGCTGACGGCGTCGCAGTTGCGCCGCTCGGCGCTGATCGCGGCCGAATAGAGCTGTTGCGGAGAATACGACCGATGCCGCTCTTTTTGGACTCCGCCCGTTCGGGATCGGCACTCGAACTCAACGCCTCGAATTGCATCTCCATCGGCCTCGTCAACAACATGCCGGATACGGCTTTTGAGGCGACTGAACGGCAATTCACCGACCTTATCCGGGCGGCGACGCCGAACGCCGTCGTGCTCCTGAAATTATTCGCGATCCCGGAACTGCCGCGCGCCGAGAACACGCGTCGTACGCTTGCGCAACGTTATCGCGACATTTCCGAGCTTTGGGATACGCCGCTCGACGGTTTGATCGTGACCGGCGCCGAACCGCGCGCCAAAAACCTGACGGACGAACCGTACTGGGAGACGTTGAGCAAGATGGTCGACTGGGCGAGGGACCATACCGGTTCGACGATCTGGTCTTGTCTTGCCGCGCACGCGGCGGTGCTTTACGTCGACGGCATCGAACGGCGCGCGTTAAAAGAAAAGCAGTTCGGCGTCTTCGATTGCCGAATCGTCGCCGGCCATCCGATGACGGAGCACTTCCCACAGACGTTGTGGGTGCCGCATTCCCGCTACAACGACTTGCCGGAGCGGGCGCTGGCGTCATGCGGCTACAAGATTCTCACCCGTTCGGACACGGCGGGCGTTGACGCATTCGCCAAGCAGGACGGCAGCTTCTTTTTGTTCTTCCAGGGCCATCCGGAATATGAGGCGGACACGCTGCTTCGCGAATATCGACGCGACGTCGCTCGTTTCCTCAACGGCGAGCGCGCGCAGTATCCGGGAATGCCGCTTGGCTATTTCAATGACGAGGCGACGGCGCTGGCGGAGGCTTTCCGTGTACGGGCGCTGCGCGACCGCCGCGGCGAACTTATCGCTGAGTTCCCCAAAACCGCCCTCGAAGCCGGGCTGCAACGCGCTTGGCGTGCTGCGGCGCTCGGCATCTATGAAAAATGGTGCGCGTATCTAAGCGCACGCAAGGCGGAACGGCGGGCCGTTGCCCTGCCGGCGGTGCGATTGCGTCGGACTTGGCGCGATTGGCCGCTTGGCATGCGTCGGACCGTCGACGGTTCAGCGCCATAAGCGCGCCTCGACGCAGGAGTTTACGCTTTTTTCGGCAGTGGCGCGGTTTAATGACCGCGCAAAGGACCTGGAGAATCAAAGGACCTGGAGAATCCCGTGTCACATCCTGTCGTGTTCGCCGCTCCCGCCGATACCGACCTTCAACCCGCGCCGCTCCCGCCGCACTGGATCATCGAAGGCTCGCCGCAGGCGCGTTCGAAGCGGCTTGCGACAAGCCCCGACGGCACCGCATCGGTCATCGCATGGGCGTGCTCTCCAGGCCGTTTCAATTGGCATTATGCCGTCGATGAAGTCCTGCACATCATATCCGGCGAAGTTTGCGTCACCGACGAGAAAGGCGAAAGCCGCCGGCTCGGACCGGGCGACGTCGCCTATTTTCCCGCCGGCAGCAGCAGCGTCTGGCATGTGACCAAAGAGGTGAAAAAACTCGCCGTCTGCCGGCACAGCATGCCGCGCCCGCTCGGTTTTGCGCTGCGCGCCTGGAACAAGCTCGGCGCCATCCTCAGTGGAACCGCCGAGGACAACGCCGCGCTCGAGAGCAGGCCCGCAGTGGGCGGCGGTCTCGAGCGCGTCATCGCCGGCTAACGGCGGCGCCGCGGTCCGACAATGGCACGCTTGCCAATCCGCCGCGTCATAACCGGCCATGACGCGAAGACGAATATCGCCAAAATCATCCTCGATGGACCGGCGACCAATACCAAGACGCCACGCGACGGCGTCGCCTCGACGCTGCTGTGGTGCACCGATGCGATGCCCGCCGATATCGCCATCGGCGAGCACGTCGAGGACATGGGTGCGCGCATCCTCGGCACGGCGCCTCCCGAAAACGGCTCGCGCTTTATCGTCATGGAATTCGCCCCCGGCGTCGTCTCCGAAATGCATCGCACCGAGACGATCGATTACATCGTCATGCTGTCGGGCGAAATCGACATGGACATGGATGAAGGAAGCGTCAAACTTCACGCCGGCGATATCATGGTTCAGCGCGGCACCAATCACGCTTGGGTCAACCGCGGCACCGCGCCGGCGCGTCTCGCCATCGTGCTGATGGACGCAAAACCTCTCGGCATCGGCCATCCGCGGCTGCGCGGCCAACAGGCACGATAGCTTTTTGTGGAGCATATCCTTTTCGCAAAACCGGCTGCCACCCCCGGATCACGTCCGAGGGCAGGCTTTTGCGGGACATGCTCTAGATCTGCACCGTCTCATCCATCGTCACGCGCGCCGGCGCGAGCGCCGCGGCGAGCGCGGCAAGTCTTGCGCGATCGCAGAAGGCGGGGATCACCGTTTTCGCCTGCGTCATCCGGACGAGCGCGACGGTGTCGGAGAGACGCGGGTGCACGTTCCAGCGCATGGATTGCGCGCGGCCGCTCTTGGTCAGCCGCTCTGCCGGCGTGGACGGATTGAGGTAGCCGGTGAACAGGATCGTCACTTCGGGTGAATCTTCAAATTGCGCGAGCAGGCGCGCGGCCGCGCCGGAAGCGCCATCGGCAGCCACCGCGAGCATGACACCGCGTGCGCCATCGATCGGTTTGACGAGATCGGCGAGGCGTTTGATGTCGCCGCCAGCGCCCGCGCGCAGCGAAATGCCGTCGCTGTCGCATAGCCGGCGCAGCGCGTCGCGCATCGCGTCGTCGACATAAATATCTTCAACGCCGTGGCGCATCAGTTCGAGTGCGATCTCCGGACCGCGGCCGTTGGCCGGCACCGGCAGCAAAAGCGGGCCGCGTTCTACCAACGGGGCAAGGTTGTCCCAACATTCCGCAAGCGGCTTGTCGTAGTCGGCATAGGAGCAATCGATCAGCGCGGTCGCTGCCGCCTTTGTCGGCGGATCGTAGGCATAGAGCGCCGATTCCGTCGCGTAATCGCCGGTATAGAGCAAGCCATCGCCGATGGCGAAGTTGAGCCAGATGCCGCCCGGCGCGTGGCCGTTGCGGCCGGTTTCGACCGCGATGCCAAGGACTTCCGCTCGACCACCAAGCGGCAGCGGCCGGGCGGCGATACCTTTGCGCAAGCCGCGCGCGACGATCTCGGTGGCATAGACCGGCGGATTGCCGAGTTTGGGCAGCAGCGACAGGCCGCCGACATGGTCCTTGTGGCCGTGGCTCAAGATGAGCGCATCGACCCGCCCTATGCCGTCCACGTCCGGCATGGCGCCTGGCGGCGGCCCTTCGCCAAGATCGAGTAGGAGCCGCTTGCCGTTCGTCTCGACCAGGAAACAGGCCGGCCCCTTTTTGCCGACACCGGATATAAACCGCAGTGAGCCCAAACCTCTATTCATTGCTTTCGATCCTGCCCTGCAGCCAGCCCGACATTGACAACCGCAAGCCGCGTCCTTAATCAACCGGCAAAGTCAGAGCATGATCCCGAAAAGCTTGCCCTCGGACTTGATCCGAGGCTGCGTACCGGCTTTTGGATATGATCGTGCTCAAAAGGAACTAGCGCCATGAAAGTCCGCAATTCATTGAAATCGTTGCGCAGCCGCCACCGCGACAATCGCATCGTACGCCGCAAGGGCCGCGTCTACGTCATCAACAAGACGCACCGGCGGTTCAAGGCGCGCCAAGGGTAACTGACAAGGCTAACTGAACTAGCTGAAATTTTGCCTGCCGATTTTCGCCGCATTCCTGCCGCCCGATTGAGTACTTTTCCGGCTTGCTGCGTCGCGGCAAGCGAATAGAATCGTGCACATGAAGTTACGATTCCCGGTCCTCCTCTGTGCCGCTGTGCTTGCCCTGCCGGCCGTGACGCCGGCGTTTGCGCAAAGTGCGCAGGACTTGCTGTCGCCGCCCAGCGATCTGCCACGCCTCGAGCACGGCGAACCGAATTACAGTCTCGATACCTTGTTCGGTGCATTGAAGATCGCGCCGGATGATGCGAGCGCCAAGGCCATCGAGAATCGTATCTGGGCAGCCTGGATCGAATCCGGCAGCGACACCTGTAATCTACTGATGACCCGCGTGAAGGACGCGATCGAGGATAAGAATTACGATCTCGCCATCAGGCTCCTTGATTCCATCATTGCCATCAAGCCCGGCTACGTCGAAGCCTGGAACCAGCGCGCCACGGTCTATTATCTGAAGGACGACTATCCCCACGCGATTGCCGACATTGCCGAGGTGCTCGCGCGCGAGCCCCGCCAATTCGGCGCGCTGGCCGGGCTGGGACTTATGCTGCAGGATATCGGCGACGACAAGGACGCGCTCGACGCCTACCGCAAGGCGCTTGCGATCGACCCCCACCTGGAAAGCATCCCCGACGTCGTCAAGACGCTGAGCGAGAAGGTCGAGGGGCGCGACATCTGATATACTCGGCCTGTTCCCCTCCCGCTTGTGGGGAGGGGTTAGGGGTGGGGGTCGGGAGGGATCGCGCACGCCTGGACGAAAGCTCTGCACCCGTCGACACTAGTGGGTCGCCTCGCGACCCCCACCCAACCCTCCTCCACAAGGGGGGAGGGCATTGCAGAGCAGCGCCATGACGATTGACAACGATAAACGCGTCATCCGCGAACTCGTGGAAAACTGGGCACTATGGCGCGATGCGCGGCTGTGGGATCGATTCCGCACCGTTTGGCATCCCGAAGGCCGCATGTGGGCGACTTGGTTCCAGGGCACGTTCGAGGAATTCATCAAGGGCAATGACGAAGGCTGGAAGCGCGACGTGCGCATCCTGCATTTTCTCGGCGGCAGCGCGATCGATGTCACCGGCAATCGCGCGATTGCGCAGACCAAGATGACAATCTCGCAGCGCGCGCCGGTCGACGGCGTGATCTGCGACGTGGTCTGCACCGGGCGCTTCTATGATTTCTTCGAAAAGCGCGGCGGCCGCTGGGGTTTTGTGTTGCGCCGCCTGGTCTATGAGAAGGACCGGCTCGACCCGGTCGATCCGGCGGCAAAACTCGTGCTCGACCAGGATCTGTTAAAGCAGTTTCCGGAGGGCTACCGGCACCTTGCTTATCTCCAAACCAAGATCGGCTACAAGGTGAAGACCGACATGCCAGGACTGGAAGGGCCCGATCTCGATGCGCTTTATGCGCAAGGCGCGCGCTGGCTTAAAGGCGAAACAATCCAAACTTGAATGCATACGCTAACCGCCGCCGTCGAAATTCTTGCCGCTGGCGCGGTCATCACTTTCATCGGATCGCGACTGATCGAGCGGGCGCATCCGCCGCGCGGCCGCTTCATCGAAATCGACGGGTTGCGTCAGCACGTGGTCGAGCTCGGCTCGCATGCCGGCACGCCGATCGTCCTTCTCCACGGCGCCGGCTGCAATCTCGAAGACATGCGGCTGGCGCTCGGCGAGCGCCTCGCCGCGCGTCACCGCGTCATCCTGGTCGATCGTGCCGGGCTTGGCTGGAGCGAGCGCAAGGGCCGGCGCGGCAGTTCGCCGGCCTATCAGGCGGCGGTGCTGTGCGAGGTGTTGGAGCGGCTTGGGATCGACCGCGCGGTCGTGGTCGGTCATTCCTGGGGCGGTGCGCTCGCGGCGAGTTTCGCGCTCGATCACCCGCAACGCGTCGCCGGCCTGATGCTGCTGGCGCCGCCGCTTTATCCGTTTCCGCGCAGCATGACCTGGCTCTATGCCCTGTTCGCGACGCCGCTATTCGGATGGCTTTATGCGCGCACGTTGGCGCTGCCGTTGGGCTTGCCGTTCATCGGCGTCGGACTGGGCTCGGCATTCCTGCCGCAGCTGCCGCCGCGCGGCTATATCAAGCGCACGGCGGCGCTGCTTCTGCTGCGGCCGGCGACATTTCTCGCCAATGCGCGCGACGTCGCCGACCTCAAGGGGTTCCTCGCGCTGCAAGCCAGCCGCTATCCCATGCTCGCGGCGCCGACCGTCGTCATCGCCGGCGATTGCGACATGGTCGTCGCGCCGCGGCGACACGCGTTTGTCTTTGCCGCCGCCGTGCCTGCGGCAAAACTCGTCGTGCTGCCGGGCATCGGCCACATGCTGCACCATGTGGCGGCGGATCGGGTTATTGCGGCGATCGAGGAGATTGCGTTGTTATCCGCCCCCGCGTAGCGAAGCGGAGCGGGGGAGGGGGACCGCGCGTAGCGCGGTGGAGGGGGCGTGCAGCAAGGATGGCTATCTTCACCGCCGACGCCCCTTCCACCGCCCTTCGTGCGGTCCCCCTTCCCCGCTTTGCGGGGCAGGATGATACGCGTCAGCGCGTAACCCAACCCAACGGCTCGGCGCGCAAAAGAGGATGTGCTATAAGGTCCGGTATGGTGAGAACACTCGAAAAAGCGATAGCGGAAGTTTCGAATCTGCCGGACGCGGACCAAGAACAGATCGCTCAACGGCTGTTGTCGCACGTCGAGAAACTGCGCCAGTTGCGAGCCGATATCGATAAAGGCATTCACTCGCTCGATGCCGGGGAAGGCAAGCCGCTCGACATCGAAGATTTTCTATAAAAAGCGAACTGTATGACATGGCAACGTATACGCAGTTGACAGAACATATCCGCAAAACATATCGCTTTGTGGCTCAGACGTGTTGGATTGCGTACGTCAAAGAAAAGCATGGCCTAACGCGTGCAATCGCCCCTAATCGGCACAGTGCCAGCAGTAGGGTGAAGCCATGCCCACCTGAAAAAGAAGCCGCGATAGAGCGCGCTCTCAGTCACTTCGGGATGCTCCCAAAAAATTCAAATTGAGACATTGCTAAAATTGGGCTAGGCCTCATTTGGGGCACGTGGGATAATGAAGTGGAAGCGCATCGCAGTCGCTTGTGTGTTAGCGGCGGTGATTACGCTTTTAATTGTTGGTACATCTAAAAAAACGACTCCTCTAATGCTGAGCAATCGACGGGAACGCACGCCGCAGGCGGCTCCCAATCAAGTATTTCCACACATTCGTGTGTGTTAGGAACTCCTGTTTCCGGGCGTGTATTCGTGGGCGCGAAGGTCGCACCCATGATGACAGGACCCGGACGAAATACAGCACGCGTTGTGAATGAGTCTGCCAGTGAGGTTACGAAACGTACGCAATATGTCGAACTTGATCCGGACTACGATCTAGAAAGCATTTGCGATTTGCCGGAGTGGATATTAGTGAAGATTGTTGGCGCAGACGGCATCCTGGAAGATTGGCAAACGGGATGGATCGAAAAACGATTTCTGGTTCCCACTCGTATTCTTACCGATGATCAAAAGAGAGGTCTCTATTGGAACATAGCTGCAGACTCGTAAGTTGCGGCGCGAGATAAGCAGTGGGTAAAAAAAGGGGCTCTGAAAGCCGTCACTGATGACAAAAAATGCGTCCGAATTTCTGACGGCTTTCGAGACATTAAACGCCCTGGGTACTATCGCGTGACGTGCCAAGGAGAAACCATCGCCGATGGATACAATGGGTTTTTTCGGAAGGAGGATGTTAATTCCAACGTGTCTTTCACGGCACCAGAAGCATTTGATGAGCTAAAAAGTCGCGAACTTTGCGAGACAGCAATTCGAGAACAGGTGAAACATCCGTCCACTATCGACATCACGAGGTTGACAGGATATTTCACTCGGGTGCCTCCTTTCGCAGGAAAAAAATCGGCTTGTGATGCAGGAATTTTCGGTTAAGAACGATTTTGGGCTGGAACTCACATATATAGCGCGATGCATCATCGAGCCTGACGGGAAGCTGGATATTGATATTCCGGAAAAAGGGTAATTCCTTTTCTTACGTCTTCGAGCATGTAGCCCGCCACGAGCGTAGCGACAGCCGGAGAGTCGGACCCCCGCATATAGCTACGCGCATCCGGGCTACGCTTGCTGCCGAGCATCGGCCACATGCTGCATCATGCCGCAGCGGAGCGGATCGTTGCCGAGATTGAGGAAGTGATTGAGGGCGTCGGCCGTGCCGAGCGGGACGCTGGCGACGGCTAAAACGCCTTCGGCAATCCGGCCTGCTTGAGCGTGTAGTTTGCCCAGTGCCGCGACTTAATGTTGTTATCGACCATGAAGCGTCGATTGCTAACAGGACTATGCCAAATTTCGTGGTCGCCTTTGCCGTGCCGCACGAATGAACAGCCGTATTCCCGCAAAATCGCTTTTACGCGCGGCGTAAAGTTGTCCGCCATCAGGCAACGGGGGCGAGTGCGGTGCGCTCAGCGTTGATCGCAAAGGCCACGCTTTCCGTGCCCGCAGGCAGCAGCCCGTTCTCCACGAGGAGTTCGGGAATGACAATCTTCAGCTTTTCAATCAAATCTTCGAACGAGTCGGCACCCGTCGCAAGGCCGGGCACGTCTTCGCTCGACGCGACCCAGACTTGGGTTTCCTCATCCCACTCGACAGTCACCCGATAAGGCGTCACGCCAATGCGCTCCAATGCAGTTCGCTAACCTAATATAAGAGTCCTGCCTGGATTCGTCGAGCGGCAAGAGCGAGTGGCGACTTGCCGGCGGTGCTTCGCTATTCGTCCGCCTTCCCATCCCCGACATAAGCAATGCGCATGAAATTCGTCGCGCCGGGCGTGCCGAGCGGGACGCCGGCGACGACGATGATGCGCTGGCCGGCTTTGGCAAAACGCTCCTTAAACGCGATGCGGCAGGCGCGCTCGACCATGTCATCCTGGTCGTGGGCATCTTCGTCGATGACGCAATGGATGCCCCAGACCATCGACAATTTCCGCCCCGCCCGCTCGATCGGCGAAATGGCGACAATCGGGCATTTCGGCCGCTCGCGCGAGACGCGCAAGCCGGTCGAGCCGGATGAGGTCCAGCATACGATTGCCGCGAGATCGAGGGTCTCGGCGACTTGACGTGCCGCTGCGGCAATCGCGTCAGCGCCAGTTGCCTCAGGCGCGGTGTGCAAAACGTGCAGCGACGGCAGATAGGCGGCGTCGTCTTCCACTTCCTCGGCGATGCGGTTCATGGTCGCCACGGCTTCGACCGGGTATTGGCCCGACGCCGATTCCGCCGACAGCATGATGGCGTCGGCGCCGTCGAAAATGGCGGTGGCGACGTCGGAGACTTCGGCGCGCGTCGGCACCGGGCTCGATATCATGGATTCCAGCATCTGCGTGGCGACGACGACTGGCTTGCCGGCGCGGCGGCAGGCGCGCGTCATTTCCTTCTGCACGCCGGGGACCTTTTCCAGCGGCATTTCGACGCCGAGATCGCCGCGAGCGACCATCAGCGCGTCGGCAAGTTCGAGAATGTCGGAAAGCCGCGCAACGGCTTGCGGCTTCTCGATCTTGGCCATCACCGCGGCGCGCCCGCGGGTAATTTTCTTTGCTTCGGCGATATCTTCGGGGCGTTGAATGAACGACAACGCAATCCAATCGATGCCGGCGTCGAGCGCGGCTTCAAGATCGGCGATATCCTTTGGCGCCAACGCCGCCAATGGCACGACGGTGTCCGGCAGGCTGACGCCCTTCCTGTTCGACACTTTGCCGCCGACCTCGACCAGCGTGACGATGCGTTGCGGAGCGACCTCGGTCGCGACCAAGCGCAGCTTGCCATCGTCGATGAGGAGCGCGTCGCCCGGTCTGATGGCGGCGAAGATTTCCGGATGCGGCAGCTGCACGCGCTTGGCGTCGCCGGGCGCCGCATCGGCATCGAGCGTGAAATCCTGGCCCTTGTCGATCTCGGCCGCGCCGTCCTTGAAAATGCCGAGCCGCAGTTTCGGGCCTTGCAGGTCGACCAGGATGCCGATCGGCCGGTTGTTCTCGGCCTCGACCTCGCGGATGGTCGCCACCAGCTCGCGCATCCGTTCATGATTGGTGTGGCTCATATTGATGCGAAAGACGTCGGCGCCGGCCTGGAACAGCCGGCCGATGACGGCGCGATCGCCCGACGCCGGGCCCAGCGTGGCGACGACTTTAGTGCGCCGCTGCCGTCTCATTGCATTTTCATTCCAGTTTCATGGGGTCTTGTTTCCGCCCGGCGGCATTATCGCGGGCGCGGCGCCGGGGGCAATCTGCGGCGCCACTGGGCCCGACGATGTCCCGATCGTAGCCGCCGGCGAAGCCGCGCCGGGCGGGGCCGAGCTTACCGTGGGCGGCTTCTGCACCGGGTGCTCGCTCGATTCGGTAAGCTGGACGGTCCAGGCGCGCTGCTCGCCGGTATCGACTTCGAAAAAGCCGGTGCGGTCGTAGCCGCGCGCGAGGCAATCGCCGATCCCGGCGATCGTGAATTCCTTGTCGCGGGTGCACATATAGGCCTGCCCCATCCATTCGCCGCCGCGATCGTAATCGATGGCGTAGACATAATAATAACGCGCGACAAGATTGCCTTTGAGCACCGTTTCGCAGGTCCGGGCCGGCAAATTCCACCAGCCTTCCGTGGTCCAGCCGTCCGCGTCCTTGTAGCCGATGGCAACGCCGACCCGGCTCGACGTGTTGTTGCACAGCCGGAAATCGGCCGCGGCGGGGCCGGCGGAGGCAAGCAGCGTAGCCGCCGCGAGAGCGCACAGCACAAGCGCGCCAGCCGCCGTGTTGGTAAAGGTCGGTCGCCTCATTTTCGGGTCGGATTCCGCTCTACCCCTTAGGGTCTGTCAACGACGATGGCGCGGAAGTCGGTGACGTTGGTGAACGTCGGGCCGGGCGTGAATAAATCGCCGATGCCATTGAAAAACCCCGTGGAATCGTTGTCGTCGAGAAAGGCGGCGGGAACGAGGCCGGCAGCGGCGGCCCGCGCCAAAGTCGTGTCGTCGATGAAGGCGCCGGCGGGGTCGTCGGGCCGGCCGCGGCCGCCGTCGGTACCGTCCGTATCGGCGGCTAGCGCCGCAATTCCCTTAGCGCCGTCGAGATGGATGGCGAGCGCCAGCGCATATTCCTGGTTCGGCCCGCCGCGGCCGCCGCCCTTCAGCGTGACCGTCAGCTCGCCGCCCGAGAGGATCGCCATGCGGCGGTGCGTCGCGGCGAGTTCGCGGGCGAGCCGCGCGTGTTCGGCGGCGACCTCGCGGGCTTCGCCCTGCAACCGGTCGCCGAGCACCACGCAGTCGTAGCCGGCCGCCCGGACCGTGGCTTGCGCCGCGGCCAGCGCGTCGGCCGGCCGAGCGACGATCCGATAGCTGGTCTCGGCAAAGCTCCGGTCTCCAGGTTTCGGCGACTCGTTGCCGGGATCGTTCAGCGCTCGCCTTACGGCTTCGGGCAGGTCGAGGCGGTATTTGCGCACGATAGCCCGGGCGTCGGCGAGCGTCGTCGGGTCCGGCACTGTCGGCCCTGAACCGATGACCGCGGGGTCGTCTCCCGGGACGTCGGAAATGGCGAGCGTGACGAGGCGCGCCGGATGGGCGCGCCGGGCGAGCCGGCCGCCCTTGATGCGGGACAGATGTTTGCGCACGCAGTTGATCTCACCGATATTGCCGCCGCTGCGAAGGAGCGCCCGGGTCGTCGCCTGCTTGTCCGCGAATGTGATGCCGGTGGCCGGCGCGATCCAATTGGCGGACGCACCGCCGGAAAGCAGCACCAGGACGAGATCGTCCGCCCCCGCCGCGTCGGCAAATTCGAGCACGCGTTCGGTGCCGTTGAGGCCGGCCTCGTCGGGGACCGGGTGTCCGGCCTCGACCATGGCTATGCGCTGCGTCGGCTGGCCATAACCGTGACGGGTCACGGCAATTCCGTCGAGCCGGTTTTGCGCGATGCGTGCGAGATAATGCCGTTCGGCCACTTCGGTAAGCGAGCCGGCGCCCTTGCCGGCAGCCAGAATGATGAGCCGCCCGCGCGGCGGGGGTTCTGGCAGGTTCGCTGGCAAACAGTGCGAGGGATGCGCGGCGCCGACCGCGGCGCGGAATAAGGATTCGAGCAATTCCCGCGATTGCGTCGCCATCGATCGTCCCGGCGGCGGACTATGGAAACAAATCGGTCGCGCCGCTATCTTCTCCTTACCTAAACCGCGGAGAAGATCATGGCTACCGACCCGAATACCCGCACGGAACTCGAAGCCGCCGTCTACCGCCGCCTCGTCGAGCACCTGCGCTCGCGCGCCGACGTGCAGAATATCGACCTGATGAATCTGGCCGGTTTCTGCCGCAATTGCCTATCCAACTGGATGAAGGATGCCGCCGACGCCAAAGGCGTGCCGATGACGAAAGACGAAAGCCGCGAGATGGTCTACGGCATGCCTTACGATCAATGGCGCGCCGAGCACCAAAAAGAGGCCTCGCCCGATCAGAAGGCGGCATTCGAAAAAGCAAGCCAAAAGCACTGAGACGGCGCACCGCGCGGCGTCGCCCTGTGCAGTGCTGTGGATGATCGCGGTCTCGGCTTGACGTAAGGCCGCGCGCTTTCGAAACCTCTCGATCAGTTCATCGCGAGGAGTAGCCGATGGCCACCGCTGCCGCCGCTAAGGACGAACACACCGCTCACCGTTTCGCCAAGGATCAGCTCAAGGCCTTCGTCGAACGCGTCGAACGTCTCGAAGAAGAGAAGAAGGCGATCGGCGACGATATCCGCGACGTCTATGCCGAGGCCAAAGGCAACGGCTTCGACGTCAAGACGCTGCGCGTCGTGGTGCGTTTGCGCAAGCAGGACGTCAACGAGCGCAAGGAGCAGGAGGCCATTCTCGAGACCTACCTGCACGCGCTGGGGATGTCGGGTTAGTTGCCTACTGCAACGACGCGGTGCGCGTCGGGTAGCTCACGGTCGACACGAACACGATCGCCGCGCCGCTGAAATGATCTTGCGGGAGGCCGGGATTGGGATCGGCCGCGAACGTCATCATCACCGAATTGCG
>Ga0210394_10002170_pt1 | contig 27779 bp, 21 predicted proteins | sample IncBWC12MmetaG_FD_160121 | JGI IMG/M metagenome (GOLD analysis project Ga0210394, IMG submission 160121) | Forest soil microbial communities from Barre Woods Harvard Forest LTER site, Petersham, Massachusetts, United States - Inc-BW-C-12-M | ecosystem: Environmental > Terrestrial > Soil >...
TGCTACGGCGGCCGAGGAGCTCTCCGCTTCCATCAGCGAGATCGGACGCCAGGTGGCGCAGTCCTCGGCCATCGCGGTGAAGGCGGTCGATCAGGCACAGCGCACGAACGGCACAGTGAATAGCCTGGCCCAGAGCGCGCAGACCATCGGCGAGGTGGTCGGTCTGATCCAGGAGATCGCGAGCCAGACCAACCTGCTCGCGCTGAACGCCACGATCGAGGCGGCGCGTGCGGGCGAGACGGGCAAGGGCTTCGCCGTGGTCGCGTCCGAGGTGAAGAGCCTCGCCAGCCGGACCGCCAAGGCGACCGAGGAGATCGCGAATCAGATCGCCTCAATCCAGAGTGCCACCGGTGAAGCCGTCACAGCGATCCAGAGCATCGGCGCGACGATCGGGCAGATCAACGAGATCGCTTCCGCGATCGCGTCTGCCGTCGAGCAGCAAGGCGCTGCGACCAAAGAGATCGCGAATAACGTTAGTCAGGCGGCTGCAGGGACCAATGAAGTGTCCTCGAATATCGCCGGTGTCACGCAGGCGTCGGGCGAGGTCGGCTCGGCGGCGACGCAGGTGCTGAATTCAGCCAGCGAGCTGTCGGAGCAATCCGAGCGGCTGAAGACGGACGTCGCACGCTTCCTCGACAGCGTGCGTGCGGCGTGATGAAGTTCTCGACTGACCGCAGGGTGTCGAGGTTTCGAGCGCGCTCAGCCGGCGCGAGAACGTGGAAGGAAAACCTGGGACTCGCGAAGGGGGCTGATGGCGCACCTTGTCTCGTGACGAGTGCGTGACCGCCTCAGCACCAGTTGTCGATCGAACGCTCGCCATTCCCGTTCAGGGTGCCGAGCGCGTCCCGTAGTAGTCGGTGGCCATGAACGATAGGTGCCGGTCCGGTGTGGCCACCGTTCGTTCGTGTGTTCGATCCGGAAGCGCTCAGGCAGCCGCGTCCTTCGACCGCGAACAACCGACGTCATTGCCAAGCCCGCTTCTGGCGCGCGAGCGACCACCGGAGTGATGCCTTGGTCGACGATTAGAGCGCGATCTGCCCAGCGACTTGGCGCGACGTGATGTCCCAGGTACGGCTTCCCGTCAGGAACTGTGCCATTACGGAATCTGCCGTTTCCGCATAGACGAACGGTCGAAATACCGGCCTACTTTCGCACGCCTTCGCACGCCGAATTGTCCTTCGGCCAGAGAGCCATGAAAAAGTGGCGGTCGATAGATGCGACGCAGCAAAACAGGATCGGAGTCCAGCTTTTGGCGATTGCAGCTGAGCGTGTGAAGCAGGCGTTTCGTTCTGGCTTCCGGGGCTGGAATATCTGGTGACGATACGATTTTCACGGGAGCCACCGTGATGGCAACCCGGCGCAACAGATCCCACGGCGGGCACGATGAAGCAGATTGCAGGCAAGCGACGATGGCTGATCGTTCTCGCGGGCGTACTCATCGTCTATCTCATGCTGGCGTATGTAATGCTGCCAGCTTTATGGAGCCATCACGAGCATGAGCCGGGCCTCGCTTCCCTGCCCATGGTGACGCGCACCGGTGCCGGCATCCCGGGAGACGCGCTCAATGTCGGACTTGTCGGCAGCAAGGAAGATGTTCTCCGCGCCATGCATGCGGCCGGCTGGTTTCCGGCCGACCCGATTACGTTGCGCACGAGCATCGAGATCGTCGGCAGCGTGGTGCTTGACCGGCCGTACCATGATGCGCCGGTCAGCCCGCTCTATTATGAAGGAAAGAAACAGCAGTTTGCTTTCGAGAAGCCGGATGGCAGGAGCGCGGACAGGCGGCACCATGTCCGCTTTTGGCTGGTCCTTGAAAAAGGAACCGATGGTCGTCCGGTGTGGCTCGGTTCAGTCACGTTCGACCGCGGGGTCGGCGTCAGCCACGACACCGGACAGGTAACCCACCACATCGGACCCGATATCGATGCGGAACGCGACCTGCTGATGCGCGATTTGCGCGAAGCGGGAATGGTTCAGGCTTTCTTCAAGATTTCCGGAACGGGCCCGACACTATTCGGCCGAAACGGCGAAGGCGATCCGTACTATACGGATGGCGAAATCGACGTCGCCAGTCTTGTCATCGACGGCGTGAAGCGAACAGAGGCACCGGTGACACTACCGCCGCCTCCACTGATCGCGCTGAAGGATGAAGTGTGGCACGGCGTCAGGAGTGCAGTCAGCCAATAATCGTCAGGATGTGTGTCCACCGTTATCGTGTCAAGCGTGCGCGAAGATCATCGGTAAGTCGGATCAAATCACGATCATTCGGGGTAAGGCGAGAGAGCTGCTCGGCGTATTCGAGGGCGGCACCGATGTCTCCGGCATCGCGGCTGAATGTGACGAGGGCCAACAAGGTTTCGCGATCGTCTGGATGTCGGGCCAGGTTTTCCTTCAGGACCTTCATCGATTCGTCGATCCGGCCCGACGAATGCAGCGCAACGGCGTAGACATAGGCGTAGCGGGAACGATCAGGTTCAAGCTCGGCCGCGGTGCGGAATTCGGTGAGGGCGTCATCAGGCCGCTTCTGCCTGGTCAGAGTCAGCCCGAGCGCATGGTGCAAGCCGGCGTCCTGGCGTGAAGACGCAATCGCTGTCCTCAGCACGCTCTCTGCGTCGCCATCCCGGCCAAGCTGCCGATACAAATCCGCGAGATTGATTGCCGCGGGCGCATATTGCGGGCTGAGCCGCATTCCCGCCTTGTATTCGTTCTCGGCGTCAGCAGTAAGCCCGCGAAGCGCAAAGAAGTTTCCGAGCGTCGAGCGGGCTTCAGGGCGATCGTCGTTGAACCGCTGCGCGGCGATGAACTCGGCCTCGGCGCGCTCGAAAGCCTGGCGGTTGGAGGCAGGTTGGTTTGCCGCCGGCACGCCGGCCAGTACCGATACCGCCCTTATGCGGACGCCGCGGCTTGAATCGGTGAGAAGCGGCGAAACCAGGGGCCAGATCCGATTGCCCGGAAGGCCGTCGAGCATGTCGAGCGCCGCGATCCGCACCATCGGATCGGGATCGGCCAGCCCCTTGCGGGCTAGTTCGATGTTAGCTGGCGAGACCCGCGAGCGGAGTTCGCTCAGAGCGCTCGCCCGCGCGATCGCCGGCGTTGTCGGGCTGGCGACAACGACCGCCAGCAGCGCCGCCGCATCCGCGCGGTCGCCCCAAGAGGCATGGAACGCCTCGGCGTAGGTCTGGAAGCCTTTCCGCGCCGGTCCGTGCCACTGCTCGATCGTGTCGGCTGCCCATTGCGCGGATTTGTCGGCATGACAGCTGTTGCAGGCATTCGGGGTGCCAAGCTTCACGGACAGATCCGGCCTGGGAATTCGAAAACTGTGGTCGTGTCGCTGGTCTATCACCATGTAGGTGTTGACGGGCATATGGCACGACGCGCAGGCCACCGCCGGCGTCACGCCCTCGTGGCGGGTGTGCGAGGCAACATCATATTTGTCGGCGGCGTGGCATTGCAGGCAAACGCCGTCGGCTGAAGCGCGGAGCCTGGCGGCATGGGGTTCGTGGCAATCGCTGCAGGTCACGCCGGCTGCGAACATCTTGCTCTGCTTGAACGAGCCGTAATTGTAGACCTCGTCGAGCATCTGCCCGTCGGTATGGTAAAGCCCGCGGGCGAGGAGGGAGACGGCGTGAGTGTCGGACAGTGGCTGTCCTGGGACCCAGTCTTCCGAAAATTCGCCGCGTCGCGCATGGCACAGGCCGCAGGTCTCGACCTCCCTGCGCGTCGTTGCAGGCGCGACACTGCGTTGTGGATTTCCGGTTTTTGGGTCGGGCTGCCAGGTAACGCCGTCCCGCTCGTTCAAAAAGACGGCGAGCCCTTTCAGCGGGTCTTCATTTCGCCCGAACGGCCACCAGCTATGCTGGCCATGCGCCCAGTCGACGTGACGTGAGCCTTTGCCGTGGCAGGCCTCGCAGCCGACGCTGATTTCCGCCCAGGTAGTATGAAAGCGATCATTGGCCGCGTCGTAGTTCTTCAGTATGCCCGTCGAATGGCACTCGGCGCACATGAAGTTCCAGTTTTGATTGAGCTTGGTCCAGTGCAGAATGTCGTCGTGCTTGATTTCCTCATTGGGATAGAGATGAAACCAGCGTTGACCACCCTGGTCCCTGGGCCGGCTGTCCCAGGCGATTGAAAGCGCCTGTATCCGGCCGTCGGGAAATTCGATCAGATATTGCTGCAAGGGTTCTACGCCGAACGTGTACTTCACCTCAAAGGTCGTAAGCTTGCCGTCGGGCCCATCGGTCTCGACGAAGAACTTGTTGTCCTTTTTGAAGAAGCGCGAATGAACGCCGAAATAGTCGAAACTTGCGTTGTCGAAATCGCCGAGCACGGAAGCGGCCGTAGCGTGCTGCATGGCATGCTTGTGCTGGGAGTCTTTCCACAACCCCGTTTCGGCCTGGTGGCATCCGGCACAGGCTTCGCTGCCGACGAAGGCGGGGGCAGGGACGGCGCTGCCGGTACGCAGCGCTCCAGGCAAGGCGAATTCGCCCTCGGCGACCAACAGCAAGGCCAGACCGCCTATCGCGACGACGGCGACTGCGGCCAACACGGCTGTTCGCGGCATCGACATCCGCGAGCGAAGGGGCAGGGCGCTGGCGCCGTCGTTCCGAGCTCTTGCATCGATTCCAGCCGGCTTCGAGGTCGCGGCGCGCTTCGATAGCTTGTCGCTCTTGTCAGCCCGGCCCTTGTTGCGCGCCACTGTTTCTATCCGCTAGTTGCTGAGCTCCTCAACGGAAGGTTGGTCGAAGCAGCCAATTCGGGCTATGCACTTTCGGCAAATTTCCAAAGTCCTGGCAACGCGTCAGGACATCGAAATCGATCGATCGGGAACGTTCGCCTCGCTAATTGCTCGACGGAGGATTTCTGAGCTTCTCCATGGCTTGTTCGACCGAGAAAGAACCGGGCCTTTGACGTGGCGGATACTCTTGAAAACTCGACAAATGCTGCCCCACGATCGCCTGCGCAGGCACGACGACAAATGCGTGCTCGACAAACCACTTCACATAATCACCCGCCTCGTGCTGAGCTCGCTCAAACGGATCTGAACGCAGGTTGAACAGCATGGGAAGACGCAGTGGTATCATCGGCTGCTGCCAGACAGAAAACCCTTCCGCCTTCTGCTCCAGGAACACTGCCTTCCACTGCTCGTAACGAAGGCCGGCAAGATTGCCGTCGTCAGTCCAGTAGAAGAATTCGCGGCGCTTGTCCGGGCCCTTGCGCGCGAGAAGGTCCCGCTGGTCGTAGCCATCCAGGTGAACTTTGAAGGTTTTGCCGGCCGCATCATAGCCCTGCAACAACTTGTTCTTGACGTCGGGTTCACCGGCGGCAGCGACCAAGGTCGTTGCCCAATCCTCCGCAGAGAAGATATCGTTGATCTCGGTGCGCGCAGGGACAAGTCCTGGCCAGCGCACCATCGCCGGCACGCGATAGCCGCCCTCCCAATTGGTGTTTTTCTCACCGCGGAAAGGTGTCGTGCCGCCGTCCGGCCAGGTAAATGTCTCGGCACCATTATCGGTGGTGTAGATCACGATTGTGTTGTTGGCGATCCCGAGGTCGTCGAGCTTTTTAAGCATCTGCCCGACTTGCTCGTCATGTTCCACCATGCCGTCCGGATAGGTACCCAACCCGGTCTTGCCCTGAGATTCGAGCTTCAGATGCGTCCAGATGTGCATCCGGCTCGGATTGAACCAAACAAAAAACGGCTTCTTGTCGCGATTTGCGCGGTCGATGAAGTCCGTTGAGGCGGCGAGGAATTCCTGGTCGATCGTTTCCATGCGCTTCTTGGTGAGCGGACCGGTGTCCTCGCACTTCTGTTTGCCCCAGGTGCCGAAACGGGGATCGTCGCCCGGCGTATCGGTGGGGACGGCGACGCACTTCATCACACCACGCGGACCAAACTGCGCCTTGAACGATGGATTCTTCGGGTAGTCCGGATTCTCCGGCTCTTCCTCAGCGTTCAGATGATAGAGATTGCCGAAGAATTCGTCGAAACCATGCACAGTAGGCAGGAATTCGTTTCGGTCGCCGAGGTGGTTCTTGCCGAATTGTCCAGTTGCGTAGCCTTGTGGCTTAAGCAGTTCGGCAATGGTGGGATCCTTTCCAGACAGCCCTTCCTTCGCCGCAGGCAGCCCGACCTTCAGGAGTCCGGTTCGCAACGGACTCTGTCCGGTGATAAATGCTGCACGACCCGCGGTGCAGGATTGCTGTCCATAATAGTCGGTGAATATCGCACCTTCGTTGGCGATGCGATCGATGTTTGGCGTGCGGTAACCCATCATGCCGCGATTGTAGGCACTGATATTCCAGTAGCCGATGTCGTCGGCCATTATGACGAGGATGTTGGGCTTCTGCTGCTGCGCGGATGCGGATGTGACCGCCACGAAAGCAAGTGATGCCAGCAGACCGAGCCAGACAGTCCTGATCGTGCTCATTCTCAATCTCCTTGGTGTTGCTCGTTGCGGCATGTGCGCTGCTCAAAACCGCGTCATGTTGGCGGCGGGCGGGTTCGGTGATTTCGCGAGGCTCGCTTTGTATTCCTCGACTGCCTTCAGCACCGGCCCGATCACCCACTCGTACATCGCGCCGATGTCGTGCTCTTCGCGCAGGTCCGATTCGATGTTGAAAACTTTGGGATAGCCGTTCATCGGCGCCGCGCTATTGCCCACGCCTCCCAAGAGGGTCGCGCCGCCCTCACCACTGCGGCCCGGCGCCACGTCGACGAAATAGGCGCGGAATTGCTTCCAGCGCGCCGCCACTAGTTCCGGGCCGACGAACGTCAGGAGGTGCTCGCGCCGCCCGCTCTCGCTCCTGCCGAGCAGCAGGTCGCTCTGGTCGACGCCGTCGATCGGACGGTCGTCCGGCACGTTGCCGCCCGCAAGCCGTGCGAAGGTCGGGAAGAAATCCATGATCGAGAACATGGCGTAGGACGATCGTGGCCTGATGCGCTCCGGCCAGCGGATGATGGCTGCGGTGCGGATCGAGCCTTCGCTGACATCGCCGAGGGCGCCGCGATAGGGTCCGGATGACCCCATGTCCTGCATGTCGCCGCCGAAGGTGCGCACGCCGGGGCCGTCAGGGCCATTGTCGGAGGCGAACACCACGATGGTGTCGCGCGCGAGGCCTTGCTCGTCGAGCGCATCGAGCATCCGCCCGACGATGGCGTCGCCTTCCATCAGGGAATCGCCGAACTGGCCGATGCGGGATTGGCCCTCGAAGCGTTTCGACGGCAGGTTCGGGTAGTGCGTGCGGGAAATCGGCAGATAGAGGAAGAACGGTTTGCCCGCCGCCTTCTGCCGCCGCATGAAATCGATGCCGCGGTCCGCCAGCTCCCAGTCTATCTCGCGCCGTACCTCGGCCGTGTAAGGCTTCACCGCTTTGAGTGGCTCGCCGCGCTTGGCCTCGACGATCTGCGGCCCCTTGTCGAGCGGGATATCGAGGGTCTTGGTCCGCCGGCCCTGGGGGATCATCAAAAAGGCATCCCAGCTCACCGCCGGCGGGATGCCATAGAACTCGTCGAAGCCCTTGTTCTGCGGCTGGCTGTAGATCTGCGCACCGAGATGCCATTTGCCGAAGATCGCCGTGGCATAGCCGGCCTCGCGCAGCATCTCGGCCATGGTGATTTCTTTCGCCGGGAGCGAAATGTCGGTCCCCTCAACGGCCACCAGCGACAGGCCGGAGCGGATGGAATAGCGCCCCGTCATCAAGGCCGCGCGCGACGGTGTGCAGGCGGGCTCGACCAGGAACTGCGTGAGCCGCAGACCTTCGGCGGCGAACTGGTCGATGCGCGGCGTCGGAGCCCCGCGCAACTCTCCGCCACCGTAGACGCCGATGTCGCCGTAACCCGTGTTATCGGCGAGAATGAAAAGAATGTTCGGCTTCTGCTGCTGCGCGGATGACGTGGCAATAAAGAACGATTGGGTAATCAGGCCTACCCCGATCGCCAGCGCGCCAAGCATTCGCCTCGATAATCCCTGACAATCCACCTAGCGCCTCGAAGCGTTGTCTGCATGCGCCCTTTCCGCGTCTCGTGACCGTGCAGTGGCGTAAGGACGAAGATTACTCGATTGGATGAAGGCGGCTTCCGAGCCACCCGCTGCGTTGCTCCATCCATCACATTGCCGAAGAGCTATTTCGTGCGCTATGCAGTTTCGGCCGAAATGCCGCCACGGCAAGCCCGAGCGGATTCCCGAAGATCGAATTCCCGTGGATGAATCGCGCGGAGGTGAACGCGAAGGCCATAGTAGTAAGCTCGTCAGTAACGACCCTGCCTGGCGGCTTGCTAGCGAGCACCGTCAACAGAACGAGGCTGGATTGTTGCTGCTGCCTTTTTGACAGTGGCTTCGCCGCCTTGGGGCGATATTCGACCGAACCAGACCAAAATAGCGGGGAAAAATCAAAGACTAAGCCCTTGTGCCAGTTGTCCGTTCGCCCGAATCCACTTTTCATGTCATCGGGACCGGGGAAGTGGGGGCGCATATGGGAATGCTGGCAGGCCTGCGGGCTCTGGGTGCACGAATCATATTCGATGAATCTGCTCGAGAGGAGGATTATGGCACCACGCCAAGCGGCCTCGCGTCCGCGACCTGCATGCTTCTGCTGGACCGAATTACCAGTCGCCGGAGCGCCTTCCTCACGCGACCGGAACGGGCCTGCGCCGGGCTTGTTGCTCGCCCGACCACGGGACCGATGATTTTGGTGTTCATGACGGTGATTGCGCAATGTGCTCGTGCGGAGGACGCCTGTATCGACCCTTCAATGCTCGCGACAACAACGGTCAGCATCACACGATACTTTACCGCTGACGAGAAACCCAGGCCATCGCTTGACGGATATCGCGCGACAGCGTGGTTTTACAGCAGTACGCGGTATTTGGTCTCGATAGCGCACTTCGTCGATGACGCCCCCGTGCTGCCGAGAGGCGAGTGGAGGAAGGTAGATGTGCAGCAGCGAGACGTCACGGTGCAGGTGAGCGCTCGGTTACTTGCCGTCGTAGGGGCACTTCCCGAGGGGTTCGCGCTCTTTGAGTTGCGGGAACCATTTCCTAACGCGCAGACTCTCAAGCTTCGCGAGAAGCCGCTTTCAAGAAACGAGCCGGTACGCAGCCTTGCTTATTCCGACCGACTCCGCTTTGCAAAGGGCAGGTTCGCTGAAATTGCGGGTAATAGCGATATCCTTCCTGATCATCCATTTGCCAAAGTGCGACCGGGATCGGGTCTGTTCGAGATGTGGGATATCCAAGAGCGCAACAACGACCGTTATGTGCTCGACCATGGCGCATCAGGAGCTCCGATCGTCGACTGCGAGGGCAATGTGGCAGCCGTAGCAAGTAGTTTCGTAACCCAGGGGAGCGTGTATTTCGCCGGACGGGAAATCAGGCTGACCACCCCATGGGGCATGGCAAACAACACCGCGGCACTTATCCAACCGCTGTTTGATATTACACTTCCTCGGTAGCTACCGGGAAAAGCTGGCGCGGTTCGGGGCGCCCCGTCATGGGGCGCCCGCTTCGTCACTTCTCAAGTTCGTCTCAGCCGGCTAATCGCTGGCGTGACTGTGGGCTGCCTTTTTGACCTGCTCCAGAATCCCGGTGAGGTTGTAGGTCTCGGGCGCCTGCAGCGGCGGGAACTTCTCGTATGAGAGCAGGTGCGCCTCCCACAACTGCTGACCGATGGGCAGCATGTTCCAGTCGTACTGGAAGGCAGTCACTGGGCCGCCGAGCGCGCCGCCCAAGCTCATGGCTGTCTTCTGATCAATGCCGACTGCTTGCTCGAAGGGATCGCGTTTGATGTTGTTCACTAGTGTGAAGTGGAACGGAATGAGCGGCAAAATCCACCCGGCCGGCCCGGGTTGCGACATGGTGTAGTACATCTTCCAGTTCTTGTAGCGTACCGCGGAAGGAGTCGCGCCCGAGAAGTAGAAGAAGTACTCGCGAGGCGATTTTTCCGACTTGCCTTCGAGGTAATCGCGTTGATCGAAGCCATCGAGTGTGGTCTTGACGATGCCGGGGTATTGGCCTGCCTCGATCTGCGTCTTTAGTGCATCACCCTTTGGACCACCGGCGATATCCACCAGCGTCGGCATCCAGTCGAGAGCGGCGAACAGCTGGTTCTTGACGGTGCCCGGCTTGATGACGCCAGGCCAGCGGATGACCATCGGAGCGCGGTAACCACCCTCCCATGCCTCGCCCTTCTGACCCTTGAAGGGGGTGACGCCGCCGTCGGGGAAGGAGATCGCCTCGGCGCCGTTGTCGGTGGTGAAGACAACGATGGTGTTGTTGGCCTGGCCGATGTCTTCCAGCTTCTTGAGCACGACGCCGATGTTGTCGTCCAATTGCTTCATGCCGGCTTCGTTGACGCCCCAGTCTTTGCCGCCAGGCTCGCCCACCATGGCCATGTATTTATCCGACAGCACGGTGGTGACGTGCATGCGCGCCGGGTTGTACCAGACGAAGAACGGCTTGTTGGTTTTCCTGGGGTCGTTGCGGTCGAGGAAGTCGACCACCTTGGCCGAGATTTCCTCGTCCACGGTCTTCGAGCGCTCCAAGGTCAGCGGGCCCTCGTCCTTGCACATCTGGTTCTTCTCCGTGCCGTCGGAGGACTTGCACGCGAGCACCGGGCGCGGAGGCATCAGGCAGAGCGTCGTTTTCTGGTCCACGGCGCCGGGAACCTCGGGGACGCCCGGGATCGGCGTGTTCTTGCACGGCGGAGCGACGGCCTGCAAGGCCGGGGTCTTGTTGATGTCGGGGAAGCTCACCTGCTGCATCGCGTCGAGGTGATAGAGATAGCCCCAGTATTCCTGGAAGCCGTGCGCCGTTGGCAGCGATGCGGTGTGATCGCCGAGGTGGTTCTTGCCGAACTCGCCGGTGTTGTAGCCGAGATCGAGCAGGAACTGGGCGAGCGCCGGGGTGCCGGGCCGCAGATAGGACGGGCTGCCGGGCAGTTGCGGCGGGATCATGCCCGTGCGCAGCGGATACATGCCGGTGAAGAAGGCGTTGCGCCCGGAGGTGCAGCTCTGCATGGCGACATAGTCCATGAAGATCGCGCCTTCGTTGCCGATGCGGTCGATGTTCGGCGTTTCGCCGACCATCAACCCGCGGTGATAGATGCCTGGTTGCATCCATCCGATGTCATCGCCCATGATGAAGAGAATGTTGGGTTTCTGACCCTGCTGGGCGGAGGCGGGAATGCTTGCCATCGTTGTGGCGGTACACAACACGACAAGAGCGCCCCAGATTGCTCTGAATAGGCTCATGGTTGCTTTCCTCAATGTCGGCTGCCGATGCCCGGGCCGCAGCCTTCGCCCAAGTCAACGCAACGACCGAGCCTCTGCTTTTTGGCCGATACAGGATCATGCCTCGGGCAGGCGGTCGGACACTTTGCAAGCCGCAAATTGGTCGAAGTGCCCCGGATGCGCTATGCGCTTTCGGCAATTTTCGCCTATGTTTGCGGATCGCGTTGCAGCGTGGCTGAAGGTGATTCACCGAAGGTTGTGCGGTACGTCACCGCAAAGCGCCCAAGCTCAAGGAATTGATGATTTCGCGCGACCTCCGCGACGCTCGCTTTCGAAGGATCGGCCCGTCGCAGCGCCGAGCGAGCCTTGTTCAACCGTTGCAACAAAAGATATCGCGTGGGGCTTACGCCGAGGAATTCGGCGCAATACATCCGCAGCGTTCGCGCCGGCACGCCGAGTTCTGCACAAAGCGCGGGCATGTTGCGTTTTTGGTCAACGCGTCTGCGTAGCGTTTCTTCGAAACGAACCATGATAGCGGAGTGATGGTGTCTAGTTTTGGGATTGTCGTCCGTCTCGTTGGTGGCCAGGCAATTGATGATCGCATGAAGCAGTTCCTGCTCCAGTGCTCTTGCGACCTCAGGGCGCTCGATCAATTTTTGTCTGGCGGCTTCCGCAAGGCGGCAGGCTTGCGCAAAAAGACGCTGGAACCTCAATAGGTCCGCGCGCGCAGGGCGGAGTATTCTGCTTGCGTGCAGCGGCGCGATCGACTGGCCGGTCAATGCCTTGCCGCAACTCGCGAATTGCTCGGGCGATAACGATATCAAACCCCATTGGCATGCACCGTTAGATCGTTGATGCGTGCGCTCGCCGCGACCGTGCAAAACGATGTCGTCCCTTCGCAAGGCAAATCCGTCGAATATCAGAGATACCGCACCGACCGGAAACGAAAGGAACATCTGCTCGGGGGGCAGCGAGATATAGGCAATACGCGGGAGGCTTTCGGAACACCGATAGATTTTCAGATCTTTCAATTTCAGCCGTGTCAGCCGTGCCTTGAAATCTCCGGCGCCGGTTATCGTGAGATTGATACGTGCATCGCTGAATCCGGCTGCGTAGCCGTCAGGATCGCTGAACGTAAGTGTACCGCTTTCTGCCATATGCCACGTCCCGTCGGACCGGCGGACGGTTCTTGCGACCTGTCGAAGCCATTGGTCTCACCGCGGGAGGCAGCATTAAGTAATTGACCGCTTTCGACTATGCGGGTTCGGAAGTTCGACAGGTGGTGGTGGCGTCCGACGAATATGCAATTCCGGCAAGCCAGCAGGCGATCTCGACCAGGTGCTGCGATCAATGGAAAGACCGCCTGATGGCTTTCTTTCAGAACAGAAGATGGTCGAGCATTTACGGCCGTATGCCTGCTTTGCGGCAGCACTCGCGATAGGCGTCCATTCCAGCAGCGTTCTTGTCGGGCGCTCGGCCTCACCATTCCGCCGACTCTGCTCACCCGCGCCGATTTGACCCAACCAGGCATCATTCGTGGCGGGTTGAGAACGATAGCTTCCAGCCGGTGCGCCCTCGCAATCCCGGCGCGTTGCTGCCTGCCAGGCAGCCGACACCGGCACCGCTGCGGTGATAGGGCGCGGCGGACACCGAGCGCTCGATAACCGCCCTAGTAGCACGGTTGGTAGGGATAGTATCCGCAGCGTGGCGCGTAATATGCTCCTGCAGCAGCAGCGCCGACGGCAGTAGCACCGACACCTATGGCCACTCCACGGCGTACGGCTGCACCACGATAAACGCCACCACGATAGAGGCCGCCACGATAGACGCCACCGTGATAAACGCCGGCGCGACCAACGCCAACGCCTCTTCGATATGCGAAGGCGTCAGTTGAAACGGTCGCAATACACGCGATACCAACGATAACGGATGCAGCAAGCGAAATAAGGGTTCGACGCGACATGATCAATCCTTTCCCGGGCTGATTAGTTCGTACTCCGAACCAGAGTCCTCTTGACTTGGAGGAGGCCGCAAGCGTCCGTGTTCGATTTCCGAACTTTGCGCCATGCGCAGAAGCGAACTAGGAACGCGCCTCTGTTTCCCAAACCCGCAATCTTGAGATTATCGGACCGGATGCGTCTGGCTATGCAGAAACGGCCACGCGCGTTTCCATTTTCAAATCGCGATGGCCAAAGTGATTGCCGCGAAAAACATCGTCTCCGTCACCGCCGCCGCCGCCAAATGCGCCGGTCGAAAGCGGCGAGGAGAGTTTCTTCGCGGTAGTGCCGTGCTTGGTGCAGGCGCGTTCGGCGGCGGCTACGGTCTCGCCCGCATTAGGGCTTTCACCTACCGCCGGCGCCTGCGGGAATCATGGGCCCATAGTAGGCGCCCAAGTGGCCCCACACATCGCGGTTCCCCGTTCCGCTGAAATTTCCGTTCGGATTGCCATATTTCGGATGCGAGACGACTGACGGCGCAGCATCCCTATACATGGGATGGGTCCTGACGTTCGACTCGTGACGAACTGTGTGGGCAAGCGCGCAGGTGCTGGAGAGCGCGAACGCAGCGGCTAGTGCCATTGCCGTAAGTTTCATGGTTGTCTCCTTTGTTGTTTAGGTAAGAGACAACCGCACCATTACCAATAAAATCTTTGTCAGCTGCCGATGTGGCCGACGGTGCCATAGCGTTTCCAGGGGCTGACCGCACGGCGTTGTCCGGTTCCAGGCTTGGGGACAGGCCGCAGCACTCCTTTAATGAGGAGTTGGCTGCGCAGCTGGCTTCCAGTCGTCTGCGAGCTTCTGCGCTTCGCTTATCTGAGCCTGGGTCATCCTCCGTTCGGCCATTTCCAGAGTCTTGACCGCTCTTTGCTCACCCTGTGCCGCCGATAGACTGAACCACTTGTAGGCACGAACGCCGTAGCAGCACGTTGTTGGAGCCCTGGCCATACCTCTGCTGTCGCGACTGTGGCTCAACGGTCGCAGTATTCATCTTTCTTGTAGCAATTGAACCCTCGCGGAATTTAGATGGTGAGCCCCGCTTGCTCCAAGGTTACGATGTCACGGAAGTGCATTGGGAGGCGACTCACTTACGGGGCGCAATATGACAGCGAGAATTGCACTGGCCGCCGCGAAAAGCGGGCGGCCAATCTCAGGTCATCGACGCAGACACTGCCTTGCAGCAAGCCCCTTATTGTTGGCGATGGTTCTCTTTTCCCCGTGTGCGTTGGCCGATGAAACCGGCGTGAGTTTCTGGGTCCCCGGTTTCTTTGGAAGCCTTGCGGCCGCACCCCAGCAACCGGGTTGGTCGCTGGCTACTATCTACTATCATACCTCGGTCTCGGCAGGTGGCGACGTTGCCTTGGCTAGAGAATTTCAGATTGGACAGGTGCCAGCCAATTTGTCGGCTCGTCTGAACGCGAACGTAAATGCCACCGGAGATCTTGGATTTGTCATTCCGAGTTATGTGTTTGCAACGCCGGTACTCGGGGGCCAGGCGTCGGTTTCCCTTGTGAGTGCCTACGGTGTCGTAAGCACCACTCTGGCAGGCCAATTGTCGGGGAGCCTCACAGGACCGGGCGGCGGTAGCATCCCGTTCCCGCCGCGATTTGACAGCTTCAGCGACACGACGTGGGGTTTTGGCGATCTGGTCCCGCAATTCGCTTTGCGTTGGAATGCCGGCGTTAACAACTACATGACCTACATCACCGGCGACATACCTGTTGGAGCCTACCAATCCAACCGCTTGTCGAATTTAGGTATCGGGCACGGTGCGATCGACGCAGGCGGTGGCTATACTTATTTCAATCCGGCGACCGGCCACGAGTTCTCGGGTGTGCTTGGGTTTACCTATAATTTCATCAATACCGCAAGACAGTATCAGAGTGGCGTCGACCTGCACTTCGATTGGGGCGCATCGCAATTCCTGACCAAGCAGGTTCAGGTGGGTCTGGTAGGCTACGCCTACAAAGACATCGGCTGCGACAGCGGCTCAGGCGATCACGTCGGTTGCTTCCGATCGCAGGTGTTCGGCATCGGGCCACAGTTTGGCTACATCTTCCCCCTTAGCCAAGGCCTTCAGGGTTACATCAATGTCAAGGGTTACGGAGAATTTGGTAACTCGGCTCGCCCGGCCGGCTGGAACACATGGCTGACATTTGCCATCTCACCCGCGGCAGCGGCTCCACCCGCCACGAGCCGGATGATTACGAAATAACAGTGGAGCGAGGGCTCGGGTAATCGGTGTTCGCAATTTCGCCGGCGACTCCGACCCCGTCGACGCCGCCACAGCGCGTGATCACAAGGTAACTGCGAGCTTATCGCTGGAGTGGGCGGTGTAACTCGTGTGTTGTTGAGGGCCCACAACGGGTCGACAGCGAAGAAACCTCAATTCGTTTCTGATCATTTTGGCCGCTGTGGGGATCGGATGCGCAAGGTCCGAAAGGTGCAATTTGCCACTCGGTTGTTGACGGGTGGCCTGCTGGGATCGGCGGTCTGCGGGGCGCAGGGTGCCGACCTGCCGGTGAAAGCGCCTGCGCCCGCCTCAGTGCCGTCTTGCTTTGCCAGCGCGACCATCTATTTCCAGGCGGGCCCTCAGGAATGCCCGCTGACATGGAATGGCGTAACGCTTTACGGGGCCATCGACATGGGCGCTGGCTACCAAACGCATGGCGTGCCTTTCAACGGTACTTTTCCCAACGGCGTTGAACATCTGATCTCGAAGAACAGCAATGCCGCCCTCTATAGCTGGATGCCAAACGGGCTTGGACAGTCCCACATCGGAATCAGGGGAGAGGAGACGATCTCCGGCAATTGGTCATTTATATTCAATCTGCAGACCGGCTTTGACCCCTATACCCTGCAGCTCGCCAACGGACCGAAATCCCTGGTCCAGAACAACACCAATCCGCTCGACCTCCAAAGCGCAAACGACGATTCCAGCCGCGCGGGGCAACTGTTCAACAGTGTCGCTTATGGGGGGTGAGCCACCGATCTACGGAACATTGACCGTGGGCCGGCAAACCTCGCTCATTTTGGATGGCTTGGTCGGCTATGACGCCATGGCGACCGCGCCCGCTTTCTCCGTGATCGGAGCTTCCAATACGGCGAGCGGCTCCGGCGATACCGAGAACGCTCGTTATGCGACGTCGGTCCAATACGGGACCCATATCGGCGCGTTTCGACTGGCCGCGCTCTATCAATTCGGCGGGTACAGTCAGGGCAACGGCTCGAACGGCGCCATTGACGTGCAAGTCGGAGGCGACTTCGGCGGATTCTCGTTCGACGCCGTCGCCAGCAAGGTCAAAGATGCAGTGTCGCTGTCGAATTATGGCATGTCGCCGCTGCCCGCCGGCGTTTCCGTGGACAATTTAAAGGCGACGCTTTCCAACAACACCAGCGGCGTCATCATGCTGCGATATAACTACCGGGCGCTCACGTTCTACGGCGGCTTTGAAGTTATCCAATTTCAGGATCCCAGTGACACCTACCCGCAAGGGTTCACCACTCTCGGCGGATATACTGTGCTTCCGGGCGCCGTAAAAACAACGCAATATGACATCGCCAAAATCTTGCGCATTTTCTGGATGGGCGCGAAATATGGCGTTCGCGACGATTTGGACATAATAGGCGCGGTGTATCACTACAATCAGAACAACTACAATACGGCCACCTGCACCAATGGCGGGCTTTCGGATTCGAAGTGCGCGGGAACGCTGGACGCTGCTTCCGCAATGGTTGACTACCGGATAACGAAACGATTCGATGTGTATGCCGGCGTGATGTGGTCGAAAGTTGCGGGGGGCCTGGCGAGCGGGTATCTCAACTTCGAAAACGTCGGCCCCACTGTTGGTCTTCGCTTCCAGTTTTAAGGCCAACGCTAATCCGCGAGCGGCAAGAAGCGCCAGTATGACGGACATGCCTGTGATTCGCCCGGTAAATTTCCGCAAGCGCTATCGAAGTTGTTCCACTTGCGCCGCCATGTCGGGAAAGCGGCTTATCCTGTAGGTCGCGTTGCTACATTTGAGAACCCAGACTTCGTGATCCGGCTTCGAGCGCTTCGCGTCCCTCACAGCGCTGAGTGGTTTGTCGCAGGCGACGCCTTGCATGCGTATCTGTGCCGCGAGCACGTCCTTCGGCGTTTCCCCCGCGGCATGTGCAGGATATCCGATCAGGCCACCGCCTGAACCGTCAACAATCAGAATGGAAACGATAGAGAAGATGCTGACGCCAGGAGCCAAAAGAACAGGAGTCAGAACAGCAAGGGTCTGGAGATGTTGACGGGCTTTCATGGGACGCGCTCCACCGTAAGACGATCCGAACAAAGCGCCTCGAACAAAAAGTCTGCTTCCGGACTGTCGCAACGACGATACTTATTTGTTTAGCTTCTTTGCGAGCTGTTGGCCCTGAAGACATGTCAGTAATTCAACATAGCTCGGCGGCACACCTCCGCCTTCTGTAGTTACACTGGTGCACATCGCCTTGTCGGACGGGGCAAATTGCGACCATTTCGTTTGAAGCTGTTCCTGCGCTTGTTGCTCATCGCGCACGCATGTCTTCATCGTCTCGTCTAAGCCTGTAGCGAGACTGGACGCGGTACTGTCGACTTTGCATCCCCGTTCAATGTTGAAGTTTGGAACATTGTCGGCAACCGTAACGATCAGTTGCGAAGCGAACACTAGGGTAGAAAATGAAATCAACATCCTTTCCTCCCGGCTAAGTGAGTCTCCAGTCGCCAAGACGCTTCGGAGGCGCCCGACACGGGTGCCCGCAATCTCGCGTCAGCAATTCGTTCAGCCGGCCGTCGGCTTCACCTTTGGGAGGCCGGGCGGGCATTACGCTGCAAGAGCGTAAAGCAACGTTGCGATCGACGAATATGCAGAAACGGCAAATCAGCAAGAGAATGTCGCGGATAAGGGCAAAGCAGCGCAAGAAACAATGGAAATGCTCTTGTTTAGGGCCGTTCGTTCGGGGCGAGCCGGTTCATGCCGATCTGCGCATTTTCGACCTGAAAATCTCCGCTCTTTGTGGGGAGTATCAGAACTTGAACGGCCGCCGCGCAGGGCAGCGGGTCGGCAAATCCAGGAACTCTGTTCCAGGTATTTGCGGAAACCCTCGGTGTCTGGTTCAAGCGGCCCTCAAGTCTGCAGCTGCGAGCGATGACGGGCGATTGGGACAGACTTCCGGCTGCTCCGCGGGCCGCCGCAGCGTCTTCGAAGGCGACTCTCCGAACAGCATGCGGTAGGCAACCGAAAAGCGCCCGAGCTCCCAAAAGCCGTGGTCGGCAACAATCTGCGTGACAGTTGCCTTGGACGGATCCGAACGCGTGAGCGCCCGCCGCACGAGGTGCATTCGGCGCAAGGTGAGATAGCGGATTGGCCCCATGCCGAGATGCTCCTCGCAGGAGGCGCGAAGTGTTCGCTCCGCGACGCCGATCGCTGCGCAAATTTCGGTGAGATAAAGCGGCCGGTCGGGATTTGCCTCCAGGAATTCCTCAAACCGCGCGACGATGGTGTCGTGACGACAGCTGCCGGCGGTCGGCTCCACGGCGGCGCCTTCCGCAAGGCACCTCACCATGGTATGAATGAGCTCATTCTCTAACGCCCGAAGCACCGGCGGCAACTCCAGAATATCCGGGCTGTCGTGGGCAAGCTGCCCGACGCTCTTGTGCAGTTTTAGCAACCGGAGCATCAGTGCAGAATTCGGGCGAATAATTCGCTTGTGCGGCGTTTTCGGAAGCTCACGACCGATTATTGCATCAGCAGCAGCATCCAGATCATCAATCGGAAGAGACATCGTGCCATAATGAAAGTTCGCGTCGGATCGTTGATGCGTGACGTCGAACCCGTTCACGATGATGTCGCCGGGCAAGACTTCCAGGCCACAGTGCAGGAGTGGTGACGAGTTAGGTTCGATAAGGAAGCCAATCGCTCTACGGCCGGGCTTGACCGTGACAGTATTAACCTGTGGCAAGGATACCCGAATTCGGTGCATCCAAAGCCCGTTCATGCCGATTTGTGTAAGCTCGGCACGAAAACTTCCTTTCGCTGTGGGAAATAGTTCGCAATCGGCAGACCAAATAACCGCCTGGCACTCCAACGGATCGCCAAAACTGAAAACTCTACTCCACGGCATTTCTGTTCTCCTGCGAAACAGAAATCACTATTTGGCCGGACAACTAATTTTGCAGCGACGAGCGTCAGGAGGACTTAGTTTCGGGTCGCAAAAGCAGAGCAGGGAATGTGATCGCGGCGACCCGAAATCGCAATGGTACCTTAGCTCCACTGTTACCTCTGATCAATGAACGGATTATGACCTAAGTGACGAAAATTGCGCTGCAAGCATGGTCTGGTGGCCCAGTTCGGTATGGGACTGCTTGAAGCGCGGACCGCGCGTCGGTCGGCTGGCATCCATTCTGGTGTGGATCAGCTCTTGCACCGCGTATCTCTAAAGGATGTCGTTCGGCCTGGATCAAGAGCGGTTCGATAGCCGTGCGAACGCCGGATCTCGCCATTCGGCAAAAGCAGCGCGCGACAGGCGCGATTCTGCCGAATTCGCATAGGCGCCGCCGCAGGTCAGCGATACTGTTTCCAGCAACGTCTCAAACCTTCGGAGGCGAGCATGTGGCTGCGTTTCGCATTTGGTCTTGTTTTGGCGTTCGGTTTGGCTGAGGCCGCCACGGCGCAAGGTCCGGCCGGCTCTACTGGCGCGATCGCGTCGATTCCCGGACCCATCGTACGGTGGCAGCCAGGCGATCCCGTGCCACCAGGCCTCTTCACAATCCTGACCTCGCCGAGCTTCCGCGACCAACCAGCTCCGCAGCCCGTCAGGCGAGAAACCAGGGTTCGCAAGCAGTAAGAACAACGGTTGCCGATCACAAGAAGGTATGCGGTTGCGGAGATCATCCAGATATCGGCTTGCTTGTTGCGCGACCGGTTGGCTCAAGGCTCGGATAATTGGAGCGCTATCATGCACCTCGGGAATTGGCTGCGGAGCCTGGGTCTCGAACGCTATGAGGTAGCGTTCCGCGACAATGCGATCGACGAGACCATCCCATCGTCAGCGAGCGAGTGGCTTTTTTAATCGAGTTAATCCGATGCAAACGTGGGTCCGAACGCTCGTTGCGATTATCTTGGCGCTCACTGCATTGAGCGCGATCTCCGAGCGAGTGCGCGAACAAGGCGCGACCGACACCGAAATTCGTATCGGCAATCTTATGCCTTATAGCGGAAATTTGGAGATCTTCGGGGCGATTGGGAAAGCCGAAGCAGCGTATTTTGAGATGATCAACGAGCGCGGCGGGATTAGCGGCCGTAAGGTGCGCTTTATCTCATATGATGACAAATCCAATCCGGTGACCGCCCTGGAGCTTACGCGCCGTCTTATCGAGGAAGACGACGTCTTGTTGATGTTCGGCTCTTTCGGAACTCCGGGCAACTTTGCCGTTCGCAGTTACTTGAATGATAGGCAAATTCCTCAACTTTTTATCGCCTCGGGAGACGATCATCTGAGCGATCCATCGTTGTTTCCGTGGACAATGGGTTGGCAGCCCTCATTCAGGGAAGAGGGGCGCATCTACGCCAACTACATACAGGCGTTCTACCCCAGAAGCAGGATTGTAGCTCTTTGGCAGAACGATCAAGTCGGTCGAGAAATATACAAGGGGTTGGAAGACGGGCTCAACAACGTCGCCCGTATGATCAGGGTCGATATCGCGTACGATATCGCAGATGAGCATCTGGACACGCACGTATCGATCTTGAAGCAATCAGGAGCCGAGATTTTTGTATTTGCAGGAGCGCCTTCAAACGCAGCGAAAGTAATCCGAATAGCGGCGGAGTTCAATTGGCACCCTGTGTTCATCTTAAGCCATATGGCTTCATCGATTGCGACGGCGCTAAAGCCCGCTGGCGTTGAAAATGCTGTTGGCGCAATTACAGCCGCCTTCTTGAAGGATGCAAATGATCCAGCCTGGAAAGACGAACAAGCCACAAAGGACTGGCAGTCATTTGTTGACAAATATAGCCGGGCCGGAGGCAAGGACGACGGCGCCGCCGTCTTCGGCTACGCGGCGGCCGAGACGCTGGTGCAAGTGCTCAAGCAGTGCGGCAATGACCTATCTCGCGAGAACGTCATGAAGCAAGCAGCGACCCTCAAAGACTACCAAGGCTCCGTTTTGCTGCCTGGGATCAAAATCAGCACTGGGCCTTGGAACTTTCGGCCGATCAAACACCTGCGACTGGTTCAATTCGACGGCCGCACGTGGCAACCAATCGGTGATGTCCTCGAAACGGCTTTCTCCAACGTCGACAGGTAGCTGTGACCGTTTAGTGCGAAGCGGACCTCCCTGTCACGCGAGCCTGTGTCTGGAAATGGATTGCCGGCTCAAGCGGTCGACGCAACACAGGCGTTACATCTCTCTGCGGGGGTTTCAAATTGCAAGGTCTCACGTGGTCGTTCATTGAGCTGACGAGCGGCCTTGTTCAGATAGCACCGACAAGTCGGTGTCCTTCGGAAAGTGCTGTCTCGGCAGGCCATTCGTGTTCTCGTTCGACCGGCCCGACGTCTCTTCCAAGTGTTGAGTTTGGCGCGGCATGCCGATAGTCGATTGTGCGATCAAGGTTCGGCTCGCTCGCCGATAACGCCCGTTTGATATTTCAAAAACGCATTTTGTTGGGGATGCGAAAATTGTTGGGGATGCGAAAAGCGCTCCTATGTCAGCCGTGAAACGAGAACGGTCATAACGAAATTCGGGTTGATTGGTTGGTCTGAACGTCGATGTCGTCGTGACCGCCGCGTCGGGAGTTCCATCTGATCAGCGCCCTGGCCCGATAGCTGTCTTTTATCACTCGCTTCAGGGTTCCGAGCTGCTATAGTTCAGCGATTGCGCTCGGCGGTGTCACATGCGACGGCGCGAATTCATCAGGCCTTTCGGTATTGAGGCGGCCGCTTGGCCGCTCGCGGCGCGTGCGCAGCAACGGGGCATGTTGAGGCGGTTGGTCATGGCCGCTTGCCTGGTCCTGCTGGCAGCGCATCCTGTTGCTGCGCTCGATCAGGTATCCCTGCAACTCAAATGGAAACATCAGTTCCAGTTTGCGGGCTACTACGCGGCGCTCGAGCAGGGTTTCTATCGCAACGCCGGTCTCGACGTTAGCATCCGCGAAGGCGGTCCCGATATCGATGTCGCCGAAACGGTTGCCGGCGGCAAAGCGAATTTCGGCGTCTGCAACTCCAGCGTTCTGCGCGAACGGGCGATGGGTCACCGGCTGGTCGTACTGGCCGCCATCTTCCAGCACTCACCGGCAATCATTCTAGTGCTGCGGCGGGCCGACATCAGCAGCGTGTCAGAATTGCGTGGTCGCACGCTGATGGACATGCCCGGCAGCGATGAGATCGCCGCGATGTTGAAGCGTGAAGGGGTGGATCATGCGGCACTGCCGCGCGTCGTCCACGACGGCAATCCACGCGATCTCCTGGCCGGCAGGGCCGACGCGATGGTTGCCTATAGTACCAACGAGCCGTTCGTTCTGGAACAGCTCGGCGCTCCGTACCGCACCTTCTCGCCCGCCGCCTACGGAATCGATTTTTACGGCGACAATCTCTGCGCCTCCGAAGCAGAGGTGAAAGCCCATCGGGACCGGGTGGCGGCGTTCAGGGCGGCCAGCCTGAAGGGCTGGGCCTACGCCATCGCACACAAGGAGGCGACGGTCGATCTGATCCTCAAGACCCATTTGGGGAAGAAGAGCCGCGAGGCTTTGCTGTTTGAGGCGGAGCGCATCGAGGCACTGATCGGACGCGACCCGGACCGTATCGGCGAGCAGGATCCTGTGCGTTGGCAAAGCATCGCCGCGACCTATCGCAAGCTTGGATTGCTGACAGACGACACATTGTCCCCGGTACTGCTATGGGACCAAAATGATGGCATCGAGAGGCGATGGTTGTTTCCGCTACTGTTCGTCCTGGTCGGTTTGGTGATTGCGGCTCTGGTTGCATACGGGGGTCGCCGCTCCTTGCGGGTCGCACTGGTCTGGTTGGGGGCCCGTCCGCTGGTCGCCATGATGGGGCGGCCAAGGCTGAGCCTGATCATGTCGTTGCTTTTCATCGGCCTCAGCATTCCCATTCTCATTTTCATCTTGATCTACAATTACAACAGGAATTCGGCAGGCATGGTGTCGATCCTGAACGACGCGGTCTCACAGACCAGCCAGGCCGGCATCGATCGCACTGAGAACTTGATCGAGAGCACGGAAGGCCCGCTGCGCTTTCTCGCCCAGGTCGCAGCCGCCGATCCCGGTTATTTCCGCACCGAGCAAAGCAGTGATCTGTTGTATCGTGCGCTAACTTCTGCTGCTCATATCGACGCCGTCTACGTCAGCTTCGAGGATGGCTATCATCGGGTCGTGACCCGGATCGACGAGGATCGCAGGCGCGCCGACCCGCGCATTCCGGCGGCCGCGAATTGGCACTCCAGCTACATCGATGCGATCACCTTTGCGTTCTCACGGACGCGCCATCGCAAATTCTTCGACATATGGCCCCATCAAGTCGGCGCGTATGATGTTTCCACCGACACCGATATTCGTTTCTTGCCCGGCTATCAGGCCGCCAAGATTACGCGGACGCTTGCGGTGACCGCTCCCTCAATCAACCCTGACACCGGCTATCCGATTCTCTTTTTGCGTGTTCCAATATTCCACGGTGTCGACTTCCTCGGCTGCGCGACGGCCAACATTACCATCGACGTGCTGTCGCGCTTTTTCGACAAGTACCGAGCCAGCCCGCACAGCACCACGCTCATCGCCGACCGCAGCAACGGCAAGATCATCGCCTTCCCGGATAAGCAGAAGAGCGTTCGTATCGAGAATGGATCGCTCAAGATAGCAACTCTGGCTGACATCGACGATCCGGAAGTGCGCGAGGCACATCGTCAACATGCTCTCCTCGGTACCGACAGCTTCGTTTTCCACTCACCAGTGGACGGAGCGGAATCGATCGCAGCCTTCGCCAATTTCCCTGATGGCTTCGGTCAGCCCTGGCAGGTGATCACATTGACGCCGGTCGACGATTTTGTGGGGACGTTGAAGGCGACCAATCGATTGATGATGGCGGTCATCATCATCCTGACGGTGATCGAGCTGTTCTTCATATATTTCGCTTCCAGGTGGCTGTCGCGGCCTGTCGAAAATGTGTCTCGGCAATTGCAGGCCATCGAAAGCCTGCATTTCGACCCGCCGCAGACCAAGCCATCCAATATCAGAGAGATCGCGAGGCTGGAGTCCGCGGCTTCGCTGCTTAGAACCTCGCTGCAATCCTTCTCCTCCTTCGTTCCCCTCGACGTGGTCCGCCAACTCGTCAAATCCGGCATCCCGCTTGTTCTGGGCGTTGAGCCGCGACTGCTGACCGTGTTCTTTTCCGATCTCGAAAATTTCTCAAGCCACTCCGAAACGCTCGCGCCAGATGACCTTCTCGTCCAGATATCCACCTACCTCGAGCAAGTCTCCGGCGCGATATCGGAAGAGGGCGGCACCGTCGACAAGTTCATTGGTGACGGTGTCATGGCTTTCTGGAATGCACCGGTTCAGCGCCCTGACCATGTTCTGCGTGGCTGCGCCGGCGCGTTGCGGGCGGCGCGGCGCATGGAGCACGTCAATGATGCCTGGGCCGCGGAAGGACGGCCGCGAATCCGGATACGGATCGGGCTTCATTGCGCTCCCGTCCTGGTCGGCAATGTCGGCTCTTCAACCCGGCTGAACTATACTGCCTTGGGCGACGGCGTGAACGTCGCCGCCCGCCTTGAAGGCGTCAACAAGCCGTTTGGCACCACCATCTGCATCAGCGACAGCATCTACGACCAGGTGCACACCGAGATATTGGTGCGACCCATGAAGCGGGTTCAGGTGAAGGGCCGGAAGGCCGAATTCATGATCTATGAATTGCTCGCCCTCCGTGCCAGCGACGATCCGGAGCTAGGAATCCGAGGTCGGGAAGAACAACTGAGCGCGATGACCTGGCAAGCCTCGCAACACTTCGAAACTGGCGAGTTTGCGGCGGCAGAGCGCGCCTATCGCGATATCCTTCACAACTTTCCCGACGACCCCGTGGCGAAGGTCATGTTGAAGGAATGCGAGGAGAGCCGAGCAAACAGCCAAGCCCGCTCCGGCCCCGCTCAAGCGGCAGTGACCGGAAGGCGCAAGTTGTCGTGAGTCCGCCCCACAGTGCCGGGTTCGTCTTGCTTCTTGCTGCGGTGCAGAGTCCGGAAGTGGGGCGCAAAGCGGACGTTCGCATAATGAGCGGTTAGAGAAAGCCAGACGCTTTGCCGGACAAGAGCTGCGACTTATCCGGCTCCGCGCATAACGTGATAGCTGAGTTCGCCTGGATCGCTGAGATCGGGGACCTTCCAGCCATCCAGGTCGTACTCGGCCATGCATTCCTCGGCGAATCCTTTGAATTTATCGGCGTTGCCGGAGGCTTGTGCGCCGAACAGGCAATAGCGGCGGATTTCCTCGGTCGAGCCGCCGTAGTTAATCTCGTAAAGCTCGTGCCGGCCGCCGAACTCGCTCGCCAAACAGTCCCACAACAGCTTGAGGAGCTTGACGCGCTCTTCCGCCTTGTAGCCGTTCGAGCCGCGCAGATATTGATCGAGATAGGGCCGGATTTCCGGATTCTTGAAATCAAGCGCGTGGCTGTTGAGATAGATGAGACCCGAGGCGACGGTCTGCTCGATGAGGTGCTTGACCCGCGTGTAAGCCATCGTGGCGATGATCTGATAAGCATTGCCGGGATCCATGTTAGGCAAGACATAATCTCCGATCCACGGCTTCGGATCGCGGACCATGGCATCCGAAAGTCCCCAAAACAGGTTGCGCCAGGCGATCACCTCGCCGACATTCGCCTGCACGCCGCGATAATCCTTGGTGCCCGCGGCTTCGGTGGCCTTGAGCAGCAGGCCCGCGATGAAATCGAGCTTCACCGCGAGGCGCGTGCAGCCGTGCACAACGAAGCGGGGCAGAAACCCGGTGCGCGGAAAGAAGTTGTTTGCCTTCTCGAGGTCGCCGTAGACGAACACGTTCTCCCAGGGCACAAGCACCTTGTCCATGATGAAGACCGCGTCGTTCTCATCGAGTCGACTCGACAGCGGATAGTCGAATGGGCTGCCCATGACCGTCGAACTCATCTCGTAAGACGTGCGGCAGATGAATTTCACGCCCGGCGAGTTGGTCGGCAACATGAACACCGCGGCGAATTTCTTGTCCTGCACCGGGATCAATCCGTGGTGGGCGACGAATGTATAGTTCGTCAGCACCGAGCCGGTAGCGACAACCTTCGCGCCCGAGATGATGAGACCGGCATCGGTCTCCTTGTCGACGTGGCAACAGACGTCGCTGACTTCGTTCGGTGGCCGGTCGCGATCGATCGGTGGGTGGATGATGGCATGATTGATGAACGGCAGGCGCTCCTGGCTGAATTTGTACCAGCGCCGGGCGTTGTCCTGGTACGGATCGTAAAAGTCCGCGTTGGCGCCGAGAGTCGCGAGAAACGCCGCCTTGTAATCCGGCGAACGGCCCATCCAGCCGTAGGTCATGCGCGCCCATTCGGCGATGGCGTCGCGGCCGGCGACGAGATCCGCCACGGTCTTTGGTGACTTGAAGAAGGCGTGCGTCATTCCCCCATTGCCCGTGTCTGTCGGCAGCAGCAGCTTGTTCTTTCGTTTGTCATCGTGCAGGGCGTCGAACAGGCGCGCCACCATCCTTGCGGTATTTCGGAAGGCAGGATGGGTTGTGACATCCTTGACGCGTTCGCCATAGATGAAGACCTCGCGGGCATCGCGCAGCGACTCAATATATTCCGCGCCGGTCTGCGGCTTGGTTACCTTCATTTGGCCGATGTTTTCCGGTCGCCGCGCGACGGCCGCGCGGTCGTCGCCGCCATTGGTTTTCGCCATCTTCGCCTTGGCTGCTGTTGCGCTGGACGCCCTGGTTGTCGTCGCTTTTGCCATCTTACCCTCCCGTGGAATTCGACCGTCCTTCTTGGTGTGTCCACACCCCGTTTGTTCGATATCCGAAAACGGAAGCTAACCCTCGTTAGCTCCAGTGCTGAACCCGGTCGCCTCCATATAAACTACAGGATGCTACAGGCGGGGGCGCGCCGAAGTCGAAAATAACAAAACCGCCCCGAGCCAGGAAGCGCGGAGCGGTCATCGTCGGTTTGACAGGTTCGCCGACCTTCAAGATCGGCGACTCATCGATCCCATTACTGGTGAAGGTGGGTCTTCCGGGTGCGAGCGTAGGCCGCGCGTACTTTCGAACGCTGGACGTCCGGAAGCTGCGCGATGTCATTCGACGGTCGCGGCGGATCCAGACGGAGCAACCCGGCCGGAGCACTCTGCGCGGCGGCAGGCGCGACGGGCGCGACCGATATCAGGGCGATGAGGGCCAGCGAGCCGAACAGAATGCTCGGAAGGCTGGCGGCTTTGATGTGGGAGTTCTGCAGGAATTTCGACATGGTGATCTCTTCCTCTCGGTTGACGCGCCGCTCAAGGCGTCTGGAGTGTGATAATAC
>Ga0210394_10002171_pt1 | contig 27766 bp, 26 predicted proteins | sample IncBWC12MmetaG_FD_160121 | JGI IMG/M metagenome (GOLD analysis project Ga0210394, IMG submission 160121) | Forest soil microbial communities from Barre Woods Harvard Forest LTER site, Petersham, Massachusetts, United States - Inc-BW-C-12-M | ecosystem: Environmental > Terrestrial > Soil >...
CGGGGATGAACCGATTGGGTTTGGCATGAGGCGCAGCTATAGCTCTCCGAGCGCGATGACGCCGTCCTTCGCCAATTCTTCCAGCGTCGGCCGGTCGATCCCGAATTGACCGAGGATCTCGGCGGTGTGCTCGCCGAGGCGCGGCGCCGGACGGCGCAAATGGCCGGGCGTCTCGCTGAGGCGCGGAATGATGTTGTGCATCGTCAGATGGCCGCTCTCCCTGTCCGGCACGTCGACGACGATCTCGCGGGCCAGGACATGCGGGTCGGCGAGAAACTGGTCGATGTCGTAGACCGGCGCGGCGGTGACCTCGGCGGCGGCGAAGGCCGCCATGTTTTCCTCGAGCGTGCGCGCCGCGATGAATTGGGCGATCGGCGCCTCGCATTCCGCGGCGTTCTTCACCCGGTCGGTGTTGTTGCGAAAGCGCGGGTCCTGGATCACGTCCTCTCGCCCGATCGCCCGGAACAGCCGCTCGGCCATCGCCTGGATCGAAGCGGAGATGCCGATATAGCGGCCGTCCTTGGTGCGGAACACATTGCGCGGGCTCGTCGTCTCCGAGCGGCTGCCGGTGCGCGGGCGGATTTGCCCCGTTAAATTGTAGATCGGCGCCTCGGTCGCGATAAACGAGAAGAGCGGGTCGATGAGTGGAAGATCGATGACTTGGCCCGCGCCGCCCTCGACCTCGACCCGGCGCAGCGCGACCATGACGGCAAAAGCGCCGTAGAGCCCGGCGACCATGTCGGCGAGCGCGGTCGGCGGCAATACCGGCTCCCTATCGGCAAAGCCGGTGCGCGCGGCATAGCCCGACATGCTCTCGACGAGGGTCCCGAAACCGGGCCGGTCGCGGTAGGGGCCATCCTGCCCCCAGCCCGAGACGCGCACGATGACGAGCCCAGGGTTGCTTGTGTGCAGGATTTCGGGCCCGAGGCCGATTTTCTCGAGCGTGCCCGGCCGGAAATTCTCGATCAAGACCTCGCTCGACGCGGCGAGATCGAGCAATAGCTCGCGCCCGCGCGGGTCGCGCAGGCCGAGCGCGACGCTCTTCTTGTTGCGGGCATAGAGCTTCCAATGAACGCTGACGCCCTCAGATTGCCAGGCGCGCAGCGGGTCGCCCGTCACCGGGTCCTCGATCTTGAGGACCTCGGCGCCGAAATCCGCGAGCTGCGAAGAAACCGCGTTGCCGGCGACGAGGCGCGACAGGTCGACGACCCGGATCCCGTCGAGCGGACAGGCGGCAGCGGGCTCGAACGATTTTTCCGGCAGGCTCATTTTGGGGGGCGGTCGCTGCGGCGTCGGGGGAGCGCAGCTTAGCCGCCGAGGCCGGCGAAGGGAACCGGGCCGCGGCGCGATCCTCTATTTCAGCGCGACAGCGAGGGAGTGGTTTCGCCGGTCTGTGCGTTCTCTTTCCTGTCCCTGATGAGGAAATCGTCATGTACCTGTCGAACGAAAGTCTCCTTGTCATATTGTTGGTTGGCCTGACAGCCGGGTGGCTGGCCGGTCACATCGTGCAGGGGACCGGGCTCGGGCTGATTAATGACATGGTGATTGGCATTATCGGCGCCTTCGCTGGTGATTGGTTGATGCCGCAACTTGGCATTCATCTGCGTCCCGGGATCGGCGGTGCGATCATCAACGCGACCATCGGCGCCGTCCTGGTACTCCTGATCATCAGGCTCGCCCGCGGCGGCAGCCGCTGGAGAGGCGGTTGGGGCGCCGGCTGGGGCCGTCGTTGGGGCAGCCGCTGGTAGTCGCGCGCGCTCGAGACGAGCACGCCGCGGTCGGCGGGCGATTTCCCGCTATGGCTTGCGGCAGATGATCTGGGCGACGGCCCGGCGCGCCTCTTCGTTGGTCGAATCCGATTTCTCGGTACAGTAGGTCTCCACCGCGGCATCGAAGGCACCACGCTCGTTGCGTGAGCTGGCCATCACCGCGGTGTAAACGGCGAGCACCAGGCGCGTGCAATGCGCGTCTTCGAGGTCAATCCGTTCCGGCTCACTTATAAGGTAGGGGCTAGCTTATTGAAATCACCCGGCGTCCGCCCGCCTGGCACCCGCTTGGCAATCGCCGTGCCGTTTTGGCGATCGCCAGGCGGGCGAACGCCGGCGCCGCGAACTCGCTTCAGGGAGCGGCCGTCTCCGCTTGCTCGCGCTCGGCACGTTCCGCCTCTTCGGCCAGCCCGTCGAAATCGGCCGCAAAAGAGAGCAGCGTGTTGCGATTGTCCGACGAGCGGACTTCTCTGGCAGCCTGGCGCAACTCACCGGCGCGTCGGTGATAATATTCGGAGCCTTGTAGCAGGGACATGACGACTGCCTTTCCCACGACGGAGGCGTTTTGCGAAAATTCTGCGGCTTCACGCAGCGTTGCAATGCTCGCTAAGTCGAGGTTGCGCGAATGCATGTAACTCATCGTACGTTAGCGTACACGCGAGGTTCCCAAGGTATCCGGAAAGGCGCGCAAGACTTGCCTCACCGTACAAAAAGAACCAGCGAGCAAAGAGCGGCGGCCGGGGGTCAGCCGCCGCGGCCGGGGACCGCACGCGGCGCGCGGGAGGAGCGGGGCACTCGGCGCCCATCGGACGGTCCGGCACCGTCGGCGCGGCGCGCCGCGCCGACCTCGAGCTGCTTCAGGTCGCGTTTGGCCGCGGCGAGCGCGTCGCCAGCCGCGGCGATCTGGCCTTCGATGGTGGCGAGCGAGCGCGCGAGCTTGGCGTGGCGCTCGAGCAGCGGCTGGGCGGAAGCCGGGTTGCTGACAGCGACGGCCTCTTCGATCTCGGCCCGGAGCCGGCTTACATCGGCGCGCAATCGCTGCGCTAAGGATTCGAGCTCGGCCAGATAACGCTGGCGTTCCTCGCAATGACGGCGATGCAGAGTGATGCGGTTCTCGAGGATATTCATTCGGCTGTTTCGGCCGCGTGCTGTGTCGAGGCTCGCCGCCGGGCACTCATTTGGGCAGCGAGCCTTAGAACTATCGCAATGGCACTAAGATCCGGTTAAGCTGCGCGCCACGCCGGCCGCGCCGGAGTTCCCCGCAAGCTAAGCATTTCTTAACCGCTCTCGGTAACACTCCTTAACGACGACGGCGCGACCACCGTCGGCCACCCCTTGGCGGCCCGCCCCTTGGAGAGGTTTTCAGATGCGCGTTTTGCTGGTTGAGGACGACGCCGCCACTGCTGCAAGCATCGAATTGATGCTGAAGCGCGAAAGCTTCATCTGCGATACCACCGACCTCGGCGAGGATGGCCTGGAGATCGGCAAGCTCTATGATTACGACATCATCATCCTCGATCTGATGCTGCCCGACATCGACGGCTACGAGGTGCTGCGCCGGCTGCGCGCGGCCCGGGTGCGCACCCCGATCCTCATCCTGTCGGGCCTCGGCGAGCTCGACCACAAGATCAAGGGTTTGGGCTTTGGCGCCGACGACTTCCTGACCAAGCCCTTCGACCGGCGCGAGTTGATCGCGCGGGTCCAGGCGATCATTCGCCGCTCGAAAGGTCACTCCGAATCGACCATTCGCACCGGGAAGCTCGTGGTCAATATCGACGGGCGCCTCGTCACGGTCGACGACCAGCCGCTCCACCTCACCGCCAAGGAATACGGCATCCTCGAACTGTTGAGCCTGCGCAAGGGGACGACCTTAACCAAGGAGATGTTCCTCAATCACCTGTACGGCGGGATGGACGAGCCGGAGCTCAAGATCATCGACGTCTTTGTCTGCAAGCTGCGCAAAAAGCTATCCACGGCGACCGGCGGCGAGCACTACATCGAGACGGTATGGGGCCGTGGCTATGTGCTGCGCGATCCCGTCGAAACGGCGCCCGAGCTGCGCACGGCCTGAACGTTAGCCACAATTCGGGTCGGTGTCGCGGCTGGATCGAGACTACAGGACGGCGGTCCCGAGTTGAAACCCGCCGGGCCGATCGGCGAGGAAGAGGCGCCGGCCGAGCGCTTCGGCGAGCAATCCCGCGAAATACCCGCCAACCGTGCGCGAGGTCAGCTCAGCGCTCGGCACGGCGAGCGCGAGCGCGGCGCGCAGCTCCGGCGATGGGCCGGGGGCCGCGCCGGTTGCCGCAATCTGCGGCCCGGCCGCGCCGGCGCTTAGAACCAGATGCCCGCCCCGCGGCAGGCCCTCGCCGGCGAGCGCCAGCATCGCGCAGGCGAGCTTTTGCTGATCGAGCGGTAATGCCCGCGCGTCGGCCTGGTAATCGCATTCGACCCCGGTCTCTTTGAAGAATTCGGCCGCCAGCAGATAGGGCGCCGGGCCGACCAGCCCGCCGCCGCCAAAGGCATAGGCGAACCGATAGAATTGCAGATTGCGGTTGGCCTTCTTCGCGCTGTCGCCGACCAGCCGGGCGGCATCGCGAACAAAATCGGGCTCTTCGTCGGCCATCAGCTCGACGCCGTTGCTGATCGCCGAAATCGGCCCGATCAGATCATGGCACAGCCGCGCGGCGAGCAACTCGACGACGCGCAGATCGATCGCGCGATTCATACCGACATGCTGGCATGATGCGAAAACTCCGGCAATGGAGGGTAGCGTCTCAGCTTGAAATCTGCATTGGGTCGGAAACGGAAATTCAAGCTGAGACGCTGCGCGGTGGCGGGAATTCAGCGCGCCGCCGCTTCCAAGAGCGCCGCCGCGCGGTCGAGATCTTCCGGCCGATTGGCGTTGAAGAATGGGTCGATCGTGGTAATCGGGAAATCAACCGTCGCCAGCCGGTAGCGCTGGGTCCACACATCAACCTTGCGGATCCCCTCGGCGACCACCGCCTCGCGCAATTCGTCGCGCAGATGCACCGGCCACAATCCGATGACCGGGTGCGGCTGGCCGCCAGAGGCGGCGCAGGCGAGCTCGGCCCCTTCTCTCTCCATGCCCTCAACCAGCCGGGCCACCAGGTCCTCCGGCAGAAACGGCGCGTCCGTGGCGAGGCTGACGAGATGCCCGCAATCGGGCTCGTTGGCCGCGGTCCAATCGAGCCCGGCAAGAATTCCGGCGAGCGGGCCGGCGAAACCCTCAATGCTGTCGGCGACCACCGGCAAACCAAACCGGGCGAACCGCGTGGGGTCGCCATTGGCGTTGAGCACGAGCGCGGCGACCTGGGGCCGAACGCGAAGGATGACGCGATCGATGAGGGTGTGCCCGGCGACGAGCCGCAGCGCCTTGTCGCCGCCACCCATGCGGCGGGATTGTCCGCCGGCGAGCAACAGCCCGATAATCTTCATGACCCCTCCCGCGCGGTCGCCTCTTCTTCAAGGCTCGCCTTGCGGGCGAGACGAGCCGGCTCGTCCTCGACACTGCGCGGGTCGCCGTCGAAGACGATCCGCTCGGCCCCGGCGAGCGCAACAAAGCGCCGCCCCTTGGCCCGTCCGATCAAGGTCAGTCCGGCCTGGCGCGCCAGCTCGACGCCCCAGGCGGTAAAGCCGGAGCGCGAGATCAGGATGGGGATCGCCATCTGCACCGTCTTGATCACCATCTCCGAGGTCAGCCGCCCGGTGGTGTAGAAGATCTTGCCCTCAGGCGAGATCCCGTTGAGGTGCATATAGCCGGCGATTTTATCGACCGCGTTGTGCCGCCCGACATCCTCCATATAGAGGAGCACCCGGTCTCTTTCGCACAGGACGCAGCCGTGAATCGCGCCGGCGGCGAGATAGAGGCTTGGCGCGGTATTGATCTTGCGGGCGAGGGCGTAAAGCCACGAGGTGCGCAGCACCGCGTGAGGGTCGAGCCGCACCTCGTCGAATTTCTCCATCAGATCGCCGAACACCGTGCCCTGCGCGCAGCCCGAGGTCAGCGTCTTCTTTTTGAGCTTGTCCTCGAAATCGGTCTCGCGGTCGGTGCGCACGACGACGGTCTCGATCTCATCGTCGTAATCGACGGCGACGATAGTGTCCGTGGGCCCGAGCATGTTCTGGTTAAGGAGGTAGCCGACTGCGAGGTAGTCGGGGTGATCGCCGATCGTCATCATCGTGACGATCTCGCGCCCGTTCAAAAACAAGGTCAGCGGCCGCTCGGTGACGACCGCGGTCTCGATCGGCCGACCCTCCTGGTCGATCCCCACGACCCGGCTGGTAAGGCGCGGATCATCGGGATCGGGCCGGACCATGAATTCCTTCATGATGACGATGATGGGGACCCCCGGCTTTTCCTGCAAGGCGGGAAGTGCCATGTCTAACAGGGTAACAGCCGGTGCCGCGAGATGAGCGAACCTAAGACCCTCTACGACAAAGATTTTTATCTTTGGTCAAAACAGCAGGCCGAGGCGCTGCGCGTAGCCGGTCGTGGCGCAACTAACTATCCAATCGATTGGGAGAATGTGGCCGAGGAGATCGATGGTTTGGCCAGATCCGAGAGACGCGAATTGGGCAGTCAGATCCGCCGAATTATCGAGCACCTGCTGAAACTGGAAAACTCCGGCGCGATAGACCCACGGATCGGCTGGGTCGCATCAATCGAGGATGCCAGGAACGAGATCGAAGTCCTCCTCGAAGATAGCCCGAGCCTCAACACCGAAATAGGCACGACCATCGGCGCCGAGATGAAGCGGGGATCGCGTAAGGCAATTGGCGAGCTTAAAAAATACGGAGAGGTCGATCCGGCCACCCTTGCCCGCATCCGCGCGAGGACCTATGCCGCGGACGAGGTTCTCGGCGACTGGTTCCCCCCCGAGCCGCCGCGCGGCGCGGAATAGCTATGATCACATCGGGGGCGACAGAGCGCCAGTCCCATCTTATATAATCCCATCATGATCGACCCGTTCGGACGCACCATCACCTATCTGCGCGTATCGGTCACCGACCGCTGCGATTTCCGCTGTGTCTATTGCATGGCGGAAGAGATGAATTTCCTGCCGAAATCCGAGCTTTTGACTCTCGAAGAGCTCGATCGGGTGTGCAGCGCGTTTGTCCGCCACGGGGTGCGGAAATTGCGCCTGACCGGCGGCGAGCCCTTGGTGCGCCGCGACATCATGACCCTGTTCCGGGCGCTCGGGCGCCACATCAAATTGGGCGCGCTCGACGAATTGACCCTGACCACCAACGGCAGCCAGCTCGCCAAATACGCCGACGAGCTGAAGGATTGCGGCGTACGCCGGGTCAATGTCTCGGTCGACACGCTCGATCCCGCCAAATTCACCGAGATCACCCGGCGCGGGCATCTCGACCAGGTGCAGGAAGGCCTCGCCGCCGCCAAGCGGGCCGGGCTCGCGGTCAAGATCAACACGGTGGCATTGCGCGGGGTCAACGAGGACGAGCTCGACGATCTGGTTGCCTGGTGCGGCGATGAAGGCTTCGACCTCGTCATCATCGAGGTCATGCCGATGGGCGATATCGGCGGCGAGAACCGGCTCGACCAATACCTGCCGCTCTCTCTGGTGCGCGCCCGCCTGCAGCGACGCTGGACGCTCGACGATACGGATTACCGCACCGGCGGCCCGGCGCGTTACGCGACGGTGCGCGAGACCGGAGGGCGGCTCGGCTTCATCACGCCGCTCACCCATAATTTCTGCGAGAGCTGCAATCGGGTTCGCCTGACCTGCACCGGCACGCTCTATATGTGCCTGGGGCAGGAGGATGCCGCCGACCTGCGCACGCCCTTGCGGCAATCGGAGAGCGACGAGCCGCTCGACACGGCGATCCGCGAGGCGATCAGCAGGAAGCCCAAAGGCCACGATTTCATCATCGATCGCCGCCACAACCGGCCCGCAATCGCCCGCCACATGAGCGTGACCGGCGGGTGACCGCCGCGCCGACACCCCAGGGGACATCCCGGGGCACCAGGCGGGTTGCATTTGTCGCCTCCGACGGCGAGGCGGCGCAACTGGCGCTCCACGAGCTGCGCCACCGCTACGGCACGGTCGACCCGCAGGATGCCGACATCATCGTGCCGCTCGGCGGCGACGGCTTCATGCTCGAAACCGTACACCGCTTCGTCGAGAGCGGGCTGCCGATTTTCGGCATGCACCGCGGCAGCGTCGGGTTCCTGATGAACTCCTATCGCCTCGACGGACTCCTTGAGCGTCTCGCGGCGGCCCAGCCGGTAGTGCTGCACCCCTTAGAAATGATTGCGTCTCGAGAGGACGGCAGGTCGCACCGCGCAATCGCCTTCAACGAGGTGTCGCTCCTGCGCGAGAGCCGCCAGGCCGCCAAGCTCAGGGTCAGCGTCGACGGCGTCGTTCGCCTGGAAGAGCTGATGGCCGACGGCGTCCTCCTGGCGACCCCGGTCGGCAGCACCGCCTACAACCTCTCGGCGCACGGCCCGATCATCCCATTGGGCGCCGGCATCCTGGCGCTGACCCCGATCAGCGCGTTCCGCCCGCGGCGCTGGCGCGGCGCCATCCTGCCGCATGGCGCGCGGGTCAAGATCGACGCGCTCGAAACCGACAAGCGGCCGGTCAGCGCGGTTGCCGACTACACCGAAGTGCGCGACGTCGTCTCGGTTGAGATCCGCGAGAACCGCGACATCGCGATGAACGTGCTGTTCGACCGCGACGCCAACCTCGAGGAACGCGTGCTGAAGGAGCAGTTCCTCAGCTGACCGGCTCGCCCAGCGAGACGGTCATCCCGGCGCCAGCCGGGATCCATTGCGCCACTTGGATGTCTGCTGGACCATGGATCCCGGCTTTCGCCGGGAATGCGGTTTTGGGCCCTATGGCGGCGTGAGGTGGAAGCCGGCGAGGCCGTCCTTGGCGATCTCGGCCGGGAGTTCGGTTTCCCAGCGCAGATAGGCGCGCATCGCCTCCTCGTTGCCGGCATGGCGATCATGGTTCCAGAAGACGTAGTCGATGCGCTCCTCATCGGGCGGCTCCTCGGGCGAGGCGGCGAACGGGCGCGCGGCCGCCTGCCACGCCATGATCCCACCTCGGACGATCACCACCGGCCCCGCCGCGATCTCCGCCAGATCCGCCGCCGCCAGGATCCCCAGGGCGTCATCCTCGGCGAAGACGGCGATGCGGCGCGCGCGCAACACGCTTCCCGGCAGGCGATCGAGCCGCGGCCGGATCGCCCATACCGCATCCTCGGGGTGGGCCTCGCGGTAGGTCGCGCTCGCCCCGATGAAGATGGCGGCCGCCCCGTCATTCAGCCAATGCGCGGCTTCGGCGACCGTGATCGCCATCACATCGGGCAATGCCGGCATCACAGCGCCAGAGTCGCCGGTCTCCAGCGCCAGCCCGCCGAACGGGCGATCGAGCACGTAAGCGTCCCAGCCCATCTGCATCAGCCATTGCGCGGTCATCACCGCGCGGGCGCCGAGATCGTCGATCAGCACGAGCCGGGCGCCGCGAATCCCTACCCAGCGGTCGATCGCCTGCACCAGCTGGCCGCCCGGCGCCGAGACCGAGCCCGCCAGATGGCCGGCGGCGAACTCGTCCGGCGTCCGCACATCGAGGAGATAGGTCGTGCGCCGATCGGCCTCGTCCCGCCACGCCGCGAGCCTCGCCCGATCGATCGAGCGGACGCCAAGGCGGGCGGCGACAGCAGCGGCGCGCCGTTGCGCCGTCGCGACCGCCGACGGGCTGGCCGGGTTGAGCCTTGTCGTCATGCCGCTTTCGAGGTCGAGTCCGGCCAATCGCCAGCCCTGCGTCCCGCCTTCCAATGACATGACCGGGTTGGGGATCCCGGCGGTCAGGAGCGACTGCGCGCCGATGATGCCGCGGGTGCGCCCGGCGCACGAGATGACGACCAGCGCGTCGGGCTCCGGTACCAGATCGGCGAAGCGCAGCACCAATTCGACGCCCGGACAGGTGATCGCGCCCGGCACGTGAAACCTGATGTATTCGTCGAGCGGGCGGCTGTCGAGCACGATGATCTTCTCGCCGGCACGGCGGCGGCGGTCGAGCTCGGCGGCGGTCATCGCCGGAGTGCCGTACTCATGCTCGACAATCTCGGCGAAAGCCTTACTCGGCACGTTCGAGCTCGGGAACAGCGGATATTGCGCCGACCACAGGGCGACGCCGCCGGTAAGGACATGGACCGCGCCATAGCCGAGCCCGGCGAGCCGGCGCGCCGCCCGGTCGGCGACGCCGTCGCCATCGTCGACCAGCACCACCCGGCACGAGCGCCGCGGCACCAGCTGGCCGACCCCGAGCTCGAGCCGGCTATAGGGCAGGCTGACCGCGAGCAGCGGGTGGCCGGCGCCGTGCTGGCCGTCTTCGCGCACATCGATGACGGCGACTTCGCCGCCATCGCCGAGCCACCGCCGCACGGTTGGGACATCGATCGGGGTGATATTCGGCATCGCGCAGCCTCCGATGGGCGGGAAGGCGCCCAGCATGGCCCTGAACGCACCGCCGTCAAGCCGGTTGCTGCACTATGGCGTTGCGTCCTTCGAGACGTCCTGAGGAGCCCGCCCCCGGGTCCGCCCTGCGGGCGGCCCGAGGACAGGCTCCGCGGGCGTCTCGAAGGGCGCACGGCGATGATCCAGCTGTAAAAACTGCGCCATGTTCCGCTCTGGCATTGGCCGGCCGCGGCGCTTAGGCTGCCCTAATGAACCCGCCCCGCCTGCGCGTCGCTTCCGATGTCGGCGGCACCTTTACCGACAACCTCGCCTATGACGAGCGGGAAAAGCGGGTGACCGTCGCCAAGCTGCCGACAACCCCAGATAACCGCGCTCTCGGCACCGTGCGCGGGCTGAAGCGGGCGTTGGCGCTGCAAAGAAAGAGCGGCGCCGAAATCGACTATGTCGGCCACGGCATGACGACGGCGACGAACGCGCTCCTCCAGCGCACCGGCGGGCATGTCGCGTTTATCACCAATGAGGGGTTCCGCGACCTCCTCTTGATCGGCCGGCAGAACCGGCCGAGCCTTTACGACATTAAGAAGACCCGGCCGCTGCCACTGGTGCGCCGCGAGGATTGCCATTCCGTGCGCGGCCGGCTCGACCGCGATGGGCATGAGGTGACGCCGCTCGACGAAGCGGCGTTGCGCCATATCGCCGGGGATCTGCGCGAGGGCGGGGTCGAGGCCGTGGCGATCTGCCTCCTGCACGCCTACGCCAATCCCGGCCACGAGCGGCGTGCCAAGGCGATCCTCGCCGACGAGCTGCCCGGGATCCCGGTCTGCGCCTCGACCGACATCCTCGCCGAGTTCCGCGAATACGAGCGGGCGAGCACCGTCGTCCTCAACGCCTATCTGTTGCCGGTGATGGAACGCTATCTCGCGAGCCTCGCCGAATTGCTCGCCGATCCCGTGGAGGGGCTCGGGCTCGCGGCCGATGTGCCGGTCATGGTGATGGAAGCCTCGGGCGGGCTGATGACGGTGGCGAGCGCCCGCGAAAAGCCGGTGCACACCGTCTTGTCGGGGCCGGCCGGCGGGGTCGTCGCCAGCGCCCATGTCGCTCTTCTGTCTGGCTTTGCCGACATCATCACGATGGATATGGGCGGCACCTCGACCGACATCAGCCTAGTGCTCGACGGGAGACCCCAGGTCACAAGGGAAGCCAGCCTCGGCGGCACCCCGATCCGCATCCCGGTCATCGACATCAACGCGATCGGCGCCGGCGGCGGCTCCGTTGCCTGGATCGACGAAGGCGGCGCGTTGCGCGTCGGCCCGCAAAGCGCGGAAGCATCGCCGGGCCCGGCCTCTTACGGCCGCGGCGGCGCCGAGCCGACCGTCACCGACGCCAACCTCGTGCTCGGCCGGCTGGGGCCCGAAACGCGGCTCGGCGGCGAGCTGGCGCTCGACGGCGAGGCTGCGGCGCGGGCCATCGCCGACAAGATCGCCGGTCCGCTCGGCCTCGATCCCGTCGCCGCCGCCGCTGGCGTCCTGCGCGTCGCCAACGCAACGATGGCGCGCGGCATCCGCGTCGTCTCGGTGGAACGCGGCCACGACCCGCGCCTCCTGACGCTGGTGCCGTTCGGTGGCGCCGGGCCGATGCATGGTTCCCCCCTGGCGCGCGAATTACGGATCCCGCGCCTCCTCGTACCGCCGACCCCCGGGATTCTCTGCGCACTCGGCATGCTGGTCGCCGATCTGCGGCACGATCTGGTGCAGACCCGGCTCGCCGCGCATCAGGGTATGTCGGCCGCCGACGCGCAGAGAATCCTCGCGCCGATGGTCGGCGAGGCGCGGCGCCTCCTGGACGCGGACCGGGTGCCGGCAGAGCGGCAGCAGATCGAGCAGAGAGTCGACATGCGCTATATCGGCCAATCCTATGAGCTGCCGATCCCGCTTCAAGGATCCGGCGTGGCGGAATGGGCCGAGCTGGCGCCGGCGTTCCACGCCGAGCATCTCCGCCGCTTCGGCCATAGCGACCCCGCGTCGCCGATCGAGGTGGTCAGCTTTGCGGTGACCGCGACCGGCCTCATCGACACGCCCGAACTGCCGCGCCCGCCCGAGGGCGAGCGCGAGCCGCCGGAAGCCGCCCGAAGCGGTACTCGCCGGACGTTTTTCGAGACGACGGGCGATTGGGCCGAGTGCCCGGTGTGGCAGCGCGAGGCGCTCCTTGCCGGCAACGAGATCACCGGGCCGGCGATCGTCGAGGAGGTGTCGGCGACGACGGTGCTCTATCCTGGGGACCAGGCCCGGGTCGACGCCGTCGGCAGCCTGGTTGTCGAGGTTGGCGGCTAAATGCCCCTCACCCTGTCCCTCTCCCCGCTTCCCCCCAACCCTCCCCCGCTTGCGGGCAGGGCAATCGCATTTGGCCTGCTCACTCCCTCCCCCTTCAAGGGGGAGGGCTGGGGTGGGGGTGAATTTGGCGCTTGGCATCCCGACCGAACTGGCGACGCCGCACGATCACCCCCACCCAACCCTCCCCCATCAAGGGGGAGGCTTTCAAATGCGATTGCCCTGCTGCCGGGGAGGGAAGGGCGGAGGCGGGGCGAGGCGAGGGAACGCGATTGAGAGAGCGTGCAAGCTGTCGCAGGATATTCTTTGAAATTGCTGCAAACTCTCCCTCTCCCCGCTCGCGGCCGCTCGCGGGGAGAGGGCCGGGGTGAGGGGCTCGCGGGAGGAAACAATCATGGGCCAGGTAGAGGGAAAGATCGCGATCGTCACGGGCGGGGCGTCGGGGATTGGCGCGGCCTGCGTCGAGACGCTGGCGCGCGAGGGTGCCAAGGTCGTCATCAGCGATATCGACGATCTGCGCGGCGCGGCGCTGGCGGCGCAGGTCAAGGCGGCCGGTCAGGACGCGATCTACCTGCCGCATGACGTGACCGACGAAGGGCGCTGGCAGGAGGTCGTCGGCGAAGTTGAACGGCGCTACGGGCGGCTCGACATCATGGTGGCCAATGCCGGGATCGGCATCATGACAACCTCGATCGTCGAGATGAGCCTTGCAGATTGGCGGCGGCAGACCGCGGTCAACCTCGACGGCGTGTTCCTGTCGGTCAAACATTGCATCCCGCTGATGCGCCGGCCGTCCGATGGAAGTCCGGGTGGCGGCTCGATCGTCATGACCTCGTCGATCGCCGGGCTGCGCGGCTCGGCGACCCTGGCCGGGTACTGCGCGACCAAGGGCGGCGTGCGCCTCTTCGCCAAGGCGATCGCGATGGAGTGCGCCTCGCGCGGCGACGGCATCCGGGTCAACTCGGTGCATCCCGGCATCATCGACACGCCGATCTGGGGCAAGCTGAGCGGCGGCCGCAACGCGCCCATCGACATCGACGAATACGGGCGCCGCGGCGCGCCGCTCGGCCGCGTGGGCAAACCGCAGGACATCGCCAATGGCGTCCTCTTTCTCGCCTCGGACGCGGCGAATTACATCACCGGCACCGAGCTCGTCATCGATGGCGGGATCACCGGCGGCCAGATCACCCGCGCCGGGCCGCTCGCGATGAGTTCGGCGCATGAATGACGTGCCACGGCGGAATACGCCAGATCCGCTGATCGATCCGGTCACCCTCGAAGTACTGCGCAACGCATTGGAATCGATCGCCGACGAGATGGGCGCCGTCTTGAAGCGCACCGCCTTCTCGCCCAACATCAAGGAGCGGATGGACGCCTCCTGCGCGATCTTCGATAGGGCGGCGCAGCTCGTCGCGCAGGCCGAGCATGTGCCGGTGCATTTGGGCTCGATGCTGCGCTCGGTCGAAGCCACGGTCGCCGCGGTCGGCACGGTCGAGGAGGGCGACGTCGTCATCGTCAACGACCCGTTCACCGGCGGCTCGCACCTGCCCGACATCACGCTCGTCGCGCCGGTCTATGTCGATAAGCGACATATCGGCTATGTCGCGACGCGGGCGCACCACGCCGATGTCGGCGGCATGGAGCCGGGCTCGATGCCCGGCAACAGCGGCGAGATCTACCAGGAGGGGCTGGTCATCCCGGCGGTCAAGCTCTACCGCAAGGGCGAGTTAGAGGAAGATGTGCTGCGCATGATCCTCGCCAATGTGCGCACTCCCGTTGAGCGCCGGGGCGATTTGAACGCGCAGCTCGCCGCCCTGCGGGTCGGCGAAGCGCGGCTCGGCGAACTCGCCCTTCGCTATGGCGCCGACCTTGTCACCGCCGGCTTCGCGGCGATCCTCGATTATGCCGAGCGGCGGATGCGCCGGCGCCTTGCCGAGCTGCCCCCCGGGACCTACCGGGGTGAGGATTTCCTCGATGACGACGGCAGCAGCGACGAGCCCGTGCGGGTCGCCCTCGCGATCACCGTGTCGCCCGAGCGGCTGGTCCTCGATTTCGCCGGCTCCTCAGCGCAGCGCCCGGGCAACATCAATGCGGTCGCGCCGATGACCTACTCGGCGGTGTTCTTCGCCGTCAAGATCCTGGCCGACCCGGAAATTCCGGTCAATGCCGGCACCTTTCGCAGCGTTGAGCTTAAAATACCCGAAGGCAGCTTCCTCGCGGCGCGGATGCCGGCGGCGGTCTGCGCCGGCAATACCGAGACGACCCAGCGCGTCGCCGACGCGGTGCTGAAGGTTGCCGCGCAATTCGCCCCCGACCGGGTGCCGGCGGCGAGCCAGGGCACGATGAACCTGATCGGCATCGGCGGGCACGATCCGCGGGATGGCCGCGCCTACACCTACATCGAGACGATCGGCGGCGGCCAGGGCGGGCGCCCGATGGGACCGGGCGACGACGGCATCCAGTGCAACATGACCAACACGATGAACACGCCAGTGGAAGCCCTCGAGATCACCTATCCGCTCAGGGTCGAGCGCTACGAATTGCGCGAGGGCTCGGCCGGGCTGGGCAAGCATCGCGGCGGCGAGGGCCTCACCCGCGCGATCCGCATTCTCGACCATACCGCGCGGGTCTCATTGCAATCGGAACGCCGCCGCTTCGCGCCTTACGGCCTCCACGGCGGCAGCGACGGCAAGCCCGGCCGCAACGCAATCATTCATGCCGACGGCACGGTCGAGGAAGCTCCAGGCAAGGCGACCTTGTCCGTGGGCCCGGGTGAGATCGTCGTCGTCGAAACCCCGGGCGGCGGCGGGTGGGGGGAGGGTTGAGCACCGGTTTGGTGCCGCCTCGCGGTCGGTGAAAATTACCCTATATTGGTCGCAGGCAGTCGAGGAAATGTACAGATGGCCGAGCCCGCGATCAGAGGGATGACGGTCGATGAATTCCTCCGCTGGGAGGACGGCACCGATACGCGTTACGAACTTGTGGGTGGATACGTCGTCGCGATGGCCCCGCCGTCGCCGCCGCACGGCCGGCTTACCGTGCGGCTTGGCGGCGCGATTGACACAGCGTTACGGAGTCGGCCGCCCTGCGCAGTGCAGAGCGAAGCTGGCATTTTCAGACCAGACCGGAACGACACCTGCTACGTCGCAGATCTCGCGGTGTCGTGTGACGAATTACGGGCTGATGATCGGCTCATCGAAAATCCGATCTTGATCGTCGAAATCCTCTCGCCAAGCACCGCCGTTTTCGATCGTCAGAGCAAGGTGGCCGAATACCGGCAGATCGCGTCGGTTGAGGAGATCCTATTGGTCGATTCTCAGACTGTGTTCGCGGAAGTGCTGCGGCGCGAGGGCGACCGCTGGATCACCGAAATTGTCCACGGGCTGGCGGCGACGCTCACGCTCAACTCCGTGCCGCTGAGCATCTCGATGGCCGCACTCTATGAGGGGATCCCGTTACCGGAGCCGAGGGCCAGACCGGGCGAGACGGCTTAGAGCTGTATCGAAAATCTCAACGTCCGCACGATGACGGGCTTCCGTTTCCCGACGCTCCGGATCGCTGAGTAGCCTGCCGCTCATGCTGCAACGCCTGTACGCCCGCACCCTCGGCATCGCCGCCGGCCCGCATGCGCTGATCGCGCTCATCGCCGTCTCGTTTGCCGAGAGCTCGGTTTTCCCGATCCCGCCCGACATCTTGCTGATCCCGATGATCCTAGCGCGGCCGCGCGAGGCGTGGCGGCTCGCCGGGCTGTGCACGCTCGCTTCGGTCATCGGCGGCGTTCTCGGCTACGCGATCGGCTATTTCCTGTTCGACGCGATCGGCCGGCCGATCCTCGAATACAATCACGCGATGGCCGGTTACGAGGCGTTGAAGGCCGGATTTGCCAAATGGGGCGTGTGGATCATCATTTTGAAGGGGATGACGCCCATCCCCTACAAGCTGGTGACGATCGCCAGCGGGGTCGCGCATTTCCCGCTTCTCTGGTTTATCGGGGCCTCGATCGTGTCGCGCAGCCTGCGGTTCTTCCTGATAGCCGTGCTCCTGTGGTGGTTCGGCGACGCCGCGCGCGCGTTCATCGAACGACGCCTTATGTTGGTGACCAGCCTTTTTGCCATTCTGCTGGTTGGCGGCATCGTCGCGGTGGCCATTTATAAATGATGATCCTCACCACCCGGGGCTTTGCCGGTTTCGTGCTGACGATGAGCGGGGTCGTGCTCGGGGCGGCGCTCGCGTCGCAGTATTGGGGCGGGCTCGCCCCGTGCGAGCTGTGTCTGTTGCAGCGCTGGCCGTGGGCCGCGGCAATCGCGGTGGCGCTTGTCGCGCTGGTTGCCGGGAGCCGCCCGGCGCTGCCCTGGGTGGCGCTGGTGTTCGCGGCCCTCTTCGCGTTCGGCGGGACGATCGCGTTCTATCATGTCGGGGTCGAGCAGCATTGGTTCGCCGGCCCGAGCGCCTGCACCGCGAGCGCAACCGGCGCGACGACGCTCGAAGACATGAAGCGCCAGATCCTCGGCACCGCGCCGGTCTTGTGCGACCGGGTGCAGTGGTCGCTGTTCGGGGTGTCGATGGCCGGCTGGAACCTCTTCGCTTCGTTCGGCATGGCGGGGGTCTGCGCCGAGGTTTTCCGGCGCACCCGCCGGCCGGCATCTGAGGCGGCGACAGCATGACGCCCGAGCGCCCGCCCTACCTCCCCGGCGATCCGGCGCCCGAAAGCGAGATCGCCGCGATGATCCGGGTCGATCATGCCGGAGAATTCGGTGCGACCCGGATCTATGACGGCCAGCTCGCCGTGATCGGCCGCGGCCATGCCCGCGACGCGATCCGCCATATGTCCGAGCAGGAAAAGCGTCACCTCGCCGCCTTCGACGCGCTGGTGCGCGCGCGCCACGTGCGGCCGACATTGCTCCGGCCGCTGTGGCATGTCGCGGGCTATGCGCTCGGCGCGGCGTCGGCGCTCCTCGGCGAGCGCGCGGCGATGGCCTGCACCGTCGCGGTCGAGGAGGTCATCGACGAGCATTATCAGGGGCAAGCCGAGCGCCTCGGCGCCTCTGACCCCGCGCTCAAGGAGACGATCCGGGCCTCCCGCGCCGACGAATTAACCCATCGCCAGACCGCGATCGATTTGGGCGCGACCGAGGCCCTCGGCTACGAGCTGATCTCCGCCGTGGTCAAGGCCGGATCGAGGCTGGCGATCTGGCTGTCGACGCGGCTGTAGTCGGCCGCATGGGTCAGCCGGCGGGTCCTGTTCAATTCGTCTCGTCCATCGCGAGCTGCAGGCCGGACAGAAAAAGTTCCTGATGCTCCGGGTCGCGGAACGGGAGCCGACGCGGCACTATCTCGGAGGTCAGTTCGCGCAACCGAGCGATCACCTCGCGCGCTTCGTCGAGCCGGCCCATATGCGCATAGCAGGCGGCGAGGCCGCGATAGGGCCACGGCCAAGCGGGGGTCTGCTGCACCGCCATCACCATCTTCGCCGCCGCCTCGTCGAAGCGGCGCAGGAAGAAATTCGCGGCGCCAAGGACCCAAAAATGATTGCCGATATGGGCGCGCGGGTTGAGGCGCAGCGATCGTTCGACATGCTCGATCGCGAGATCGGGCTGCCCGGCCCAGACCCTGAGCGGGCCGCTCAAATACCAGCCGCGCGCGAAGCTGGGATTGAGTGCCAGAGCGCGCTCGACCAGTTCTATCTGAGTACCGATATCCTCGCCGAGAAACGACAACGCGAACGCCGCATTAGCGAGAACGTCGGGGTTGTCTCCGGCAACTTCCAGCGCCTGGTGGGCGCGCTCTACGCCCTTTCGCCGGTTCGCCTTCGGATCTTCATCCCAGTCAAAGAGGCGCGCGTGACCTATAGCGGCCAGGGCAAGTGCCGGGCCATAGCGCGAATCGCGCTTGATGGCCTCTTCCAACGGCACCAATGCTTCGAGCACCCGCTCTTTCGATCGGAATGTCAAAAGGACCGGCAGCGCACGCAGGTACAGATCATAGGCCGTCAAATCATTAGTCGGCCTTCGTCCCGATCGCCGGATCTCGTCCGTCTCCAAGGTTGGCTCGATAACGCCGGCAACGCTGGTCGCGACCTGGTCCTGCAGCTCGAACACGTCTTCGAGTGCGCCGTCGAAACGGTCGGCCCAGAGGTGCGTGCCGGTTTCGGCGTCGATCAGCTGACCGGTAATGCGCACCCGATTACCACCCTTGCGCACCGAGCCTTCGAGCACATAGCGCACGCCAAGCTCGCGCCCAACCTGCTTCACATCGACCGCCTGGCCCTTGTAGGTGAAGCTCGAATTGCGGGCGATGACGAAGAGCCAGCGGATGCGGCTGAGCGCGGTGATGATCTCCTCGACCATTCCGTCGACGAAATATTCCTGCTCCGGATCGCCGCTCATATTGGCGAACGGCAAGACGGCGATCGACGGCTTGTCGGGGAGCGGCAGGGCGGCGGGTTCGGGCAGCGGCAGGACCGCGGGCGTCTCGCCCGCATGCGGCCGGGACGGCCGCGGTCCCACCCGATACACCCTGATCGCCTCGGGGATGTTCTTGACCTGCTGTTCGCCCAGATCGTCGAAGGCGAGCGGCAGCTTGTTGCCGATGTGATCGCGCGCCGCCGCGGAGACGCAGATCGCGCCGGGCTCGGCTAACGCCTCCAGGCGGGCGGCGATGTTGACGCCGTCGCCGAGCAGATTGGCGCCGTCGACGATGACATCGCCGACATGAACGCCGATGCGCAACCGCATCGGCTCGTCGGCGTTGCCGCCGGAATCCTCCGCCGCGATTGCCGTTTGCACCGCGACGGCGCATCGGACGGCATCGACCGCGCTGGCGAAATCGGCGACGCCGCTGTCGCCGGCGGTATTGAAGATCCGGCCGCGATGGGCGGCGATCAGCGCGTCGACGATGACGCGGCAGGCCTTCAGCCGGGCGAGCGTGGCGATTTCATCGCGCGCCATAAGCCGGCTGTAACCGGTGATGTCGGCGGCAAAAATCGCCGCGAGTTTGCGTTCGATCGGTCGATCGGCCACACAAGGCTCCTCCCCGCGCCGAGTATAGCCCAACGGCAACCTGGATCAGGCTAAAAGGACGTTGGAGTAGGTTTCGCTTAAATACGAATCGCCCTCAATCGGCTACCGCGCCCACACCCCGCGGCCGGCGCCGCGGGCTTTCTCTTCGGCGCTGCGCAGGCGCTCGGGCGCGTTGGCAGCGGCGCGGCCGGCGCCGTTCAAGAGAATTGCTTCGCCGAGATCGTAATCGCCGATTGTGCAGCGATAATTCGGGGCGCCGCGATCGGCCGGCTCGCAGGCGATCTCGCGGCCGTTGATGTAGCGGGCCAGCTGGTTCGCCGGCGCACCGCGCTCACCGGCGATCCCGTCGAGACGGACGAGCGCGCCGTTCAATAATAGCGTCGCCGAATCGACGACAAGCGGGATCCCGCGGACCTGCTGCGGCGGGGCCGCCGTCAGCGTCGCCGGTTGGACGGCGTCCGGCGGCGGCACCGGCTGCCCCGGGCTCGGCGGCGGCGCCATCGCGGCGGCGGGCGGTGGCGGCGGCGCTAGCGCGGCCGACGGCGCCGGGGCGGCGCTGCTCGCCGCGCCGGTTGCCGGCGCACCGGCCACTGGTGCTTGGGCGGGCGGGTTCGGCGTTGCCATGATGCGTTCCGCCTCGGTAACGAAATCGTGCCAGATCTTAGCCGGGATGTCGCCGCCGGTGACCCGGTCGGTTGCGCTGTTGTCGTCGTTGCCGACCCAGATTCCAACGACGATGTCGCTGGTGAAGCCGACGAACCAGGCGTCGCGGTAGTCATCGGTCGTCCCGGTCTTGCCGGCCGACCGGCGCCCAGGGCTTTCGGTGAGGCGCGCCGCCTTCCCGGTGCCCTCGGTGACCACAGCCTCGAGGAGGGGCATCATCGCCGCGCGGTTCCAGTCCGGCCGGTCGACCGACGTTTCGGGGCGGGTGTAGAGCGGCGCCGCCGCCTCGGCCCGGATCGTGCGGATCGCATAAGGCTCGATCGATTTGGTATTGGTCGCGATCGCAGCCATCGCGCGAACCATCTCGATGAGGGTCACCTCGGCCGAGCCGAGGGCGAGGCTCGGAACGGCGGGCAGTTCGGAATGTACCCCGAGGCTCTTGGCCATATCGATCACCCGCTTGACGCCGACCGCCTGGACGAGTTGCGCTGAAACCGTATTGAGCGATTGGGCGAACGCGGTCTTCAAGGATACCGCGCCGTGATAGCGTCCGTCGTAATTCTTCGGCTGCCAGTCGCCGATCTGGATCGGCTGATCGACCATCACGCTCTCTGGGTTGTAGCCGTTGCTGAGCGCGGTCAGGTAGACAAAAATCTTGAACAGCGAGCCGGGCTGGCGCCGCGCTTGCGTCGCGCGGTTGAACTGGCTTTCAGCGTAGTCGCGCCCGCCGACCATCGCCAGGATCGCGCCGTCGGGGGCCATCGCGATGAGCGCGGCCTGGCTGACGTGACGGTGCACGCCCTCGCCGGCGAGCCAGTGGTTGACGACGCGCTCGGCGGCTTCCTGCAGGCGCGGGTCGAAGGTCGTCGCTACCGAAAGATCGAGCGGCGGGGTGCCGATGAGCCGCTTCACCTCGGCCTCGGTTTCGTCGACGAAATAATTGTCGCCCGGCTCGGTGTCGGGCGGGACCGCGAGGCGCACCGGCTCTGCCCGCGCCGCTGCGGCACGCGCCTCGTCGATCGTCCCCTCCCGCACCATCGCCTGAAGGACAAGCTCGGCGCGCCGGTGCGCCGCGTCGGGATTGCGGCTCGGCGCGAGCTGCGAGGGGGCGCGGACGAGCCCCGCCAGCATCGCCGATTGGGCGAGGTCGAGCTCGCTCGTCTTCTTATTGAAATAGCGTTTCGCCGCCGCATCGACGCCATAGGCGCCAGCGCCGAAATAGACGGCATTCAGATAACGCGCGAGGATCTCGTCCTTGCTGAGGCGCGATTCGAGCCACACCGCGATCATCGCCTCCTGCACTTTGCGCCGTAAATTGCGCTCCGGTGAGAGATAGACGAGGCGGGCCAATTGCTGGGTGATCGTGCTGCCGCCTTCCATCGTCCCGCCGCCAAAGAGATTGTGCCAGGCCGCCCGCAAGATGCCGCGCGGGTCGATCCCGTAATGGCTGTAGAAGCGCCGGTCTTCGATTGCGACGACGGCATGGACGAGATCGGGCGGCAGGTGGTCGGCCGCCAGTTTCTCGCCCCGGTAGACGCCGCGGGCAGCCAACGGCTGCCCGGCGCTCGTGGCGTAAAGGATCGCCGCGGGCGGAGCTTCGCTGACGAGGGGATGCGACAAGGGCAGTGTGTAGGCGCAATACCCGATAAAGATGGCGACACCGGCGATGCCGAGCACGACCACTGCCAAAAGGCCAAGCATCACCCGCCGGGACGCCCCGAAGATCGCCATTCCCGCTCCGTTCCCCCCAGGTGGCCATGATAGCCGGGCCGCTCCCCTTGTTGGGAACGAAATCGCGCGCGTGTTGTTCCTGCCGCGACGCGCGAGATCTCGATTTCCGGTGGAACGGGGCGAGACAAGCGCGCGTTTTCTGCGCGATCGGCGCGAGGTTGGGGGATGACAATGCGGACCATTGCGGGGCGGACCATTGCGGGATGCGGACTGGCGATCGGGCTCTTCGCCCTCTTATCGGCCTGCGCGCCCGGCTATTACCCGCCCTATCCGTCCTATTACGCACGCCCGGCCTACCCGTATGCGCCGAGCCGATCGGCGACCCGCGCCCAAGAGCGCCGGGAGGAGCCGCAAAGCGGCAGCGATTGGATCAACCCCGAGCCCGCCAGGTAGCGCTGAGGCACCCAACGCTTGCCGCCGACCATCCCTGCGACGAGCGGTGTTGAAACCAATGGCCGCTGCCCGCTATCCTGTCCTCTCGCGGCGGCGACGAGCGGCGCCGGGCCGGCGATCACCGGCGGCTGATCGAGAGGGAGCAAGAAGCGCGATGCAACAAAAGCTCATTTCCGGCGACAACCACATCGACCTGACCTATTGCCCGGCCGATTTGTGGTCATCGCGAGCGCCGGCAAAGTGGAAGAAGCTGGCGCCGCGCGTCGAGGAACGCAATGACGGTCAGCACTGGTTTGTCGGCGACATCGATCGCGGCATGTGGAACGGCGTCGGCCCGGGCTTTATGCCCTATAGCAAAGGCGCCTTCGGCCATATCGACGAGATGAAGGACCTCGGCTTCGAGTGGAACTACTTTCCCGGCGCCAAGCCGCGGCCGACCACCCCCGAGCTGCGCCTCGCCGATCTCGATCGCGACGGCGTCGAAAAGGAGATCATCTACGGCTGCCTCTTGGCCAACGACCTCATTGCGGACACCGAGCTGCGCGCCTGGGTCGACAGCACCTATAACGACTGGGTTGCCGATTTCGCCAAGCGTTCCGACCCCAACCGCGTCTTCCCGCTGGCGATGATTCCGAACACCGATCCGAAGGCGGCCGCGGCCGAGGTGCGGCGCGTTGCCAAGATGGGGCTGAAGGGCGGCGATCTTGCGTTCAAGGGGATGAGCCCGCCGCTCTACCACAGCGCCTGGTTTGCGCTGTGGGAGGCAGCGGCCGAGTGCAAATTCCCGATCTCGTTCCATTCGACCGGGTTCAAGGCGATCCGCGCCCCCGACACGCCGGAGATGGAGAAGGAATTCTTCACGCAATGGCGGCTGGTGCGCTCGGCGCTGTTCCAGCTCGACACGATGGAGGTCTTGGTCTCGGTGATCGCCTCGGGCGCCTGCGAGAAATACCCCGATTTCAACTTTGTCCTCGGCGAATCCGGGGTGACCTGGCTGCCCTATGTGTTCGACCGGCTCGACACCGAATACGAGGACCGCGCGAAGAGCCTTAACTTCAAGTTGAAGCCGAGCGACTATTTCCGCCGGCAGGGCTATGTCACCTATCAGCAGGACAAATACTTGGAGCCGATCGTCCCCTTGATCGGCGAAGACAACATCATCTGGGGCGCCGATTACCCGCACCCGGACTGCATCTGGCCGAACTCGCACGAGACCCTGAAGCGCAACCTCGCCGGTTTCTCGCAGAGCGTGCGCAATAAGATCACCCACGAGAACGTCACCCGGCTCTACGGGTTGAACTGAAGCAAGGGCCCCTACCCGGTTCCTCTCCCCGTAGACGGCAGGGGTATCGCATTTGGAAACCCTCCCCCTGGATGGGGGAGGGAGAAGAGACCCAAATGCGATTGCCCTGGGCTTGACCCGGGGATCACGCGGAGAGGGCCGGGGTGAGGGGCTGTCGCCACCCCCAATAAGGCCAACCTCAATAAAAAGGGCGCCAAGGGCGCCCTTTTTTCGGTCTTGGCCGGTCGGCTGGGCTATTTCTTTGCGCCGCCCCGCGCCGAGTTGCGGCCGGTGCCACGCCCCAGGCCGATCTTTTTGGCAAATTCGGAACGCTGCGCGGCGTATTTGGGCGCGACCATCGGGTAATCCTGTGCGAGCCCCCATTTCGCCCGGTATTCATCCGGCGTCAGGTTATAGGTCGAGCGCAAATGCCGCTTCAGCATCTTGAGCTTTTTGCCGTCTTCCAGACAGATCAGATATTCCGGCGTGACCGACTTGCGGATCGGTACCGCGGGCCGCAGCGGCTCGGACGGCGGCTCCGCCGCCTGCCCTTCCAGTAAGCGCAACGAGTTGTAGACAGACTGGATGACATCGCCCAGTTGTCCCGTTGCCAAGGTGTTGTTACTGACATAGGCCGATACGACCTCAGTGGTCATTCGAAGTAATTCATCGTCCGCCATCTTGGGCGCCGCTGGGTCCGCCATGTTCTCCCTCGATCCCGCTTATGAGTTTGCCGAAGCCGGCATAATCGCAGAGTGATTTGGTCGTGTCAACCTAAACTCCGGCGATAGGACAGTAATGGTCAACAAGCGGGTTCGGCTACGACTTGGGTCGCGCTAGAGAAGTCGGCCGGGTGCCCTTGCGATCGTCGTGCCAGGGCAGATTCTGATCAGTGGATCTGGTTTTTCATTCGACGATTTTTGGCAACCCGCGGGAGCGGCGGCGCGTACCCTGCTGGAGGCCGATCACAACGCGATGTCTAGTAGGCGGCTGACATCCGCGCCCGAGATATGGTAGATTTCAATCAGTCGGCGCCGCCGCTCGTTTCTCCCTCTTGTCCAAGGTGTTGTCCTGGCAATTTCCTCAGTTCTTCCGTCGCCGGCCGCGCGCGAAGCCGGCTTTTTTTCGGATGCGCTTGCCGCCGCCGACCCGGAACTCGCCGCGGCGATCGATGGCGAATGCCGGCGTCAGCAATCGCAGATCGAGCTGATAGCAAGCGAGAACATCGTCTCGCGCGCTGTGCTCGAAGCGCAAGGCTCGGTGCTGACCAACAAATATGCCGAGGGTTATCCCGGGCGCCGCTACTACGGCGGCTGCGGCTTTGTCGATATCGCCGAGCGGCTCGCGATCGATCGTGCCAAGGAACTCTTCGGCTGCGGCTTTGCCAATGTGCAGCCGCATGCCGGGGCGCAGGCGAACCAGGCGGCGTTTCTCGCCCTCCTCAAGCCGGGTGATACCATTCTCGGCCTCTCGCTCGCGGCCGGCGGCCACCTGACCCACGGGGCGCCGCCGAATTTGTCGGGTAAATGGTTCCATGCCCTCACTTATGGCGTGCGTGCCGAGGACGCGCGGATCGATTTCGCCGAGGTCGAGCGGCAGGCCGAGACCCATCGGCCGCGCCTCATCATCGCCGGCGGCAGCGCTTACCCGCGGGTCATCGACTTCGCGCGGTTTCGCGCCATCGCCGATCGCATCGGCGCTTATCTCATGGTCGATATGGCGCATTTCGCCGGTCTCGTCGCCGGTGGCGCCCATCCGAGCCCGCTGCCTCATGCCCATGTCGTCACCACGACCACGCACAAGACGCTGCGCGGCCCGCGCGGCGGGATGATCTTGTGCAACGACCCGGACATCGCCCGGCGGATTGATTCGGCGGTCTTTCCGGGCCTCCAGGGCGGGCCCCTGATGCATGTCATCGCGGCCAAGGCTGTCGCGCTCGGCGAGGCGTTGCAGCCGGGCTTTGCGGCCTATGCGCAGGCCGTCATCGAGAACGCGCAAACCCTCGCCGCAACGCTAGAGGGGGCCGGGCTGGCGATCGTCTCGGGCGGAACCGATACGCATTTATTACTGGTCGATCTGCGGCCGCTCGGATTGACCGGCCGCGATGCCGAGCAGGCGCTCGAACGCGCCGGCATCACCTGCAACAAGAACGGCATTCCGTTCGACCCGCAAAAACCTACCGTCACTTCGGGGATTCGCCTGGGGTCGCCGGCGGCGACGACGCGCGGCTTCGGGCCGGCCGAATTCCGCCGGGTCGGCGAGTGGATCGGCGAATTGCTGCACGCGTTGGCACGGGATCCCGGCGGCAATGCTTCGGTCGAGGCGAAGGTAGGTAGGGCGGTGGCCGCGCTGTGCGCCCGCTTCCCGATCTATCCCGAGACCGGCCGGGCCTAATGCGGCGGCCCGCGAGCGCGCGGGCCGGACAAGACGGAGGAAGGAAATGCGTTGCCCGTTCTGTGGTGCCGATGACACCCAAGTCAAGGATTCGCGCCCGACCGACGACCGCGGCGCGATCCGGCGGCGCCGGTTTTGCACCAATTGCGCGGCGCGCTTCACGACCTTCGAGCGGGTCCAGTTGCGCGAGCTGACCGTCATGAAAAAAAACAACCAGCGCGAACCCTTCGACCGCGACAAGCTCGCCCGCTCGATCTATGTCGCGCTGCGCAAGCGGCCGGTCGAGCCGGAGCGGGTCGAGCGCATGATCAATTCCTTGGTCCGTCAACTCGAAAGCTCGGGCGAGACGGAAATCCCCAGCGACATGATCGGCGAATTGGTGATGGAGGCGCTGGCGACCCTCGATCAGGTCGCCTACATCCGCTTCGCCTCGGTCTACCGCAATTTCCGCGAGGCCAAGGATTTCGGGGAGTTTGTCGGGCGCATCGCTGCCGACGGCGATTGTTGAGGGCGCCCAAGGATGGACGGACGCGCCATTTACTGAGTTGTCATCCCGGCGAAGGCCGGGACCCACTGATCCGCCAGCGAGATGGTTGCGCCGTGGGTCCCGGCTTTCGCCGGGATGACAATCTTTGTTGCAACGCTTTTCGATCATGTCAAAGAAAGCCCTCCGGTTGCCGCCACAGCAGGAATCGCTGGATCTCCAGGCGATGCGGGCGGCTCTCGCCCTGGCGCGCCGCGGGCTGGGACGGGTCTGGCCCAACCCCGCCGTCGGTTGCGTCATCGCCCGGGACGGCAGGGTGGTCGGCCGCGGCTGGACGCAGCCCGGCGGGCGTCCCCATGCCGAAGCCGAGGCTCTGGGCCGCGCCGGAGACAGGGCGAAGGGCGCCACCGCCTATGTGACGCTCGAACCGTGCTGCCATTGGGCCCGGACGCCGCCCTGCGCCGATGCGCTGATCGCCGCCGGCCTCTCCCGGGTCGTCGCCGCCATCGAAGACCCCGATCCGCGGGTCGCCGGGGGCGGGCTGGCTAGGCTGCGCGCGGCGGGGCTCGACGTGGAGGCCGGGTTGTGCGCGGCGGAAGCGGCCGAGATCAACGCCGGCTTTCTCTCCCGGCTCCGCCTCGGCCGCCCGCTGGTGACGCTGAAGCTGGCAACCTCGCTCGACGGCCGCATCGCGAGCGCCTCGGGCGAAAGCCGCTGGATCACCGGTGCGCCGGCGCGCGAACGCGCCCATTTGTTGCGCGCCACCCATGACGCGGTCCTGGTCGGCACCGATACGGTCATTGCCGATAACCCAGAATTGACTTGCCGCCTGCCGGGGCTCGCCGAGCATTCGCCGGTGCGTGTGGCACTCGACCGGCAGCTGCGCATTCCGCTCGACGCGCATCTGGTTGCCGAGGCGCGCGCCGTGCCCACCTGGGTCCTGACGCTGGCCTCGGCCAATGAGGCGCGCCAGAAGGCGCTCGGCGACGCCGGGGTGGTCGTCATCCCGGCCGAGCCCGACGCGGCCGGGCATCTCGATCTCGCCGCGGCGCTCGGCCTCCTCGGCGAACGGGGCCTCACCCGGCTGCTCGTCGAGGGCGGCGGCCGCCTCGCTGCGGCATTGCTGCGCGGCGGACTGGTCGATCGCCTCGTTTGGCTGCACGCGCCGCTGCTGCTCGGCGGCGAGGGGATCCCCGCAATCGCCGAGCTCGGCCTCGATGCCTTGGCCGACGCGCCGGGT
>Ga0210394_10002173_pt1 | contig 27757 bp, 19 predicted proteins | sample IncBWC12MmetaG_FD_160121 | JGI IMG/M metagenome (GOLD analysis project Ga0210394, IMG submission 160121) | Forest soil microbial communities from Barre Woods Harvard Forest LTER site, Petersham, Massachusetts, United States - Inc-BW-C-12-M | ecosystem: Environmental > Terrestrial > Soil >...
GGCCCGAACATCGACGAGGTAGGCAGCCGGCAGGCCGTGCTGCGTGATAAGAATAGGAGCCCCGTCCTTCCCAATATCGGCTAGCAATTCGGACGCTTTTCGCTTCAGGGTGGTAACAAGTTCTGTGCGCATAGAGTGATACTATAGTATCACATGAAGGGTTCACGAATATCTTCCGCCGCAGGTCCGACAACGTCCGGCAGCAGCCACCTTTTCGTAGGGGTGTTTTTGGGGGTATCCCAAGCAGACTGAAATCAAAAAACCCTGAAATTCCAGGTCTTTTTCGATTGATTTCGGTTCCGTCCCGGGGAGCCATACAATATCAATAAAATCAAATTACTATATAATATTATTGATCTTATTTCAAGTCACAAAACTCGCCACTCTACTTCTAGAACCGAGATCGTCAAAGCGGACGCCGCGACATCCTCACAGAAGTTCGATGCGTTTTGCGTGTTCAGCCGTTCGAGTAGGCGAGAGTGGAGGAGGACAGATCACGGTAGGCGTTGGCCTGGACGAGTAGCGCTTTCGCTTTGCCTTCGAAAGTCTGCATTGCGTCAGCGCCGGCGGCGAACCGAACCGGAGGTTCCTTGAGTCCGGCGAGTTGTACGATCGCGTTGGCAAGCTCGGCCGGATCACCGCCCTGTTTGCCGTTCATGCCGCCCCATGCTGTGACGGTCTCTCTAGTGCGTTCGGCGTAGTCGTCGATGGAGGGCTTCGCGTAAGTGGTGGACTGAGTGGACAGCAGCTCGGTGCGGAAGAAACCGGGTTCGACCAGCATGGTGCGGATGCCGAAAGGGGCGATCTCCGGAGTGAGCGACTCAATCCATCCTTCGATGCCAAATTTTGCAGCGGCATAAGCTGTGCAGAACATTTGGCCGGTGATGCCGGCGGTCGAGGAGAGAGTGAGGAGCAGCCGGAGCGCTGCTTGTGCATTCCCGGTAGCGCAGCCCGAGTCACGTTCATCGGCCCGAACAACAGCGTCTCGATCTGATGGCGAGTCTGCTCGGGACTGAGCTCCTCGAAGAAGCCGGCGTAGAAATTACCGGCATTGTTGACCACGACGTCGATCCGGCCGAATTTGGTGACGGCGTGTGCGACCGCGGTGTGTGCGTCCTCAAGGCGGGTGACGTCGAGCTCGATAGCCAACAGGTCCTCATGGCGGCCGATCGCCGCCGTGACCTTGGCAGGATCGCGACCGGTTGCGACAACCGCATGGCCTGCGGCCAGCGCTGCCTTGGCAATGTCGAGGCCCAAGCCACGGCCTGCGCCAGTGATGAACCAAACCTTCTTGTCAGTCATGGGAAGTTTCCTTTGATGCTCGGCAGTGAAGTGATGGACTACGGTCCGGGTCAATCCATGCTGACCACTATCGATCTCCCGGTAGTAGCACATGTCACGCGAGCCAGCGCCCGAGAGCCCTTCCTCGGCATGATGCTCACGCTCGACGCGCGCGCCATTGTGCAGCTGGCGGCGGACATCGAAACGTCACCTTTGCGGAAGGACGAAGGCTATCGGTCCCTCTCTATCGAGATCCTCGACCCCGCCCTGCTCGATGCGCTGACACGTCTGCTTGCGTTGCTGGAGGAGCCGGCGCTGCTGCAACAGCTGGCGCCGCTGATCCAGCAAGAAATCACTATCCGACTGTTGGCGGGCCCGCACGGATCGTACCTGCGCCAACTCGTTTCTGCTGGCTCCCCGGGCCAGCAGATCGCGAAAACGGTGGTTTGGCTGAAGCAGAATTTCGCGCGGCCGATGGACGTTGACACTTTCGGGCCATTACCGGTGTCAGCCCCCTGCAGTACCAAAAGCAATTACGCCTGCAGGAAGAGCGGCAACTGATGTTCAATCAGAATCTTGAAGCCGGAAACGCGGGCGGGCGTGTGGGATACGAGAGCGCCTCGCAATTCAGCCGTGAGTACGCCCGTCTGTTCGGCGAACATCCGCAGCGGGACATCCGGAAAATGCGACTTGATCACGCATTCACCATGCGGTAGCAACACCATGCGCCATGCACGGATTAAGCCGAAGACGAAGCTATGACGTCAGCGTCTGCTTTTGGTCCCCGAGCTGCCTGCCACCGCTGTTCCATCTTTGCCGCGACGACGCTCGTGGGAGATTTTGCCCGAAGCACAGATCGTAAATTCCGCACCTGTTGCTTCTGTTGACAACATCATTTTGCTGTTGCACTCCTGAGCGATTGTCGTCACGCTATCCGCTGATTTCGGTTTCAAATCCAGCCTCAGACATAATGCGCACCCAATTGCGCGGCAGGTCACAGCGTCGGTGGGAGCGGCTAGGTTAGCATCGGCACACACAATAGTTGGCGGGCGCTACCGCCCCAAGGTACCCGATGCGTATTGCAACTGTCCCACAAGTGTTGAACTCGATTCGATACTGGCCGCGCGCTGCATTCTTGCTGTCCGCGCTCGTTCTGCTGCAGGGCGTTTCCGCTCCTGTATCGCTTGCAGGGGACCGCGACGACGGCGACCATGATGGCCACGCACAGGCGCAAAAGACCTCGGTCGTTTCGATGCCACTGTCGGGTACGGGGGTCGAAGCCAAAGTGACCTTTTCGAAACCCTCACCGGCGTTGACTTCAAATCCGGCGAACACCGCAGTGAAGGACGCCACGATCACCGTCTCTGTCACCGGCACTGGGCCGCTCAAGTTGACGGACTCGCCCACCATAACCAAGACCTCCGGTGCCCCTGGGAGTAGGTTCACGATCGCCGGGGGCAGTTGCTCCGCAGGTAAGGAGATCGCGCCGGGCGAGAGCTGCACGATTGCCATCAAGTACACGCCAGCGAATAAGCAAATCTCGACTGCGCATGTGACACTGACCGGCAGCGGTGCTCGTGAGAAGCAGCTGCACAGCGAGAGTTTTGAAAGCAGCTAGCGCGCGTCGACCGTCAACGGATATTCTTTGAAGGGGTCGCATTGACCGCATAGGGTTGAATCCGTGTTGCGCGCCTTCACAGCCTTCGTTACGGCATTGGTGTTGGCCAGCAGTGGCTCGCCGAAAGCCTGGTGCAGACATGCCACAGCGGCGCCTGCGCCGCCCGCCTCGGTAGCTGCAGCCGCTGAGGCAATCTATCGCCGGGGCATTCTCCCTGACGGCAAGCCATTGCGTGGCGAGCGAGACGGCGCGGAACCGGTTGAGGGGGCGGTGGCCGCCTGCGTCAACTGCCATAGGCGCAGCGGGCTTGGAATGATTGAGGGGCAAACGGTCGTCCCCCCCGTCACCGGCAAGCATCTTTTCCACGTTGGCGAGGGACGGGATGCGGAAATGGCATTACCTCACCCCGAAGCCAAGTCGGCGAATCGCGCGGCCTACACCCAGGTCACTTTGGCCCGGGCGCTGCGCGAAGGGGTGAATCCGGAGGGGCGCCGGTTCGCTTTTTTAATGCCGCGCTTCGCTCTCGATGACACCACGATGGCGCTGCTGATCGGATATCTGAGGCAATTGTCACGTGGACCGTCTCCTGGAGTTGGGGTCGATACGCTGCAGTTTGCGACCATCATCACGCCGGACGCGGATCCGGTAAAGCGTCGGGCCATGCTGAGTGTTCTCGAACAATACTTCGGTCGAGAGAACACGTTCTACCACGGCGAGTCGCCGCCGCTGCAGCCTTCGCGTACCCAGGCCCGTGCCCAGCACCGCTGGCAGCTTCACGTCTGGACCCTCGCCGGCGGGCCCGAGAGTTGGGAGACGCAGTTGCACGAACGGCTGCATCGCGAGCCGGTGTTCGCTGTTATCTCGGGCATTAGTGGCTCAACCTGGGCGCCGGTGCATCGCTTCTGCGAGAGCGAATCGATTCCCTGCCTGTTCCCGAATGTTGATCTGCCGCTCGTCTCACAGCAGGGCTTCTATACAGTTTATTACTCCAAGGGCGTGCTGCTTGAGGCAGAGCTGATTGCCCGCGCGTTAGAGGATCCGCCGCCGGCCGAACGCGCACGTCGAGTAATCCAAATCTTTCGCTCCGGCGACATCGGCGCCGACGCTGCGGCCGAATTGCAGGCGCTGGCAACTACCGCTGGCCTGACGACGGTAAATAGGCCTTTGCAGGCCAGCACCGCTGCGGCGATCGCCGCAGCGCTGAAGGTAACGGCTGCGGGTGACGCGATCGTGTTATGGCTGCGGGCTGAGGAGCTCACGCAGCTGCGCGTAGCGCCGCCCGACGGCGCCACCGTATTCTTGTCCGGTATCATGAGCGGACTCGAGCACGCGCCTCTGCCTGAAGCCTGGCGGGGCGTGGCGCGCATGACCTTCCCTTTTGAATTGCCTTCGCAGCGGGCGACGCTGCTAAATTATCCGATCGGCTGGTTCACGCTACATAACGTTCCGATACTCGATGCGCGCACACAGGTCGATACCTACATCGCGTGCAGCGTCGTCGCCGACACCTTCGGGCTGATGCTCGACAACTTCTTACGTGATTACTTGGTGGAGCGGCTCGAGGCCACGCTCGACTCGCGGTTGGTGGTGGGCTATTACTCTCGTCTGGGATTAGCAGCGGGCCAACGCTTTGCGTCCAAGGGCGGGTACTTGGTGCGCTTCACCGGTCCATCAGGCACGCCGATCGCCGCAGCAAGTGAGTGGCTGGTTCCGTAAGCTCAAGATTCGATGTTACGTACTTTTATTTCATGCGCGTCTACCAACGTCTGATCGAACTGGCGCACGAAAGTTGACGCGGCGCCGGCAGATCGAAGCGTAGGTAGGTGTTCTACTTATACGTGGCCAATGTGTCTATCGTGAATACTTGATCAACGCCGGAAATCCGGCTAACGGGACCCATGGAAATGAGACTGTTGCATCCATTCAAGGCTAGTGTTTGCGTGGGATTCGTCATTGCGGCCGCAGCGGTCGCGGACACCAACAGCGCCCTGCAGCGCTCGGAAACCGCGTACGTCATTCCGGCAGTGGAGCTCGTTCGCGACGACGGAAAAACCGTGTCGCTGCCGGCCGAACTCGACGACGGCCGGCCGGTGGTGCTTAATTTCATTTACACGAGCTGCAGCACGATCTGCCCGTTGAGCAGCCAAGTGTTCGCGCAATTTCAGCGCGCTTTGGGCGCCAAGCACGAGCTCGTGCACCTGGTGTCGATCTCCACCGATCCCGAACAGGATACGCCCGCGCGTCTGCATGCCTATGCGCAACAATTTCACGCCGAGCGAGGCTGGGACCACTACACCGGCACGGTGGCCGCCAGCATCAATGTGCAACGTGCATTCGCTGCATACCACGGCGACAAGATGAGCCACGCGCCGCTCACCCTGCTGCGTTCCGCTCCCGGAAAACCCTGGGTGCGCCTTGACGGCTTCGCTACCGGCCGCGATCTGTTGGCGGAGCGCAAGCAATGGCCGAACGCTCCAGCGCTCGCACACGCGGAGCGCTGAACGCGAGCGGCTTAAGGAACGGTCCACTCGCCGTCTTTGACCACCGTGGTGCCGGCGGCATCCGCGAAATGCACAATATAGCCGCCTTTCGAGGCGATGCGTTGACCGGGCCCCAGACTCAAGTGCGGGTAGTACCCATTGAGAGTCCTGAAGCTCAGCATGTTCTCGTACATTTCCACCAGGTAATCGCGCACGAAATTACCCCACAGTGCGCCTACTGATTCCGCCAGGATCACGCACGAGAGATACGTGTCCACCTGGGTGCGTTCGTCGGTTACCTTAATTCCCTGGATCTTGAACCAAGTCAGGGGCCAAGTCATGCGCAGGCGCCGCTGCTCGGGCAAGTCGAACGGATAACTCAGATGAGTCTTGGCAAGCCATGCGGCGGGCAGCGGCGCGTGCTCCAAGCCGCCCATGAGTCCCGAAATCCAAACGCTCGCCGGGGATCCCGCGGCGGGCAAACGGCCCAGGTCCTCGGGACGCAACCACAGAATCAGTGCGTCGCCGGGCGCGCCGCGCGCGACCGCAGCGGCGAACTGCGCCGCGGATGCGCTCGCGCCGAGCGGAAAATTCTCGACTTTCGTCGAGTGGGCTACGGCGCGCGCGAATGACTGTGCGGCGGCCGCGCCGATGTCATCTTCGCGGTACACCTGCACCGCGCGCTGCGTGCCGGCCGGCAATCGCGCAGCCAGCAGCGCGGCTTCGAGCAGCACGCCGCCCGAGAAATACACCGAATAAAAATCACCGTCGCGCAACACGGGCAAATCCACGTTCGGCAGCAGGCAGGGAATTTGTTCCTGCTCGCAGAAGCGATGCACCGGCGCCCATGTGCGTCCGGAGATACCCGAGATCACCGCCATTACGGGTTCCGCGCGCAGCTTGGCGCGCAGCTGTGCTTCCCACATCTCCGGCGCACCGGTCAAAGTCCAAACGTGCAGCTGCCAACGACGCAAGACGCGGTAATGAATCCGCCGCGGCGAGTCGAGCGGCGGGGCCTTGCCGCGATAGTAGGCATCTTTGTTGTCGAAGAAATGATTCAACACTTCGAGCATGGCGCGAGCGCGATCCGGATCGGCATCCGGCGTCACAATAGTGGCGAAGTGCAGCGTGTCGTTGTCGACGCCCGGAGCCGCGGTGGGTGAGAGCGTGCGCAGGTAATCGATCAGCAAAGACATGGCGCCATCATCCAGCGCGTAGTGCGGCATCAGCGTCAGCAATGGCTTGCCGCTGGGACCCACGCCGCTGCGGATTGCGCGCGCCAGCGTCTCATCCGTGTAACGCACGCGATTGTAGGCTGCGGCCGCGAGCACACTGGATTGACCCTCCGGCACCGGACGCTCGCCGGGATTGAACAAGTAGTGGCCGGTGATCGGAGGAATCACGATGCGGCCCTCAGCGACTCCGAGACCGCTGCGCCGGTGACAGCTGGTGCAGGCCGCGTTCTTGCCTTCGACCTGCGCGCCGCCATCGCGCGTGCCGATCAGCGGCGCTCCCGACGGCAAAACGCCGTTTCGATACAGGGCTTGCGCCGCTGCGCTCTCGCCCGCCGATGCTCTCTGGCTCTGATCGGCCGCGGCAGCGCTGGCGCACGCCGCCAACCCCACCCACAGGAGCGCAACGATGCCAGCGCAACGAATGCGGCGCATCTGCTGTAAGCAGCGGTCTTGAGGAGCTTGTATCCAAACCGTCATGTGAAAAATTTCTCCGTGAGACCTTGGCTTAGGAAAATCCTGTGGCGCGATTTGCTGCCCGAAGTGTAGCGAGCGCGATTCAGTGTGATGGACTGAGAAGTCCAGATTGACAGACTACGTCGGCGAATTGGCTTCCGACAAACTGCGCGGACACGACAGCGCCCTGCTCATTGCCCTTGGGCTTCCGACTGGCTCACGACTGCCAAACTGAGCGGTATGCGGCGGCTCGCAGTACCAGCGGCAGGCCGGTGCTGCAACAGGAGTGCGCTGCAACCGCAGCCGCGCCGGTGAAAGGCATGGGTCCCAGGGCCCATTAGGGGGCGGATCATTTAAGATCAATTCGTGGCTGGATGTGGCGTGATGGCAGGCATATTGACCATCTTCGGCATCGGCGGCATTTCCGCCGTGGTCAATGCTCGTGGTTTTGCGAACGTAGCCTTGTCGAGCTGGTCGTTCAGCATGACCTTCTCAATGGTCATGCTGTGCCCGCCAGCTACGCGGTCCACCCGCGTCTCTGCGACAAAGGGAAGGGTCACGCTCTGTACCTGGCGGTAGTCACTCAGGTAGGTCTCCACCTTGCGCATCTGACCCTCGAAGTGGCGTGGACTGCCCTCCATCTTTGTCTCGAGGAAGGTGCTGCCGTCGATCCAGATATGCTGCTCGTGGCCCTGCTTGGTTGTCACCTTAATTCGGTAAGTCCCATGGCCCTCGACCATTTCCGTGCCTTCCAGCTCCACCTTGTTGCCCTTGGCGGCATAGTCGATCAGCGGGCCGTCGAGATCCGGCTGCTCAGCAGTCTTGCGCAGCTCTTCCGGCGAGAACGGCTCGGGATCGGGGCGATTGAGATAGGGGCGCAGCTTCCAGCCGAGCTTGCCGTCGAACACCTGCAGCGCAGTGTGACCTCCAAACTGGATCGCAAGACGCTTTTTGTTGGGCCGCTCCACCTGCAAGGTGTACGGCAGCAAGGTGTTCTTCTTCCCGCCGGCATCCAACTTACCCGATACAGTAATCGATTGCACTGCGCGCCACGCTGCAAGGCCGCCGCGCGCCGCTACGTTCTTGTCGACGATTTGAGTCACGGACAATTTGGGGAGATCGGCGGGCACTGGAGCAGCAGGAGCTGCCGGCCGCGGCGGCACCGCGGGCGCTGGCGGCGTGGGGTCGCGCACGACTCTGACGGCCGACGCGTCCGGTGCGTACGCGCAGATCGCTAGCGTCAATGCGAGAGCGCACACTGAGGAGAGATTCGACATAGGTGTACAAGCCTTCATGATGGGATGGAATCTGTGAATTGCCCGGTTGGCTACTCGACCGTCAGTCCGCGAACCTGAAACGGGCCGATCGACACGTCGACTCGCTGCCCCGGCTTGACCACTTTGCCGGCATTCGCGAACAGTATCCAATACTCACGGCCTTGCTGGGGAGGTGAAGTCTGACGCAGCGCGCCGAGTTGCTCCGCGGTGTGCACCATGAGCCTGATCCCGGTCTGCTCGTCGATCATGTAGGGCGTGATCCGCTTGTCGCTCAATACCGTGGCCTTATCCGGATTCACCACGCGGTAACGAAACTCCACCGAAGCACCCGAGGCCGTGTAGCGCGCATGCATTTGATTGACCCCGAAGCGGAGCGCGTAGTACCTCTCGGCAAATTGGCTGCGCGGCACACCGAGCGGCGACATCGGAGTCTTGGCGGCCGGTGTAGCGGCGATCGGCGAGGCGCTCGCGCCGGGAGCCGCCGCCTGTCCCGCCCCCGTCACGCTGCCCGCCAACAGACCGGTAAGCAGCACGGCCACACACCTGCCGGGGGCGGCTCCTGCGTGGGAGCGATCGATCGGATCGCTCCCACGAGATACATGTTCTGTTTTCACTACTGCGCCGCGACCGTAACGTCCAGGATGGCGTCCACCACCCCTGCCGTCGTGGGACGGAACGTGACGTTGGCGCTGCAACTTGCACCAGCCGCCAAGCCCGCGCCACCGATTGGGCAGTTGCCATTGCTCACCGTGTAGTTACTCGCATTGATGCCCGCCGGCGCAACGATCACTAGCTGATGGATGATCAGTGGCTTGGTGCCGGGATTTGACACCGTCACACGTTGCGTGCTCGCCGTGCCTACTGCCACGTTACCGAAAGCTGCCGCAGCCGGCGCCAGCAGCGCTGCCGGTAGGATGGTTCCAGGGCTCGCCGGAAGCTCCACCGCACCGATGTCGAAATGGGTCGCGTTGCCAGAATCCGGTCTCGGGTTACCGAAGAAGTCCAATGCCGGATGGGCAACCGACGTCGGGACGGCATTGACGGCCGGGGAGCCCGCAGTCGGCGCGTAATTGCCAAGGGGGGTCCCGTAGCCGGCCGAGCCTTTCTGAATCGTCGGATTCACCGTCGTCAGCGGGCCGTAGTACATGCTGATCGCGTTGTTGCCTTCATCCACGGTGGCCGCCGGTGTGAGCGTGAAACTGGCGTAGAACGGATTGATGTCCGGTACGTTCGGCGGCGTCGTGATGCCGACCGCTCCAGCGTACGTGCAGCCCGGCGCGGGATTGTTGCCGTTGACCCCGTTACTGGGCGCGCACAAGGTCGGCGCAATCTCGGGAGGCACGCGCGAGCCATTGCAGTACTGGCCGACAACGAGGTTACCCGTACCCGTACTCGGCCCTGCCTGGTTGTGCGCCGCCGCCCCACCATAGCCGCCTCCGGGTCCGTTCAAGGTGGTCAGTATCGAGTAGGTCGGACTCATCGCGTATCCGCCCGGATTGCCACCCACCGCGCTGGTGTCTCCGTACACCCCGATGTCCCAGTACTGCGGGCCCGTGCTCCCGTTCGCACCCGTAACCGGGCAGGCGCCCGTCACCGTCTGGCTCAAATTAGGACTCAACACCACGACCGCCGGACTGCCGGCAGCGCTCATGTGGAATGTCCGGTTCTGAAAGAAGATATCGTTGGCCAGCACCGGGATCGAGACCTTGGTGCAGTTCGGGTGCCCGGTGGGGCAGGCCACGGCCGGGTTGGTGAACGCTGGACTCAACAGCAAGCTGTGCACATGGGTCACGAGCCCCGCAGGCTCGGCGGTCGAAGTGGTGATGGCATTGTTGGTGCACCCCACTCCCGTCGAAGGGTCGCAGCCCGGCGGCGGTGTATTGGCATTCGGCGCATTCACCGTGTCGAACAGCACGCCGGCCGAGGCCGTCGAATCGTTGGAAACCACCGTGTTGTTCCTGAAATCGACCTTCACCGCATCCTGGATCGACACCCCTCCCCCGTTCCAGCCGGCAACGTTGTTTACGATGATGTTGTTGGTCACCGAAATCGAATACCAATGCGACGGAGCGCTCGGGTTGTTGAATACGTCGTTGCCGTTGATGCTCTGCAGCCGCAGGCCGCCGCCTTCGCCGCTCTCGGCCGTGTTGCCCATGATCAGGTTGGCGTCAACGACGGTACCCGAACCGATGCCGTCGGACAGGGAAGGACTGCCATCGAGGTCTATCTGGCTGTTTTCAGCAAGCGTCCCATCCGGCGCACTGCCCTCGATGATCAGTCCCCCGCCGTTGGTGGTCAGCGTCGGGTTCTGGCTCTGGTTGAACAGGAACGCGTTGTGCGAGATGGTCCCGTTGAAGCTCAGCCCAAAGTGGGTCATGCCGCCGCCGTCTCCGGAGCTCAGATTGCCGCACACCCAGTTGTGAGAGAACGTGTAGTTGTCGGATCCCGGCGTGATGCTCACACCGCCGCCGGCCGCGGGCGTGTTCGAGTTCAACTCGTCGCCGTAGGACATGTTCTGCGTGACCGAGTTGTTATGCATGTTGACGTGGGTGTTGATCGCCAGAGGAATCGCGTCGGTGCCGCTCAGGGTCGGGTCGGGAACCTCCGAGAGCCCAATCTCGATGCCACCGGTGAGGGTGCCGGCATTTCCAGTAATACGATTGTTGGAGATTTCCAGCCAATGGTTCCAGCCGTGCACCAGCAGGCCGCCGCCACCCTGCGAACTGTTGGTCAGTGTGAGGCCATCGATGCGCGACGGATTGCACAGGAAGTTACCCGAGTAGAATGGGCTCGTGGCCGCGCAGTCGCTGGTCGAGTTCAGCACAATGCACCCGCCATTACCTTCCGCGCCGCAAGTCGTGTTGGTGCTGTTGAATGCGTAATTCTCCAGACCCTTGCCAACAACCGTAATGGCCGCGCCCTCGTAGGCGCCCAACAGCGTCGGTTCCTGCAACAGCTCCGCCAGATTGCCGTTCAGATTGGCGTCCCAACCGATGAGCGGCTCGAGCTCGATCGGATCCACCGCGGCCTGCACCAGGGTGGTGTGGCTCGGGTCGAACGCGCCGAAGTTGCAGGTGTAGGTGCCCGTTGAGTCGTAGGGGTTCGGTACACCGGTGATCGGATCGGGCGCGCCGATCATCTGACCATTCAGACCCAGGCCGAACACGCAGTCCATCTCTCGGCGCCACGGATCGAGCTTGCCGGCCGGCTGTGTATTCGCATTGATGATGGTGGAGGCAGCGGCCACGCCTTGCAGGCGCAACGGCTTCCACATGATCAACATTTCGGTGTACGTCCCGGGGCCGATGACGATCTCATCGCCCGGGAGGGCGGCGTCAACCGCCTTCTGCAGGGCGTTGCCTGCTGCATTCTCCTTCGCGACGTACGTGGGTCTCTTGCCGCCGACGGTGACCGTCACGGCGTCGACCGAGCGCTGGCCGGCCGCGGTCGTGATCACGAGCTCACCACAGCGCGTGGCGGCCGTCACGCCATGTTGCTGGATGGGGCAGCTCGACTGGGCGGCGGTCAGTGTGGGCACGGAGACGGTGATCGACTGATCGGTCCACGAACCCCCGACGACCGGCGCGTTGACGCCGCCGATCGTCACGCTACCCGCGGACGTTCCAAAGCCATAGTGGCGCGTAATGAACTTCAAGTTGAACGGCGCCGTGCCGGCGCCCGGTCCCGAGTAAGCAGAGTTCGGCACGACCTGGTCGCCCAAGGCGGTGATGATCAGGTTGTGGCCGGCCGCGCTGACCCAGGGTCCAACGCCGACGGTCGAGCTCCCGGACGCGGTATTGGCCGGAATGCCGTCACCCGTTCCCGTGGTGCCCGTATTCACCGCCACCACGCTCTTGATGCCCGGCGTGGCATCCGGGTATGCGCAATCTGGCGGGTTATAGCCCTCGGCAAATGCCATGACCGGAACCACAGGCGTATCCAGATAAACCGTGTCGCCCGGCATGAACGGGTTCTCGTAGTCGAACGTGCTCAAGCCCGGGTTGAAGTACGGATCGGTGATCATGATGGGCGGGGTCGTCTGTGCGGTCACGCACCCCAGCGGTATCGCCGGCGTGGTGGGGGTCGCCGCCGTCGTGCATATCGGTGCGACGATGGGGCCCGGGCTGTTCATCTCGGTGATGAACATGTTCGGCGAATAACCGGTCGGGTTGGGCGGATTGACTTCCCAGGTCGAGTACGCCAGTCCGTTGAAAAGACCCCACTGATCCGAGTAGGTGCGGGAAATCTCGACACCGTTGAAGTCCTTGATTGACACCGGCAAGTTGGGCGGCGCGAACTTCTCCCCGAACGTGGGTGCAGCCTGATTGTACTCGGACGAGAAGTCGTCCAGGATGAACCCGCTGTAGTGCGTGGCGGCCGGCGTCTTGGTCCAGACGAAGAATTCGGCCTGCGCCTGCATCTGATCCTCGAGGGTCAGCTCCTTGCGGTCGCACAGCGGGCGAGAGGCGCCGGCAAACGGCGCGACCTGGCCCGACTCGGGCGAGATGCTCATGAAGTCCGGAACGATGCGCACTTCGCCCACACAGGGCGAGTTCTGCGTGGTCAGTCCGCCCGGTCCGAAGCCGCCGACCTCCTGGCGACCCATCGCCACCGTCGGATTGCTATTGTTGCCGGACGCGGTGCCATTCGAATTGTACGGGTTCGTTCCGGTGTTCGGACCGGTATACGCCGGGTTGTTGGCGTTGCTGTTGATCGCCGGGTTGTATACCCCGTTGATGTTGTTCTGGTTGATCGACGCCTGGTCGGGCACGATGAAGATGTCGCCCAGTCCGACGAACTGCGCCGATATCGTGGCCGAGGCGATGAAGGAGTCCCCGATCAGAATGTTCTTGTCCTCTTCCTTCACCAACTCGTAGCCTGGCGGTACGATGACCTCGACCACGTACTTGCCCTGCGGCAAGATCGTAGCCGGCGATGCCATCTGTCCGGCATTGGGATTGGCAATACATCCGGTGCAGTTGGCGGTCGGGAACTGGTACAGACCATCGTACGGAGCCGGCTGCACCTGGTTGAAGTTGTGCATGCCGTCGTAGCACTTGTACTGACTGTTGTACGGCAAGGCGCCGGGGGTCAGGTAGTTCGGAGTGCCTGCCAGCGTGTAGGGGAAGAACGGGTCGCTCGTCGGCTGGCCCGGGCAGTTCATGTTCGGAATGCCCGCCGAACGGAAGCCCTGGGCATAGGCGTCCCAGCTGCTGGTCTTGGTGGTGTCGATCAATTTCAGGCCGACTGTTCCGTCTGGCTGTGCCGTCTCCTGGTACAGATTGATGGTGACATTGGGTACCAGCGGTTCCCATAGATTCTGGAACAGAATAGACGGATCGTCGAACGGTCGCGTCGATGAGTACACGACGTGGCCGCGGATACCGCCGTTCTCACCCGGGAGGTAAGGCAGCTTGCCCCACTCGAGAATCTCGGTTTGGCTGAGGAAGCCCTGCAGGCCCTCTGATACGACCGTGCCGGGGTCGACGCGGCCGGTTGAGCCGCCGGCGCCGCCAGCGGCCGGAAAGCCCGCGATGCCATTGATCTCCGAGCAGTCGGCAAAGGTGCAGTAATACGAGCCGGGGTAGCGCAAGTTGCTCGGGAGCGAGGCGGTCTCCGTCGAATTCAGCAATCCCTGGTAGGAGCCTCCGTTGCCGTTGCCGCAGGGATTCGACCCTGAGTTGGCCTGGTTTGTGGATCCGCCGGAGAGCGCGCCCAGGCAATTGGTTCCCGAGGGCCCGTCGATCTGTCCGCCGAAGTCGTACACCACGTGCACGCCGGTATTCTTGAAGCGCGTGTTGTCCGATTCGGCCACGTACCAGCTGAACAACGGGAAGGTCTCGTTGAAATTGGCGTGGCCGCTGACGTCGGTCAACAGAGTATTGTTGAACCGGCCATTGCGGAACCGGATGCGGTTCGGCACCTGGAGCAGGCCGGGCTCGCCGGCCTCCTGAATGCCGTTACCGTTCAAATCCATGAACGTACTAGTCAACACCTTCGTTTGCCACAAGAACACGGGGAAATCCATCTGAAATGGGTTGGGTGTTCTGTTCGCGCCGCAGGCCGGTCCGGTGCAGACGTTCACCGGCCGCGACGAGCCGTCGATGATGATGTCATCCCACAGGTCGCCAATGACGATGGACCAGTTGCCATCGGGAACTCCCGTGAACGTGTAGTTGCCGTTGGCATCGCAATTGGTGAAGGCGAAGGTCGCGCCGTCGGTGTCGCCGAGGGCGGCCCAACAGGTGGTATGGGCGAGCGCCTGGTAATTTCGAGGATCGCCTCGCGGAAAGACTCCGCTGTCGTAGAGCGTCTCGTCCGGCGCTCGCGACTCGTGTAGGTTGCTCACCTGGCCATAGATCGTGTTGTTGCAAGGCAGGGCCGCGGGGCCGGTGCAGAACGATGCCTTGCGCGCGTTGATGACGGCCGGATTCGCCATGCCGATGAACGCGTGCCACCCGCCCGGTCCGTATTCCTGGAAGTAGGCCGGTTCGCCCACTTTCACAAAGGTGTCCAGATAGTGGGTGCCGTCCAGCGTATTGGTCTGGTACCACGTCTCCCCGGCGGCCTCACGTGCGGCGGAAGGATGCACGATCACGCCGAATCGCCCCGGCATTAGATTCTTGACCACGGCATTGCCGGCCAGTGGCGACGGGGTGACGCCGTCATCCTCGTATTGCGGGCAGACAATGATCATGCCGGCGGCCACCTGGTTGGTGTTGCCGGCGGCGTCGGGTGCCGTCGCCGCAACCGGGCAGGCGTTGTGTCCGGTCAGCGGGTCGATGGTTCCGTTCAACGAGTTGGACAGCGGCATGTTGAAAATGTCGTAGGTCATCTGGCCCGTGAAATCGCCGGCCTGAGACATCTCGTCCCACAGCTCCACCTGGAACGCTCCCAGCCCCTGCTCATTGTTGTTTCCACCGGTATCGGGCTCGCCGTTCAGCGGATAGTCATCCTCGAACACGAAGATGGTGAGAGTCGCGGTCTGTAGCGGATTGGGTTCTACTTTGATGACGACCGGAGCAAACACCCCGGCAACCGGTGCCGGAATCGGTGCGCCGCTCATGGTGTGCCCGCAGACCGGTACGGCCTGCCCCGTGGCCGTCGTCGGTCCACCCAGCAGCTGGTTTTCGCAGCCGGGTTGAGTATAGGAGCCGGCATATCCATTGGCCGCTACGTTCGCGGGATTGGCGGCGTCGCCCGGCAGGATCGAGATGTAGTACCGCGCCGGTGTGACCCCGTCCGGATCCAAAGCATTCAGCTGAACGTCTCGCGGCAGCGAAACCGGCAGAGACCCGGACGTGGACGCAGTGCAAATGCCGTGGTTGCAAGTCGCCGGGACGTGCCCGCCAGTGGCGGGGTTGAACACGCTTTGACCTCGCTCGCAGCTTTGCGGCCCCGTGCAGCCGCTGGCGATCACCGGGCTGTAACTGCCGAAGAAGGTGGTCGCCAGACTCGGCGGAACGCCAGCCGGGCAGGTCGTCGGTTTGGTGCCGCCCGAGCCGTTTTGCTGGCAGGCCGGATCGATCTTGAACGTGAGGTCCTGCTCGATGATCCACTTGTAATCGTTCATCACGACGCCGCTGGTCGCATCCGCCACCGCCACCTGCAAATTGCTCGGCGTCGGGAAAGTCAGCGTAACGGTCGCCGCGCTCGAGCTGGCCGTGCCTTGCGAATTGACTGCATAGTAGGGGAACGTGCAGGTGTTCGGACCCGAAGGCGACTGCGCGGTAAACGATCCGTTGGACTGCAGCGTGATCGTGCAACCGCCCGTAGTGGACGTGAACGGACTGCCGGCGGTCACGGCCGTATTACTGGTACTGGCAAAGAGCGGGTAGCCGGTTGGATCCGTGTCATTGGCCAGCACACCAGGCTGCGAAACGTTCAGCAGCGTGGCGACCTTGCTCGCGAAGGCGTCGGCGTTCGCCGTCGGCACGCCTCCCACCGCCGCATTGGTGATGGTGACCGTCGCGCACAACTGAGCATTCGGTGCGGTCCCGCCATTGCCGCAATATTGGAACGACGTGGCCGTGGTGCCCGTGTAGGTGAAGAAGCCGTTCGGGTTCAGCACGACGCCGGCTGGTGCCCCAACTAGGGTCGCACTGACAATACCGTTGTCGTTGGCCAGTACGTTGCCGGAGAACGACGTGGCCTTGGCCGGCAGGATGTAGTTGTCAGGATTGGCTTGCACCGCCACGGCGGCAAGCGACGCGTTGGACACGTTGGCGAAGCTCGCCAATCCGGTGGTGGCGTTGACCGTCAGCGTCCCACCGTTGGTCACGACGAATGCCTGCATGCCGCCGTCGCGCTGGTTGTTGGTCGAGAGGCTCAATTGGCGGTCGAACGCTGGATAGAAAGTGGACGCGTAACCGCCTGCGGCGGTACCCGCAGGCTTGACGGCGATATCAAGCACCTTGCCGGCAGGCATGAACCAGTCGTTCTGCACCTTGGGGCAGCCGCCCACAATGGGGGTGTTGCCGCTCGGGCACGTGGTGAGCGCGGTTCCCTTGGAGAGGGACAGCAGCACGTCCGGCTGCAGGTGACCGTCTTCGGCGATCAGGTCCATCTGCAACCCGACCATCGAGGGCATGTGCATCCGCAGGCTCGCGTTCACGAAGCGCAGCAGCACGTTGCCGCTGGAATAACTCGAACCGACATTCACCGCCGACAGCGCCGGGTTGGTGCGGTCGAACGAGTGGCCGTCGATCATGTAATAGGTCGGGGTAAAGTCAACTGCCGGCGGATAGCAGGTGTTGGCGGTCGTCGCCGGTCCGGTGGGCGAGCAGGCCGGGCTCCACGTGGCAAACGGGCTAAACCCGGCCGTGAGCACCGCCGTGTCGGCCGCCGCGTTCTGCACCGCGTCGATTTCGCTGAGCAACAGCACGGCGTCAGCGTCGTAGGGAACTCCGGTGGTCGTCACGGCACCGGTCGGGCTCGGATAGGCGCTGCCGGGCGCGAAAGTGGTGCCGGCGCCAGCGGGTGCTGCAGTCACGACCAGTACCCCGTACAGACCCATCGGACCCTGAATCGACGGGTAGGACCCTGTCTCGATCAGATACGTGCCTGGCGTCAGGGAGGTCCAGGTGTAGGTGATGGTGCCGCCCGAAGCGTTGGCCTCCTTCACGAAGGATTGCGCGCGCGCGCCTTGGGTTGGAGGCGTGAACGTCGGCTGGCTGGTGACCACTGTGGTCCACGTCGTCGCGGTCTGCGCGGTGTGTTGCGGTCGACCGCTCTCACGCGTCGGGTTGCCGGGCCCGTTCGGATCCGCAGTGCCAAGGTTCGGCAGCTGCCCGACGATGGTGAGCGAGGTCGGCACCGGCAGGTTGTTGGTCAGGGTGATCGTCAGTCCCGTCGTGCTGGCGCCGGTCAAGCTTGCCGTGTACGGCACTCTGATCAGCGGCGGCTGCCAGGCGCTGCTGGGGGTGGTGGTTCCCACCGCCTGCGCCGCGCCGTTGGTCTGGGTGCAGGTCGCTCCGCCGGCCGCGGCCGCGGTGCCGGTACCCCCGGCAGTCGTCGCGGCCGGGTTGCCGCACAACCAGCCCCACATCGGAATGATGTTGCCGTCGGGCGTTACGACCCTCTGCCGCAGCGCGGTCAAGTTGACCGTCGACTGTGCCACGGCGATGCCCGAGGTCAGGAGAAGAGCCGATCCGGTCAGGATCGCGGTGCTCAGTGATTTCTTACTTATGCGCATGTTCTGCTCCAGACTCTCACAGCGTTTCGTCGATGTACCAGACCGGCGGATCGACCAGCATCATCATCAGCATGCCGCCCGGAAACACGTCGTTGGTGGTGATCTCGCGCTCGTTATGCGAGTGCCACATGAACGAGATTCCCGATTCAGGCAGCGGGTTCTGCAGCGCGCCCCCAGGTGGCAGCGGCGTCGGTCCGCGGCTGCGAACCACCGCATCAGGACCCAAGTAAGGCGTGCCGTTGAACCACAGACCGTTGGTGGCCACGAGCGGATCGGGCAAGGTCGCCGCTCCTCCGACGCCAACATGGCCCGCCGGGTTGGCCTCGAGCGGGTGCTCGTGATCCGCGCACCACTCGCCGTAGTTCAGCGACGCCGCGGTGCCATTGCTCAGGACGCCGGTGGCAGAGAAGTGCGGAGCAACCGCGCCGCTGGCGTGCGTGAAGTAGCCGTTCGCATCCGGTATGCACTCCGGTTCGCAGGCCGACGACGTGCCCAGCAGGCTGGATGCCGCCGTGCAGGCCGGGCGAGTGGTGCCATCGTTTAACTTCGGCGTGTGGCCGTAAATGTCCCAGCTCAATCCCTTGCCCGACCAGTAGAAGATGCCGTCAAACGCCTGACCGGGCCAAGTGTCGGTGTTGAACATCATCAGCCCAGCGAGCTTGGTCTGATCGGTCTGGCTTAAGAGCAGGTTGCCGTCGCGCGCGAGGATGCGCACATGATTGGCGTGCTCATGGAAAGGATGCTCCCAACGCCCCTGCCCGATCGTGCGGATGAGCACTTGATCCAGCGGGTGCATGTGCGGATTGCCGTTGTACGGCTGCGCCGGGTAGTTGGGCGCATAGTCCGCGTCCATGTCGTCCGGCATCGAGCGCCCATTGATCACGTAATAGCGCGGGTGGTACGGCTCCGTCACCACCGACAGGCACCCCCTCGCGGCTGTGCAGCTCGCATTCGCCTTCACCTGCGCCTCGGCCTGGGAATGAATGACCGGGTCGATCTCGCCCCATTGCCACAGGTACTCGATGTCGTAGCAGGTGGCCGGATGATCATAGGCGGCGGGTGCAAGCCGGTACTCCGCACCTCCTTCGAGTCGGTGGCCCAAGGCGACGCAGGGCGAGGCGGCGGTGCTGCCGGGTGCGACTCCTGGGTGCAACGGCAATACCACCAGCGCGCCGTACATGCCCATCTCGACCTGCAGATCGGGTTGGGTACCGCTGTAATAGGCGTGAGTACCGGCCTTGCCGGTCGTGTTCAGCGTATAGGTAACCGTTGTGCCGTTAGCCGCTTCCATCGCCAGCACTCCCTGAGTGCCGCCGGTAGCGGTCATGGAACCCGGCGCGGTGGTAGTCGTGCTCGGAGTAAAGCCTGTGAAGACGATCGAGGTACTGCCGGCCGCGGGCGGCAGGTTGTTGGTCAGCGTCACGGTGACAATCTGGCCCTCGGTCACAATCAGTGTCGGTCCCGGCAACTGCATCGCCGGACAAAATCCGAGACCGGTGGGGGGGTTGAAGACGGCCGGCGCAAATACCGGTGTGAATCCGCTCGCGCACCCGTAGCCCCACGAGTAGATCTGCATGCCGTCCGGCTGCGAGCTGTAGCCTTGGGTTGCCTGCAGGGTGAACGTGGTGCCGGTGATGCCGGGCACCGCCGCGTTGGCAGCTGTACCCGCCGCGCAGCCGAGCGCCGCTAACGCGATCGCCCAAGCCCACGAGAATGGTGTCGTGCCGCGGTTTTTCTTGGTGGAGTAGCTCATCGTTCGGTCTCCTAGGGCGTGACGACCACTTCGGTCATCAGGCCACCGAAGTTCTCAGCGTCGTTCGAAAGGTGATCAAGGTTGGGCGAGTAGACGAAGTACGTGCCCACGGGCACGGGCGTCGTGCAGGTATAGTTTGGCGCGGGCCCACGCACCGCGCAGGCATCGAGCAGCGCGTCCATCGACTCGCCGCCGCCGATCGTGATCGAATTGGTGAAATAGTCCATGTTGTTGCCGGCTTGGTCACGAAGCATCTTCGCGTTCCAGCCGATCACATGCAGCGGGATGTTGAGCGAGGCGAGGGTGTGATATTCCGACACAGACAGATTCACCAAGCGCAGGGCCGCGCGCTGCGGTCCATGGTCGGCCGCTCCGGTCTGGCTCAGAATGACCAGCGTCGATATCGGCTGCTCCGGGCGGCTCTGGCCATCGGAGCCTTGGGTAGTGATCGAGTTGGTTCCATACCCACCGGTCGCCCCGACGTCGGGATTCGCGGTGCCGTCCGCCAATCCGCCGGTCCAACCAGCAGCCGGGTTCACGGAGCTCGTAGCCACGTCCACCGTGTCCGGATAACTGCGGCCGTTCAGCAGGAAGTACTTGTCCTTCATGTCGGCGAAGCCTTCCGGGTTGAAGGTCATGCCGACGAAGTGGAAGTTCGGGTCGAAGCCGTGCATCTGCATCGGCACATCGACGTCGTACCGCGTCGAGCCGTCGCCGTCGTTGTAGACGTACTTATAGCCCGCCACGTGCGTGACGTTGTTGTTGGCCGCCGGCGAGGGCACCGAGCACAGGATGTCGGCGCTGGGTATCGTTCCGGCCGTTCCGTTATACAGGTTGCTCTGGCCGTTCGAAACGCACGCAGTGCGCAGGTCACTCTGTTGGCTCAATCCAGTCGCCGTTCCGAATGTGCCGTGACTGGCGAGCGTCCCGGTACCGGTCATCGCGTAGTACAGGTTCGTCCCGACCGGCACGCGGTTCTGGCGCGGCCGCACGTACAGCTGCCCGACCATGCCCATCTGCAGGTGCTCGGGCGGCGTGATGTGGCAGTGCCAGAAGTAAGTTCCCGCATCCGGGGCCAGGTAGTAGTACGTGAAGCTCGCGCCGATGTTGATCGCCAGCGAAGCATCCGGCACACCGTCGTAGAAAGAGGAGGCGTTCGGGTAACCGTGGAAGTGGACCGTGTGCTGCTCGAACAGGTCGGGCCGCATGATCATGCCGACGTTGGTCAGCGTGAGGAAAAACTCGTCGTCCTCGTCGAAGGCCATCTCCGGCGCCGGGATGTTGCCGTTCATCACGCCGGTGTTCATGATCGCCGCCGGGTCGGTACGCGCGATCGTGCTTTCAGCCGAGGTGGGTGTGAACGTCACTGACGGAGCGTTCAGGTAACCGTTTCCCGCATTGGTGATACCGACCTCGATCACCGAGCCGCTGCCGATGGCCGCGATCCCGGTCGCTTGAACGTGGGTGCAGGTGACGCCGTTGATTACCGAGCCGACGGGGGAGCAATCCGGGGGCCCGAAGGTCACTAGCGGAGGCGATGCATAACCGGCGCCGGGCGTCGCGTTCGGAAAGTTGGCGATATCGCTCACTATGACTGCCTCGACCCCGGTCGGCGCGGGGGAGGTCAGCCCGTTGCCCAGGAGGATCACCTGCCCGGCCGCCGGCCGATACCCGTCAGGCGGGAGGTAGCCGACCGCCCCGTTAAGGCCGCACGTCAGCGTATTCTTGGGAGACAGCGGATTCGGCCCACCCGGCGAATATGGAATCGGCTGGCCGTTGTTGTAGTTGGCGATGGTGCCGCTGGGGTCGCAGTAGGGCTGGTTGAATTCATCCGGGTAGTCGGTTCCGGCCTGGCCGTTCTTGATCTTGTCCAGACCGCTCAAAGGCCCGAACGCGAACATGAAGGTCTGATTGCCGTCGGCCTCGCTCATATAACCGTCGCCGCCGGAGATCTGCTGGCATTTGACGGCGCCGCCGTTGTTCACGTACGTGAGCGGCACGCCGTTCGTCAACGTCGGCGGCGGACTGTACAGCGCCGGGCCGGTGTAGGCGGGCTCTCCTTGTATGCTGGACGGCGCAGTCGGGTGCCACAGCGTGCTGCTCGGGCACTGGACCATGAAGTTCTGGGCGGCGGCCGGCACCGTGAAGAGTGCCAGGACTAGCGCCAACCCGCATATGACAGAGAGCGGCCGGCTGAGCCAGCTCGCCTTCATGTTGTGCATTGATCGATTCGTTCGACTGCTCATGGTGTGACATCCTCTCTCGAACCGCGCTGATGTCTTTTTATATCTCAGAAATATGCTCATTTAATATAGGTATAACACCTACCATGCTGAGGTTAGTCTTAGTATCAAATGAAGAGATCAACTGGATTAACTGCGCGAGAATTCGGCCGATCTTGCCGGCGTATGCAGGTTAATTGCCGCGCTGTGCTCGGCGAGACGCCTCATGAGTGGGAAGCACTGCGGCGCGCTTCTGCGCGTTCCGGATGCGCGCTTCGTCCGCCGTCCCCATCGCGTCGGCAGGTCGATATGCCTGAAGAAGCGATCGACGTGTTGCTCGCGTTGCGACTTTGTCGCCACGCAGGCGCCACAACACCTTATTCAAGCGACTCTGCACGAACTGATAGGAAACGTCGTGCTCCAACGCGAGGTTGGCTAGCGTTCTCTCCTCGCAACCGATGCCGAAATGGCTTTCGACAATGCTTCGATCCAGCGGCTCGAGATGCAATCCGTCCAACGCTCGACGAATCACCTCGATCTTCGTCTCTTCGTCAACATCCTCGATCAGTTGTTCTTCGGGATTCTCCAGCAAGGGTTGTTCAGCTCGGCTGGACCATTTCAGCAATCCGCTTTCAGTGATATAGCACTCGCCGCGGTTGTCGCGCAGCGCCAGCGTTCGCTGCGTCTCGCTGAACAGCTCCTCGCAGGTACATCCGAGCACCTCCGCCAGCGCGGCAGCTGTGCGGCGCCAGCGTCCCGCCCCCGTCAGGGGTGGGAGTTTCAAGTTGAGCAGCGCACCCACCTCGTGCGGAGGCAGGCCGGACTTCCGGCACAGTTCATTGACGCTGCTGAATCCGCACTCGGCGATCTTGCGCCTGATGCGACCGTTGCGGACCTTGACTGATATCGCGTAATCGCTCATGTCGGCAGTCGGACCTCCCGGACCGGCCCTCTTGATCGATGGCGATGGCACAATTCCAGAAGTGCCAGGCTAACTGCCAGTCAAGAATCAAGCCTAAGGCCCGATTCTAGTCAGGCATTTGACTCGATCAATATGGGTTACTTACCTACTATAACTTTAGCGAAATACCCGATATGCTTGGTGATTCGCATGAGCTTCATTACGGAGAATGCTCTGTTTCGCTTGACATAAGCAGCAACATGCGTCCGATAGAAGACCTAGTCTCCAGTGTTTCACCCATGCAAATTCGGGCGTATTTCTCGATATGTAGCCGGGAAGCAGTTTAGAATCGGTTCTCGGGGCACCCCGGGAGCGCCTTTTGATCAACATCATCATCGTCGATAGCCACGTCCTCGTTCGCAAGGGCATTCGGGCGCTGCTTCTGAATCAGCCGGATCTCAACGTGGTTGCGGAAGCAGGGACCTATGAAGAGGCTCTCGAGCAACTGCAAGCGCATCGCGCGGACGTGGTGATTTTCGATATCGCGATGCCGGTCTCGGCCCCGGGACGCGACAGCCTCGACCTGATCGCGCACGTGCGCACGGTCCAGCCGCACGCTCACACGGTGGTCTTGACCATGCATACGGAGAGCGAATACGCCGCGCGAGCCCTCAAAGCCGGTGCGCACGGCTATCTGACCAAGGACGTCACTCCTGAACTCCTGATCAATGCCATCCGACGAGTCGTCACCGGCGCTCTCTTTCTCAGCCCTAATGTTGCGGAGAGCCTCGCGCTGCGCCTGGCGCTTCAGGACGACATCGCGCCTCTGCACAACCGATTGTCAAGGCGTGAACTGGCGGTTTTCAGCCTCATCGCCGATGGTAAGACGATTAACGATATTGCGCGGCGCTTAACGCTCAGCGCCAAGACAGTCAGCGCTCACAAGCTCAATGTGCTTCGTAAGCTCAATATGCGCACGGTAGCTGAGCTGGTGCGCTACGCGATCGAGCATCAGATCACCTTCTCATGATCAACCCGCCTGTAAAATTTGAAGAGTTTCCCGATGGCCCAACGGCAGAGAGCACGCTCAAGTCCCGTTTGCTGCTGCCTCGCGGAGTGACCGCCGGCATCGCCGCGCTCTTGATCGCACTCGCCATCGGTACTGGCATCGATGTTGCCCGCGACTTCCATCGCCAGAGCGACACACGGCTAGCTCAGGCACAGAAGCGACAGCTCGCGCTGCTCGGAGAGCTAGAACTAGGGCACGCGGTGCAGGATTTCAAGGATTGCCTCCTGCGTGACGACACCTCTTATTGCGATGACTTTGATCGGCATATCCAGGCCGCCGAACGTAGCGTGTCTCTGTATAGCGCACAGGGCGCCCTCCAGCCGGATGAGACGCGGGTGCTTGAAGCGCTACGGCCGGCGTTCGCTGCTTATCAATCAGCTCTCTACGATGTGCGCAACATGCAGAGCAACCACGCCACCATTCAGGAGATCGACAGCGCAGTCAAAGGCGAAGACCGTCCGCTTGCGGCGGGACTGAGCGAGCTTGCAGCCCTCTCCCTAAGCCGGGACTCTCGATGGCATGTGCCGCTCGGCCAGGCTTTCTGGCTAATGGTTTACACGAGCCTGGCAGCGTTATCGCTATATCTGACTTTTCGGTCGTCCATACGCCGTTCGCACGAAACCGCGCAATCGGTACGGCGGCTGTCAAACCGCATGATGGAGTGGGAAGAGGACAAGAAGGCGAAAGCGTTTGTACGTCTGCACGATGGCGTTTGCGAGTCGCTCGCCGCCATCATGTATCTCCTGAGAAGCACACAGCGCGTCGCAGCTGGCGGTCAGTACCTATTTTCTGAGCGCATCCCGGAGCCGGTCATCCCGTCGCTACAGGCGATTATCCAAGATGCTCGCGCCGTTGCGATGCAGTTGCGGCCACCGAAAATGCAGGAAGCTGGCCTGCTCGCCACGCTGAACTCGTTGTGGGTCGATTCCAGAGCGGTTAACCCCACCTTGGTGATCCAGCCGCGCGCCCTGATCGAAGAGGGGGACATCCCGGAAGGCCTCAAGCCCGTCATCCTACGCATTGCCCAGATGACACTGGACTTTGCGACGCAAAATCCCTCGGCGTGCCGCGTTGCTTGGGTACTCGAGCGCAGCGGCCAAATGCTGCGGCTATCGATCGATATGGCGGTGGACGCCCACGTGTCCCCGCAAAAGTCGCCACAGCTGCCGAGCCCTTCGTCAAAGGCACTCAATCCTTTAGAGGCGATTCGAGCCCGCGTGGAGCTCTCAGGCGGAAGCGCGGACTTTGTGCGCAATGTCGCCGAGCGCAGGACAATAGTCTCCAACTGGAATGGCTCATTTTGACCTTTGGGTGATGAGCAACCCCCGTACTGAACGACCGTTCAAATAGACGGCCCGCTCGGCTCCCCTCCTCCAGCGGAAGCCTCCGCAGAAATGGCTTCCCAAAAAAAAGCTCTGCTTGCGACAGCTGATGTTCTCCTCGTACGTCTCGAACGACGGGTCATCGTCGGCGCGCACACTTTCATTCGCGTCCGAGGATCTTTAGCCTTCGGCCGCCGCGGACAAATCACCTTGCTCAAGGTGTCCCATCCTTAGTAAGAAGCGGTGCTGACAACATGTTGGTCTGTTGGTCGAGATATGCATGAATCGGTAAGGCAATGATCAAGAGGGCGAGCGGGACATAAAATGTCATCCGCCAATGTCCGGTAGCAGCCACAATTTGAAGGGGGTGTTTTTGGGGGTATCGATTGCCAGGCCTGATCAAAAACCCCATGAATTCCCGGTGTTTTCCGCATGATTTCGGTTCCGTCCCGGGGAGCCAAAAAGTATCAATAAAATCCACATACTACATAATTTTATTGAGCTTATTTCTAATCATAGAGATCACCAATCTACTTACGACAGAGATCGGACCCATACACGGCTGTCGCGACCGGCAGTTATGCGGCAAGCTAGACCACTGCCCGACACTCACATGGTCTAGTTTGTCGCGGGTCCGGGCGGATTCGGGGCCGGCTTTGCAGCGAGCGCCTCGGCCTCCGCAAGCAAGCCATCGAGTGAGGTGCGTGACATGAGCTTGCCTCCCAAGATGACCGCGCGGATGGACGTGCTGTTATGAATGTCGGCGAGCGGGTCCCGGTCGAGCAGCACCACGTCGGCAACCTTCCCTACCTCGACGGTCCCGCGACGCTGTTCCTGTCCCATGAAACGTGCGGGGCCGATTGTCGCAGCTTGCAGGGCCGCCATGGGCGGCAAGCCCGCCTCCACCAGCAGCGAAAGTTCGTCGTGAAGGCTGAAGCCTGGAAATACACACGGATTGTAGACGTCGCTGCCCGCGAGGATGGCAACACCAGCCCGGTACATGCGCCCGACGAGCTTGAGCTCTTCCGGAAACTCGCGGTGAGCGTCAGCCCAAATCCCAGCGGTCCTTGCCTTCACAGTGTTCTCGCTGAAATCCTTCCAAAAATCGCGCGTATCGCTCGGAACGTATTTCAACCACTCCTTGTGCATGAAATTGCCATCGTCAAAATGATCATAGGATCGATTTACGACCAGCGTCGGGCACTGCCACGTACCATTCTCCACATCACGCGCACGCCGACGATCCCGTTGACCAGATACAGTGGATACATCCACGTATTACTACCCGGCTTACCACCCGACTCGGTAGCAAAGGCATGCACGTGCATGTCCCAGAGGCCTGGGATCAGAAACTTCCCTCGACCGTCGACGATGTGTGAGCCTGCAGGAGCCTTGACCGAAGTCCACGGGCCGATCACTGCGATCCGATCTTGCTCGATCACGACGGTCATACTGGGTTGTGCAGCCTTGCCGGTGGCGTCGATCACCGTGACGCGTTGGATGACCAGCGAGTCTGCCCATGCCATAGGACACAGCAGAGTAAATAGGAAGACGCGGAGGACGCGCATGGAGTAGCCCTCGCAATAACATTGTTGTAAGACCGCGCTGTTGCGAAGCATACATCCGAGACCGAGCGGCCGCTTTGGAGAAGTTCAATGCGTTAGGCCACCGACCGGTCCTGGCGCCTTTTTCTACCGGACAATCTGCACCACAGAAAAACCCGCCAACGGATCCGTCAGCGTCGAATTGTCGAGTTGCTTGCATCTCGGACATAAATGTCCGATACTCCACTGCCAAGTGAGTTCCTCCGCAAGGTTCAGGCTCTCGCCAAACAACGTGGGCTCATCTACCGGGTAGATGAGAAACGCGGCAAGGGCAGTCATGTCACCCTATACCTTGGCGGGCATATGACCATCGTCCGCAATCCGAAGGATGAATTGAAAACCGGAACGCTGCACGCCATGTGGAAGCAGCTGGGCATCAAAAAGGATGAGTTATGAGGCAGTTTACTTACGCAGTGAAGTTGAAGCCGGACAAAGACGGCGGCTTCGTGGTGCGATTCCGCGACTTGCCTGAAGCGATCACACAAGGTGACACAGTGGAAGAAGCGTTGGCCGAAGGAGCGGATTGCCTGGAAGAAGCCATCGCAGCCCGAATTGATGATGGGCGCGAGATTCCAGCGCCGTCGGCAGCCAAACGTGGCGAGCGCGTGGTGAGCGTCCCCCACTCAATGGCGCTCAAGGCGGCTGTGTATCTTGCTGTACGGGAGGCCGGCATTAGCAATTCCGAGCTCGCACGCCGAATGCGATTGGACGAGAAGGAAGCGCGCCGCATTCTCGATCCGCATCACCCGACGAAACTTCCGCGCATCGAGGCCGCGCTCGCGGCGCTCGGTCGACACGTAAAGTTAGAGCTTGCTTGAATCCCAACGCTGTCAGGCGGCATGGCCAGA
>Ga0210394_10002174_pt1 | contig 27752 bp, 14 predicted proteins | sample IncBWC12MmetaG_FD_160121 | JGI IMG/M metagenome (GOLD analysis project Ga0210394, IMG submission 160121) | Forest soil microbial communities from Barre Woods Harvard Forest LTER site, Petersham, Massachusetts, United States - Inc-BW-C-12-M | ecosystem: Environmental > Terrestrial > Soil >...
GTCGGTATTGCGGGAAGTTCACTCAGGAACTCCTCCTGCGCTCCTGTAAAACAACCCGCGTCGGTGGCCATCACGCCGCGGAGCTCCGCCCGATGCTGTCAAGATATCCGTCATGCGTCGGTTGCTCGAGCACTTTTCCCTTGATGAACTCGATCGTCCGGTGGAATTCCTCATTGAAGCGGTGCGGCGGAATTCGGTCGATGGTCGGCGGCCAGCTCTCGGGCACCACACCGAGGCCCACGAAAATCGCCTGCCAGCTATCCGGAGAAAAGGTTTCGTCCTCCATGGGCGCAATCTGCCCGCACGCGCGGAAAGTGGCGATCTTATGCGCCAGGGTTTGCGGCACGGATCGACCACGGGCCTGCTGCCAAAATTGGCCGCCGAAGGGTGCCACTGCATAGAAGGCGCACTGGAAATCACGTATGCGTTCGTAGTGCGAGCGCATGATTCGGTTGTACTCCGCTCGTTCGACCGCGAACTGCCCGGTGACCGGAAACAGGGACAGTAGGTGCACCAGCCCAAGTTGCAGCGCATGGAGGTCGACATCGTGGATTGGATCGAAAACGCACGCGGACCCGCCGACCGCCACACAATTGCCTTCCCACACTCGGGAACGGACGCTCGTAGTCACAGTCCGAAAGGACACGTCAGCGAGTTTGGCGTCCGCTGCAGCGGACGCTGACTCGAGAGCCGCTTCGTCGCTTAAGAATTCGCTCGAATAGGCGTGCCGAACACCGGTGCCGGCCTGGTTCGGGTGAAGCGCAGTCCAACCAACGCCGGTGATGCGTATTTCCGCAAAAGGCGGAGTCTTGGTGAACGCCGGCGCGCGCGCCGCAAGGACTCGATCGACGCTGAAATATTGCCGCCAATCGTCGGACGGGACATCGAGTGAGCGGCCGATGAGGATGGCGTCTGGACCCGTGGCGTCGACAAACAGTTGGCCCTCGATACGCAGCGACCCATCGATGATGAGCGCAGCGATCGATCCCGTTTCATCGCGCTCGACCAGTCCTTTTTGCGCCTGGTATATTTTGACGCCGAGATTCGCCGCAATCGACTTGAGGTAGCCGGCATAAGCCATCGTCCGCACGTGATAGCCGTAGTCAGTTCGACCGAATGCCGCTGTGGCTTCGTCCGGGAGCAGCATGCGGCCGTTTTTAGCCGCCACGGCAGTGAGGCAAAAATCCTGAAAGGAGACTTTCAATCCGTAGCGAGTCGCCTTGAGCCAACAAGGGAAGAACGCACTTCCATCGATGCCAGCCCCATAGGCACCCCAGGCGTGAAAGAAATTGAGCGGCCGGCCTAGCCCAAAGCCGGCAACGAAATTCTGGCCGAATGAAAAGCTGCCCGCGGTGGCGCGAATCAAGGTCGGCTCCTTGATGCCGAGCTTTGAGTGAAGGGCTTCGAGCGGCGGTAGAGTCGCGCTGACTTCGAAGGGCCTCAATCGAGTCGGGAGCTCGATCGCAGTCACGTTCACTCCCGCCGGGCCAAGCGCCCGGCTGATGGCGTTCACGCAGAGCCACAGGTCGACGTCGCGTCCCATCACCACCACGCGCGACAGCAGTTGACGGGTGCTCATGCCACTGCTGCCTCGGAGTTCGCGAGCTCCATCGCTGGGGCGAAGTTTGCGATAAATGCGCCGTGCGAAGTCATGGCATCAACGTTCGTCTGAATTCGATTCCGAAATTCACTCAGCCGCTCGTCGAGTGCGGACAGCGCGAATGCGTCGGCAAGTCGATCATAACCCGTGGCGACAATTCCCTGGCCGACGAAAACCGCCAGCCAGCTGTCGCGGGCGAACAGACCGTATTGGTGGCCCGGGAGAGCGGCCCGCGAACGAAATAGCTGAAGCTTATGCACCAGGCTGTCCGGCAATGGCATTGATCGCGCATAGTCCCAGAGCGGTTCGCCCACTCGTCGATTCGCGGTGTAGTGAAGAATCAGAAAATCTCGGATGCGCTCATACTGCATTTCGTTGAGACGGTTGAACTCGTTGACCAGCCGGGCGTCCACGCCGGCCGATCTCGGCCTCGGCATGAGATTGACCAGATCGGTCACGGCTGCCTGGATGAGGTAGATGCTGGTGGATTCAAGCGGTTCGAGGAAGCCGCTCGCCAGGCCGATCGCCACACAATTGCCGGACCATGCCCGTTCGCGTCGCCCGGGTGAAAACCGCAGTAGACGCGGCTCCCCTTGCGCAGCACCGTCCAGGTTTGACAGCAAAGTGTCGCGAGCCTCGCCCTCATTGATGAACCGGCTCGAAAAGATGTAGCCATTGCCGGTTCGATGCTGGAGAGGGATGCGCCAAATCCACCCGGCCGGACGAGCCGTGGAACGGGTATAGGGGGTTAGCGCACCGACCCTTTTGCATGGGACGGCCAGCGCCCGATCGCAGGGGAGCCAGTGGGTCCAATCCTGCCACGCAACGCCCATGACGCTGCCCAGCAAGAGGGATCTGAAGCCGGAACAGTCGATGAAAAGGTCACCGGCGACATGCTCGCCTGATTTGAGCGTCAGGTCCTTAATATCGCCGGTCGTTGGGTGGCGACTGACATTGCAGACCTGACCTTCGATACGACGTACACCCCGCTCCATTGCCCAGGAGCGCAAATAGGCGGCATAGAGGCCTGCATCGAAGTGGTAGGCATAGGAGTAAGTCGACCGGATCGATTTTCGGTCTTCGTTGGGGAACTCGAAGGCGTTGTTCCGTGCCGCGACCACGGAATAAGAAAAGTCCTGGAGTGAAAACCTCTGGTGTCCCTCCCGTTGGCCCCGCAGCCAGTGGTGCTGAAATTCCACCCCGCCCCAGGGTTCACCAAAGGCCCCGAAGGGGTGAATGTAGCAATCGCCCGGCTGATCCCAGTCGCGAAACTGAATCCCCAGTTTGAACGTTGCCCGGGTCGCGCGCATGAATTGCGCCTCGTCGAGCCCGAGCATGTCGTTGAAGATCTTGATATGCGGCAGCGTCGCCTCACCGACGCCGACCGTTCCGATCTCATCCGATTCGATCAGAGTAACGCTGTAGTTCTGGGTCTCGAGTTGACGCCTGATACCGGCGGCGCTCATCCACCCCGCCGTGCCCCCGCCCACGATGACGACGCGGAACGGAGCCGACCCATGGTCATCCCGAATCGCGTCGCCCATTGACCCCCCCTGCGACTATCATAACTTGGCGCGGATACCGATCTGGTAGCGCCGATCGACCGCAGACCAGCCCGAATCCATGTAAACCGGTCTGGCACCCGGGGTCGCTGAGGTATCGCCAAATATCTCCTGCGCATACTGGGTCCTGGTATCCAGCAGGTTGCTCACGTCGAAAGACAACTCAATGTGGGAGCCGATCGAGTAGCGAATCGAACCGTCGAGGAACCCCGCCGCCTTCTGGAACACCGGCAAGCCGATGCAGCAGTCTATGTTGGAGGTGAGGTACATGGAGCGCCAGTTGTAAGCGAGGCGGAATCCGATCGGTCCCTTCTCATACAGCCCAACGACATTGAAGGTATTGGTGGAAACCCCCTCCAGTTTATGGGAGTCGATCACGACGCCCCCGACGGCCTCGTTCCCCGCACCATACGCGCCCAAGCCACCCGTGGTCAGTCCGCCGACGTCGACCAGATTGGAGTTGTGTATGTCGATTTGATTGACATAGGTGTAGTTCACCTGCATTCCCAAACCGCTCCAGAGCCCGGGCAGGAAGTCAAAGAAAGTCTGATAGGCAAACTCAGCACCCTCGATCTTACCGCCGTTCTTTACATTGACCGGACCTAGAATCTGCGTCTCCTCCGTTATGCCGTCATTCGTGAAGGGGCGGGTGAATTGAGCTTGGTTCAGAGTATTTGACAGCTTCTTGTAGAAGAGTCCGAACGTCAAAGAACTGGTCGGCCCAAAGTACCGTTCGTACGACAGATCGAACTGGTCGGCCGATTCCGGCTGCAGAGCCGCATTACCGGCTGTGGAATTGAACACAAAATTATAGCCGACGACATTCGCGGCGACGTGCGCCGCCGTCGGCGAACTGTAAACGATGTAGGGCGAGTCCGGCCCCGTGTTGATGAACGGCGAGTTTATCGACACATAGTTCCGCAGCAAACCGACATCCGGACGGGATATGGCTTTCGAATAAGCAAAACGGATGAAGTCCTTGGCGTCCAATCCGAAGCGCACGTTGAAGCTCGGCAGCGCGTCGGTGTGCGTTCCCGTATAGGTGTTCGGGGTGCCATTGCTGCCGTTGGAGAATGCGAGAATGGCGGGGGTCAGATAGCAAGCCGGATTGACGATGTTGCCCGCCCCGAGCGGCGTGCCGCACTTGGCGAGCGCTGCAAGGTTCGTCTCGTTTGGATAGGAAACACTGCCTGCGCTGATCTCTTTCGTCTGAACGACGCGCACACCGGCGTTGCCCACGACATTGACTCCAAAGATGTCGGAGTCCCGCCCGCCGAAGTTCAACATGACGTAGGCGGCCTTGGTCTGTTCAGTGAGTTGTTCCACTTCGGAGGGCAGGAAGCAGGTGCCCAGGCTGTCACCCGTTCGATTGCAGATCGAGGTGTACCCCGGTGCAATTGGTGAGTTGGTGGTGGCACCGCTCAACGCCTGAAGCACTGCTTGAGTGTTGGTGATGGTCCCCCGATTCATGAAGACCAGATTACCGTTTGGATAGACACCACTGTTGTAGAAATTATTGAAATTCGTCGTGCCCCAAATGCCTGCACCGTAGCCTTGGAATTCCGGATGTGTCGCCGCGCAGGCCGGGTAGGGGGCCGGGGTTGTATTGTCGATATTGAAACCGGGGCCATTGCAGTTCCAGTTCGCGGCGATGGGTGTCCAATTAAACGTCGAGTAGCGCGTGGTTTGATCTCGATCCGCATAGCGAACGCCGGCTTTCAGAGAATCCAGCCATCCGCCCGAATTGAGGTCGTATTTCATATCCGCGGCAAACGCGGATTCCTTGCCGCCGTCGTCCTCTTCATGCCCTTGAATGAAAGGTATCCAGTAGTTGTGCGGATTCGACAGATCTCCCGGCGCATAGTTGACGTTGGAACCCGGCAACAATTGGACCTGGGGGATGCCGTTGCTGCCCGTGGAGTACTGATAGTTGGCCATGGAACCCGTGGCCACCAGCATGTCGTGATTCACGACCGAAGATTTTACGTATTGAGCATCGAAATTGGTATGGAGTTGCGAAGTAATATCCCACTTGACGTGTGCCGAGGCTTCCTTCGTATCCTCCATGTGGTTGAAATCCCGGGTTTCATTCTGGAAGTACAGGCCATCCCGGTTGGTTGTGCAGGTAAAGCCGGGGCCGCAATCATTGACGAATGGCACGCCCGGCACGGCCGAACCCGTGTTGATGGCATCCTGGATGTTGGGCGAGTTGCTTCCCGCCCAGGTGCCATGCGGTTGCGTCAGAAGTCCCGACTGGAGCATGCCGTTCGAACCGAACACCAGCCCCGACGAGCCTGCCAGAATTGAGGTCGCGCGCGGGTCGAAGCCGGGTGTTCCGTAGTACGTGCCATCGAGTATCGCGTGGCTGGCGTCCTCGAGCCATGCATTGTGATAGCTCGAATCCACGTATTGAAGCGTCGCGAGCAGGGATTTCGAGTTGTTCTCATATTGGGTCGCTATGGTGCTGCCGATCCGATCGCGGTCGTAATCAACCTGCGAATAGCGAATGCCGTCAGGCGCGAAGGCCCAACCCTTACCGCCAAACACGTTGCCAGTGCAGGGAATACTGCCGTCGGCATTGACGATGGCATGCGCCGCCGTCCCATATCCAGAGGTGCAATACGTATCGATCTTATCGTCGATCACGCTCTGTGTTTCCGTGATGACGTGCGAACGCGCGTAATCCAAGAGCAATCCGAACCGGCCCAAATCCGTCCTGATCGAATCGCTGAAGAGCACTGAATAGGCAGGGGTCACCTGACCACCCGACAGGCTGCCGTAAGCCCCTTGAAGCGAACCGACGAGAACGTGGCCCTCCTGATCGAAGGGCAGCCGCGTCTTCATATCAACCGTACCGGCAATGCCGCCTTCGATCATGTCGGCTGTCTGATTCTTGTAGGCGTCGACGCCGCTGAGCAATTCCGGTGAAATGTCGTTGAAATTCAATCCACGTCCGTTATCGGCCGTAAACGTGTCGCGGCCATTGAATTCGGTGCGCACCTGCGTCAGGCCGCGAATGAGAATGTTCGTGGGCTCGCCCGATGGGTGCGTGCTGTCGTCGTTCGACTGCAGCCGATTGACGGTGATGCCGGGGACGCGCTGCAATGCGTCGGACGCCGACACGTCAGGGAAGGCGCCGATGTCGGTCGCCGTGATCGAATCGACGAAGGTGGGGGCTTCTTTCTTGATGTTCTGTGAGGTCGCGATGGCTTGTTTGACGCCCACGACGATGACTTCCGCGAGGTCGCCTTGTTGGTCTGCGGTGCTGGTGGCAGCGGTACTTTGCGCCGGTGGCGCGACCGGCCCGGCCTGAGCCAGCAGGATGGATCCCGTTGTTGTGTCCGCCGTGGAGGTCGTCGGAGGCGCATCGGTCGCCCTGGACTTATCCCCGGTGCCGCTGGTGGCTTTGGTGCCGGCGCCTGCCTTGTCTGCCGCGGAAATAACGCGAATGGTCGCGGTATTCTTGTCGCTGTAAACAGCTTCCAATCCCGTTCCTTGCAGCAATCGTTCAAGGGCGGCGTGCTTCTCCAGTTGCCCAGTCACGGGGGTCGCTGTGGCGCGGCTCACGACATCATATCGGTACAGGAGCTGCATCTTCGCCTGTGCGGCAAATTGCTTGAGCGCGTTGGGTAGCGGTTCCGCGGTAATGTCAAAACGCGCCGGATCGGCGGCCGCACTGCCAGGTGCGGCGAGCATCAGCCCTGAGGCGCAGGTCAACGCTTGCAATACGGCCAGCCGAACCAACCTGTTATTCGATTTCATGCTCTCCCCTTGATCGTTCGCTGTGGCTCGTTTTGAGCCATCCTGTAACTACGACTCTCGAGGAGTAAGAAACCCCCAGTCGGTTTTCTAAACTCCTGAATCATTCTGGAGTAATAGCGAAGGGGAAACGGCGGCCGCGGCAGCCGCGCGAATGTCAGAACTTGACGCGGATGCCGAGTTGGTAGCGCCGATCGACCAGAGACCAACCCGACTCCATATACACGGGCTTGGCTCCCGGAGTTGCCGAAGAATCACCAAATATTTGTTGCTCGTACACGGTCTTGGTGTCGAGCAGGTTGGCCGCATCGAGCGACAACTCGATATGGGTGCCTATCGAGTAGCGTATCGAGCCGTCGAGGAACCCCGCAGCTTTCTGAAATACCGGCAAACCGATGCAGCAATCCAAATTGGAAGTGAGGTACATGGAGCGCCAGTTGTAAGCGAGGCGTATTCCGATCGGTCCCTTCTCATAGAGACCCACGAGATTGAAAGTATGATTGGAAACTCCCTCCAGTTTGTGCGAATCGATGACAACACCGGTGACGACCGGAACCCCGGCACCGACTGCGCCCACGCCGCCGGTCGATGTCGCGTCGATCAGATTGGAGTTGTTGATCCCGGTGGGATCGACATAAGTATAGTTGGCCTGCAACCCCAAGCCGCTCCAGAGTCCGGGCAGGAAGTCAAAGAAGGTCTGATAGGCGACTTCAAACCCCTTGATCCGGCCGCCATCCTTTTCGTTGACCGGGCCCCGGATTTGCGCAGTCTCCGTTGCACCATTGTTGGTGAATGTGCGGCCGAAATTGTCATACGAGAGGCTGTTCGATAGTTTCTTGAAGAACAGATCGACTGTGATCGAACTGCTCGATCCAAAGTAGCGTTCGAACGACAAATCGAACTGATCGGCCATTTCCGGTAGCAGCGCTGCGTTGCCGGCAGTGGAGTTGAAGACGAAATTGTAGCCGACGACATTCGCGGCGACGTGCGTGGCGGTTGGAGACTTGTACACCACATAGGGAGAATCGGGCGACACGTTGATGACCGGTGCGTTCATTTGAATGAAGTTCCGAAGATAGCCAACGTCCGGACGGGAAATGGCGCGCGAGTATGCAAAGCGTATGAAGTCCTTGTCATCCAATCCGAAACGCACGTTGAAGCTTGGCAGCGTGTTGATGTGCGACGCTTGGTATGTGTTGGGTGAGCTGCCGCCGTTGGCGAAGGCAATGATGTTTGGTGTCAAATAGCAGCCAGGATTGACGACAACGTTTGATGCCAAGGGGGTACCGCACGCGCCGTACGTCAGGAGACTCGTCAGATTCGAGGCGGACGGATAAGCAACACTGCCATCGCTGGTCTCGTCGGTCCGCACTACGCGCACGCCCACGTTGCCGACGACGTTGACGTGTCCGAAGATGTCGGTGTCCCTGCCGCCAAAGTCCAGCATCACGTAGGCGGCGTCGGTTTGTTCGTCGACATGCTCCACTTCGGAGGGGGTAAAGCAATCCACAGTGCCAGGCCGATCGCAGATCGGGACGTATCCAGGGGCAATGGGCGAGTTGGTCGTGGCACCGCTCAACCCCTGGATCAGCTTCGGGAAATTGGTGATGGTCGCATTGCTGAGAAAAACGAGCGATCCGTTCGGATAGACATTGCCGTTGTAAAATGAATTGAAATTCGTCGTACCCCAGATTCCCGCGCCATAGCCCAGGAAGTTCGGATGTCCCGCGGCGCATGTCGGATAGGCGCCCGGCGACGTATTGTCGGCATTGAAACCGGGGCCGTTGCAGCTCCAATTCATTGTGACCGGCGTCCAATTGAACGTCGAATAACGCACTGTCTGGCTCCGATCGGCATAGCGAACACCGGCCTTCAGCGAATCCAGCCAGCCGCCCTTGTCGATGTCGTATTTCAAATCCGCACGAAACGCGGATTCGATGCCGCCGTCGTTCTCTTCGTGCCCTTGAATGAAGGGAATCCAATAGTTGTGCGGGTTCGACAACCCCCCGGGCGCGTAATTGACATTGGAACCGGGCAGCAATTGGACTTGCGGGGCTCCGTCGCCGCCCACGCTGTACTGGTAGTTGGCCATGGAACCGGCTGCCACGAGAATGTCGTTGTTGAAGACGCGCGCATCGATGTACTGAGCGTCGAAGTTGGAATGGAGCCGCGGAGTAATATCCCACTTGACGTTCGCCGAGATCTCCTTGGTATCCTCAGTGTGATCGAAGTCTCGGGCCTCATCCTGGAAGTACAGGCCATCCCGGTTGGTCGCGCACGTGAAACCGGGACCGCAATCATTGACGAAGGGAACGCCGGGCACGGCCGAACCCGTATTGATGGCGTCTTGCAAGTTGCGCGAGTAGCTCCCTGCCCAACTGCCGTGCGGTTGCGTCAGCGTTCCTGATTGGAGCATGCCATTCGAACCGAAGATGAGCGGCCCGGTGCCGCTGGCCGGGCCCAAAATCGTCGAGCCCCGCGGATCGAAGGCGGCCGTTCCGAAGTACGTGCCATCCAGTATCGCGTGGCTGGCGTCCTCCAGCCATTTATTGTGGTAATTCGAATCCGTGTATTGCACGGTTGCGAGCACGGTCCTGGAATTGTTTTGATATTGACCCGCGGCCGTACTGCCGATTCGGTCGCGGTCGTAATTGACCTGTGAATAACGAATACCATCGGGGGCGAAAGCCCAGCCGGTGCCGCCAAACGGGTTGGAGGTGCAGGGAATACTGCCGTCGGGATTGACGATGGCATGCGCCGCGGTCCCATATCCAGACGAGCAATAGGTGTCGATCTTGTCCATGATCACGCTTTGCGTTTGCGTTATCACGTGGGAGCGCGCGTAATCCAATAGCAGTCCAAAGCGGCCGGCGTCCGTCATCCAGGTGTCGCTGGCTAGAACTGAATAAGCAGGTGTCAGCTGTTCCGAACGGTCTCCGTAATTGCCTTGGACGGAACCCACAATGCTGGGACCCTCGCGATCGAACGGCAACCGGGTGCGTAGATCGACCGTGCCGGCGATGCCGCCCTCGATCATTTCGGCGGTCTGATTCTTGTATGCGTCGGCGCGGCTGAGCAACTCCGGCGAGATATCATTGAAGTTCAATCCACGCCCAGAGTCGGCTGAAAACGCATCGCGGCCGTTGAATTCGGTGCGCACTTGCGTCAGGCCGCGAATGAGAATGTTCGTGGGTTCGCCCGAGGGGTGGGTGCTATCGTCGTTCGATTGCAGGCGATTGACGGTAATGCCCGGTAGGCGCTGGAGCGCGTCGGACGCGGACTGATCAGGGAACGCGCTGAGGTCGGTCGCCGAAATCGAATCGACGAAGGTGTTGGCATCCTTCTTGAATTCCTGCGAAATCGCCAGTGCCTGCTTCACCCCCACGACGACTATTTCCTGGACGGCGCCGGGCTCCGCAGGGTTATTCGAATCGGCGCTTTGATCCGCCTGTGTGTTCGCAGTTGCCTGAGCGACCCTGACGTATCGTGGATTCGCGTCTACGGCAGTGGAGCTGGTCGGAGGCGCGGTGGCCGGACCGATCTTGTCACCGGTTGCGGCTTTGCTGCCGGAGGCTGCTTTTTCTTCAGCGGAGATGAGACGAATGGTCGCGGTATTATCGTTGCTGTAAACCGCTTCCAAACCCGTCCCTCGCAACAGGAGGTCGAGGGCGGTGTGCTTTTCGAGTTGCCCGGTCACCGGGCTTGCAGTCTTATGGCTGACGATGTCGTATCGGTACAGCAGCTGCATCTTCGCCTGCGCGGCAAAGTTCTTGAGGGCGGTGGGCAGCGGTTGTGCGGCGATGTCAAATCGCGCCGGATCGGCGCTTGCTTTGCCGGGTGCGGCCAGAATCGCACACGCCAGCGTGTGCAACACCGCCATGCGAACCAAGCAGTTGTTCGATCTCATCTCCCCCCCAAGAATTGTTCTAGTTATGCGGCTCTTAGAGAACCGTCTGCTATCACGAACTCCCGAGAAGCAATATCCCCCCGGACGATTTATCGGATTCGTCGAATCATCATGGTGAAGCCATGAACCAGTCCAGAGGCTGGTCAAACACTACTTGGCAGGTCCTTCGATGTAGACGTGGCCCTGGTCATCCCGCCGGATAGTGGTGCCAAAGCCGTCGTGCAACATCGTCAGCAGCGCTTCCACTCCGTCAGGGCTGGTCTGAAAGGTGCCTCCAACGGGGAGCGATCGTAGCGCATCATCGTCGAACTCGATCTTCAGCGTGGTGTATCGCATCATCTCATTGACGACGTCGCCCAGCGGCTGATCCTGGAAATACAGGCTGCTCTTTCTCCAGGCCAGCAACCGGCCGATCTGCGCCGAATTGAGCTCGTGGATCACTTCAGCGCGGTCGTGGACGTCGGCCTGCTCACCGGCGGTCACGGCCTGCGCAAAACCGGTGATCGCGGCATCCGAAGGAGGAAGCTCATTCGCCGTCGCGTGGACGACTTTGACGGTGCCTTCGCTCACCGTCACTTCCAGTCCCGTCGGCCTCAGGTACACATTGAACGCCGTGCCGACAGCCCGAACCCAATAGTCGCCGGCGCGCACCCAAAATGGCCGTTGCGTATCATGCGCCACCTTGAAGAAGGCCTCACCCCGTTCCAGACGGATGACACGCTGACGCTGACTATAGTCGACCCAGATGCGGCTATCGGTATTGAGATCGAAGGAAGAGCCGTCAGGCAACGCCACGGCGGCCTGCTCACCAATCGCCGTTTGAAAGCGGGTCTGTTCCTTCTGCCTATATAGATTCCAGGTCAGGCCGAGTGCCACGGCGCAGATTCCAGCGGCTACCGCAGCAACTGCCCAGCGCCGGCGCCCGGCGGGCGGCGACGCGGCAGCATTCATCACTTGTCCGAAATAGACGGCGCGGACCAGCGGACCCGATTTCACCAGTTCCTGCCACGTGGCGGAAAGTTCTGAATAGGCCTTCGCGTTCACTTGATTGGCGCCGCGCCAGTCTTCAAAGCGAGCGCGATCGTCCGGCGTCACATCGTCGGCGTTCATTCGCGCAAACCAGGTGCTGGCCTCGCGCTCCGCATCGTCCGTGCTCGGCAGCCTATGAACCTTACCCATGGTCCCGCCTCGTGGCGCCATATCGCCTATTGAGATAGAGGTGGGTCTCATGAAGACCGCGCGCGATATGCTTTTCAACCGTTTTGGCCGAGATTCCGAGGCGCTCCGCAACCTCCTTGTAGGAACACTCGTGAAATACCCGCAGCGTGAATGCCGCACGGCACTGCGGCGGCAACCGATCGATGGCCTCCTGTATGAGTCGATTGCGCTCGTCTCTGAGCAACTCCGTCTCCAGCGATTCACGCTCCGTTTTGACGCGCGGATCGCCCAAATCCCCCAGTGTGCCCCGCTCCGTAATCCGTCGATGACGGTATTCGTTCGCGGCAAGATTGCGCGCCGTCGAGAAGAGAAATGCCCGAAGCGTCGTCACGGAATCGCGCTGCCGATAGGTCCGTAGAAACGCTTCCTGCACGATCTCTTTCGCGGTTTCACTCGAGCCGACGAAGCGGCGAATGTATCGGTGCAAAGCGTGGCGGCTCTCGGCGAAGAGCTTGGTGAAAATCTCGGTGGGGGACTGAGAGGCTATCGGCATCGCCATGTTATCCGTATGGGCGTACGGTACGCCAATGAGAGGTTGCGCGGCAACTCTCACAAGTCGAATGGGGGATTTTCCCTTCCCAGGTGTCATACGCATTGCCGCGGCTTCGTCGCGCGTTTCCAGGGGCAATGGCTTCAAGATGATCGCGCTCCGGTCCGGCTTACTCAGACGCTTGATTGCGGCAGGCTTGACCATGGCGTCCCTCGGGAATGTCGCCTTGAGCGGGCAACCCTCGACCGCAACCGTGGTCGCTTTGGACCCTGGCGTCACCGCCGGTGTGGGTGCGCCGTTAGATTTTGTGGAGTACGAGGCGGAGAGCGCTGCCACCAACGGCCGCATTGTCGGGCCAGACCGCACCTTCGCCACTCTCGCTGCCGAAGCCTCCGGCCGGCGGGCGGTCTTGCTCGACGGGCAGGAAGATTATGTCGAGTTCACGCTCTCCGTCCCAGCGAATGCCTTGACGGTCCGCTATGCCCTACCTGACGGTCCCGAGGGCAAGCCCGTCGATGCGAGGCTCGCCGTGAAGGCGCAGGGTCGCCGCATAGCGGAACTTGCCGTCACCTCCCGCTACTGTTGCTATTACGGTCACTATCCTTTCACCAAGCAGGTTGCGGAGGGTAAAGGTCACCACTTCTTCGATCACGCGAGGATTTTGCTGGATGAGGTGCTGCCGGCCGGTACGGTCGTGCGCCTGACGAGAGATGCCCGATTCGAGGCAGCGTGGATCGCGATTGATTTGGTCGATTTCGAACTGGTGCCTGCGCCGCGGAGGCGACCCTCGCACGCTTTGTCGGTGGTGGACTTTGGTGCCGATCCCTTCGGGGAATTGGACTCCAGAGAGGCGTTCGCCAAAGCGATCGCAGCGGCCTCCGGCAGCAGGCGGCCGCTATGGGTTCCGCCGGGCCACTTCCGCCTGGATGGCCATGTTCAGGTCGATCGCGTGGAAATTGCCGGCGCCGGGCCGTGGTATTCGGTGTTGCAGGGCGACGGCGTGGGGCTTTATGGACGTGATGCGCCGAATCCCTCGCAAGCGGTCGACATTCACGATTTGGCGATCATAGGTCAGGTCCAGGAACGGGACGATCACAAGGCTTTGGCCGGAATCGGCGGCGCGCTCGGCGGCGGTAGCCGCGTGCGCAACGTATTCATTCAGCACGTCAAGGTTGGACTGTGGCTCGATGGCCCCTTTGACGGATTGATCGTCAGACATGTGCGTGTTTTGGACACCACCGCCGACGGACTCAACCTGCACCGCGGGATTTCGAATGTGATCGTCGAGGAGAGCTTCTTTCGCAACAATGGCGACGACGGTGTCGCTTCGTGGGCCGAAACACTCGCGAACCATGACATCATCATTCGGCATAACACGATCGTCGCACCCATCCTGGCGAACGGCGTGGCTATTTACGGTGGCCATGACATCGCCGTGTCCGACAATCTCATCGCCGATACCCTCACCGAGGGAGGCGGCCTGCACTTGGGCAACCGCTTCGGCGCCGTACCGCTCTCGGGCAAGATTTCCTTGAAGGGGAATATGGTCGTGCGCGGCGGCAGTATCGATCCCCGCTTGAATATCGGTATCGGCGCCGTTTGGCTATTCGCACTGGATGTACCGATCAAAGCGCAGATCGATTTGCGGACGACGACCTTGCTGGACAGCAGCCAGGAAGCGGTGCTGCTGTTCGGCAGGCGCATCGATGGATTGAACGTGAAAGGACTGCGGGTCGAGCGCGCCGGGGGCGGCCTGATCGAGCTGCGCGCGGACGGCAGCGCGACCCTTTCAGGGGTCCGCGCAACCGACATCGTGGAGCCGGCCGTGCGAACCTGCGGCGCCTTTCAGCTTGAATGGAAGGGATCGAGCAACGGGGTTAACAGTTCGAGTGCGCAAGGCTGCTGAGCGGGGTCTGTCTTGTCGACCTGCTCATCTTGCGGCTGTAGAGGCAGTCTTCGACGCCGCGATATCCAGCAGGAGCTCCTCGAGTTTTGCAAATTCCACCGGTTTCGCCAGGTGAGCATTGAATCCAGCGCGCAACGCGCGCTCGATATCGTCTTTTTGTCCGTAACCGGTCAGCGCGACAAGCGTCGCGTCGATCCCTGCCGCCCGCAGGCGACTCGCCACTTCGTAGCCGTCCATGGACGGCAGGCCAATGTCGAGCAAGACGAGGTCGGCATCGAATGCCGATGCGGCCTTGATCGCCGATTGCGCGCCGTATTCCGCCCGTACGGTGTGCCCGTCGAGCGACAACAGCGTGGCCAACGAGTCCGCGGCATCCTTGTTATCGTCGACGATCAGCACGCGTAAGGGGGTGCTGATCGGCCTTGACTCCATGGGCGGCTCGCCGCGGGGTGCCGCGATCGCAGGCAATGTGATCTGGAAGGTCGAACCCTGCCCGAGGCCGGCGCTCGATCCGCTTACCGTCCCGCCCTGCATCTCAATCAGCCGCCGAACGACGCTCAATCCGATGCCGAGACCGCCCTGCGATCTGTCGAGCGAACGATCGCTTTGTACGAATAATTCGAAAACGCGCGGCAAGAGCTCCGCTGCGATGCCAACGCCATTGTCCGCGATTGTCACCACAGCACGGGCTCCCTCGAGGGCGAGGGTGACATCTATCTTGCCTCCCGTATCCGTATACTTCACCGCGTTCGTTAAAATATTGGACACGCATTGCACGAGGCGGGCACTGTCGCCTTCCACATACAGACCGGCGACGAGGGTAGTGCGGACGGCGTGTTGTTTCTCCTTTATTTGCGGATCGACGCTCTCGAGTGCCTGGCGCACGACGGCGGATAACTCCACCGGATTGCGCTGAATCTCTATGCGACCCTGGGTGATTCGCGACACATCGAGCAGATCGTCGACCAGTCGCGTCAACTGCTGAACCTGCCGGCTGACGATGCCCACCGTCGCGCCGGTTCGGGCGTCGCCGTTCGCGATCAACCGAGGCAACACATCGGCCGCGGTACGTATCGGCGCCAGCGGATTGCGCAACTCGTGTGCCAGCATGGCCAGGAATTCGTCTTTGCGGCGATCGGATTCTCGTAATGCACGTTCCGCGGCCTGGAGTGCGGCCAATTGATCGCGAATCTGGTATTGCTTGCCCCGGGAGCGCAACGCCGCCTGGATGGCGCTTAACAGCGTTCGCGTGGAGGCCGGTCGATCGAGCAAAGTGACATTGGTCATACGCCCGACAATCTCCGACATCGCGCGCGATTCGTCCCCGACTTTGCTCAATAACACCACCGGGATGTCGGACCAACTAGGCTGGCAAGACAATGCCTCGGAAATTAGATGAGATCCTTCCGCCGCGACCACCTGATCGGTGAGCACAAGGACACCGGCGTCCTCGTTGATCGCCTTTGCCGCAAGGGCGACGCTCGGACAGATCTCACAGAGGATCCGATGCCTGCTGAGAAAGGCCGCGATAGCCTCGCCATCACGACGCGTCGCGGGCAGCAATAAAACCCGGCGCTCTCGCACGGAAACCTTCGCGGCGCTCATCTCGCAGCGTCTGATCTACCGGGGCGACCTTGCTGGGAATCCATTTCTGTCGGCACGCCGGTGAGGATGCCGCGCAGCCGCATCAACGGCTCGCTGAGGTGGATCCCGTTCTCGTCAAACCAAATTTCGCGAATCGCCTCCTCATGCGCGCCCGTTCGCTTCTTCAATGCGGAAATCGCCTTCTTTACATTTCCCACGTGCTCGAAGTATCGCAAAACCACCACGGTGTCCGCCAAATAACTCGCTTCCACCGGTGCACTCATTGCCGAGCCCATGAGCCCGCTTTGCGCGACAATGAGGAAGGTCGCGACGCCCGTGTTGTTCAGATAGGAAAGCAGTTCGTGCAGCTGAGCATTCAAATAGTCATCATGAGGCATCGAGTTGAGGTAGCCATTCAAGCTGTCAATAACGACAACGCGCGCGCCGCCCTCTTCCACCGCCGCACGCACCAATGTCACGAACTCACCGGGGGAGACTTCGGCAGGATCGATCTGCCGCAGGCGTATCTCACCCGGGCCATCACCTTCTTTGACAGGCATGCCGATCCCTTTGCATCTCATCAGGAGCGCCGCTCTCGTTTCATCGAACATAAAAATCGCCGCATGATCACCGCGCAAGGCCGCGGCCGAGGCGTACTGGGTGGCGATGGTTGATTTACCGCATCCGGGCGGACCGATGAGAAGCGTGCTCGTGCCTCGGTCGATCCCTCCCCCCATCAGGTCGTCGAGCGATTTGACGTTGCTCCGTACGAGTGACTGCTGGTACTCGCGCAAGTGATCGGACGCCACGAGCCGCGGAAACACTTTGATGCCCGTATGGCCGATCGAAAAGTCATGCAGACCGCTGGAGAAATCACTCGCTCGAAACTTACGAACTTCCAATTGGCGGCGCATGCTGCCGTAAGGCGGCGACTTCGCTTCGAGACTGATCACGCCATGGGCGATGCTGTGAAGCTGAAGGTCCGGGCCCTCGGCGGTCCGATCATCGAGCATGATGACCGTGCAGCTGCGGCCTAGAAACAGCTGCTTGAGTGCCAACACCTGCCGGCGGTAACGCAGCGAGCTTTGTGCGAGCAAGCGCATTTCAGACAGAGAATCCAATACCAAGCGCGAAGGATTACAGCGGTCGATCGCGGCAATCAATTTTCGGGTTGTTTCGGTAAGTTCCACCTCGGACGCATGCAGCATGGTGAGCTGGCCCTCACCCTCGAGCTCGCTCTGATCGACGATCAGTTCGACGATCTCAATCCCCTTGAGCGACCAGTTGTGGGATTCCGCTGCAGAGCCCAGCTCTTGCGCCGTCTCGGAAAGTGTCACGTACAGGCATGTCTCTCCGTCGGCTACGCCTTGCGACAAAAACTGCATCGCAAAGGTGGTCTTTCCGGCACCCGGGTTACCGTCGATCAAATACATGCGCTCGGCGATGAAGCCGCCGCCCAGTATCTCGTCCAGCCCCGGAACACCGGTTTTGCAGCGCTTTAACGGACTCACATATACCTCGCGTATTGAGTTCTCATTCTACTGTTTCAAACGAATTCTGCATCGGCGCTTCAGGCCTTGGCCGCTCCGCAATCAGCCTCACTCAATGCCGGTCAGCGCCCCAGTATCCAAGTGTGGCGCCCAATGCTGGCACGGAAGGTCTTGTAATTTTTTCAATGAACGGAGCGATCGCATGAAACCAGAAATCGACCTACCCCAACCAGCAGAAATACGCCGCGAGTGTGCGAACCGCGAAGTGCGGTCTCCTTGGCCAAGAGGGTCGTGGGGGGGGCGTGAATCGCGCTAGCTGCAGTCGTTGTGCAGAACACCGGTGGCGGGGCCCGCGATGCACGGGACAGCGCTTAAGTACTCGTAAATCGCGCGCACGTCGCGCGGCGTCAGATTCTGGAGGATCGGCCAAGGCATGATCTGCAACAGGTCGCCATTGAATGGGAGTGTCGCCGGAAAGCAATTGGTAGTGACGGTGATTGAGCAATTGGGATGGAGATGGTCCAGATCTTCACCCGTTCGCAAAATGTGCTCAAACTCTGCAAGACTGCGCCCGCCCACGGGCCGTCCGGTCCTATTCGGCGTCAGATTGCGGGACACGATTTCCGGAGTGCCGGGGACCAAGGCACCAAAATTACGGCCGCCGCCGAGATACACCGATTGATTGATGGCCGTCGGCGGGTTTCCCTTGAAGTAAGGATTTCCGCCCGGCGCAAATTCCACCGCAGGCCCCGCTGAGTGACAGTCATTGCAGCTCGCGACGGCATTGACCAGGTAACTACCCAGGCCGACTAGATCACGGTCCTTGCCGCTCAGGTTCAGCGGCACCGGGGCGATTTCAAATCCGCGCCGGACATTGGCCTGGTCAGTGTTCCAATCCTCGCCACGGGCGAGCGTCGACGAGAGCACGGCCCCACTGACGATGAGCGCTGCGAAAATGGCCGACACCCTCCCACAATTACGTAGCTTCAGGTCTTTCATCGCTTAGCTCCTTTTTGCATTTTGAATACCGACAGAGCCGTGGATGCATACAGGCCCTGCGCCGATCCGGGAACTGAAGTGAGTCCAAAGACATTCGGATCGGCGAGACCCCTGTTGATTGGCAGCCAGGACTCGGCGCCGTCCGTGCTTTGGTACACACCGCCTCCCTCTGTGCCCACATATAGAACGTTCGAATCGTGTGGATCGATGACCACGCTGCCGGTGCGGGACGTTTGGAAGCCGTCCGGCAGTCCGATGCTCTTCGCCGCGAACGACGCGCCGCCGTCGGTGCTTTTCAGCACACCGGTGCTCAAGGCTCCCGCATACACCACATTCGAATCGTTGGGGTCGATCGTGACGCTCAATACCGCATCACTGGCATCGACCTGCACCCAACTTGTCCCGGCGTCCTGCGAACGCCAGACGCCTGAGTTCGCGCCATTTGCCGCAAAAAAGACGGTGCGATGGTTGTGCGGATCGACCGTCACGTTACGGCCGCTCAAGCCCAGATATTGATCGTCCGCGGCACCGGACGCGCGATCGATCCGCGCGAAAGTGGTGCCGAAATCCGTGCTTTTCCACACCCCCTGGCCGCCTTGTGTGGTCGCCACGTAAACCGAATGGTCCGCGGGATCCACCGCGATTCCGGTGGTATAGATGGAACTCGATCCGAACTGACTGAGCTGCCAGTGCCTGCCGTGATCCTCAGACTTGAACACGCCCTGGGCGCCGACAAAGGCACCCACGTACACGCGGTTGGGTGCCTGCGGATCGAAAGCGATTCCACGCGGTGCTCGGGAAAGCAGGCCGTTGATGCCGCCATCGCTCCAGTGCCCACCCCCATCCTCGGTTACGAGCAGGCCGCCGTCGTTGGTCGACAGGAACACGTGACCGTGATCACCCGGATCGACTGCAATGGCGTGACCATTTTGGCAGGCGCAGCGTTGCAATTGCTGCCACGCCAGCCGGCGCCACTCGTGCTCGGGTTGATGGACGAATACACCGTCGAAGTTGGTACCGGCATAGACCTCGCCGCGAGCTCCGACGCTCATGATCAAGACCGTGTTCGGGGTCACGCCGGTATTTTTCCAGGTTCGCCCGCCGTCGTTGCTCACGGAGATGCCCTGGGTCGCGGTGCCGGCGAACAATTGGCTGCCGCTCTTGGCCAGAGCGAGCACCACGCCGATCTTCGGCGAGCCGATGCGTTGGAACGAGTTGCCGGCATCGACGCTCTTATAGATGCCGTGGCCGTTGGTGCCGGCGTAGACGATGTTGCTGTCGTTGCGATCGACGAGCAGCGACCACACCGTTGAATCAATGTTGAGCGGCGTCCAAGTCTCCGCACCATCACTGGACTTGAAAGCGCCGAGGCCCTGCGTTCCCGCGTACAACACGTTGGGATGATTGGGATCGATCGCGAGCGCAAACACGGCCGGCGTGCCTATCCCGGTCGAGGCCGGCAAGAAGGTCTCGCCGCCGTCCACCGACTTGACCACGCCGCCGATGGGGCTCAAGCCCGCATACAGGGTATTCGGATTGCTGGGGTCGATGATCAAACTCACGCCCGAGCCGGCGATGGGAAACCATGAAGCACCCCCATCGACGGTCTTGTACATGCTGACGGCCGCCGATGCGTACACCACCTCGGGGTTGGTCGGATCCATGGCCATGGCGGCAATGGTGGCGTCGTCCAGCCCGTTGTTGACGGCGGCGAACGAGGCGCCATCATCGGTGCTCTTTAATACCCCGCCCCCATTACTGCCTATGTAAATCGTGTGGGTAGCGGCGTTCGACACGATGGCCGCCTCGACGGCCGGCGGACTCGGTCCCACCGATCGCCAACTCATCTCGCCTTGGCCTGCGGCAAACGCCGCCACCGGCGCGATCAGAGCGAGATATTTCCATTGACCTACCATGGCGGCTCTCCTTTGTTTAGTGCATGCGGCATCCGAGAATTCTGGGGCGGACATGGGCCCACGTCTCCCTCGGTGTTCCGTTTCAGAGGGTCGTGACAAAGTCCGCGGCGTTGCCCGCCGCGAACGGCGAACCGGCGATGGGGGTGAGCCCGCCCGTCGAGGCGTCGAATCTAAAGCCAGCAACATTCGCTGAGCCGTTATTGGCGAGGTAGAGAAACTGGCTGGTGGGATCGATGGTGACCGAGTAGGTGTTGGCACCGGAGACCACGGGAAAGCCCGGCAGCGGGGTCAGCATCCCCGTTGTTGCATCAACGCTGTAGCGGAGAACGCCTGTAGCGGCCGTGGCATACAGGTAGGCGCCAGCGCGATCAGCGGTGATGGAGCGGTTGACGGCCGAGAAAAACGGGAAACCGCTGAGTGGCGTCAATGCACCGCTGGAATCAACGGTGAAGCCGGAAATGCTGGGGTTCACTCCGCCCGGATTTGCGCTGTAGAGAAACTTGCCCGATGCCCCAAACGTCAAGCTGAATGGGCTCGCGCCTGCGGCAAACGGTGATCCGGCCATGGGTGTCAGGCCGCCAGCCGCTCCAATCACGAACGCCGAAATGTCGTTTGAGCCTCCGCTGTTGGCCACGTAGAGGAATTGGCCGGTGGGATCCACGGCCAACGATGACGGGCCCTGACCCGTGGCATATGTCGCCGGCGAGAGTGCAGTTAACGCTCCCGTGGTGGCATCGAGGGCGAAGGCAGAGATTGTGTTCGACCCCCGGTTCGCGACATAGAGGATGTTAAAGTAAAGGATCAGTGCCCGAGGATCCGTACCCGCAGCGAAGGGCGAACCTGGTACGGCAGTCAATGCGCCAGTCTCAACATTGACGGCGTAGGCGGAAACGTCGTTGCTGCCTTCGTTGCCGACATACACAAACTGCCGGGTTGTCGTACCGGCCACCGCACCAGGGGACTTGCCCGTGGCGATGGGTGTGCCCACGGCCAGAAGCGCACCCGTGGTCGCATCGACCCGATAAGCCGACAGCGTATTGTCCGCGGCATTGGTGACATAGGCTAACTCCGAACATGCCACGACGACGCTGGCGTCATTGGCGCCTTGAATGCGGATTCCACTGTTCTCGATTAGGCAGCGCTGCGTAGGTGCGGAAGGCTGCTGCAAGATCCTGACGAAATCGCCCCCCGCGAACATCGCGGGATAAACAGAGTCGAGAGTGAACGCGCCGTTGGTATTGACAGGCAAAGAATTCCCTACGAACTCCGGATCGCTAGGGTCGGCCGGCGGCTGGGTGTTTTCAATTTGAAGTTCCAATCCCGAGCCCGCCAGCCCCGAAACCGTGCCGCCGACCGTATACCCCGCTGCGCAGGTCACCCGCACGTTGGTCACGTTGGCTGCTCCGATGAATCCCGAGCCGTTTGGTTCACCAACCTGGCAATACTGAGGAGGAGTCAAGGGTTGGGTTTTAACGCCGATGCCGTATTCGACGCCCTTGCCAAGTGGCTCGCGGAACGTGAATGAGCCGGAGCTGCCGACGGCAAGATCATCGTACTGACCAATGCCGTACGAGTTTTCCAGTACCAGGCCGGGGCCCGCGAGCCCCGTGACGGTGCCGCCGACCGTGAATGTGGTTGGCGTGACTTGCGTGACTGGAGTGACTGGAGCAACTGCGCCAGATTCGCCGCAGGCTGTAAGTGCTGCCAGCAACGCCGCGGAAAAGACGCATCGGGCCGTCCGATGAATATTGGTTCTCATATCGCTTCCCTCCAACCACGCCCAGAACGCGTTTCAGGGGACAATTAGCGGACAACCGCGGCCGTGCTGCATGAAGATTGGGCGAAGATTGAATCCCGATTCGGCGAAATCTCGCCGTGATTGCCGCTTGAGGAGTCGGGTGGCCGGCGTTTAGAAACTCAAGCGCAGATCAAGACCGAAGCGACGGCCGTCGCCGTAAATCAGGTCCTGCGGCTGGACCGTGGTGGGAAAATAGGCGCGGGGACGAGAGGCCACCGCGCGAATATAGTTTTCATCGGCCAAATTACTGCCCCATAGCTCGACCGCCCAAGCGCCTCTTGCCACTGCCAATCTCGCATCGAGCAGCGTGTGTTCACCATCGTAGGCGCCATCGATGGGACGAACGAACACCCGCCCCTGATGCTCGGCGGATGCGCGCACAAACCAGTGCAGAGCCTCGATCGAGTGCGGCGGCTCGAAGGTCAGCGCCGCCGTCCACTGCTGTTGCGGCGCGCGCTGCAGCGCATTCCCATCGACGTACGGCACAATAAATCCCGATCCCGGCGGCAGCACGCGCGAGGGGCCCAGGGTGCAGAAATTGGAGGTCGTGATCCCCGCGGTCACCCCGCAAAATCGGCTGCCTCCATAGTCCTCGCTGCCGGGCTTGAAACGCGGGTCGTCATAGGTATACCCGAGCGCGGCGCTGAGGCGGCGCGTGATTTTGATATCCGCCGCAAATTCCACTCCAGGCGTGGTGATGCCGCGAACGTTGCGGATAACAGAGTTGTCATAGCCCGGGGTGTTCGAGGGGCCTGGTATTTGTGCATTGCGCCAATCATTGTAGAACGCGGTGGCGCTGAAGTTCACCCGCTCGCTCCATAACGGACCGCGAAATCCGAGTTCATAAGTCCATTCGGACTCCGGACCGAAATTTCGCTCCGAGGGAATCAGCGTCGGTACGCCGTTGCTGCCGCCGGCGGTTTCACCTCGCGCCACGGACAGCCAGACCAGACCCGCCGTACCCGTGTGGTAGTCAATCGAGACGCGCGGCGCGGTGACGCTAAATTGTCCCAACCCTTGCCGCAACTCTGCGTGTAGGTCCACGCGCGGCGCCAGGCGATAATCGAGCGCCCCGAATACGGTGGTCAGCGTCGAATGAACGTCGATGAAATCGGATTCCAGGTCCTGCACGTTATTCGGATCCGCAAGAACCAAACCATTCAACAAAGACACTGGCCCCACGACGTGCGGCGCCTGCGGCCACAGCGCCGTGAGTTCTTCATTGGCAGCCAGCGATACCGGCCCCACGGCGAGTCCATCGCCCGAAAGCTCCGAGTTCTTGACTATCTGTGCGCCGAGCATCCAGTCCACCCACTTGCCATGATGCCGAACCCGCATTTCCTGGGTGATCTGCTCGATCAGATCGGTGCTGAGGGCGACCTGATTGACGTTCACGAGACGGTTGACCGTCGCGCCGGTAACATCGCAGTTGATCCCCAGGGTACAGACGCCCATCAACTCGCCGGCCGACGTGCCGTCAAAATCCTGATACACCTGCGAGTTGCTGCGGTAATACGCCGAAAGGCTGTCGACGCTGTAATGCTCGGCGCGCCACTCGATGCGCGCCGATGCTTGCAACGTGCGCGTCACGCTGTCGGGAACGCTCGGCGTCAAGTCGTAGCGGCGCGTGCGCGGAATGTCGCCGCAGTAAAAACTCCAATAGCCGGTGTTCGGATCCTGGCTGCCGCAATTGTATCCGCTCGCGAACAGGGTCGAGGTCGCGGGCTCACCGCTGCGATCATTGGTCAATCGCACATCGCCGATGACCCGCCAGGCACTCGCCCAGGAATATTCCAAGGCCAACGCGGCACCCCATTTCTGATAGCCGTTGAGATTCTCGTGCGGATCCGCGACATTGACTCCAGTGCCGCCGAACTTTCGATCCGCAAACGACGCTCTGCCAAGCAATCCGGAGGGTCCCAAAGGACCCGACACCGACGCCAAAATCGCGCGGTAGGCGTCGCTACCCCCCGACAGCGTAGCCTCGCTTTGCAGCTCCGCCGTGGGACGGCGCGTGACGAAATTGATCGCGCCGGCGAAGGTGCTGTCTCCATACAGCGCGCTTTGCGGACCTTTGACCACTTCGACGCGCTCGAGATCGAACATTGCCGCATCGTCGCCGGACACATTGGCTTGCAGCACGCCGTCCACGAAAACGCCCACGGTGTTGCCGCCGGGCCCGGGATGAGACTGACCGCGAAGCGTCGGGGCGGCGTTGGTACCACCCCACATGGGCTCCACATAGAGACCGGGCACATAGCCGGCGAGTGTCTGCAGCCCATCGATGCCGGCACGCTGCAGCTCCTCGCGCGTGATGACCTGGATGGACAGAGGCACATCGGCCAGAGGCTCGGCGATTTTGCGGGCGGTGATCACCACCTCATCGAGCGAGTCTGCCGCAGCACTCGCCCACGCAACGCTCGCGGCGGCAATCAGAATCGGCCGCGCAAGATTAGCGCGCAGGCCCAAGGATTCCGCGGCGCGGGACTTGGCCGTCCCGCCGCAAAGTCTCGAGTTGCTCGCGCTGAGCGGCGATATAGCGCTGCACATCGGCGCTGATGCTGCGAAATCGAAGATCCTCGTGCAGTGGCACCCACAGGGGATCCAATGTCAGCGTGTACCACCAATTCTCGTAGTCGGCTTTCTTAAAGGAATCAGCCAGCTCGATGAGGGCCGCATCTTGCTTGCCGTCGAGCATCAAAATGGCCGCTCGCAGTCGAAGCGCGTAGACCGTTCCGAGCTTGGCCTCGTTGGCGTCATTCCAAGCGGCCGCCGCGCGACGCACATCCAACGCTTCTTTGACCTGACCGGAAGCGGCGAGCAGCTGCGAGAGAAAAACGGCCGCCCGAAAGTTCTCGAGCGTGAGCTTGCCGGAAACATCGCCGCGCAAGTTATATTTGTCCCGCATGAACCCGATGGTGCGGTCCAGTTCATGCGCCTTGATCGCATAATCCCGCAAGGCATCGGGCGCGCCCCAATCCAACCCGTCGTTGTAGTTCCACACCGTTTTATCGAAGGCAGCCAACCCTGCCGCCCGCCAATCGCCCGCGTGCAGCGCCAGCATCAGCTGCGCCGTCTGCGCGCTCTTCGGCGTTCCGGCCGCCACGTTCCGCGCCGCGGGCTCATCGCCAATGTCCAGATACATCGCCATCGCCGTGTGCCGGATCCAGGGGTTGGTGGGGTCTTGGGCGATCGCATGCTCCTCGAATTGAATCCCTTCGGCGATCTTGCCGTCGAAGAGCCAGCGATATTTGCCATAGCGGCTCAACGCGGGCACGAAGTTCGGGTCCTTCTCGAGTACCTCGAGCACCTTTTGTTCCACCACTTGCGTCTTTGAGGTGGCGTCTTCGGTGCTCCACACCGCGGCTTTGAACTGGGCCTGCGGTGCCATGGGGTCGATCTGCAAGGCGCGCTGCAATACGCGCGCGCTGTCGCCCGGGCCGGCGTCCGGGTATTCCCATTTGAGAAAATTCGCATAGGCCGTCAAGCCGCGGCCATTACTGGGATCGAGCTCGGCGCCGCGCCGGAAGTCTGCGTCGCGCTGGTGCGGATCATCGTTGCTCCACATGGCGCGGGCAAAGTAGGCCGCGCCGCATTGCGGATCGATCGCGAGCGACCGGTCAATGAGCGCGCGATAACGCGGACGAAGCGGCGCCAAGTCTTCGCCGCGACCGTCGGCCGCCTGCATGCGGGCGTCATAAAGCGATGCATAGGCCGGCGCGAATTGCGGATCGAGTTCGATCGCCTTCTCGAAATGCGGCACCGCGGCTTCCGACTCAGGCACCGTGAAGCGCCCCAGCAGCGTGCGCCCTCGCAAGAACGCGAGATACGCTTCGACATTGCCGCTGCGCTCTTTGGCAAGAGGCTTGGGTTTCGCGGCGCCGCTGCGGATGACGAGCGCGTCGGCGACCTGATCGCCAATTTCATCCTCGATCTCGAAGATATCGCGCAGCTTGCGATCGAAGCGTGCGGACCAAACCACGGTGTCCGCGGCGGCGTCCACGAGTTGCACGTCCAACCTCAATCGGTCGGCGTCGCGCTGAATGCTCCCGCCGACCAGAAACGCCGCATTGAGTCGGCGGCCGATTTCGCGCGAATCTAATGATTTGCTCGCCAGTGCGAACGAGGAGCCGCGGGCGATCACCGACAGGACCTGAGACTGGGACATGCGGCTGATGATCATTTCCGGTACGCCGAGCGCGAGGTAGGCATCGGCGGATTCCGCGCTGAGGTTTTCAAACGGCAGGACCGCCACCGCGATTTTTTTGGCGGCAACCACACTTGGATCGCGCACCGGCGGATGATGCGACACATCCCATCGCACGGCGACAGCGGCTGCTACCGCGATCGTCAGCGCTGCAGCCGACCACGGTAACCATCGCCGGTTGCGGGACGTGACCTCAGCGGCGGCCTGCATCCGCATATCTGGCCGGCCACCCTTCGGCTCCGCCGCATCGAGCGAATCAACTCGAGCCGCGGCTGCGGCAATTTCTGCGGGTGCATTTTGTACAGGGGCAATCAGCCGGTAGCCCCGACTACGCACGCCCGCGATATAGCGCGGCTCGCGCACGTCATCGCCTAGGGCATCGCGCAGCAATTTGACCCGCTTATTGACCGTTTCCGGGCTGACCACTTGCCCCGGCCAGACCAATTCCATGAGCCGATCGTTGCTGAGGACGTTGGGGGCTGATTGAATGAGCGCCACCAGGAGTCGGAACGATAGATTCGGCAGGGCAATGTCGGCTGACCCGCGGAACACGCATTGACGTCCCACATCGATCCGCAGGTCTGCCACGATATAAATGTCGGCGCGATTTTCGGGATCGCTACGCAGAGTGAGTGCCATCCATCGGCTAGCCTGCATAAGTGGTCTTGGCCGAGTCTACCCCAGTCTGCCGACTGTTCAGGAGACCGGACCGGCAGGCAGGAGAAGCTCCGCAACCGATCTCTTGATTAAATTTGGGCCGTTGGTTTATCGCCGGCGCGACACAGGTTCAACGCCACTCGGGCGATTATGGAATCAGCAAAATAACGCTAACTGATTGATTATAAGAATTTTTTCTGGTGCCGACAGGGTCTAGACGTCATCCCTCAATGTGGCGAGTGACAGCGCCCCTAATGCGCAGTCACTAGTACTCCGGCGGGCCGGCGATGGAGGCTGAGATGCATATTTGAGGTGCGCACCGAACGATTCTAGAACGTGAGCACTTTCACGTAACGCACGTGAGGCAAGGCCCGAAGTTTGTGTTGAATGGCCATGGGCAGCACTTGATCCACGCCCACGATGGCGACGGCATCCTGCTCCGGAGCCTGCCGGCCCAAGTGAAAAGTCGCAATATTGATATTGGCTTCTCCCAAAATGGTTCCCAGCGCCCCAATGAAACCCGGCTTGTCCAGGTTGTTGATCAGCAGCATCACCGGATGGAAGTCCGCTTCCAATGCCATGCCTTTCACTTCGACGATCTTCGCGGTTCCCGCGTTCACCACACCGGCAAGCGTCCGCCAGCGCCCCCCGGTGAGCAC
>Ga0210394_10002175_pt1 | contig 27751 bp, 25 predicted proteins | sample IncBWC12MmetaG_FD_160121 | JGI IMG/M metagenome (GOLD analysis project Ga0210394, IMG submission 160121) | Forest soil microbial communities from Barre Woods Harvard Forest LTER site, Petersham, Massachusetts, United States - Inc-BW-C-12-M | ecosystem: Environmental > Terrestrial > Soil >...
CGACTGAGCTGGTTTCGCTTGACCTGGGAATACTTGCAGCGGCTACTACGTACGCCACTGCTGCCACCGATTCCGGTGGCTCAGGCTCGGTTACAGATTGGAGGGAAAAGTGAGTGTGGGTCAGGTTCCACACATGATCCCGAATGTGTATGACCAGTCTGTTGAACAGATTGTGTGGTGCTTTCGCATAGTTGCAGGCAAGATTCATAGCCAACCCCACCTGCAAGTTCGGATTGTCACGCTTGAGTATGACGTTGGCCCGATTGTGTACCTGCATAAGATTTCGATATACGCGCATGCCCGTGCGCAAACTCTTCTGTTGTGGTGGCCATTCGCCAACAATATAACTCATCGACGCATATACGTTAGGTTCATTGAGTGTCAGCACGTAGTCTACTTCGCTACCAAATTCGGTACTCATTTTGGCCACGTACGCATCAAAATAAACCAAATTTTGTTTATTGGCGAAGCCGCCTTTATCCGTAAACCAGACTGGCATTGTCCAGTGCCAAAGCGTCAGTATTGGCTCAATACCGCGTGATTTTAGATCGGCAATATATGCATGGTAGTGTGCAATCGCTTCTTCGTCCCATTCACCTTGCTGCGGCTCAACCCTAGACCACTCAATACCAAATCGAAAGGCATTCATATTCAGTGACTGCAGCAGCGAAAAGTCTTCTTTGTATCTGTTGTAATGATCGACACCGGCCCCAGAAACATAGTTGTCCGGGTCGGTCGCCTTGGCATCAATACTATCCCAATCCACACCGTGACTGTACTTGCCGGGGCTCTTCAAGTAGCCCTCTGCTCTTTTGGCCATTTGCTCAGCATTGGCCTGCTCCCACACGCTCCATTGATTATAGTTGCCGCCCTCTACTTGATGGCTAGCCGTACTGGCGCCCCACAAAAAATCATCCGGAAAAGAATTACGATTCATCACGCACCACTATATCACTCCGCACCTGGCAAAGAGGCCGTGGAGAATCATAGGGTCTCACCTTTAACAGAGAGAAAATTGCACAATTTGGTTAATTAGTCCAGGGGCAAAAAATATCTAGACCATCGAACTGTTCAAAATCTTTGATATTGCGCGTTACGAGGGTCAGTTTGTTACGGATGCATTGGGCTGCAAGCAAGCTGTCGATGGCAGGCGGTGTTTTGCCAACCTGCATTCCACGCGAAAACAAGTCGCCCCACAGTAGACAATCATCCTTCATAACGTCCAGAATCCTACCGTCAAAGTCATCAATAATTTCCGCAAGTAGACTCTCAAGATGCATGCGTTTCAAGACACTTACCTGCAGACCTATTCCTTTTTGAATTTCCCCTAGCACAATGCACGAGGTGTATAAACTTCGTTGATCAACTGCCTTTAACCACTCTATGAAGCCAGGATTCGGCTGTGATTTTGGTGACTCGCTCAGCGCATTAGTGTCCAGCAAGTAGCCGATCATAGGTCGTCAAAGTTAGTCTCGGTTGCTCGGCCAGTCGTCGACCGGTCACGGATGTTTTCAAGATCAAGCTTGTCGAAGCCACTGTTCATCAGCGCCTTTTTCAAATCCTTCTTTTTACCGCTCAGACGCTGATAATCCGCAAGACTAATAAGCACCGCAGTATCTTTACCGCGGCGGCTAATAATTTGCGGGCCCTTGGTAATACTCGTCTCCACAACTTCGCTAAACTTGTTCTTTGCTTCTTGTAATTGCCATGTCATAGTTCCTATTTTAGTCTAGACAGTCTAGACAGTCAAGTTTTACATTAAAGTCGTGGTACCATATATGGGTGCAAAAAACTTCTCCCATTGTAGTGTCTGGTTCAATCGCCATCGACCGCATCATGAGCTTTAATGGCAGCTACAGCGACCATTTACACGCCGAAAAGCTCCATAAAATCTCAATCTCGACGTTTTTAGACGAACTTCACGACGCCCGCGGCGGTGTTGGCGCCAACATTGCCTACTCGTTAGGATTATTAGGCGCAACACCAGTTTTACTCAGCTCAATTGGGCCAAATGGCGGTGATTATATGCAAGACCTGGCAAGCATCGGCGTCGATACGTCACATGTGTTCGTCAGCAAACTTCCCACGGCCAGCTTTAACGTCATAACTGATGTTAATCAAAACCAAATTGGCGGATTTTACCCGGGCGCAATGTTCGATAGCGCATCACTGACGTTTGAACCGTGGAAAGACAGTGGTGTGATTTTTACTGTATCCCCATCGCATCCAATTGCCATGGATCGTCTAGTTGGCGAGGCCAAAAAATGGAATCTACGTCTGTTCTACGACGCTGGCCAGCAAGTTACCAACGTCGATGGCCCAGACATGGCCCGTGGTATAGATGCGGCCGAAGTACTAATCTTGAACGAGTACGAAATCAGCCTGATGAGCAAAAAAACCAGCATTTCCATCGAGGCAATGAAAGCCAAAGTCCCCATTGTGGTCACCACGTTTGGCAAAGACGGCTCAATTATTGAAGGAGCGTCCGTGCCAGAGGCCATAAAAGTTGGCGTTGCGCCAGTTTCGCACGTTGCCGATCCAACCGGTGCCGGTGATGCCTACCGTGCGGGATTCCTCTACGGTTACGCCCGCAACTGGCCGCTTAAAACCTGCGCTCAATTAGCCGCCGTCTGCGGTTCTTACGCCGTCGAACAAATCGGCACCCAAACCCACCGTTTCACCCCTGCCGAAGTTACCGAGCGATACAAAGCAGCATTTAATGAAGAATTAGATCTAAACAAGGAGCAATGACATGAGCAAAAATGACTATAAGGTAGCGGACATCGCATTAGCCGACTGGGGCCGCAAAGAAATAAAACTAGCCGAAAAAGAAATGCCCGGCCTCATGAGCCTGCGCGCCGAATACAAAGACGCCCAACCACTCAAAGGTGCCCGTATCGCAGGCAGCCTGCACATGACCATCCAAACTGCAGTCCTAATTGAAACCTTAGTTGACCTTGGCGCCGATGTTCGCTGGGCGTCATGCAACATCTTTAGCACGCAAGACCAAGCCGCAGCTGCAATTGCAGCCGCTGGCATCCCTGTCTTTGCTTGGAAAGGCGAAACCGAAGAAGAATACTGGTGGTGCACCGAGCAAACGTTAAAATTTGGCGACCAGGGTCCAAACATGATTTTGGACGACGGCGGCGACCTTACGGGCTTGGTCCACAACAAATACCCTGAACTTTTGGATGACATAAAGGGCGTGTCCGAAGAGACCACCACTGGTGTTCACCACCTCTACAAAATGCTGAATGAGGGCAAATTAAAGCTGCCAGCCATCAATGTCAACGACTCCGTGACTAAGAGTAAATTTGATAATAAATACGGCTGCCGCGAATCGCTCGTCGATGGCATCAAGCGCGCCACCGACGTCATGATTGCCGGTAAGGTAGCGGTCGTTGCCGGCTACGGTGACGTTGGCAAGGGCTGCGCCCAATCGCTCGACACCTATGGTGCCCGCGTACTCGTCACAGAGGTCGACCCAATCTGTGCCCTCCAAGCCATGATGGAAGGCTACGAAGTTGTGACTATGGAAGATGCTGTCAAAGAGGGCGACATTTTTGTGACAACTACTGGCTGCAAAGACATCATCACCATCGATCACATGAAAGCCATGAAAGATGCCGCCATTGTCTGTAACATTGGCCATTTCGACATCGAAATCCAGGTTGATGCCCTCAACAAATTCCCCGGCATCAAAAAAGACGAAATTAAACCACAAGTTGATGTCTACACCTTCCCCGCCACAGAGGATAGTGAATCACATCGCATCATTCTATTGGCCGAAGGTCGCCTGGTAAACCTTGGCTGTGCCACCGGTCATCCATCATTCGTTATGAGCAACTCATTTTCTAACCAAGTCCTCGCCCAAATAGAACTCTGGACCAAAGACTACGAAATTGGTGTCTACGTTTTGCCAAAACACCTCGACGAAAAAGTTGCCCGTCTGCACGTCGAAGCCCTTGGCGGCAAATTAACCAGCCTCAGCCAAGATCAGGCTGATTACCTCAGCCTGCCTGCCACTGGCCCATTTAAGCCAGAAACCTACCGCTACTAAAGAAGGGCAGCCTCGCCCAACTGCTTTTGCAAGCCCTTGTCGAAGGTAGCTACTGCCGAAACGTCACCACTGGCTTGCATAGCTGCGAGTAAGCAGTCTACGTAATCTAGCTTGGTTGCAGCAAATATCCTTAACGCCTCCAGCGTAACTGGATGGAGTAACCAGGCTGTAGCACTTAGGGCACGACCCAAACGAGGCATAAAATTAGCTCGTTCGATGCCATAGGCTCGCTTACTTTCCAATTGAAATAGAACCTCAACTAGCACACTATCAGTAACAAGCACCGTTGATGCTGGCTGCCGCGCCAACCAAACTGTAGCCTTTTTGGCCTGAATCAGCTCGTCATTCAAGAACAAGCGAAGCAAGACATTGGCATCGACGGTTGTAAGATTATTTTTTAGGCCAGTCATGTAAAGCCGCTTGAAGCTCTGCGTCACTTAATGGCTTCTTGATAAACGGCCGCATTTCAGCATGAATCTCGGCCAGCATCTCTTCCAAAGGTTGCTCAGGTTCCAGAATAAACGCCTTTCCATCCCAGCGCGATGTGAACTTAGTACCTTTTTTAAGATGTGCTTGTCGTACCTGTGCTGCCGGCAACGTAACTTGGTTCTTACTAGTAAGGCTAACTGTCTTCATGCAAGGAATTATACAAAATTGACGGAAAACCGTCAAATATTCCTTCCTCTGACTCCAGTTTCGACAACATATTTGAGTAATACTACAATTATAGGTATGCATAGCAGCTACAGTATTACCAGTAAGTTTCAGATCACAATTCCTGAAGAAAATTCGGGATCAATTAAAACCGACTGATAAAGACCGCTTCTCTTTTTGACGCGAGGGCAACGAAGTCATTCTGAAGAAGGTTTCCACACTCGAAGAAGTCAGCGCACAGATGGCTGCAAAATTTAAAGCGAGTGGTTTAAAGCCAGCGACAAATGAGGAAATCAAGAATGCTCGCTTTGAATTCTACAAATAGGATGGCAAGTGGTAGCAATTGATACCAACATTTTAGTTAGAATTTTCGTTCAAGGCGATGCTCAGTTATACGCAAAGGCATCGAAAATCATAGACAATGCTCGTCCCTCATCAATACTGCTGGATCGAGTAATACTCGCCGAATTTGGCTACATACTACGTCCCCGATACGCTTATACAAAAGAAGATGTCGGCATAATGTATCGAGCGCTCCTTGCAGATGAGCGCTTTAGTTTTCTTGATTCCGAGCTAACACGACTAACTATCAATCTATACGAGTCCGAAAAACCGCTGTCGTTTGACGATTGTTGGTTGCTAGCCCTTAAAAAATCTGGCAAAGTCAAAGACGTCGCCACCTTCGACGCAGCCCTTTTAAAACGCTTTTAGCTCGCCCTGAACAATCTGGCTACTGTTATGATATTTCTAGCCGAGGCTACTACAGCGCATAGCCCTTCGCAGTGATGACCGTACTGCGTAGGTAGTAGGGTTGATTCAGGCGTACACTACTACGCGAGAAAACTGCACCACCAATCATTTTGTAAAGCGATCGTAGTAAATCTAGGCCCTGCTCGTATGAATAGAGTGTTTCGTTTCTACCAATGAGTGATTTACTGGTCGCATCACTTGTTTGGCGCCTAATCCTATCAGTTGCAAATTCAATAACCACCGGTCCGCCGGGCTTCGTCAGGCTAACCATTTTTGCAAACAAATCTTGCACAACGTCCTCTGGTGCAAGATATATAAATCCCGTGCACAGTGACGCATCAAACGGCTCAAAATCAGATAAATCGTCCTTGAGCACATCTCTTTTGATCGGCTTGATGCTGCCGGCCCCCTCTGGTAAAGACAGCGCGTTTAACTCGGCTTGGTCGAGATGAGCCTCGTCAATGTCCAACAACGTCACGGTATACCCGGCCTCCGCAAGTGGCACAGCATACCGACCATAACCGCCTGCAACATCAACAATATTCGAACTTGTTGAAAGTTCCGAAAAACACTGGAGCGTCCGTGCATTTGCCGGTCCATACGCGTCCGGTGCGATTGTCGGGTCATACACCACGCCCTCTGGATACCAATCCGGTAGCGTACTTTCTACTGACATACAAAAAAACTCCCCTAGTAATTTAGTACTCAGTTTTTAATAACTGCCGCGAACTTTTTCTCATGCCCCTTTACTACCGTATCAGACCCCAGCAATGCATGCTGTGATAAATCTGGTGAATATTTGCTAGCCGGCACCGTGCGGCCCAGCGCCTCAGCCACGGCCCTAATGTGATACGGCGACGCACCGCAACACAAGCCAATATAGTTGACGCCAAGTTTCTGGGCTTTGCGTGCAAAGTCCGCCACCTCAAACCGTGTACAGGTAAACGCTTCAAGTTCCAATGGAAAGGCGTTCTTGCCTTTATATTGCAAATTTTGGAAAGCCGGCGCATCTGGTGTAGTGCAGTACGGCACTGGCACGGCGGCAATTGGACATGTCACCGCTTTCCGCAACCGAGCCAGCAACGGCAACAATGTTTCCGGCCCGCGGATACAATTAAACCCAACCGCATCGGCTCCCGCAGCCTCCAGCTGCCTACAGCCATCAATCCAATCATAGCCGTCTTTGCTTATGGCATAGGTCGCCCCAAAGTTGATGATAGCCGGCAGCCCATAACTTTTAATTACCTCTAGTGCAATCAAGGCCTCACCCACATATTCGATAGTCTCCGCCAAGATAAAATCTGCACCTTCCTCGGTCGCCCAACGCACTTGCTCATCGTACGTTTGGCGCACCAATGCACTGCTCCGCTCCTTATCGTCCGGATCGTACAGCCAGGTATTGCATATGTTTCCTGCAACCAGCACGTCTTCACCTTCAGCCGCAATCTCTTTGGCAATGCGCACCGCTTGGCGATTTAACTTTTCCAAATCTTTTTCACGGTCGATTAGCTTCAACTTATCACGGTGCGCATAGTACGTAAACGCCACCAGCACGTCACTGCCCGACCGCAAAAATTCGCGGTGTAGTTCTTTTAAGGCATCCGGATAATCCAAAACCACTTCCGGCACGTAGGCCCCTGCCTTCACGTAACCTCGCCGTTCCAGCTCAAATAAGTATCCTTCTGCCCCAAGCACCGTTCCAGTTTTCAATCGTTCAATAATATCTTTATTCATCTGTTGTATCCCCATAAATTTAATTAATTATTTCCAAAAACGCTCTTAAAAATCAAAAAACCGGCCCTAGGCCGGTAATGTTCGTTCTTGGAAAATAACTTTTAGGAAATAGGAACCAGCCTAGGGCAAAGCATAGGCGTCATCATAATCTGGATTTGGTTCAATAGATTCCTCACACTTCTACCCTACTACTCTTATGCCCCTGAGTCAATTACCCAAATTAACAGATATAAGGGTGGAACCCTGGGTTTCTTTGCTTAAGCTTCGTCTGGGAAGTTTTCGGCAAGCGCTTCGTCACTCATGGCAGCGGCTTCGCCACCAAAGACATCGTCCATGCTACTTACTAGTACTTCACGAGGGCGTGCGCCGTCGGCGGGGCCAACGATGCCCTGTTCTTCCATGGTTTCTATAAGTCTAGCGGCACGGCCATAACCAATGCGCAGGCGACGTTGCAATAAACTGGTGCTGGCTTTTTTACCTTCAATCACCACGCGGATGGCATCTTTCCACATATCGTCGTCAGCATCATTGGCACCATAATCAGCCACTACACCACCCTTACCGTTCAACTGCACCGGCTGACTAACCACTTCGTCATCGTACTGGGGCGGGCGCTGCATACGAATAAAATCAGTGATCTTTTGCGTTTCTTCGTCTTCAATCAATGCCGCCTGGACACGCTTCGGCTTGGCCATGTCACTGGTCGACAACAACATATCACCGCGGCCTAGCAGCTTTTCGGCACCCATTTGGTCGATGATTGTCCTGGAGTCAATCTGGCTCGCAACAGTAAAGGCAATTCGTGCTGGCACATTAGCTTTAATCAGACCAGTAATGACGTCTACAGACGGACGCTGCGTGGCCAAGACTAAGTGAATACCGGCAGCCCGAGCCTTTTGCGCCAAACGCACAATCAACGCTTCAACGTCGCGAGCAGCCATCATCATCAAGTCTGCCAACTCATCAATCACAATCACGATGTACGGCATGCCTTCTTCTTTTTTGAGATTGTTGTATTCGGCAATGTTGCGCTTGCCCACTTCGGCCATGGTGCGCAGGCGGCGCTCCATTTCGGCCACCGCCCATTTGAGCGCACTAATACACTTTTCGGGTTCGTTAATAACTGGTGTTAGCAGGTGCGGCATATCGTTATACGGCGCCATTTCTACCTGTTTTGGATCAACCAAAATTAGCTTCAGGTCCGACGGACTATTGCGATACAGCAAGCTGGTTAGGAAGGTGTTAATCATCACCGATTTACCAGAACCAGTCTGTCCCGCCACCAGCATGTGTGGCATTTTTGCCAAGTCCGCTACCACGGGATTACCGGCAATATCTTTACCAATCACAAAACCAAGCGGACTATCCAGGTTGGACCACTCGCGCGATTGCAGCAGTGACGCTACACGAACGGTTGCCGCCTTCACATTTGGTACTTCAATACCCACGGCGCGTTTGCCGGGAATTGGCGCTTCCATACGAATGCTGTGTGCAGCCAAATCGAGCGCCAGATTGTTTTCAAGCGCGGTAATTTTGGTCAATTTTACCCCTGTCGGTGGCTTCATGGTGTACTGCGTCACGCGTGGGCCAATATTCGCACCTTCCATCTCGACTTCGATGTTGAAGTTAGAAAATGTATCGTGGATAATTTGCGCATTGCCGTTCACGTCACCTGCGTCGGCTTTGTCCTGCTTTTGGTTCAATAAACTGAGCGTTGGAAATTGCCAGTTTGGATCGCTCGCAGCCGTCAATGCAGCGTGATTTTCATTGGAAGTCAACTTTTGAGCAGTGTTCTTTAGTGATACGAGTTTAGGCGCTTCTTTTGGTTCGACGGCGTTATGGTGCTCCACTGGCACGCCCTCGTTTAGCTGAAAGCCCTTGCCTTCAGCCCTTGATTTGAGCATAGCCAGATCAGTATCACCAGATCCGTCACGTTCACGACACTCGAATAACACGCCCAACTTTAGAAGCACTTTTGGCGAAATGGCGAACGCAAAGAAGACCGATAGCACCGTTAGTACAAAAAACAGTATGCCAGCCGGAAAATTGTCTAAGGCATGCAATACTGTGCCGCCTACCGTGCTACCCACGTTACCGCCATGCCCACCAATCCAACTACTGGTTTGCGGGTCTTTGCTCGCAAATGTCACGTGTAACCAGCTACTGGCAAAAATAAGTATGGCCATCATACTAACCAATTTATTCAATGGAACGCGCCGTTCTTCGCTTCTGAATTTAATAACACCCCAGTAAATCAGTGCAACTGGTGTCAGATAACCAGCCCAGCCAAAGAGCCAATACGCGCCTTTGAACATGTCGATTGGCAATGTGCCGCCGGTACCAAAACCGCCCAGCAACAAGAAGATGGCCAACACAATAAGAATAATAGCCCCGCTCAACGCCCAAAACGGCGAACGCTCGGCTGGTGCCACTTGTGGAGCTGATTTTTTCTTTGATTTTTTCTTTTTAGCCATAACTGTCTTATATTATAACAATTCTTTTTATTTTGTCAGTTCCCCGTGACGTACTAATGCGTTATTGAGTGCATCTATGTGCTCTCCCGAAAATACTACGGTCGATTCCGGATTACGGCCAGCATAGGTCAATTCTAGGCTCCTAGACCAGTGATCACCGAGTCCCAGGCCGTCCACAAACTCAGCCGCCTCTCCTATCACGGGGCTTCCCCAATCTTCAGGGCTAAATCTGAATAGCGCATTAGCGATAACTCGCTCTTCACTCACATATATTTGTCCCTCTATGGCGGACTTTAGAGCCCCGCAGGTAAACTCAGCATGTCCTATCACAGGAGGTTCAAACCTCAAACCAAGTACCGGCACAAGAACATCAGACATATGCTCAATCGCCGCTGCTTCATAAGTTGCAGCTGCCAATCTAATGTGTCTTGAAGGGCTGATATCACGCCGCTTTCCAGTGTACATAAAGCCCTGTTGTCCATGGCCACTTTCATCACCCAATAGCCTATCAGACCCCCGCCTCCCAGTGATTCCTCGTAAAATCGCTGCGGTATCGGCCGGTGATGAGTCTCTATAGGTTTCGTAGACACGTCTTACCATGCAAATACTATAGCAAAAATTACATCATTTGTCAATACGCTCGTGGTTCCAGCGACTAACACCTTTCACAACTGGGTGCAGTTTGGGTCAAAGCCTGAGCACCGAAGCGCAGAGATTCGGGTCAAAATGTGCCAAGCATGGAAGGCATCGCAATCTAGTCAGTTCTTGGGTCTTGGGTTAGCAGACGAGCACGCATATCTTGGAAGCGACGTTGCTGATCGGCGGCCAATTCTTCGGGAGTTTTGACGTGTTCTTTTGGTTCTTGTGGAACGTTTGGATTGGCGTTTTGATTGCCCTGGTTCCCGTTGTGGTTGCCAGCAGGCTTGGCTTCGCCTTTACCGCCAATGATGTTCACCACAGGGATCACAATCGGGCTACGCTGAGTGTGCTCGTACAAGAAGTGGGTGATGTGGTCTTTTAGTTCGACCTTAAAGCGATCGAGTTCGACCCGTTTGAAGCGCTGCTGCACTGCACGGCGCAGTTCGTTACGCAGGCCGTTCATCAGTTCTTCATTGTCGCGCATGTAGATGAAGCCACGGCTGATGATATCTGGGCTCGTAACCAAATTACCGTTGCGCTTATCGATAGTCAGCACCACGGCAACTAGGCCTTCTTCGGCCATCAACACACGGTCTTTAACCACCACACCGCTAACCAATGCACCGGTTTGATCGACCAGGATGGTACCATTTGGTACTTCGCCAATCACTTCCATTTTATCGGGAGTCAGCGCAATGACTTCACCGTTACCAACACTCAGTGTGTTGGCGCGGGGGATGCCCTCTTGAATAGCAATGTCGATGTGATATTTTTTAGCAGTAAAGTCGCCATAGATAGGAATGAAGAACTTCGGACGGGTAAAGTTAATCATGTCGGCGTATTCATCGCGGCTGGCATGACCAGATACGTGGAGTGGCCCAACACCGTCAAGATCGTGCGTTTCGTGACGGAAGACGTGACAACCCTTTTTGAGCAGTTCGTCGACCATAGTACGAATACTAGCATCATTACCGGAGTATGGAATTGGCGTACTGGAGAGCACGACCGTGTCGGACTCTTTGAGCTTAATGTGTCGATGTTCTCCATTACTCATCCGTTGCAGCGCAGAACTTGGCTCGCCCTGGCTACCAGTACAAACCACAACCAGCTCGTTTTCGTTCATGGTTGCGGCTGAGGCGATAGGCACAAACGTACCCTTTGGCACGCGGATAAAGCCGTGGCGGACGGCCATTTCGAGCGTACTGATCATACTGCGACCATCCATGGCAACTTTTTTGTTGTTGTGGACAGCAGCGTTGATGATCATCTGGACACGGTTCATATTAGTGCTAAACAAGCCAACAAATATGCGGCCTGGTGCATTGTTCATGATGTCGATGAAGCTTTTTTCGATGGTGCTCTCAGACGGTGTTCGGCCGGGGCGTTCGGTGGTGGTACTTTCGCTCAAAAGTGCCAAAACACCCTCTTTCCCAAGCTCGGTTAAGCGCTCGATGTCGCTGCGTTCGTGGTCGAGCGGGTTTGGGTCAAGCCGGAAGTCACCAGTGTTAATTAAGCGGCCAACTGGTGTATCGAGCACAATACAGGTACTGCCTGGAATAGAGTGCGTAATACGAACAAGTTCTACGAAGAATTCGCCGACTTTGAGGCGTTCATGCGTGTTTTCGTTCATCGTGACGGTCTTAAGTTCAAAACCATCAGGCATTGGCAAGCCAAAGTTTTCGAAGATTTCTTCGACGCGGCCAATGGTAAATTTTGAGCCATAAATTGGTGCCGGATATTTTGGCACAATATGTGGCAAACCACCGATGTGGTCGAGGTGTCCGTGCGTAATAATGTAAGCACGAATTTTGTGCTTAATACTCTCTAGGTACACCGTATCAACAATACCGTAGTTAATACCCGGCAAATCAACGCCAAGGTCGTTACCACAGTCTAAAATGACAGCGTCGTTCATGTATTCGACAAGGATCATGTTTTTTGATCCACCACCGTCCATACCACCCAGGCCAATAATTTTTAGGCGCGGGGTATCGTCGATAACATTGGCACGTTGCGGCTTACTGGTATCTGCGGGCGTGTACTGGTTGGCAATTCGCTGTGCGTCCATTTGCGAGCGTTTTTGAGCACGTACGGCTTGGCCGCGTGAAATTGGGCGTGCACCGTTGGCCGCAGCCTGTTGTGGTTGGCCACCACCATTTTGTTGGCCACCGTTACCACCATTATTTGGCCGTGGAGGACGGGGTGGGCGTGGGCCGTTATTTTGACGTCGTGGAGGACGTCCACCACCAGGCTGTCCTGTTGGACGGCTTGGTTGATTGTTAGGGGTGTTGTTAGTTGGTTCCATGTATTTACCTTTCGTTTAGCAAATAAGTTTTATAGTTTCTTTAAAATTGCAGGGATCAAGGCAAAATCATCAATTAAGGTCTGCCTCATACTCCCGTTATACAGTGCGGCAGCCGGATGAAACAGCGGTAAATAGACGTGGTCTTTCACGCGCATGGCTCGGCCGTGCACTTGGCTGATTTTCAGCCCAGGTAGTAGCACATCCATGCTGTGCCTGCCTAGGGTGACAATCAATGTTGGGTTAATAATTGTTAATTGTTCTACCAAATACGGTAAAAATGCTTCTTTTTCTGCTGGCAACGGGTCTCGGTTATTTGGTGGCCGATACTTTACGATGTTGGTGATGTAGATATCTTTTCGCTTTAGATCAATCATTTCTAACATCTCTTCCAGAAATTTACCCGAAGCGCCAACAAATGGCTTGCCCTGCAAATCTTCATTCTTCCCTGGCGCCTCGCCGATAAACACAATCTTCGTCTCTGGGTTGCCATCACCGAACACCAACTGAGTCGCCTGCTCGGCAAGTTCCGGTGTGATCTTGTCGTCCAGAATCTTCTGCTTGAGGTCGTCGAGTTTCTTTTGATTACTCATAGATTACCGCCAACCTCTTGAAAAGAGATTCCCAATGAATTCAATCACCTCGGTTACCACCAGCTTTAGTCTATCGACAAAAACATTAGATCTACTTGCCATGCAGTGACGTCCTTATTAATTTGCCTGTATTTTGCAAAATACCAATGCCCAGAAACAGTATAATTGTGTATTCCAGCAGGCTTCCGCTATTTTCGGCAAGCGCTACGAACAAGAGTGCCAAGGCAAGTTCGGCAAGTGCAAAGACCGATAAACCGATCTTTGTTTTGTGCCACTTGTCGACTGCCTCAAGCATACTCATACGTTTAGCTTAGTTCTTACCGCTAAGTTCGCGCTGAGCGGCTTTCATAGAAAGTTGCAGACGGCCGCGGTCATCGATGGCAACCAACTTAACAGTGACTAGTTGGCCTTCTTTGACCACATCACTTACCTTTTCGACGCGGTCTTCACTGAGCTCACTGACGTGCACCAAGCCATCTTTGCCTGGCATAATTTGTACGAATGCACCGAAGTCCATCACGCTGACAACTGGTTTGTCTTTGTAGATAGCGCCAACTTCTGGGTCTTCGGTAATGGCGCGGATCCACTGCTTGGCAGCCTCGATCTTGGCACCGTCCGGGCTAGCAATCATGATCGTGCCGTCGTCTTTGATGTCGATTTCTGTGCCGGTTTCGGCCGTGATCTTCTGAATGGTTTCGCCACCCTTACCAATGACTTCGCGGATTTTGTCGGGATTAATTATGATGCTTTCAACATGCGGCGCGTATGGGCTGAGTTCTTTACGAGGTTCAGCAATCGTGCTCAACATGTGGGCCAAAATGAATGCCCGGCCTTCTTTTGCCTTATCGAGTGCTTCTTTGAGTACCGAAACTGGCAACCCGTGGACTTTCATATCCATCTGGAGTGCCGTGATGCCTTCGCTGGTACCAGTAACCTTGAAGTCCATATCGCCCGCAAAATCTTCGGCATCAGCAATATCGCTCAGAACATATGTCTTGTCACCGTCAACCATCAGGCCCATGGCAATACCACTCACGGGGCGCTTTAGTGGCACACCAGCGTCCATTAAAGCTAAACAGCTAGAACAAGTCGCAGCCATCGATGTCGAACCGTTCTGGCTCATAATTTCGGTGACGGTACGAATAGCATATGGAAAGTCCGCTTCGCTTGGTAAAACAGCCGTCAAAGCACGTTCAGCCAGGTAGCCGTGGCCAATTTCGCGGCGGCCTGGGCTGCCCAAACGCTTCACTTCACCAACCGTCCACCCTGGTGCATTGTAGTGGTGCATGTAACGGCGTTCTTCGTTCTTTTCCATGGTATCTACTAGCTGCACGTAGCTCAGTGGTGCCAAAGTAACAATGTTCAAGGCCTGCGTCATACCACGCGTAAAGATGCTCGAACCATGCGTCCGTGGCAACAAACCAACTTCGCTGGAAAGCGGACGGACTTCGTTAAGCTTGCGGCCATCAGGACGAATGTTATCTTCAACAATCCCCTTGCGCACATCCTTATGGATCGCCATCTGCAACGCTTCGTCATACTGGGTACGAAGTGAGCCAACATATTCTTCGCCAAGTTTATCGGTCATTTCGGCATGAAAGGCCTCTTTGAGCACGCCAACCATTTCATTGCGTTCTGGATATGGCGCACGAATTGCAGCACCAAGTTTACCAGCGACCCAAGCGTCAACTTCTTTCTGCAAGTTTTCATCCGGTAATGTCAGGCTGTATTCCTGAGGTGTGACGCCAACTTTGGCAATCAATTCCTTCTGAAGTTCAACTGCCGGCTTGATGATTGTCTGTGCATATTCAATCGCACCAGCAATTTCGTCTTCGGTTGCTTCGTTAGCGCCGGCTTCGACCATCATAATGGCATCAGCGGTACCGGCAACTACGAGGTCAAGTTTGCCTTCGTCGAGTTCCTTGGCAGATGCAAAGGCTTTGTACTCGCCATCGACCATGCCCACGCGAACACCGGCCACAGGGCCATCAAACGGCGCGCCAGTCAGCATAAATGCCGTGCTCATGGCAATCATCGCCACCATATCAGGGCGGAAGTCTGGATCCATGCTCAATACCGTCGCCACACCTTGTACTTCGTTGCGATAACCTTTTGGCCATAGCGGACGAATTGGGCGGTCAATCAAGCGGCCAATCAGGATAGAATCATCACTTGGGCGACCTTCGCGCTTAATGAACCGGCTACCGCTCATTTTGCCCGCAGCATAAAACTTCTCTTCATAATCAATGCTCAACGGGAAGTAATCAAAGCCCTGGAGTGGCTTACCAACCATGGCCGTCCCAAGAATCACCGTGTCGCCATAGCGAACCAAAACAGAAGCCGTGGTGCGGAATCCAACGCGGTTAATTTCGAGTGATAGTGTCCGTCCGCAAATCTCGGTCTCTACTTTTATAATATCTTTGCCAAACGGGTTGATGATATCTGTCATGAAAATTCCTTTCTGGGGACCTTTCTGGATTTTGCGCTAGTCGATAGGGTGCAAATATATGTGCGGCCCTTGTGCTGAAATTGCCAGCATATATCTGTGGCTCTATCGACGAGCACTGCTAATGAAGCGGTCTATTAATGTGCACAAGCTTGCCCCCTCGATGTTTCGAGAGAGCTGAGTTTGGGCACTTTAGCGGCGGATGCCGAGTTTTGCGATGAGGTCGAGGTAGGCTTGGCTGTCTTTTTCAGCGATGTACTTCAGTAAACGGCGGCGCTTACCAACCAGTTGCAGCAGACCACGACGAGCCATAAAGTCTTTTTTGTTCACCTTGAGGTGTTCGGTCAGTTCTTTGATACGGGCGCTATCAACACCAACCTGCACAGCTGCGCTGCCGGTATCGGTCTTGTGACTCTGTAAATCTTTGATAATTGCCGTTTTCTTATCTGTTGCGATCATGCACTTCCTTGTCTGCTTATAGCTTTGTCATTAGAGATTACTGATGGTGTTAAGGACGATTATATCAGATGACCACCTCAAGAGCAAGGTTTATTTATTCGAAGGGATTTTCCAGGTCCGCACCTAGGTATCCGACAGGCAGTTCAGCAAGTCTGGGTCGTTGTGTTGGCGAGCTTCGGCTATCGAGAACTCCCCTACTTTTGTCCGGCGAAGGTCTGACATATAAGCACCAGTCTCCAGGACTTTACCAAGGTCTTCAACCAGTGAACGAATGTAAGTGCCGCTACCGACTTCACTGATAAATTTTACGTAGGGGTAATCGTAACTAGTTAGTTCGGTTTTATAGATTTTAATGGGACGAGGTTCTAGGATTACTTCTTTGCCCTCACGAGCTAGTTTGTAGGCCCTTTGGCCATTGATTTTCATGGCGCTGAAGGCTGGTGGCGTTTGCATAATGTCGCCTGTAAATTGCTGTAAGGCCGCTTCAATCTCCTCTTTTGCGGGCTGATTGTCAGATATGGCTGTCTTCTCGCCTTCTTCGTCCCCTGTTGTGCTAGTTTGGCCCAGCTTCATGGTAACTTCGTAGGTTTTATCGAGTTTGGTCAGTTCTTCGGCTCGGCGGGTATATTCTTTGCCCACCAAAAGCACTAGTAGGCCTGTTGCCTGCGGGTCTAACGTGCCAGTATGGCCAACTTTTGTGTTCTTAGGCTTCTTACCCTCGGCTGTGGCGACCATCTTGCGCACATAATTTACCACATCAAACGATGTCCAATCCTTTTGCTTGTCGATAAGTAAAATGCCTTGCACCAGGCCATTGTAGCAGGTGTAGCAGAACGCTACTGAGTTGAGCTGCTAGGACTGGTGAAGTTTGTAAAATCGTCCAGTGGTAACGGTGGCGGCACCGGTGGTGGCGCATTAGGATCGGTAACTGATGTCGTAGGTGGTGTAGGCTGGCCAAATGACGGCGCCGGATTAGTTACTGGTGGTGGCGTAACTGCTGGCTGAGCAACCGGTAGCGCGGCAGCGGCAGATTCTGTAAGATCAGGAACCATAGCCTGACTAGGGGCAGTCGTTGGATCGTACGGTGCCACGGCATCTCCGTTGTTAGCAGCTGGCAATGTCTGCACATTTAGGTAGCCTGAGGCACCAAGATCGGCCTTGGGAGGCTGTGGACCACTCGGAGGAAGACTGTTTATGGCATCGGTGACGGCATCCCTGGCAGCATCGAGGTTTTGACTACCATCAACGACAGAGTCATCAGGCAAACCGGCCGGTACTGCAGGTTCCGTGGCCGCAAGATGTGGACTGTTAACGGCCGCTTCCAGATCTACCAAGGTTTCCGGTGCAGCAGCCAGCGGCTCCGGCGCAGGAACTGCAAGTAACGGGTCAGCCACAGGAAGTGTCGACACGGGTAGCTGCAGATTACCGTTAGCATCAATTTGGATTTGATCTGTCAACGGATCACTCGTAGGCAAAGCAGACGTTGCATCGGTCGGAGATGTGGGAACAGCATCCTGCACAATCGGTGGTTCTGGTGGCTCCGGCGGCAAAACTAGTTCAGCGTCTTCTGGTGTCGCAACGGGTGGCAAGCTAATTTCGGGCTGCGCCTCTGGCGGTGCTGGCTCAGCCACAACCGGTGGCTCGGCTGTAAATTGCGGCGGCTGCACGACAATACCATCATCGACTGGTGAAGCGGACGGCGCAGTTGGATCTGCATGATTAAGCATTGGCTGATCGTTGCTTGGTTCCGTGGTCAGTATGTCGGGCATATCGTTCGACTGCTCTACTGTTGAATTGGCAGTAAGTGTCCCACCTAATGATGGTGGCTGCAACACCATGCGCGAAGCCGGCACGGAAGAAATCTCCGACGTTGGTACTTGATCGACAATCGGCGTTTCCGGAGCTGGAACTTGCTCCGATTCGGCAACAGTCGGTTCGGCGCCATATGCTGCGGCAGGATCGACTGCTTCTGGTAATTCGAGATCTGCTGGATCATCTGTTGTTTCTGATGCTTCAGGAGTCGCTTCGGGCTCAGGCTCAGGTGATTCTGAGGCTTCTGGGGCTTCGCCTGGAGTGTGCGTAATTTCTATGGTACCATCGGCGGTTTTTTTGAATGCGGGCTCTGGTTCTTCGGGGGCCGCTTCGGCTACAGGCGCTTCCTGCTGCACTGGCGTGCGAACAATCTCTAGTTCGTTAGCAACCAGTTGTTGGTTTGCACCGGCACTCATCAGTTCAGCACTGAGGCGCATGGTGACTGGTGAGGTTTTTTCGTTACTGAAGCGCTTAGTTTCGGCCACAATGCCGGTTAAAAGTGCCGTGGCAATCTGTCCATCAAGCAATTCCTTGCCAAGCAGCCCACAAACCTGGGTAACGAGTTCGGACAAGCTGCTGGCAGTTGGGTCGGTCCAGTTTAACGTGCCAAGCTCACCACCGGCCTGCGTATTAATGCTCGCCACAACAGCGTCGTGCAAGATGCGACCATGTGACGTAATTGCCTGATCGAGGTCTTGCTGCTGATTCACGCCCAAACACAGCACGACATCAACGTTAAAATCGCCCTGACTAAAATCAAGATCGGCATCGGTGATTGACGTTTTATAAGGAGTTATAAAGATCTTAACTACACGATCCTCAACCTTGTAGCGTAGTTTGTCTGCCTTAGATTTGTCGAGTGAGATAATGAAATCACGGAGAGAGTCAGTGTTCTTTTCGATGGTTTCTTCGGGCTTCAAAAATTCGATGGTGGAGGGCACGTCACCGCTAAAGACCGCGGTGGCATGTTTTTTGAGCTTATTGAGGAGTAGCGTTACGCCAATAGCAGCCGCTAATTGGTCAACCGATGGGCTTGAACTAACCGTTACTAAGATGTTATTAGCGGTTTTTAGCTTTTCGACTAACGCTTGCTTTTGTTGGTCCATTTGTTCTCGGCTTTTTTGTTTTTTGAGCTTTCGTCTTGAATGTACCATAAATGCTCACGCTTAGCAATAATGATTTGTGTGCGTATTTCCGCATCCCGATGCCCTGCAAGTGGCACGACCGCACGACTTTACAAAACAACAACACCTCTATATAGTTAGCTGTCGATAACACAACTAACCTCTAACGTAGGAAAAGTAAGGAAAATCAATGCCCATCATCAAATCAGCAAAAAAGCGCGTTAAAACCGCCAAAAAAGCGACTGTTCGCAATGCAAAGACCAAGCGTTCACTAAAAACAGCAATTAAGTCATTTCTAACTAAGACTGATGCAAAGAACCACTCGGCCGCTCAGAGTAACCTCGACAAAGCCGTCAAGAAAGGCCTCGTTCACAAAAATAAAGCTGCCCGCATCAAGAAGCAACTAGCCGCGAAGGCAAAAACCGCCGGTGCTAAACCAGTTGCAGCCACCAAAAAAGTTGTCACCAAACCAGTCGCAAAAAAGGCCGCTCCAAAGAAGGCTGTAGCCAAAAAAGCTCCAGCAAAGAAAATGGCCGCTAAGAAGTAGTAGTTTTTTAGATCTTACATGTACTCAGTCCTGAGCAGCTTTTCCAATTTGTAGTCTAGGTTCACGGTTTGGAGACAGAATCGCATCTACGGTTTGGCTCTAATGTCAGCAATAATATCTCACAGCTAAGAAAAAATAGCACTGATTTTGAAACCAGTGCTATCTAATAATTCTCTATCTGTTATTTCTTCTTTTCTTTCTCTCCTACTTCATATATAAATATATGAAAGAGAATAATAGATTAGATACGAGCGGATGCGTATGACTCATAGACCAGAACCTAAATTCCGGAAACAACTCAATAAGAACCAGCTAGATATATTACTAAGCCTATATAGATTTCGATTTGGGACAACTGAACTTATTACAGAGCAGTTAGGTAAGTCAAATAGTGAACTAGTTCGCATAAGCCTCATAGGACTCATGGAGCAAGGCTACGTTGCCAGGCATTTTGACGGTACCTATCACTTGCGTGGTCAATATGCTGCGTATTATCTGCTGCCAAAAGGCCTGCGTACCCTCCAGCCCCATACCGAGCCAAACGAGATTACCGATACTGTCATTAAGAATAGCTATAGCGATAAAACCGTTACACCAGAGTTTATTGCCCACAACCTAACACTCTACAAAATGTACCTTAGCCTGAGCCAGCAGACCACTGATCTCTTACTATTTACGAAGCGAGGATTAGGTGGCTACCGCAATTTCCCGAAACCATTACCTGATGTATTCTTCTCGATTAAAGATGGTACTGATCGTCGTCGCTTCTTCGTCGAACTGTTTGACAGTAAACCGCTGTTTGTCCAAATACGACGGGCAGAGCAGTATATTGCTTATCACCAAAACCAGGCGTGGGATAAGACAAAGACTCCATTTCCATATATACTGCTCATCTGCGAAACGGACAACTCAGAAAACTGGCTACAGAAAAGGATTGTTAGCAGCCAGCAACGTTTGTACGATACAACCACGCTACCGTTTTATACCACTACCAAGGCTGGCTTGCTCCAATCAACTAAGACGGAGAGTACTATCTGGTCGGATGTCACGAAGCCCGAGAAACTCTATTCGCTTGAGACTCTACCGCAAACTGCCTAGAATCTCACTTTAGGTAGCCCTGTTTCTGTGAAAGCGCAAAACACCGGTTGCTTCACAATCTACGAAGATTAACGTCATATGAACGACCTCTACAAGAACTGTTCAGCAGTTATTACTTCGATTTCTTGCGGCACCGTCTGATTAGTATCCCTGCGCAATGTTATCAATTTGAGGTTGGAGCAGTTAAACCGTACACCGGCCTTCAGGAGTCCTTTTATCTCTCTATCGCGCGTTTCCACACTGGTAAGGTCGTAGCAGACCTGATAGAGCGTAGTCACTTCCCCATCTTCAAGCACTATGAAATCAATTTCACTGGTTTCATCTTGGAAGTAGTAGAGCGTTTCATGCTGGCGTGCGAGCCGGTTGTACACGATATTTTCAAACAGTCTACCTCTATTTACCGAAAACTTCGTCGAAAGTGCCGTTACAAACCCTGTGTCTATGAAGTAGACTTTGCGAGCATATTGCAATTGATTAACGACTGATGCGTTGAAAAAAAATAGCTGCTTTAAGAAGTAGGCCTCTTCGGCATATTGCAAGAAGTTATCTACCGTTGTCTTGCCTATGGGTATCCCCATACTTTTTAGTGTACCGTGCAGCTTTGATATCGTTATGCGGGTTGAGTTGAGTAGTAAGCGAAGCAATACTCGTAACCCATCTTCGCTACGAACCCTGTGCCGTTCGGCTATATCGCTTTGTACGACAGTATTAAAATACGTCTGCAGGAGCTCTTGCTTGCGGGCCTGTTCCACCAAGACAACTGCTGGTAATGCGCCATACGTCAGGTATTCATCGAAGAGGTAGTGAAAACGAGCTTGTTCATCAGCTACAAACGCCATTTTCTCGGTATCTACGGAGGTGTTCTTAAAACGCAAGAATTCGGTAAATGTCAGGGGCACAACCGGTACTTCCCAGGCGCGGCCACGTAGTTCGGTTGGTAATTCATGGCTCCCCATTTTAGAACTTGAGCCCGTTATGAAAACTTGGATATCTTCCGAATCAAGTATGCGCCGTGCCCATTTTGACCAGCCCGGTATGACTTGTGGCTCGTCTAGAAACAGATATTTGGGCTTATTGCCATACACGGCTTGTATGGTTGGCAGAAGGTCTGTAAGCGTCTCGATTTGAAGCGGTAATCGTTCATCTTCAAAATTGAGATAGATCACCTCTTCTTTTGAATATTGCTCAAGCAGCTTCTCTACCGCCTCAAACACAATATACGTTTTGCCCACTCGACGAAAACCGGTTATGACCGTCGCGTTATTATCACCTGGCCGCTTTTCGGTGTTAAGCTTGGTGTCTCTTGGTAGGAGTGTAGGGAGTGGCCTGTCTCGCCATTCATAGAGTAAGGTTGTAAGTATTGGGTTCATAAGACAATACTATACCTAAATTGTCCTACATACAAGACAATATTAGTACTAAATTGTCCTATAAGGCTCTAAAGAGTGGTTTTTCAGGCACACATAGCCATGCGCCGTGCTACCCGTTCTGCTTTCTGGGCTACTACAGTTAGCTTGACAAGGTATGCCAGGGCTCGTTCCCATACTGCTTTACTACGGGCTTTCGCAAACCAATTGATTGCCTGAATTATCCTTGCTGTGAGCCCATTACGACCTGCCGTTACTATGTACGCCTCAAAAACTGATGAGCTAATCTAGACCGGGGATTCTTTGGCGAGCTTCTTCTAGTGTACCGACGGTAGGTCGTACGCCGCAGGAACCCTCTGTCTATCTGCCGCTATATAACGCCGTTCAAATTCGGGTTTGCACGTTGAAGATCGGTAACCGGAGTAATTCTTGCTCGGATTCAGTAATGATACTCACAAGAATTAACGCCGTACTGCGAAAGGCTTCACGGCTCTAGACTCAAGTCTACTGATTAATGTATGCGGACAGAACGCCACTCCTTTTGGTGACTTATTTTTTCAAAAGAGAAAGCCGATAGATAAAAACTAAAGCCAGGTGTTAGGTAGTTTTCTTCTCTCCAGGCAGCGCCTTATCATCAATGGGTGTTAGTTTCTTGTCATCTTCCGCTGACTTCTTCTTACTCGGCTTTTTGGGTTTTTGTACTGTTTCAGGTTTCTCGTCGTCTTGCTTTGGGGTTGGTTTTGCCGCTGGTTTTTGCTGCAGCGTATAGGTAGCTTGTGACAGCCTTAGCACTACCTCGGCAGTCTCCTTACTACCTTCGGTATCACTTGGTCGGATCGTTTGTCCAGATGTTGGCTCCTGCGAATGGACAGCGTTCAGTAAGGCATAGAAGTTGTATGCCGATAACCGATATATCTCACCAGGATTAATAAAGGGGCTAAACAATGGCAATAGTACGTTCTCGTCAGCAACACTGCCGGTTCGGAAGCAAATAACCGTACCAACGTTTGCCAGAATAATATTAACCATCTGCTGGTCATCTTGTTGCGACGTCGACTGCTCAGCCATGGTGAGGTAGAGCTTATACTTACGCGATTCACTGAGCATTTGCACAAATGACATGGTTGCAAAGTTCTGAAACTCATCGACATACAAGTAGAACGGTTGGCGATCACTTTTGTCGGTGTAAACCCGCCGATAGGCTGCCAGTTGCAGCAACGCTAGTGTGGCAGTACCAAACAGCTCCGAGGTATCTTCACCAATGGCACCTTTGGCAAAGTCGCAAATCAGGATTTTGTGGGTGTTCATGATGTCATCAAAGTCTATCGTGGATTTTGGCTGCTCCAGCACAAACTTAGACGATGGCGACGATTCAAAGCGCCCAAGCTTACTGGTTATACCAGCGCTCATTTTAACGCGCTGCATATTACCAGCTTGGCCAAGTTCATTTTTCCAAAAGTCCTTGAGAGCTCCTGGATCGAGCGCATCAGTCACTGTTTTTCGGTAGTCAGCATTGGTGAGCAATTTTAATACGGTAAACAAAGTGGCATCCTTGACGGTCATAGCGGTTCGCACCGTGTTACGCAATACATACTCGATGCGGTGGCCACCGCTGTCATCTTCAGAGAAAATCTTGCGGAAAACTGACACCACAGCTTCGGTGATGCGGCTTTCTTCACGTAGCAGGTTATTGCCCGTCAGTCCTGCTTTGACCTGCAACAGGTTTAAGCCAATCGGATGGTCAAGGTCATCGGGATTGAAATAGATAACGTCCTGGATGCGATGTTTCGGTATGCATTTCAGTATATCTTTGGCTAGGTCACCGTGAGGATCGATGACGGCAACGCCTTTACCGCTGGCTATATCCTGCATAATGGCAAAGTGCATCATGGTGGTTTTGCCACTACCAGTACCCCCAACGATATACATATGCCGCTCTCGTTCAGCAATAGTCAGGCCAATAGCCGTTGCAACACCTTGGTGCTTATTGACGCCCAACAAGACGTCGAGCCGCATATCTTGTTTCAAAGTAATTGGTGCTGGTAATGTCCGACTCAGTGACGTCACGAGATTGTCAGTCTTACTCTCTTTGCCAAGTGGAAAATGATATAAACTCGCTAGCTCTGAAGCAGATAAAATACTTGCCCGCCGATAGATTGGATTTGGCAAATACCGTTGGTACAATACCCGCCGAAAACGTCCAAGGACAGGGAGGGATACTTTGGCTGCAATGCTTTGCTGCTGGGTACCGTACGAACTAAAGGCTGCCTTGAGCATATCAATTCGCTGCCTGGTCTCGGCCGGTGTGTCCATGCGTACCATCACACGAATGCTAACTCGAAACAAGGGCTGGTTCAGCTTGCCTTGAACTGATGAAATCCGTTCTTCTTCAAAACTCCCCAGCATGCGTGCTGGCTTCAGGCCCTTAGCAATCTGTCGTTTCTCTTGTAGTTCTCTTTGCGCAAGGCTAGCACCATGACTCGGACGATACGGCTTAGCAGCTGGATGGGTGACTTCACCAACCATGTCTAAGATGCCGAACAGTATTGTATTGAGAACAGTAAAAATAGACTGCAAACCCAGCAGCTTATGACGATATGTCCGTTGATTCAGAAAATCTTCGTTATGCAGAATCTTATGACTTAAGAGCGCCGCCTCACGTGGCTTAATCGGCGTCACAATGAGTTGGTAGCCCATAGCCTCACTGCCCATAAGCCTACTCATTGCGCTCGTGATATAGCCCATTGGGTCATGCTGGTCAAACGTCCGTTGTTCGGCAAGCGGAAAGATCCAATCCCTATTGAGCTTACACTCAAGGACTTTTCCTGCCTCAGGCGCTACATAGTCATGCAAAACCTGCGCTTTGGCATCTGGTAAGTATGCTGTAATGTCATGTTGCAAACTCGTTGCAACGCGAGCTTCCGTTTGTATAACGTACCGGATACCTTGGCTTCGTGATGAATATATAGTTGGCACAAATACCACATCACGGCGCAGTAGCTTATCTCGCCAGCGTCGGCTCTTGTACTTACCGTGGAGTACCGCAAAGAACAGCTGACTGGCCGCTGGCGTACGGCTAGTAAATGCCGAGGGGGTTAGCTCAAGATAGACATTTTTACGCCTAAGGAGGCTACGAAACTGAAGCAACCTGAGCACAACTCCCGTGATACAAATAAGAATAAACACCACTCCAATAGCAATGCACGTCCACGGTAGTACCAAGCCTAACCGATGGAGCCAGAGATTTATATCGACACTGTAGCCAGCTTTCATAACGTCATCTCCTTATCATGGATAAAGCTATAATCCTTGTTCTCAGCTGCTGACAATGTACGGGTATCAACAATGTCGAGTCCTTTGACGTTCATCTCGGAGATTGTCCAAGCTCCTGTTACAGGATCGACAGCAGTGACGTAGGCAACGTGGCCTAGGTCTCCCGCCGTAGTTTGCATAATGGCATTCGGCATCGGCGTGTGATCAACGACATAGCCTTGCAAGAGTGCGGTCATTGCCCAGGTGTTAGCGTTGCCCCAACTCGCTGGGATTGGGTCATTGGCTTGCTGGCGCATATAAAAAGCCCAATAGGTGCAGTTACCCCAGGCATACAAATCTCCAGAAACATCGGGGCCAGTATATAAGCCCTCACTTTGGGCTGCTGCCACACTTGATGTGCCGCTCAGGAACGACAAGAAGCCGCTACCAAGTGCAAAGACTGCCATAACGGGCAGTGACACAATAACCGTCAATGTCGCCAGGACAAACAGAGCTTGCTTCTTAGTGGGACTCCAAAGTGTCAAGAGTAGCGCGGGGTTCACGAGTGGAATACCTCTGCCGGATTCGTGGTAATAAGCGGGTGCTCCTTGTCAGAGGCCACCACTTTCACCGCTACGTGGTTCTGGTCAGCAATAATCAGGGCATCACCGCGCTCACAGGTCAGCAGAAAGCTTTGCTCATACTCACTGAGGTTAAACTCGGAAACGACGTTTTTAATCGTGGTGGTGTCCTGGCGCATCAGGATACGTAAGGCACTCTGGGAAGCAATGGCGCGGCCGTAATCACTTTTTAGGAAGTCATTAGCTTGCTGGGAGATAATCGAGACCCCTAAATAATACTTACGTGCGCGGCGAACGAGTCCCGCCACAAAACGAGCAGACTCTTCGTGCTCCAGCAGCAGCCAACCTTCGTCAATAATCAGCAGTCGTTTCTCTGGTCGAGCTTTCACCTGGTTTTGGACAAAGTTACTGATGATCAGCATCATGATTTGGCGCAAGCTTTCGGGAAGGTCTTTGATGTCGAAGATGACCAGGCGGTTATCCAAATTAATATTAGTTTGGGCATTAAAGACGTCTGCTAGTGAGCCAGAAATGTATTTCTCTAATCGTTCGCAAAGCTTTATCTGCCCCAGCTTGTGCAGTTCGCTGTAGAGGTCTTCAAGGAGCGGTTGGCCAGCTTTGGTCGACTTGTAGATTTTGAGGATGGCTTTATCGACGGCTGCTTTCTCACGCGCTGACAATCCCTCTGCCATGAGCGAGATGACTTCAGTGAGGTCTTGGGCATGCTCCGACAAATCACTTCGGCTATGAAAGGTTGTGGCCAGATCAAAGGGATTAATCTTTTCTTTGCTTTTGGCAGATAGCTTGATGTAGGTACCACCGACCGATTCAGTCAGCAGTTTGTACTCCCGCTCGGGATCAATGACGATGACTTTCGTGCCTTGCATCAGCTGGCGGAGTATCTCAACTTTGGTGGCATAGCTTTTGCCACTACCCGATTGGGCAAACACTATACTGTTGGCGTTATGCAGGCTGAAACGGTCGAGAATAACCAGTGAGTTATTGGATTTGTTGACGCCATACAGAATACCCGATTCCTGGACGAGTTCAGACGACATGAAGGGGAATGCTAGGGCTGCTGAGCTACTATCTAAGTTCCGCTTCTGGTTCAGTTGATCTTCGGCCCGCGGTAAGACAGATTGCAAAGCCTCTAGTTGTTGGAAACGGGCAGTCTTGGTATAGAACAAGCGTGCCGACATGGTAGTCTCGAGTAACTTCGTCACCTTATCTAACTCGGATAGACTACTCGCCCGCAGCGAGATATAAATCGCCATCTGGAATAACTTTTCTTGCCCACGCTGAATCTTATCCCGCAGTTCCATCGCTGAATCGAGCGGGTCAGTAATCTCCGAGCCGACGATCTTACCAGCCCTGAGCATGGCTCGTTTGGTTGACTCCAGTTCGGTAATCTTGCGGTGTAACTTCGGTAAAGCTTGCAAAGCATTCACTTCGTGGACGTGGTAGGTAATGTCGGCATCGTGGTTGAAGTTAATCAGGGTATCGAGCCAGCCACTGGATGCTACGAATGGATAGCCCGAGATAAACAGTGTGCGGATGTACTGGCCATCGATGCAGAGGTAGTCAATCTGTTCTTCGAGCCCAGCATAGGACAGTACATCAAGATGGTCTTGCTCCCCGAAACTGAGCGCTAACTCTTTCGGACGGTCTGTGCGTTGCTCTTTCCAGGCCTTCAGTCGCGACATTCGATTTCTTACTACGTGCGTCATGTCATGCATATGCTTGATTCCTTTCGTGGCATGTTATAGAGTCTGCTTATGGCATTAGAAGAATCATTGAGTGCCATTTCCCCTTCAGAGCTGTATGGCTCAGTCGTGGATATCATGGATGCTGAACTCACA
>Ga0210394_10002177_pt1 | contig 27743 bp, 22 predicted proteins | sample IncBWC12MmetaG_FD_160121 | JGI IMG/M metagenome (GOLD analysis project Ga0210394, IMG submission 160121) | Forest soil microbial communities from Barre Woods Harvard Forest LTER site, Petersham, Massachusetts, United States - Inc-BW-C-12-M | ecosystem: Environmental > Terrestrial > Soil >...
AGCCGGTCAGCAAATCCGTGATTTTTGCAAGCTCCGTGGGCGCCACTCCGGTGTCGACTTCGTATGCGCTGTCGTACCGCCCGCGCTTGTACGGCGACCAGTACGGCGGCAGCTTGCGCAGGCGCGGTTTTTTCTGCATCTCACTCGCGGCTTTGTGCGCGCTCTCGAGTTCGCCCCGCACGGCGGTGACGGTCGCCGACGGGTCTGCTCCAATCGCCTTTGCGTAAATCTGCCAGAGCTGCGGGTGATCCTTGATTTTCGCGTAGAGGAGCGGCTGCGTGATGGTGGGGTCGTCCACTTCGCTGTGGCCGTGGCGCCGGTAACCGATGAGATCAATCACTACGTCGCTTCGAAACGCGGAACGATACTCGAGCGCGATCTGCCCCACTCGCACGACCGCGTCCGGATCCTCGCCATTCACGTGAAAAATCGGCACGGCCTGCCGCTTGGCAAGCGACGAAGCGAAGCGCGAGGAATGAAGGTCGGTCGGCTCGGTGGTGAACCCCAGCAGATTATTCACGATCACGTGGATCGTACCGCCTACCGTATACGCTGTGAGATCGGCGAAATTCAGCGTCTCCGCCCAAACGCCCTGCCCGGCAAACGCGGCGTCTCCATGTAAAAGAATCGGCAGAATTTTTTTCGTGCCGCCCGGACTTCCGGCTCGAGTCTGCTTGGCGCGTGCGCGGCCCACCACCACGGGATCGACCGCCTCCAGATGGCTCGGATTCGACGCGAGATGGACGCTGAGCTTCCGCCCTTCGCGCGTGCGGTACTCGCCCGTCGCGCCCACGTGATACTTCACGTCGCCGCTTCCGAGCACGCTCCTCGGGTCCACGTCCTCGAAGCCCGCGAAAATATCCGCCTCGCGCTGCCCAGCGATGTGCGCCATCACGTTCAGCCGGCCGCGATGGCTCATCCCCAGCACCACCTGCTCGGCGCCAGCGCCTGCCGCCGCGGATAGCACCGCGTCGAGCAGCGGAATCAGCGCGGTCACGCCTTCGAGCGAGAATCGCTTGCTGCCGAGGTAGCGCGCTTGCAGCACCTGCTCGAAAAGCTCCGCGCGGATCAGCCGCTCGAGGATAAAACTACGGTCCGGCTTTGGCGGGTCGCATTCGAGCCGCTCGGCGATCCAGCGCCGGCGCTCCGTGTCATCGATATGGAAAAATTCGGCGCCAATCGTCCCGCAATAATACTTTCGCGCCCGTTCGGCCGCCTCTCCGGTAACCACCAATTCGGGATGAACAATCGGCGTGAGGAAGCCGAGCGGATCGAGATTCGCGGCCAGGTATCCCCAGCGCCGGTAGCCCTCAAGCACGCTCGTCGTGTCGGCGATTTTCTGGCCCGTTGCTTCCTGCATTTTCTGCGTTCCCCCACCGGCTGAGTCCCAATCGAATCCCGGCCAGCCATTCTACCAAACGCATGGCGTCGCAGGCCTGCGGGAGACAATTTGGAGCGGCTAAGTTCCGAAAAAATTGAGAGGCGTTGCGCTTCGGGTCTAGCGGATTCAAGATTGTGCAACAAGATTGTGAAGCGAGGCGGCCATGCTGAGAATTATCCCGGCCCATTCCGCAGTGTACATCCCGCAGGTTCGGGAACTATTCCGGGAATATTCGGCCACGCCCGGGGTGGTCGCGTGCCTCGAGGATTTTGAGCGCGAGGTCGCTTCGCTGCCCGGCATGTACGGCCCTCCCGGCGGGACGCTCCTGCTTGCAGTCGAGGACGGCGCGGAGAATCGCGAAGCGGCCGTGGGTTGCGTAGCGCTTCGGATGTGGGAACAAGGCGCCTGCGAGATGAAGCGCCTCTACGTCCGCCGCGCGTTTCGCGGAAGCGGTGCCGGGCGCGAGCTCGTGAAGACGCTGATCGCGGTGGCCCAATCCATGGGCTACGAAAAAATGCTCCTGGACACGCTTCCGTCCATGCAGCCGGCGCACGAACTCTACAAATCGCTGGGATTCCGCCAAATTCCGCCGTACCAGAAGAAACCAATCCCCCGCGCGCTGTACTTCGAGCTGGTGTTGAGCGGAATCCGGAATGTAACCGCCAACCTTTAGGTTGACCATCGAGGAATGATAGGTCACAGCGACAGCGGGTGCCCGCCTGAAGGCGGGCGCTACACGTCCTCGGCATCACAGTCCGCGCCGCGATTCCGCTAGATCACGCACCGAAAATCTCCTGCATCTTTCCGGCGAGGTCGAAATCATTTTTGGTCAGGCCGCCGGCGCTGTGCGTGCACAAATCCACGGTCACCTTGTTCCAGGAATTCGACCAGTCCGGGTGATGATCCATTTTTTCCGCGACGATCGCCGCACGCGTCATGAACCCGAACGCCGCCGAGAAATCCTTGAACTCGAACACGCGGTGCAGATTGCCGTTCACCACGCGCCAGCCGGGCAGCTTCCGCATTTCCGCGGAAATATCCTTGTCCGAAAGCTTTGTCGCAGCCATGAAAGCCTCCCAAAAATCGCTTACCGCGCTCGATCGATCCGCTCTGTGCCTTTGGGCATTATCCGCTCCAGCCAGCTGCCTCGGCAAGCCGGCCCAAGTAGGACAGGCTTCAGCCTGTCGGGTTTTGTTAAGGCTTGATCGCTCCGGCCGCGAGCAACCCCAAAAGGATGCCCTTCGCAACCGTCCAGGGTACAAAAGCCCGCGCCTCGCGGCACTGCGCCGATCCCATCAATCAAGAATTTGCGGATATGTAATTCGCTGCGCGGAGTATACTCTGGCGTTTTGCAACTCGGTGGGAGGCCATGGCGATTCTCCCCGGCAGACGTCTAGGGCCTTACGAAATCCTCTCCGCGATCGGCGCGGGCGGAATGGGCGAGGTGTATCGCGCCCGCGATTCCAAACTCGGGCGCGACGTTGCGCTGAAAGTCCTGCCCGCGGCGTTCGCCGCTGATGCGGATCGCATGGCTCGCTTCGAGCGTGAAGCCCGCCTGCTTGCCGCTCTCAATCATCCCCACATCGCCGCCATCTACGGCCTCGAAGAATCCAGCGGCACGCCCGTTCTCGTCATGGAACTGGTTGTGGGGCCTACGCTGGCCGATCGCATCGCCAACGGCGCCATTCCTCTCGAAGAAGCCTTGCCCATCGCGAAGCAAATTGCGGACGCGCTGGAATATGCTCACGAGAAAGGCGTCATCCACCGTGACTTAAAGCCGGCGAACATCAAGGTGAAACCGGACGGCACGGTGAAGGTGCTGGATTTTGGCTTGGCGAAGGCGCTGACGGAAGACTCGGCTGCAGTGGACATGAACAATTCACCGACGCTGAGCATGGGCGCGACGGTAGCGGGAGTGATCCTGGGAACGGCAGCGTACATGTCGCCGGAGCAAGCGAAGGGAAAGCCGGCGGACCGGCGCGCGGACATCTGGGCGTACGGCGTGGTCCTGTGCGAGATGCTGTCCGGCAAGCGACTCTACACCGGCGAAACCGCTGCGGAGACGCTGGCTGCTGTCTTGATGAAAGAACCGGCGCTCGACGGATTACCGGCGAACACGCCGGCCACGATCCGGAATCTTCTGCGCCGGTGCCTCGAAAGGGATCCGCGTCGCCGGCTGCAGCATATCGGCGAAGCGCGAATTGCGATCGACGACGCTCTGTCCGGCGCGGCCGGGCCGGCGGTGGTTACCCCTCAACGCGCGCAGCCGCCCGTCGTTTGGATCGCTCTTGCTTGCGCGCTCCTCGTCGCGTTGGCCGCGCTGGCCTTCGTGCATTTCCGCGAGACGCCGCCGCAGTTGAGGACGTTCCGTTTTCAGGTGCCTGGACCGGCCAATTCTACCGTTACGTTCTTCCAGTTATCGCCGGACGGCCAGTATTTGACTTTTGTCGCGCAGAAAGAAGGACACACTCAGCTCTGGGTGCAGCCCTTGAGTTCGACAGAGGCGCAGGTTCTTCCGGGTACGGACGGCGCAACCTATCCGTTCTGGTCGCCGGACAGTGCCCAGATCGCATATTTCGCCGAGGGCAAGCTGAAGAAAATTGCCGCGACTGGGGGGATCCCTCAAATCCTCTGTGATGCTCCCGGGGGCCGCGGCGGCAGTTGGAGCGAAGACGGCGTAATCCTGTTTGCCCCCAACGTGTCGGGGCCACTCGATCGGGTTTCAGCGGCGGGCGGTGTCGCCACCGCTGTGACGGACGCGTCGGGCACACAACCATCGGATCGCTACCCGCGTTTTCTGCCCGGCGGGCACACGTTCCTCTATTACCGTGTTCGAGGATCGGCCGAGCAGAACGGCATTTACGCCAGTTCGGTCGATGGGCTGAAGCCTATTCGTATTCTTCCCGACGACTCGAATCCTGTGTATGTTCCCGGCATCTCCTCGGGCCGTAACGGGTATCTATTATTTCGGCGAAAAGAAACATTAATGGCCCAACCATTCGATGCACAGAGCCTAAAGCTCGGTGGCGAGATGTTCCCGATCGCCGAGCAGGTGGGCACGGTCGCGAATACAGGGAACGCGGCGTTTACAGCTTCCGCAAACGGAGAACTAGCCTATCGGTTCGGAAACCTGTTCGAAAACCGCCAATTTGTTTGGATGGACCGTATGGGAAAGCAGCTCGGCGCCGCCACCAAGTCCGCCTCCATGGCAAGTGGCGCCCTGTCGCCGGACGAAAAGGAAATCGTTCTGGCCGTGGGCCCCGATCCTGTTACCTTGGATCTCTGGCTGCAGGATGTCTCGCGCGGCGTCCTTTCCCGGTTTACGTTCGGGCCGGAGCGATCGGGGGTTCCCGTCTGGTCTCCGGATTCCGGCCGGATCGCCTATACAGTTGTTACTAGCGCCGCTTTTTCCATCTACCAGAAGCGCGTAAACGGAGCTGGAGCGGCGGAGCTGCTGAAGAGCGGGGGCATCAATGTGTTTACGTCGGATTGGTCCCCGGATGGCAAGTTCATTGTCTATTCGGAATTCGCCGAAAAAACGAACGACGACATATGGCTTTTGCCTGTGAGCGGAGACCACAAGCCCGTGCCCTACCTGCAGACTCAGTTCAATGAAAATGACGCCCATTTCTCTCCGGATGGACGATGGATGGCGTACATGTCCGACGAATCCGGCCACTTCGAGATTTACGTTCAGCCGTTTCCCGCCACCGGCCCCAAGTGGCAGATTTCCTCGGCCGGAGGCAGATTCCCTCGATGGAGCCATGACGGACGCGAGTTGTTCTATATCGCCGCGGACCAGAAACTCATGGCCGTGCCGGTAAAACCCGGCGGGGGCTCGACGCTCTCGTTCGAGGCCGGCGCGCCTCAGTCCTTGTTCGACATTCCGTCCATCCCTGCATCGTTCCGATTCTCCTATCAACCAGCGATGGACGGCCGGAGATTTCTCGTCGATGTCCCGGCCGGCGGCGGCGCAGGAATTACGACGCCGATTACAATGATTCTCAACTGGGCCGCGGGAGCGAAGAAATGACCATCGCGGCGGGCTCGCGCCTCGGCCCGTACGAAATTACCGGCGCGATTGGCGCGGGCGGAATGGGTGAGGTGTATCGTGCGCGTGACACTCGGCTCGATCGCATTGTGGCGATCAAAGTTCTTCCCGCGCATCTCGCCGACAATGCCGAGTTGCGCGAGCGTTTCGAGCGCGAAGCGCGCACCGTGGCCAGCCTGAATCATCCCCACATTTGCACGCTGTTCGATATCGGCCGGCAAAACGACATTGAATTTCTGGTAATGGAGTATCTCGAAGGCGAGACGCTGGCACAGCGGCTTCAGAAAGGCCCGTTACCGCTGGAACATGTGTTGCAATATGCCGTCGAAATTGCCGACGCGCTGGATAAGGCGCATCGCAAAGGTGTGACGCATCGCGATTTGAAACCCGGGAACATCATGCTGACCAAATCCGGAGCGAAGCTGCTGGATTTTGGTCTGGCCAAGCTTCGGCAGGACGCCGCGCCCGTGACTCCTCTTTCGCAGCTACCGACGGTGGCAGGGGCAGTGACGGGACAAGGGATGATCCTCGGGACGCTGCAATACATGGCGCCGGAGCAAGCCGAAGGGAAAACAGATCAGATCGACGCGCGGACGGACATCTTCGCATTCGGCGCGGTGGTATACGAAATGGCGACGGGACGGAAGGCATTCGAAGGGACGAGCCAGGCGAGCTTGATCGCGAAAATTCTGGAGACGGACCCGCCGCCGATGTCGTCGATCCAGCCCATGACGCCACGGGCGCTCGACCGCGCCGTGAGGACTTGCCTTGCGAAAGATCCTGACGACAGATGGCAATCGGCTCGCGATCTGGTTCGCGAACTAAAGTGGGCATCCGAATCCCGTGAGCGCGGGAGCGAAGCCGTCGCGCCGGCGAAAAAATCGTCCATCGTGGCGCCCTGGATCCTCGCGTGCACGCTCGCGGTGATTGTGGCGGGGGGAGCAGCGTGGTCGCGACTCTCCAGACCGCCCGAATCCGTGATGTATTTCCGCGGGCCGGTATCGTTTTCCGCGCGCGATATGGCCGTCTCGCCAAACGGCCGCACGATCGCGGTGACCGGCTACGACGAGTCAGCGCGCAAAAGAGTGATCTGGATTTACGAGGTGGGAGGTCAAGATGCTCGGACTCTGCCGGACACGGAAGGCGCGAGCTTTCCGTTCTGGTCCCCCGATGGAAAATCCCTGGGGTTTTTTGCGGATGGAAAACTCAAGAAGCTGGACCTCGATAGCGGCCCTTCCCAGATCCTGTGCGATGCCCCGAACGGCCGGGGCGGAAGTTGGAACAAAGACGGTACGATCCTCTTCACTCCAACGGGACAGTTAGGCGGCGGGTTGTATCGAGTAGCTGCTTCGGGAGGAACGCCTGCACTCGTTAGCTCGCCTGACGCGAGCCGCGGTGAGATGAGCCATCGCTGGCCGATGTTCCTGCCTGATGGGAAGCACTACTTGTACATGGTTTTTAACGTCAGCATGAAAAGCGAAGCGAACGCGATCTATGTGGGTTCGCTCGACTCAATTGAAAAACGATTCGTCACCAGGGCAGTGGCGAATGCCACTTATGCCGCTCCAGGATACTTGCTGTTTTACCGTGACGATACACTTTTTGCCCAGCGATTCGACGCCGGCAAGATCGAACTGAAAGGAGAGCCGGTGCCGGTGCTCGGGGAGATTCAGTCCCTCGGGCGAATCGGGCGCGTGAGTTTCGCAGCCTCCGATGGCGGCCTCATGGTGGCTCAGATGAGCCGTGCGGCCTCCAGCTCCCAGCTAACTTGGTTTGACAGGAAAGGGAGCTCGATCGGCGTTGTGGGCAAACCCGGCCAGTACGGCAACCTTGCCCTTGCGCCCGACGGAACATCGGTAGCGATCGACGCGACCGACTCCACAAGCCAAAACACCGACGTTTGGATCTATCAGTTGCGCGGCGAAACGACCAAGCGGGTCACGTTTGACCCTGCGATTGAAACCGACCCGGTCTGGAGTCCGGATTCCGCGAGGTTGGCCTTCTCTTCGACTCGGCAAAACAGGTTCGACATTTATTTGAAGGACGTAAACGGGGCGGAAGACGAAAAGCTGATCTTGCACGCCGATACGGACGAATATCCGGACGACTGGTCGAAGGACGGCAAGTATCTGCTCTATACCCGCGGGCGTGATCTCTGGTTGCTGACGATTCCGGAAATGAAGGGCACGCCCTTTCTCAAGGCGGCCTCGACGTTGAGGAATGGGCGCCTTTCCTCGGATGGCAAGTGGGTAGCCTACGCGTCGAATGAAAGTGGGAAATGGGAGATTTACGTCACTTCATTTCCGGAGGCGCGCGGGAAATGGCAAGTTTCCAGTGGGGGCGGAGAACAACCGCGCTGGCGTGGAGACGGCAGAGAGCTTTTCTACCTTTCCTCGGATAGCAAAATCATGGCAGTACCGGTCGCCGAAGGGAAAAATTTCGACGCCGGAGCACCCGTGGCACTCTTCCAGGTCAGTCCACGCGAGCCGACTGGAACCTCGGAGCAAGCGTTCTACGACGTAAGCCGGGACGGACAGCGATTTCTGATCAACATGGAAGCGAGGCAGACCGGGGTCGAGCCGATGACCCTGATTCTGAACTGGGCCGCGAAATTGAAGAAGTGATGCTTGTCGGCGGTAGTTGATTCCCATTGAACGCGCCCCTCGTTTGCTTTATCGTGTTCGCTCCAAATTTGCGTTGAGTGAAGCGCCGCCGTGGTCCCGGGCGATAACAGCCCATCGACACGGTGCGCAGAGGGCGCAACGGAGTGGGTAGTGAAAAAGAAGATTCGCGCGGTGCAATACGGAGTGGGCCCCATCGGCGCGGCGATTGTGCGGCTGATGCGGGAAAAAGGCTCGATTGAGATCATCGGGGCGATTGATTCCGATCCCGCCAAGGCGGGACGCGATCTGGGCGATGCTGTGGAAGGGTTGGAGGCGCCGTGGGGCGTTCCGATCACCGATGATGCCGCGGCGATGCTCGGCGAATCGCCGGACATCGTCATCCACTCGACGTCTTCGTATCTGCCCAGCGTGATGGACCAGTTGCTGGAGTGCCTCGCGGCGGAATCGTGCGTCGTTTCGACGTGCGAGGAGCTGGCGTATCCCTTCCGAAAATATCCTGACCTTTCCGCGAAGCTGGATGCCGAAGCGAAGACGTGGGGCGTCGCGCTCATCGGCACGGGCATTAATCCCGGCTACGTGATGGACAAGCTCCTGATCACGCTCAGCGCCGCTTCGCAGGAAATCGAATCGGCGCGCGCGGTGCGCGTCGTGGATGCGTCCAAGCGCCGCCTGCCGCTACAGAAAAAAGTGGGCGCGGGAATGAGCGTCGAGGAATTTCGCGCGCAGGTGGCGGCGGGTGCGATCAAGCACCACGGCTTGCCGGAATCGGTGGCGATGGTTTCGGACGCGCTGGGGCTTGGCGTGGAAGAAATTTCGGAGACGATTGATCCGGTCGTTGCCCGCGAAAACGTGAAGACTCAGTTCCTCGAAGTCGCCGCGGGCCAGGTGGCCGGCGTGCACCAGATCGGGCGAGGATTCGCCGGGGGCCGCGAAAAAATCTACATGGAATTGCAAATGTTCGTCGGCGCAACGGACCCGCATGACACCGTCGAAGTCATCGGCAATCCCAATTTGACGCTCACGATTCCCGGCGGCACGCACGGCGACATCGCGACCGCCTCGGTCGTCGTGAACTGCATCCCTGCAATCCTGGACGCTCCCGCAGGCCTGCGCACGTCGCGCGACCTCCCGATGTGCTTCCTCCCGCCCGGCGCGAAACCGTAACCAGAACCAATCATTTCATAGCTCGCGATCGTGTTGGCGGCCTTCAAAAAGGTATTTGAGGGCCGATGGCTGGCCTCTGAGAGAGCCGCGCAAGCTGCGGATATACTCGCGTGTAAGCGGTTGCAAAATGATCCGGGTCCCGTCCGCGATCACTGATACGCGGGTGCCTTTGCGGATTCCGAATCTTTGGCGTAGCCTCAACGGAATGGTCACCAAGCCCTTCGAGGTGACAATGGAAATCGTGCCTTTCATACGTCCTCCTCCAGCAAGACGCGCGTGAAAGCAAAGTCGGCTTATTTCGAGCTTTTCCAAAACGTCGCCAGAGCTGAAAAATCCACATCTTCCGTGATGGCGCCCTTCACGGCGTTCATCACTTCGCGCGCGGCTGCGGCGGCGGGAAGCGGCACTCCGAGCTGGTTGCCGAGGTCGAGGGCAAGGCCGACGTCCTTGTGCATCAGCCGCAGGGGAAAGCTGGGCTTGTATTCGCCCTTCAGCATGTTCGCGCCCTTCAGGTCGAGCACGCCCGAGCGCCCCATGCTGGACTGCATCACTTCAAACAAACTTTGCCCCGGGACGCCGGCGCGGGTCACGAGCGCCAGCGCCTCGGCGAAGGCTTCGACTTCGAGGTTCAGCAACAGATTCATCGCCAGCTTCACCGTTTGCCCCGCGCCGACCGGCCCGAGATGAAACCAGCGCTTGCCCATTGCTCCCAGAACCGGCTCGACGCGTTTGAGCGTGCTCGCTTCGCCGCCGGCCATGAAGACGAGTTCGCCTTTCTCCGCGCCCCAGGTACCGCCTGTTACGGGCGCTTCCAGAAATTCCGAGCCCTGCGCCGATGCTGCCGCCGCCGCGCGCTTTTCCAGCCCCGGGCTGACCGTGCTCGACTCAACGACCACGCTGCCGCGCTTCAATCCGGCAAACACGCCGCTGTCTCCCCACAAGACCGACTCAAGCGCCGGGGGATCGCTGACGATGGTGATGACCACTTCGGACGCCTCGGCCAAGTCGCGCGGCGTCGCGGCTTTCTTAGCGCCCTGCGCCACCAGGTCATCGCCGCGCGACGCCGTCCGATTCCAAATCGTCAACGGATGGCCGGCCTTCAACAAATTCGCGGCCATCGGGTGACCCATCAATCCCAAACCTATAAATCCAACCGTCGATTTCATGACGAAATTCCTCCTCGAAGAATCCCTGGAAAAATCGTTTCGACGTGCATTCAGAATCGAAAGAAGCAAAAGTCTACAGGAGTTGGCACGAAAACCGGATGAAAATCGGAGACGGACGGAAAGACTAGGCGGGGCGGACTTTCGGTTCGAGAGCGCCGGATTGACGGGCGGTTTCCGCCGATTCCTGACGCGTTTCCTGAACGGATGCCGAGGGCTTGGGAATCTCCGGGCACTCGCTCAGTTCGAGGATACAGGAGTAGGGGATCTCCCAGCGGAAGGTTTTGATCTGGCCCTGCTGCTGGTAGCTCTCTTCGAGGAAGATCGATTTCCCGGAGTCGGCGGCCAGGTTGCCGGTTGCGGGCAGAATGATGTCTCCGGCGCGGTACGTCACCACGATGCGGCGGCCTAAGATGCCTGAATACCGTGCCATGCCGGCAGTATGGCGGGCCAGGTCCTAGTCGAACAATAGTACGATGGTGTCAAATCAATTAGTACTATCGTTCCTATCTGCTGTAGACAGTGGAGATAGCGCCCGTATTGGGGATGGGTCCGCTCGGCAGCAGGGAGCCTCTTTTGGTCGACGGGTGCGCCGCGAAGCACAAATCGCTTCTCGCGGAACCGCCTCGGGTGTATAAGCCGACAACACCGTATTCGAGTCAGAAGTCCCACGGGTAATTGATCTAGAAGGAGGGTGCATGGCGCATCGAATTTCTTCAGGGGCACCGAGTCCCGCTGGCGCGCCTTATCTCCGCCTGCGTTCCTGGCTGCGCCCGAGTTATCTGCTGTGGGGCGTCATCGGGCTCATGCTTGCCTACGTCCTTGCGCATGACGAGAGTTTCCTTGTGAATGCGAAGGATCCGGAATGGAGGCACATCCAGTCCTTCCGTTGGTGGCTCCTGCCGCATGGTTTGGCGGGCGCATGTGCGTTTCTGCTCGCGCCAGTGCAGTTCTCCGAACGCCTTCGTCACCGCTTCGTGAAGCTTCACCATGTGGCCGGATATATCTACATTGTGTGCGCCTTCATCGCCGCACCGCTTGGCGTGTACATCCAGCACGCAAACGAACCCCTGGGATTCGCTCGCTCGTTTACGATCGAAACCGCATTTCAAGGTGGATTGTGGATGGCTACCACCGCCATCGCTCTGGCGTTCATTCTGAAGGGAAAGGTTCAGAAGCACCGCCAATGGATGACCCGCAGCTTTGGGACGGGGCCTTTGATTTTTCTTGAGGTGCGAGTGATCGGCGGGATTACGGGTTGGGAAAATCTAGGCCCTCACGCGAACGAAATTATCGTGTGGGCTTGCACCCTCTCGTCCATTTTCATTGCAGACCTCGTTCTGGAGGCGGAGGAACTGTATCGCAGTCGGCCGCGTCGGGCAGCCGTCCGAAAGGACGCCGCCGTTGCAGACGGCGCGATGGAAGTTTCGACGTGAGCGGTTGTGAGGAAAGGGATTCTAGTGTTCCGGCCCCGATCTCCTTCCTCTAACCTCAAGCTTCTAGATCAGTGATGCCCGCCTCCATGTCCCGCGGGGGCATGGGCGGGCTCGGCAACCGGAGCCGGAGGCGCGTTGCGCAGATTCGCGGTAGCCATCAGGACGAGCGACGAGACGATGCCAAACGCCAGAAAGCTGTAGAGCGTTGGAAGTACGTCGGCGAGATCGCCGGTGGAACCCGACGAAAGTTTCCAGACAATTGCTCCTGCTAGAAGGCCCGCGAGCGTGGAAATCGTGCGCGAGCCGGGGGCGACTTCGAGCCGCGCGCCGCACTTCGGGCACACCATGTCGTTCGATTGCGCCGCCGATTCCGGCGCTGGAATTTCCGTCTTGCAATGCGGGCACACGCGAACGGCCACGATTCACCTCCCGAAGCGAACGCCTACAATAATCGAAGTCACGCCTCAATGAAAAGGAGAGAGATATGAGCCACTGGAACTTTGCATGGCGGACCAGTGTCTAACCATATAAGATCGAATCAACGAGTCGTGGGTTACTAGTCCGTGCGAAATACTATGTGTTCCCTTTTTCCAGCTCACCGGTGGCTTTTGGCGCTAGTCTTCTGCTTGGCAGTGCCTTGTCTCATGTCGGCGCAGACTCCGGCGCGGGTCGTGCACGTCTTCGTCTCTTTAGCCGACAATGAGCATCAGGGAATCGTTCCGGTTCCCGCCAGACTTGGCGACGGTGACGCCCCTGCCACCAATCTCTACTGGGGTGCGGCGTTCGGGGTGAAATCGTTTTTCCGTTCCAGCAAGGATTGGGAACTCCTGTTGGCAGATACTGGACCGAGTCTTGCTATTCTCGAGCGCTGTGTCTTCAAGCGTCGCGGAGAAGATGTATACCTGGTTGCGGACGCTTATCGCGGCAGCCATATGCGCGAGGCTGTGGCGGACTTTCTTTTCGCCGCATCCGGACTCAACTCGCAAAGCCTCGTCGTGAAAAGCAAAGAAGCGAGCGTTCCGATCGTGGCTGGCGGTGGCGCCGACCTGGTTGTCTACGTGGGGCACGACGCGTTCATGGATTTTCAAATCAAGCCGGCTGTGGGAGGAAACTCAATAAAACCGCGGATGGCGATTGTGCTGGCCTGCGCGAGCAAATCCTACTTTGCGCCATATTTGAGATATACGCGGGCGACCCCACTCCTTTGGACGACCGGACTTATGGCGCCGGAGGCGTACACGCTCAAGGCCGCCTTGGACGGGTGGATCATGAACGAGGATGGTGAAAGCGTGCGCCAACGCGCGGCCCAAGCCTACGATAAATATCAGCACCGCGGTCTTCATGCTGCGCAACGCCTCTTCGCCACCGGATGGTGACGTGCGGCTCAGCCGTTATTTACGCTTCCGACATGCGCCTGCCTTCATTCAGGCTCGCAGGAAAACCCCAGCGATAAAATAGTGTTCTCGCGGCGAACATCGGGAGCCGGCGAGAAAACTTCGATCCGCATGGAGCAAACCATGAAAGTGAAAATTCTAAGCCTTTCAGCGCTGGTGATTTTCGCTCTGGCGCTGTGCCTGTCCGTAACCACCACTCCCGCATCACCCAAAGCGCCTGCCGCCGCAGCCGTGCCGGCAGCGGCTCCGCAGCCCGCGGCCGCTCCCGCAGCCTTGCCCGAGCCTCACCCCGAGATTCGGGAAGCTCTCGGCGCCATGCGGAGGGCGAAAGAGCACATGGAACGCGCAGCCCACGATTTCGGCGGCCACCGCGTGGAAGCAATTCAGGCCACGGACGCAGCCATCCGCCAGCTCGAGCTTTGCCTGAAGTTTGACCGGGAATAAGCAGAAACGACGCCCCGCCTCGTACACAGCGGTCACCTTCCACGCAGCGTCAGAATCTTCGGCCGTCCACCTCGAAGCTGGGGTGGACGGTTCTTTTTGAGGCCGACTTCGGCCAGCCTCAACCGGGTTCCCACCAAGCCTTCGCCGAGGAGAGCAGAATTTCTCGAAAAATTCACAAACGCGGCGACCGGCTTCCCATATGCAAGTGTATGCTTCAACCTCAAGGAGAGAACAATGGCAAACCCATTCGTGCACGTGGAGCTGAATACTACGGACGTAAACAAGGCGAAGGCGTTTTACGGATCGCTGTTCAATTGGGATCTGGAAGACGTTCCGATGCCGAACGGCAGCTACACGATGATCAAAGTTGGTGACGGCACCGGCGGAGGCATTATGAAGCATCCCGTCCCAGGCGCTCCGTCGGCGTGGCTAGCCTACGTTCTGGTCGACGACATCGCTGCCGCCACGAAAAAAGCCAAATCGCTCGGCGCCACCGTGATGAAAGACGTAACGGAAGTCATGGGCATGGGCTCGCTGAGCATCCTCATCGATCCGACGGGTGCGGCGCTCGGTTTGTGGCAGCCGAAGATGAAGTAAACGGCTCAAGCGCTTGAGGCGCTTCAGCGGAACGCGCGTTTAGCCTGTCGGTCTGTCACGGCGCCGGCGCACAACGCGAGAAACTGAATTGGTTGTTCTACGGGTCAGGGCAACGGCGAGAATTCGACGCGGTGGCGGATGGGGTCGATGCGTTCGGCGCGGACTCGGATGCGTTCGCCGAGTTTCCAGATTTGGCGGCCGGGCGCCGCGCCCCGGTCTGCGTCGCGGGTGGATTTCGATGCGCCACCGGCCGATTTTTTCTTTTGGCCGGCGCCGCCTCGCGAGCCGCTCGCGCCGTGCGCAGTGCCCCCCCGTTGTGCATGTCCGCTGCCGCTTACGATGGCGTGATCCTGCTCGCGATAGTAGGCGTGCTCGCCGGTGAGTTCCTCGATGCGGTCGATGGGCACCAGGCCTTCGACGAACATTTCCGTCAGCTCGACGAAGAAGCCGAACTTTTGCACGGAGACGATCAGCGCTTCGTACTCCTCGCCGAGGCGGTCCTCCATGAAGTCGGCGGTCTTCCAGGCCATGAGCTCGCGCTCGGCGGACTCGGCGCGGCGCTCGGTCTCGGAAGTTTCCTCGGCGATCGCTTCGAGCTCACCTCGGCGGTACGGGCCGAACGCGGACTTATCCTTCTTCAAGCCCGCGTCTTCGTGCGCCAAGGGCTTTGCCTCGGGATGATCGAGCGCCCACTTCAGGATGCGATGCACGATAAGGTCGGGATAGCGGCGAATCGGCGACGTGAAGTGCGTGTACTGATCGAAGGCGAGCGCGAAATGGCCGAGTGGATCGGCGGCGTAGCGCGCCTGCTTCAGCGAGCGGAGCATCAGGTAGGACATGATGCGCTCCTCGGGCTTGCCCGCGATTTTTTCGGCCAGGCGCTGGTAGTGCGATGGGCGAATCGCAATGTCCATCGTTCCGGGGAGCGAAACCGTCATGGGCCGTTCGCGTCCAGCTCCGTGGCGCCCGTGCCGCGCGCCGCGATCGAATCGCTGCGGGCGCGAGGCTCCGTGCTTCACCTCGATGCGCCGCTCCGAAAGATTTTCAACACCCAGCGAATAGCCGAATGTCTGCGCGAGGGCCTCGAACTCCAAAATCTTCTTGGGATCGGGTTTTTCGTGCACGCGGTGGAGCGAGGCGATGCCGCGCGATTCAAGATAGCGCGCGACAGCCTGATTCGCCGCCAGCATGAATTCCTCGATCAAGCGATGCGCGATGTTGCGCTCGCTGCGCACGATGCCAGTCATCTGGCCCTGGGGATCGAATTCGATCACCGGCTCGGGCAAATCGAAGTCGATCGAGCCGAGCCGCGCGCGCCGAGCGTTGAGAATCAACGCGAGGTCGCGCATATCGCGAAAATGATCGGCCAGGCCGGCATATTGCGAAGTCACGACCGGATCGCCTTGCAGCACGGCGTTCACGGCGGTGTACGTCATGCGCTCGGCGGAGCGAATCACGCCGCGCGCGAAGTCCGACGCCACGGTTTCGCCGTTCGCGTCGATTTCCATGATCGCGCTCATCACCAGGCGATCTTCGCGCGGATTGAGCGAGCAGATTCCGTTCGAGAGCTCCTCGGGGAGCATCGGTACAGCACGATTCGGAAAGTAGACGGACGTTCCTCGCAGCCGCGCCTCGCCGTCAAGCGCCGAGCCGCGCCGCACGTAATGCGAAACGTCGGCGATGTGCACCTGCAACTCCCAGTGGCCGTTTTCGAGCCGCTTCACGTGCACGGCGTCGTCGAAGTCGCGCGCCGTTTCTCCGTCGATCGTGACGATCGGCAAATCGCGGAAATCGCGCCGGCCCGCGCGCTCAACGTCGCCGACAGGGATTGCCACGGCAGCAGCCTCCGCCAGCACGTCTGGCAAGAATTCATGCGGCAGGTGGTGCTTGCGAATCATGATCTCGACGTCCACGCCGAAATCGCCGGGCCGGCCGAGAATTTCGATTACGCGTCCGGCCGGAGCCACACCGCTGCGCGGGAAGCGCGTCAGCTCCACGTTCACGACGGCGCCGTCGAGTTCCGGTATGCGAACGCCCTTTCTCCCGTGAGCGCCGCCAGGGCGCGGCTGCTGAAGCCCGAGCTTGCCTTGCAGCTCGAGGGTCAATTCGTCGCCCGGAGGAATCACGATTTCTTGGAGCAGGCGCGATTCGTACGGCGCCACGGTGTTGCCGTGCGGCCCGTAACGAAATAGCCCTACGATTGTCGTATGGGCGCGGCCAATCACGCGCAGGATGCGACCTTCCGCGCGGCTTGCCCCGAGTCGCGAGGGGCCTGCTCCTTCGCCGAAGCGTTTGCGATGCTCGATGCTGGCGAGCACATGGTCCCCGTGCATGGCGTCGCCCATCGCTTCGCGCCCGATGAAGAGATCGCCCTCCAAATCCTTTCGCGGCGTATCCGGCACGACGAAGCCGTAACCGTCGCGATGCGCAACGAGCCGCCCGGTCAGCTGATTCGCTTCGGGCCTTACGGCCGGCCGCGATTCCTCACGGTGCTCCGAGCTGCCGCGGTGCTGCGGCGCGTTTTTTTTCGGCGGTTGCGCGTACTGCGCACCCTGTTTTTCTTTCGGCAAGCCAACGCGCCCGTTCGGGTATTCGTGAATGTTCCCGCGCTTCTTCATTTTTCGAGCGAGCTTGACCAGCGCGCGGCGTCCCGAGTGGCGCAGGCCGAGCGCCGCCGCAATCTCGCGCAGGCTTTGCGGCTTGCGCGAGCGGGAGAGGTGCGCCACGACGTCGGCTTCGGTGACGGCGGCGGGAGGCTCGTGAGGCTTGTCAGGGTGCGGCATGGAGACGGCCATTGTATGCGCACTCCGCGGAAAACGCGAAGGCCGGGCGAACCGCCACGGCGGGCGCCCACCAGGCTGAAATTTGGCCTCGAGGCCCGATTTGAGCCCTCAGCTGCTCGGTTTTCTAGTGCAAATCCTGTATATCGCGGTTTTTTTCATCACGCTCAGCAACTTTTTCGTGAAACCAGTGTTGATCCTAATACATCAAGGCTGCATAGTCCGGCTTTCCTCCGAAGGGCCGGGCTGCAACGAGGGGGAGCGATTCGACCTGGATCGCCCCCTTTTTCTTCTCACAGCTGTCAGTCGAACAGGGGAATTTCCCACGCGGCTTGCTCTTTTCTGCGCCGGCGGGCAACATGCATGGTAGGCATGTGGGGGCTCGCCCGGGCATTGCGTGCCCGACGACGAGCCCTAGAAACTTCCGGGTACAACTGCCGAAGCCGCCGAAGAATCAGACTCTAGGCGGGGCGGAGCACCGGGAAACGCTCGGCAGCGCCAAGCAAGCCTATGGTTTACGCTCGATACATCGCGGGACTCGGAATGTCCTTCTTGGTCTTGGCGCCCTGGCTTGGTGCGCCCTCGGCCCGCGCGCTCCCCGGGGAATCGCCTCAAGAAGGGCCCATTGTTACTACAAACCCCGCGCCCACTCCCGAGCAAATTCGTTTCCTGAAGGATCACGCCATCGAAAACCAGCATCGGAACGATATTGCGGTCGAGGAGTACGAGCGCCTGGAGCACTCGATCGCGCACAAAGGCGAAAACGCGGAAATCGTCGTCGATCTCACGGAACGGCGCGTGCCTTCCCCGGCGGGCGACATAAAATTGAAGACCTCGGAAAATGGAGTGCCGGTTTCCCCGGAGCAATATCGCCAAGAACTCGAATTTGCGGTGAACGCCCTCCAGACCGCCGCTCATCCCGACGATCGCTACCGGGAGGCGGAGGCAAAATACGAAAAGCGGCGCCGCGACCGCGCAGAACTCGTGGACGCGGCGGCGAAGGCCTTTCGCGTGACGTGGGCAGGCTGGGAGACGCGCGCCGATTCGACCGGCGCGCACGCGTCGCGCACGCTGATGAAGTTCTTCCTCGACCCGGACCCGGACTTCAAGCCCGCTAGCCGGTTCGCGGCCATCTTCCAGCACGTTCATGCGACCATTTGGGTGGACGAGGAGCAGGAGCAATTCGCGCGCCTCGAAGCGGACATCGCGACGGACATCACCTTCGGCGGTGGCGTTGCCGGCAAGGTCAACCACGGCGGCCACATCGTGATGGAGCAGAGCGAAGTGGCGCCCGGCCTGTGGCTGCCCGCGCTTTTCAGCTACAACGTCGACGGCCGCAAATTTCTCTTCTCTTTCAGAGTCCACGAGCGCGCGGAAATCAGCCAATACCGCCGCGTCGGTCCGCCCGCGCAGGCCCTGGAAATCATGCGTAATGAGTTGAGTACGCTTTCAGCGGCAAGCCCTTCCCGGTAATTCGAAACGCAATAAAATTGAAGTAAATCGAGGAGATCCCATGCGAAAGCCATCGCTTTTTCACGGCGGCGCGCTCGCCTTCCTTCTCTTTCTCGCGCCGGTAACGAGTCACTCTCAGGCGGCCGCACCTGCTTCCGAGCCGCCGTCGCAGCCCCCTGCCGCCACGGGTGCAGCCCCGGCTACAGCGCACACGCAGGCCGCTCTCGTCCCGAACGCGAAACCGGCCAAGGTGTGGACCAACGACGAGATCGGCGCATTGCACGACGGCGTCAGCGTCGTGGGGAAAAATGCGTCGCAGAGCACGAGCGCGACTTCCGCCAAACCAAAAGGATACTCGATGGAGAAGGATCCCGAATGGTATCGCAAGCAATTGCAGCCCTTGCAGGCGGAGATTGACCAGCTCAACGCACTGATTGAAAAAACAAAAGCCTTCCTTAACGGCGACCGCGTGAATGACACGTCGGGAACTGTTCTTGCTTACTACAGCGTCCCAGGGAATCCTCAGGATCAGCTGCAGAGACTCGAAGCCAGGCGCGACAAGGACGTCGCCAAGGTGAACGAGCTGTTGGATCGTGCCCGGCACAATGACATTCCTCCAGGGGCGCTACGGTAGGCCGCAACACCACGGGGTATGTAGCCTGTGCTTCGATCCGTCCGATTCGTCGAACATACCTAATCCTTCACATTTCCACCGCTGGCGGGACTATAATCCCGCGCCTGGGCCAAAATCTGAGCGCCTCAAAGGAGCAGCCTCTATGAAAATCACCGGGCTCACTCTCCAGATTTGCGGGATGGGAATGCTTGTGTTTTCCGCAACGGTCATGGCGCAGGATGCAGACAAGCAAAAACTGATTGAAATTGAAAAGGCGTTTGCCGCAACCGCGACACCGGGTCCTGAGTCGGGGGCAGTTGCGAAGCAGTATTTCTACGACGGACCTCTCGTCCAGGTGACGGGTACGGGGCGTGTTGGGACGCTCCCAAAGGCCCGGGTTGTTGAACTCGTCAGCAAACCCGATCCATCGGATCCCGACGTGAAGAGTTCCGGGAGTGTTTCCGACATCCATGTCGAACTCTACGGTGACACAGCGCTCGTCTCCTACAAGTATGACAACACCGACACAGGCCACAAAGACGCCGCGCTGAATGCCACCGATCACTACGGCTGTCTCGATACGTTTGTGAAGCAGAAGGGACAGTGGCTTATGGTGGGCAGCGCCTGTGCGCGTGTGGGCCCTATTCCCCAGGCAGAATGGGCCGCCCTCAAAAAGGCGCGAACCCAGGAACCAAAAGATGTGCAGCAGGCGTATCACTAAACGATTCTCGGCGTTCGCTCTCTGACACTAGTCCGGGCCCGCGCGAATCAGGGTCGGGATCAACGAGTCGGCGGCGGCCATGGTGCGGGCCCGGAGGTCTTAGGGGCCGAACGGTTCGCCTCGCGCGCTTCAATAGGCTGACCGACTTCGCCTGCGAACCGCCATGATTGCTGCGAGTGAATGTCGCACCCCGTATCATTCGCGCTTCAGGCCGCCAACCCCCGCATCACCGGGATGAACTTCATAAGCTAAAATCAAGGAAAGTGTCCTGGAGGCGGGAGCGATGCGATTCAGATGGCTCAACCTTGCGATCATTTGGTGCATCGCTGCGGGTGTGCCGGTGGGCGCATTAGCGCAGGTGCCGAAGAGCGCGGTGGCCAGATCGAAGCCGGGCTCGATGGATGGCGCGGTGGTCAATGCGAAGGGTGCGCCTGTGGCTGGCGCACAAATTCTATGGCAGGTGGCTGATGGGGAGACGCCGCACCTGCTGCACAGCGATGCGCATGGAAAGTTTCACCTCGAGCGGCTGCGGCCGGGATTTTACGATTTGCGGGCGTCGGCGAACGGGACGTGGTCCGAGTGGGAGCACAACGTGCTCGTGCGTCCCGGTGGCGATGCGCGCGTGACGCTGCGGCTGACGTTCAAGGATCCAGGGATCGCGAAGGGCGTGGAGCTGAAAGGGGCGATGCGGACGTGGGATCTGCCCGTCTCGGGGGCCGTGCCGCACGACTCCGCGGTCGATGCCAAGGGAAACGTTTGGTTCACACTGCAGGAAACGGGGCACCTCGCGCGGTTCAATCCGGAGACGCAGCAGTGGAAACTTTTCAAGGTGCCAACCGAAGATTCGGGGCCGCACGGCCTGGTGATTGATGCCTCGGGCGTCGTCTGGTTCACGGAAAATTACGCGGGGAAAATTGGCCGGCTCGATCCCAAAACCGGCGCGATTCAAGAATTTGTTCCTCCCACGGCAAGAGACCCACACACGCCGGTGATTGGGCCGGACGGCGCGGTGTGGTTCACGGCGCAAAATTCAAACGTGATCGGGCGGCTGGACATCGAGACCGGAAAAATCTCCGAGTACAGCGTGCCGACGCAGGATGCGCATCCTTACGGCATTATCGCAGCGGACGACGGCGGGCTGTGGTTCTGCGAGCTCTCTGGCGGGAAACTAGGACGCGTGGATCCGCAGAGCGGAGCAATCGCCGAATACGCTCCTTCGGAACGGGGCGTGGGACCGCGGCGGCTTGTGGCCCTGAAGGGCGCGATTTATTTTACGGATTCGGGCGGCGGGCGACTGGGCCGCATGACGCTAGCCGATAAAAAATTCAAGATGTGGGACAGCCCATCCGGCAGCAAATCCGAGCCGTACGGGATCGCCGCCGATTCCGCCGGGAAAATTTGGTACGAAGAGAGCGCGACCGCCGCTAATCAACTGGTTCGCTTCGATCCCTCGGTTGAGGTCTTCAAGGCGTTTCCAATGCCTGCACCCAATTCCTCGGTTCGAAACATGGCGCGCGACGCCAAGGGGCGCCTGTGGCTGCCGCTGTCCCTCGCCAATAAGATCGCGGTGGTTGAGTAGGAGCGCGCCGGGCGGCGGGGTGTAGCGCCAACCTTATAGGTTGGCACTCCGAGGCAGATGCCCGGCCGAAGGCGGGTTCTACACGTACTAAAACCCAGGTACTTGAAAATTTGATTCGAGTAGTCCATTGAGCGTACCGGTTTGAACCTTCAACATAGGCGGCTCAGTGGGTTGGGAGAGCGCTGCGGGGACGACGGCCCCGAGCAATCGGGATCGTAAGCGCGCATCCCAACCCGCCCTCTTCTCGGACGCCTGCCGAAGATCAAATTCAAATGCTTTAACACAGAGGTCACAGAGAAGGGCGGAGAAAGCCGCTGACGCGGTCATCGCCGGCCATTCCGGTTTTCCTCATGGATTTTCTCGGTGCCCTTTGTGTTTCAGGTTTGCATTTTCCGCGTCGGCGATCAATCACTTCAAATACGTGCGAACAATCTCGATGAGATCGTCGGCGGCTTCCTCGGCGGATTTGGTTTTGCGCGGCATGTGGTTGCGGATGTGGTCTTCCATCAATTCTCCCATGAGGCTGTTGATGGCGCCGCGAGCGGCGGCGAGGCGTTGCAGCACTTCGGTGCAGGGCTCGTCCTGATTGAGGGCGCGCTCGACGGCTTCGAGCTGCCCCACGATTTTTTTGGTGCGGGTGACCAGATCCAGCTTTTCTCTCGATAAATGGGACATTTTTCTTGACTACCCTATGGGGGTATGGTATCACACGTTTGGGCCAGGAAAAACGGCCCGAAAGGAATTTAGAACCTTGAAACTCATCCTGCAAGAACCGGAACCTCCGGGTCCTCGAACCTTCCCGGAATTCCACGGCCAGCGAGCATAGCACATCCCCCCGGATTCGCGTTTTCGCTCGCACCGTGGAAGGAATGACGGCGCGAGCGGATCACTCCCATATCGGAGAAATTCCTGCCTGCACAATCATTTCACCGGACCAAGCGTTCGAGACGCGGCCAGGACCGTGTGGATTCAAGGGAGGTGGATCATGTTTGACTTCATCAACAATCGCAAAGATTCGGGGCGCAATAGTTCTGTGCCGCGCCCGGGGCTGTACTGCGTTTGGATTCGGGCGCGCGAAGGCGAGGACGCCCCGCTCATCCAGGTATGGATCGATCCTTCGATGGCGGCGTTCGACTCACAAGCCCCCGTGCATAAGCCGGATCGCGCGGGGGCACAGGCAGAGGACCAGACCGTATTCCCCCGTGGGGGCAATTCGTGAAGGGCATGGGGGGAGGGGAGCCGTCGCTTCCGCTTCCCCCGTTGTAACAATCTATTGATGTAGTCTGCGGTAAGAGTACTGATTCGCTTTTGATTCGTTGAGACTTGTCGATCCACAAGTTAAGCACCAATGTGTTGCCCGATCCTCCAATGGATTTGGCAACCAGGGCAAGGAGGGTTCATGCGGTGGTTCGTTCGATTTGTCTGCGGCGGACTTTTTCTGGCCGCGATCTCTGCCGGGAGCGTCTCCGGCCAGAAGGCGCTGACCTGGCAGGAAGTTCGGGACAAATTTGAAGCCTCCAATCCTTCCTTGCGGGCGGGACAGATTGGCGTCGATGAATCCCGAACCCAGGAGATTACCGCATATCTGCGTCCGAATCCGAATCTTGGTTTGGCGCTGGACCAGATCAATCCCTTCAACGGAGGCCCGCCGCACAGCAGCTTGGGAGTCCTTTTGTCGGTCGCGGCGGTGAGCTACCTGCATGAAAGGCAGCACAAGCGCGAACTACGCCGCGAGAGCGCGCTGGAGGCCACGACGATCGCTGCGTCGGGCCAGGCGGACCTGGAACGGACGCTGATCTTCAGTTTGCGTTCCGCGTTCGTACAGACGCTACAAGGGAAAGCGGTATTCGATCTCGCCAAGGAAAATCTTTCTTACTACGACCGCGTCCTGGAGGTGAATCGCGAGCGTTTCCAGGCGGGAGGAATCGCGCAAGTGGATCTGGACCGATTGGAATTGCAGCGCGTGCAATACGAGTCGGACCTCGAAACCGCGGATGTGAATTTGCGCACGGCGAAGATTCAACTGCTCGCGCTTCTGGACGACCGAACGCCGGTGGAGCAGTTTGACGTCGCCGGCCCTTTCGATTTTTCGAATCAAATCGCGCCGCTCGATGGAGTTCGCCAGAGCGCGATCGATACTCGGCCGGACCTGAAAGCTGCGATCGAGGCCATCGACAAAGCCAAGACCGATCACCGGCTGGCCGTCGCCGACGGTTCCACCGACCCTACTTTCGGCTTCGACGTCGGACGCAATCCCCCCATTGACCAATATATTGGGTTCAGCGTCAGCATCCCCCTGCGGATTTTTGACCGCAACCAGGGCGAGAAACTGCGCACGCAACTCGATATCGACCGCGAGGACAGGCTCGCGGAGGCGACGAGGGCCCAGGTTTTCAGTGATGTCGATTCCGCCTACGCCGCGCTGAAGAGCACCGTCGTTCTCCTGCAGCCGTACAAAGACCGCTACTTGCAGCAGGCCTCGAGGGTTCGCGACACAATTTCATTCTCGTACGACAGCGGCGCCGCCTCGCTCCTCGATTTTCTGAATGCCCAATCCGATTACCGCACCGTGCAACTCAACTATTTGAACCTGATCGCCTCGTACCTGGAAGCGGCCGGCCAACTGAATCTTGCCGTGGGACGCGAGGTGATCCAATGAGGAGCGCGGGTTTTAAGACACTCGCTCTTTTTTTCCTGCCTGGCTTGCTTTTCTTCGCTGGCTGTAGCGGCGCGAAAGACGATGAGAATGCGGGAGCGCCGCCGCCGCTCAAAGTGGAGCGCGTGGACGATCCGGACGTTTTCCAGGTGGATCATCCCGAACAGTTTCCACTGACGGCCGCCGTCGCGCATACCGCCACCTCCCAACTAAAAGTGACCGGCACGGTGACTCCCGACATTTCCAGGAATGTGCCGGTCATTTCCCTGGCGAGCGGACGCGTCGTTGAGATTGCCGCGCGCCTCGGGGACACCGTGCAGAAGGGCCAGGTCTTGCTGCGCGTGCAGAGCGCGGATATTTCCGGCGCGTATTCGGACTACCAGAAAGCGGTTGCCGATGAACAACTCACGCGCACGCAGCTCGAGCGAGCCGACCGCCTGTATGCGAAGGGCGCCATCTCCTTAAACGATTTTCAGGTCGCGCAAGACACCGATGCCAAGGCGAAAGTGGATGTGAAAACCACCGCGGCGAGGCTCAAATTGCTCGGTAACACGGATCTGGACCAGCCCTCCGATATTGTCGAACTCCGCGCGCCCGTTTCAGGGGTCATCACCGACCAGCAGGTGACCAACGCCGCCGGCGTTCAGAGCCTCGGCACCAATCCCTTTACGATCTCCGACCTGACGTCGGTCTGGGTCCTTTGCGACGTGTATGAAAACGATCTCTCCAATGTGCACCTTGGCGAGAGGGCCGACATTCGCTTGAACGCCTATCCGAAGGAAGTGTTCACCGGAATCATCAGTAACGTAGGTCCTGTCCTCGACCCGAATATTCGGACCGCGAAAGTACGGATTGAGGTGCACAATCCGGGCCTGATGCGGCTGGGCATGTTTGTGACGGCGACGTTTCACGGAGAAACGCGGGAGACTCACGCGGCGGTACCCACAACAGCGATCCTGCACCTGCACGACCGGGACTGGATTTACGTGCCGACTCCGGACCGGAAATTCCGGCGCGTGCCCGTCACCGCCGGCGACATGCTTCCCGGCAGCCTGCAGGAAATTGTCTCGGGAGCGGCGCCCGGCCAGCAGGTTGTGGCTAACGCGCTGGAATTCCAGAACACGGTGGAGCAGTAATGATCCGCACGATTGTCGATTTCGCGCTCAACAACCGGTTCATCGTTTTGAGCATTGCCTTGCTTCTCTTCGTGTGGGGCATCATTTCGTTTGAGAAGCTGCCCGTGGAAGCCTACCCGGATGTGGCCAACACGTGGGTTCAGGTGATCACGCAGTGGCCGGGGCGGGCGGCCGAAGAAGTCGAACAGCAGGTCACGATCCCGACCGAAATTCAGATGAACGGAATCCCGCATCTCCAGCACCTGCGGTCGGCTTCGCTGGCGGGGCTGTCGGTCGTCAACCTGATCTTCGATGACAATTCCGACAACGACCAGGACCGGCAGAAAGTTCTGGAACGCCTGCCGCAAATCACGCTGCCGCCCAACGTTTCCGCGTCCATCGGGCCGGATTTCAGTCCGATTGGCTCCATCTATTGGTACACGCTGAAGAGCAGCAATCCCGCGTACGACGTGATGGAGCTCAAGTCCATTCAGGATTGGGTTATCTCCAAGTACATGAAGTCCGTGCCGGATGTCGTGGACGATTCATCCTTCGGGGGGATCACTCGCGAATATCAAATCCGCATCGATCCGGACAAGCTGGTTTCCTACGGACTGAGCCTGGCGCAGGTCGAGCAGCAACTGACCAACGCCAATGCGAACGCCGGCGGCAGCTTCATCGAGCAAGGGGCGCAACAGATCAACGTCCGCGCGGTGGGCCTGGTCCGGAACGTTGGCGATATTGAAAAGACGGTGCTGAAGACGCAGAACGGCGCTGCGTTGCACGTGAAGGACATCGCCGTGGTCGAGCAGGGGCCCAAGATCCGCCTGGGCCAAATCGGCAAGGCCATTCACCGGTCGGACGGCGTGGTTGTCGACGATCGAGACGTTGTGGAAGGGATCGTGTTCCTGCGTAAGGGGGCGGACACGGCCGCGACGCTCGATGGAATTCACGCCATGGTCAAGCGGTTGAACGACTATATCCTCCCGCCGGGAGTGAAGATTGTTCCCTACTTGGACCGCGACGATCTGGTGCATTACACAACGCACACCGTCCTGCACAACCTCACCGAGGGAATGATTCTCGTTGTCATTATTCTTTTTATTTTCCTGGGCAATGTGCGCGGGGCGATCATCGTGGCTCTGACGATTCCGTTTGCGCTGCTGTTTGCGTCGATCTGCCTCGATTTGCGGCACATTTCCGCGAACCTGCTTTCGCTCGGCGCGCTGGATTTCGGCATGGTGGTCGATGGGGCGGTGGTGATGGTGGAGAACATTTCCCGCCACCTCCATCGCCAGGAAGCAGACCGGGACACGGCGCGAGAGCAGATACGGCAAGCCGCGCACGAAGTGCAGCGGCCCGTGTTCTACGCTATCGCCATTATCATCACGGCGTATTTGCCCATCTTCACGCTCGAGCGCGTCGAGGGAAAATTGTTCAAGCCGATGGCCTGGACGGTCGCATTTGCCCTGCTGGGCGCCTTGCTCTTTTCCATGCTCGTTATTCCAGCGCTTTCCAGCCTTCTATTCCGGTCCGGGGTCAGGGAATGGGAGAACCCCGTCATGACCTACCTGACCGCCCGTTACAGAGAGGCGGTGACCTGGGCGGTTCGCAACCGAGCGATCACGGTGGGATTGGCCCTTGTGGCGTTCGCCTTCGCCATTTATCTGGCGTTCGGAGGCGTGATCGGCTCGGAATTCCTGCCGCATCTCGATGAAGGAGCGATCTGGGTGCGTGGCACGCTAGCCCCAAGCACGGGACCCACAGAGAGCGCGAACGTCGCGGACCGTGCCCGGGAACTGCTGTGTTCCTTCCCCGAGGTTCCTCAGGTGGTCAATCAAATCGGGCGGCCGGACGACGGTACGGACACGACCGGCTTTTTCGACACTGAATTCTTTGTCGACCTTCTTCCCAAGGAAAAATGGAGGCCGGTGTTTCATCAAGACAAGGATAAACTGATCGCGGCGATGAATCACGAGCTGGAAAAAATTCCGGGCGTCATCTGGAATTTTTCCCAGCCGATTTCCGACAACCTGGAAGAAGCCGTGAGCGGCGTGAAGGGCGCGCTGGCGGTGAAAATTTACGGGGACGATTTGAAAACTCTGGAAGCGAAAGGCGACCAGGTCGTCGGCATCATGCGAGACATCCGCGGCGTGCAGGATCTCGGACTCTTTCGAGTCCTCGGCCAGCCGAATCTGGATTTTGAAGTGGATCGCGATCAGGCCTCCCGGTACGGCATCAATGTCTCGGATGTGCAGGACGCCATTCAAACTGCGGTCGGGGGCAATGCGCTCACTCAGGTGCTCATTGGAGAACAGCGCTACGACTTGGTGCTGCGCTATCTGCCGGAGTACCGAGATACCAAGGAGGCGATCGAGAAAGTTCGGTTGCTGTCGCCTGCGGGTGAGCGCGTTTCGCTGGCGCAGCTGACTAAGGTCAGCGTCACCGATGGTGGCTCGGAAATTTATCGCGAAGCGAACTCCCGCTACGTCGCCGTGAAATACAGCGTGCGCGACAGGGATCTGGGCAGCACGGTGGAAGAAGCGATCCGGAAGGTGAGCGCCCAAGTAAAA